>Ga0210040_10002100_pt1 | contig 28688 bp, 29 predicted proteins | sample CryGeyCG12114_NA_FD_185462 | JGI IMG/M metagenome (GOLD analysis project Ga0210040, IMG submission 185462) | Groundwater microbial communities from aquifer - Crystal Geyser CG19_WC_8/21/14_NA (SPAdes) (version 2) | ecosystem: Environmental > Aquatic > Deep subsurface > Groundwater | place: USA... | reverse complement strand
GAGTGGCACGGTTATCAGCCGAGACGAGTTCCAGTTCCGCGCCGCTGAGATCGACGGTCGCGGGAACGAGTGAGAGATTCGGGATGGCAGTCGCGACCGTGCACTCGGACAAAGCGGACTCACCCAACAGCAGTTCGTAGGAGGAGTCTCCTCGATCAGCCGCTCCCACGCCTACGCCCGTAGAGGCGTTCCCTTGCGGATCGAGGTCGACAAGCAGCGTGCGCCATCCCACAGCGGCCATTGCAGTGGCGATATTCACGGCGGTTGTGGTCTTGCCCACTCCACCCTTCTGGTTCGCAATCGCAATGGTGATCATAGCCCGCTTGGAACTCCCCGCCCGACCAGAATGCCGGCTTCCGGATCCGTGTGCGACTGTTCCACGTGGAACATGCGCTGAATTGCCGAACCTTGCTGAAGCAACTCCTGACCTGCGGAGCGCCCTTTAGGCAAGAGCCACACGGTATCCGCTGTCGAAAACCGGCCAGACAGCGCCAGTAGTCTGTCGAGCGGCGCAAAGGCTCGGGCGGAGATTACCGCCGCAGGGAAGCTGGCCGCGCTCTCCAGCCTGCTTCCGATTACGCGCACATTGGACAGTTGCAACATTCCCGCGCTACGCTCGAGCCATTCCACCCTACGCTTGCGCGACTCGACCAGCACGACTTCACGATCTCGCTGAGCGCAGGCAATCAGCAGCCCGGGGAAACCCGCGCCCGTGCCGAGGTCCAACCATATTCCCGTTCCACGTGGAACATATTCGAGCAGCTGCAGGCTGTCGGCGAAATGACGTTGCCAAACATGATCCAGGCTGCCCGCCGCCACGAGGTTCTGCTGCGTATTTTCTGCCGCAAGATGATGAGCAAACGCGTCCAACCGCTCCAATGTCGCATCATCGACGAATTTTTGCGTGAAAGACCGCGCTTCCGCTTCATTGTCCGGGATCATGCAGGCTCACTTACCCGACGGGCGTGCACCAGCACCGCTGCGAGCGCAGCGGGGGTGATGCCGCGGACCAAGCCGGCGGCTGCCAGTGTATCCGGACGTGCCGCCTGCAGGCGCTCGATCATCTCTGCCGAAAGCCCCGGAACGCTGGCATAAGTGAACTCCGGGCCGAGCCGGACCTGTTGGCTCGCCCGCAGATCGCGCAACTCGCTCTCCTGCCGTTCGACATAGGGGGCATATCTGCAATCCTCCGCCACCTCTTCGGCAAGATCGGTGTCCGGACTGCAACTCGCCGGGAGCAATGGGCGCAACGTACTCAGCGTCACATCCGGGAAGCGAAGCCATTCGGCCAAGGTCATCCGGCCGGCATTCCGCCTTACGGCGGCACCGGCGTCAATCATCTGTGTTGCCGACACGGGCCGGTCCAGCGCACGCTGCCACTCAGCTCGCTTTGTCTCGCGCCGGGTAAACCATTGCTGCCGCTGCTCACCGACGCAGCCAGTTACGAGAGCCACCGGGGTCAGGCGGGTGGCGGCGTTGTTTGCGCGCAGACGCAGCCGATACTCGGCACGCGCGGTCAACATGCGGTAAGGTTCGCTGACTCCGTGCAGGGTCAAATCCTCCACCATCACTGCCATGTAGCTGTTGGCGCGATCAAGCTCTGGCCCCTCGCGTCCGAGCACCGTAGCAGCGGCGTGCAGCCCGGCGAGCAGCCCTTGGGCGGCAGCCTCCTCGTAACCTGTGGTGCCGTTGATCTGCCCAGCGCAGTAAAGTCCCGGTAGGGTCGCCAGCTGCAGGTCGCGCCCGAGTGCCCGTGGATCGACGTGGTCGTACTCTACCGCATAGCCGGCTACCGCCATGGTGACCTGCTCGAGCCCTTCCATGCTGCGCAACATCGCGAGTTGCACATCGGCCGGCAGCGATGTGCTGATTCCGTTCGGATAGACCAGTGGGGTTCCGAGTCCCTCCGGCTCAAGAAAGATCTGATGGCCGTCGCGATCACCGAAGCGGTGGATCTTGTCCTCGATTGAAGGGCAATAACGCGGCCCGCTTGCATCAATCGCGCCGGTGAACAGCGGAGAGCGATCCAGACCCGCCCGCACGATCGCGTGGGTGCGCGTGTTGGTGCGCGTGATCCCACAGGCCAGCTGAGGGTTCCGGCGCCGATCCGTCAGTGGCGACATGGTCCAGGGCTCGACATCGCTGGGTTGGATCGCCAGCCGGGCCCAGTCGATCGTGCGACCGTCCAGCCGCGGCGGCGTCCCGGTCTTCAACCGGGCGAGCGGCAGGCCGGTGGCGCGCAGCTGCTCCGCCAATCGCGTCGCCGCTGCCTCCCCGGCTCGACCGCCTGCAAGTCGCTCGTCACCGCGGAACAACCGTCCGCCGAGGAACGTGCCAGTGCACAGGATAACCGCGCGAGCGGACAGAGCTTCGCCATTGGCGAGATCGAGGCCGACCACCCTGCCCCGCGCGAGGCGCAGGGCTGTTGCTTCTCCTGCGATGATGGTCAGGTTCGGCTCAGCGGCGAGCATCCGCTGTATGGCGTTGCGGAACAGCTTTCGATCTGCCTGCACGCGCGGCCCCCAGACAGCGCTGCCCTTCGACCGGTTGAGCATCCGGTAATGTATGGCGGCCGCATCAGCAGCCCGGGCAACCAACCCGTCGAAAGCATCGACCTCACGCACCAGATGGCCCTTGCCCAGACCGCCAATGGCCGGATTGCAGCTCATTGCCCCGATCGTTGCCGCATCGAAGGTGATCAGGGCTGTACGCGCACCCATGCGGGCCGCGGCTGCGGCGGCCTCGCATCCGGCGTGACCACCGCCAATTACCAGAACGTCGAACTTCGTCATCGGCGCTGTCTAGAGCGTCCGACGACAGCGGTCAAAAGCTGCTGAATGTTCCACGTGGAACTTACTTGCCGAGACAGAAGCGCCCGAACAATGTGTCGAGCACATCTTCGGTCGAGGCGTGCCCGGTAAGCCGGTCGAAAGCGAGCCGGGCGTGGCGCAACTGCTCGGCGACCAGCAGCGGATCGTCGTTCCCGGCCGCATCCTGAAGGGCGACCGCCGCCTCTGTCAGGAGGCGGCGCTGCCGACGGTTCAGGGCGGCTTCGCCCGGACGAGGCATCGCCGCGCCTGCCTGGTCGGCGAGCTTCAGCCGCAACTCGTCCATTCCGAGCCCCGTTACCGCCGACACGCGGGCTTCAGGGTTGACCTTACGAAAGCGATCGGCGCGGTCCCATTGCGCCTCGATCTCCCAGGATCCGGCAGGCCCCTGACCTTCAGGGCCGAGCCACAGCACAAGATCGGCACGCGCAATCTCGTCTGCGGCGCGGGCTATACCGATTGCCTCGATCGCATCGGCTCCGTCGCGCAGGCCTGCCATGTCGACCAGCAGCAGCGGCACGCCGGCAATTGCCACCGGTCGGGTCAGCACGTCTCGGGTCGTTCCAGGGATCGGCGTGGTGATGGCGGCCTCGCTGCCGACCAGCGCGTTGAACAGGGTTGATTTGCCTGCATTGGGCGGTCCCGCCAATGCCACCCGATACCCCTCCTGCAAGGTCTCCGCCGCCGGAGCGGCAAGCGCCTGCGTCAGCTCTTCCCCCAGTTTGGCCAGCTCGCCATGGAACGAAGGGGGCAGCCCCACCTCGTCCTCCTCGGAGAAATCGAGCGCGGCCTCCACCAAGGCGGAGAGTTGCAAGAGGCGAACGCGCCAGCCCTCGACCTTGCGTGACAGCACCCCGCCCACCGCCGCCAGCGCGGCCCGGCGCTGCATTTCCGTTTCCGCCGACAGGAGATCAGCCAGGCCTTCAGCCTCGTTCAGGTCGATACGGCCATTGGCGAAGGCTCGGCGGGTAAACTCGCCCGGTTGCGCGAGGCGGAGCTGCGGCAATGTGGCAAGTTCGCGTTGGACAGCATCGATGACAGCGCGGCCGCCATGCAGGTGCAGTTCCGCCAGGTCCTCGCCCGTTGCGGTGCGCGGGCCGGGCAGCCACAACACCAGCGCACGATCGAGCTCCGCGCCCTCGCTGCCGCGCAGGATCCGGTAGGTGGCCCGGCGAGGTTCCGGCAGCGCGCCTGCCAGGGTGATCAGCGCATTCCTTGCCGCCGGGCCGGAGATGCGCAGCACTGCGATTCCCGCCGGAGGCGCCCCGCTCGACAGGGCAAAGATCGTGTCCATCCGCGAGGAAGTTACTTCGTGCGGTCGTCTTCGCGTCCGGTCTGCATGGCCGCCTGCTGCGCCCCCTCGATGAAGCTCTTGAAAACGTTGAGGCCAAGCTGGCCCATCGGTGCCAGCTGCTTGGAATAGCCTTCCAGCTGATCGAAGCTGGTGATCCCCTGCATCGCCTTGCTCATGGCGTCGACATAGACCGCATTGGCCTTCTCGACATCAGGCAGGCCCATGAAGCGGCGTGCTTCTTCGGGGGAGCAGTCGATCTCGACGGTCATCTTCATGGCGCAGGCCTCTCCTCTATCCGCCTGAACAGACAGCAAATCGACGCTCGGCGCAAGGGTCCGGGATCGTGCAGATATGGCACGATCCCGAAGACAAGCGAACCTTACTGGTTCATCGTGGCGAAGAAGTCTTCGTTTGTCTTGGAGTCCTTCATCTTGTCGAGCAGGAACTCCATCGAGTCGATCGTGCCCATCTGCATCAGGATGCGGCGCAGGACCCACATCTTGGAGAGGTTGGCCTTGTCCACCAGCAGCTCTTCCTTGCGGGTGCCGCTCTTGCCCACGTCCAGCGCCGGGAAGATGCGCTTGTCGGCCACCTTGCGGTCCAGCACGATTTCGGAATTACCGGTGCCCTTGAACTCTTCGAAGATCACCTCGTCCATCCGGCTGCCGGTATCGATCAGCGCGGTCGCGATGATGGAGAGCGAGCCGCCTTCCTCGATATTGCGGGCCGCGCCGAAGAAGCGCTTGGGGCGCTGCAGGGCGTTGGCATCGACACCGCCGGTCAGCACCTTGCCGGAGCTGGGCACCACAGTGTTGTAGGCGCGGCCGAGGCGGGTGATGGAATCGAGCAGGATGACCACGTCGCGCTTGTGCTCGACCAGACGCTTGGCCTTCTCGATCACCATCTCCGCCACCTGGACGTGGCGCTGCGCGGGTTCGTCGAAGGTGGAGGAGATGACCTCCCCCTTCACCGAGCGCTGCATGTCGGTGACTTCTTCCGGCCGCTCGTCGACCAGCAGGACAAGCAGGATCACCTCGGGATGGTTGTCGGTGATGGCCTTGGCCATGTTCTGCAGCAGCACCGTCTTGCCGGTGCGCGGCGGCGCCACGATCAGGGCGCGCTGGCCCTTGCCCTGCGGGCTGATCAGGTCGATCACGCGGGCCGACTTGTCCTTCACCGTCGGATCGACGGTGTCGAGCACCAGCCGTTCCTCAGGGTAAAGCGGCGTCAGATTGTCGAAATTGGTCCGGTGCCGCACGGCGTCCGGATCGTCGTAATTGACCTTCAGCAGCTTGGTCAGCGCGAAATAGCGTTCGCCGTCGCGGGGTGCGCGGATCTCGCCTTCCACCGTGTCGCCGGTGCGCAGGCCCATCTTGCGGACCTGGTTGGGCGAGACGTAGATGTCGTCCGGCCCGGCGAGATAGTTCGCCTCGGGTGAGCGCAGGAAGCCGAAGCCGTCCTGCAGGACCTCGATCGTGCCGATGCCGAGGATCTCCTCGCCGTCATCGGCCACTTCCTTCAGGATGGCGAACATCAGGTCCTGGCGGCGCATGGTGGATGCACCCTCCACGCCCAAGTCTTCGGCCATGGAAACCAGTTCAGCCGGCGTCCGCTTCTTCAATTCTTTGAGATGCATGGTGGTATGTCCAAGAGGTGGGAGCCGGCGGGCCGCAGGAAACGGTGGGCAATGGGCTTGGGGAAAGCAGACCCGGGCGCGAAGGCGCCCCCAGCCGGGTGGAGCCTTCAAATATGGGCTGAGAGGCCCGCGGTCAATTCGCTACCGTCGATTCGACCCTCTTCGGGCGCATCTGTCGCCCGGGCCAAGGAAATCAGAAGGGCTTTGCCACCACCAGCACCACGATCAGCGCCGCCGCAATGCCCGGCACCTCGTTCAGCAGGCGCAGCGTGCGGCCCGTCAGCTTGCGCTCGCCGCGAGCAAGCTTCTTCGCATAGGCCGACAGATAGCCGTGATAGCCCGACAGGCCGAGCACCAGCAGCAGCTTGGCATGGAGCCAGCCTTCGCTGAACGCGCCGGTCGCCAGCGCCAGCGATATGCCCAGCACCCACACGACGATCATCGACGGCGTCAGGATAATCCTGAGCAGGCGCTGCTCGCGCGCGATCCACTGGGCGTTCTCCGGCGAGTCGGGTGCACTCTCCTGATGATAGACGAACAGGCGCGGCAGCATGAACAGGCCGGCCATCCAGAAGATCACGAAGGTGATGTGGCCGGCCTTGAGCCAGACATAAGCGGGGGCGAGAATCTCCTGCATCTGCGCGCCTTAGGCGGTGCGCCCGGCGGCGTCATCATCGTTTGGCGAACGAACCATCCGCACGGCCACCGGTTTACACGAAAGCCGGCGAAAGTGCGCCGCGCTGGTGGCTGCCGAAGGGCTCGGCGTCACTCATCACCGCCATCCGGTCGAGGCTGGAGACCAGCGCGAGAAGCGCAGAAATGCTGGCCTTTCGCTGCACCCCGGTGAATCGGCCGCGCCAGAGACGGGGCGTGAGCGTGCCGTCGAGCGCGAGCGGCATGCGGTCGGTCTGTGTGAACTTCCATTTCGGCTGTGTGCGGCCCTGCATCGCGGTGTTCCAGGCGGCGATGAAGCTGCCGGCGCCGGAACGCTTGCGCAGGCGGTAGGCACTCTCCCGCGTCAGGCCGACCAGCTGCGCGGCCTTGCGCACGCAGCCGGTCTGGGCGAGGAAGCCGATGAAGCGGGCCTGGCGCATCGGCGTCCAGCCGTCGCGCCGGGCACGCAGCGGCACGGGCAGGAAGGCCGGCAGGCGAGTGTAAGGCTGCCACGGCTTGCGGCGCCCTGAGGCCGGTCGGCGGCGAGAGTTGCTGCGGTTGCTCATGCGCGACGGCCTAGTCCCGCGGGGTGCCTGTAGGAAAATGGTTTGTCGCCGGGCGGATGCAGCAGCCTGAGCCCGGATGCGCCGCTCGACAAGGCCGTCGCCCATCGGATCAGCCATCCAGCGCAGACTTGCGGAACATCCAGGCGGAAAGCAGCCAGGCACCGGTCCAGACAGCCGAGAACACCCAGGTGAAATGCCCCTGGAGTTGCATGATGGTCGCCACGGCGATCTGTGCAACGGCGGTCGAAACCATTGCCACCGCCATGCCGCCGGGTCGGAACCGCGCACCTGCTGCTCCGCACAGGGCAAGAAGGGGGATCAGGTCGAACCACAGGTTTATGTCGTCGCTTTCATTGCCGACGATGCCCACCGCAGCATTGGCCCAGAGCAGCAGCAGCCCCGCGCCAAGCGCGATCGCTGCACCACCGCGATAGGCCCAGCTGCCATTTGCGCGAACGGCCATCTCGAAGGCCAGGCCGACGCCGCCCAGCATCACGGTGGCGAATGCGAAATCGGCCATTGTCCAGTTCACCTCGCTGGTGAATTGCATCGCCACGGCCGGCAGGACGATCAGCATCACGATCGTGCCCCAGCCCATGATCCGTGCTGGTGTCAGGCGCGCGTTCCGACGGTGGTTCATTGCCTTGTTCATGATCTTGCCTCCACATTGCAGGAGCGCCAACAATGGCGGGTCGCGGCATGAGCGGCATGAGAAGGACGTGAGAAATCCCTGAAAAGAGCACCCCTGAAAAGAGCACCCCTGAAACGAGCGCCATCGTGCGCCGGTTCGGGCCATTCAGCCTCGACGGTGATGATCGCAGGCTGTCGCGCGGGTCCGAGACGATCGAGCTGCCCGCCCGCTACATGGATGTGCTGATCCTGCTCGTGACGGCAGAAGGCGCTCTCGTCACCAAGGACCGCTTCATGGACGAGGTCTGGCGCGGCGTGCCGGTCACCGACGAAGCGCTGACGCAGGCGATCCGCACCCTGCGCAAGGCATTGGGCGACAGCGCCGGTGCCCCGCGGTTCATCGAGACCGTCCCCAAGCATGGCTACCGCTTCATTGCACCGCTCGGTCCGCCGCCGGCCCCGGCGCCGGAACGGACCGCCACCCTGTTGCGGGACGGCGTCATCCGCCAGACATCAGCCGGCATTGCCGGTGCGCTGCTGGCAGGCGCCCTGGTGGGGCTGTTGTACGGCTTTGCGGGCGCAGCACAGGCCGTCGGCGGCGGAACGGTGTCGCTGCTGCTGGTGATCCTTCTCGTGTCAGCCCTCTCGGCCGGTGCGGCGGGGGCCGGCATCGCTGCCGGAATCGCCTTGTCGCACGCCATCCGCTCGCCGGGTTGGCACTGGCGGGTGGCGGGCGCTGCGCTGGGCGGGGTCACCCTTGGGGCGTTTGCCAACATGATCGGGAAGGACGCATTCCGCCTGCTGTTCGGCCAGGCGATCGGCCCGTTCGCGGGGGCGCTGGAGGGGTGCGTCATGGGCGCCGCAACGGGGCTGGCGTTTGTCCTGGTGCAGCAACGGACCAGGTACGCCGCCTGCCTGGCTGCTCTGCTCGGGGCCGCAGCGGGTGTGATTGTTGTCCTGCTGGACGGGCGGATGATGGCCGGCAGCCTTCAGACGCTGGTCACGGCCTTTCCGTCCTCGCAATTCCGCTTCGATGGGCTTGGTCGATTGCTGGGTGAGCGCGGGTTTGGCTCGAACGGCCGCATGCTCACGGCAGCGTTCGAAGGCGCGGTCTTTGTCGTGGCGGTGGTGCAGGCAATGAACCACTCCCGTGGCGATGGCAGCTCGCGGCCAGCCCCCGATCAGCGCTGAACGGCGGCAAGGGGGCGATAAAACCGCCCTACCCGCGGCTCCACCCCCGCACCGCCGCCAGCAGGCGCTCGACATGGGCAATCGGGGTTTCCTTGTCGATGCCGTGGCCCAGATTGAACACGTGCGGACGGTCGGCGAAGGCTTCCAGGATGCGCAGCACCGCCGGTTCCAGCGCGTCGCTGCCAGCCAGCAGCAGCAGCGGGTCGAGATTGCCCTGCACCGGCATGCCTGTCGGCAGTTCGCGCGCGGCCCACACGGGATCGACCGTCTCATCCACGCCCACCGCGTCGACGCCGGTCTCGCGCGCATAGGCGGGCAGCTTGGCGCCCGAGCCCTTGGGAAAGCCGATCACCGGCACGTCGGGGCAGCGGGCGCGGAATCGGTCCACGATGGCAGCATTGGGCGCGATCACCCAGCGTTCGAACTCGGCGGGCGCCAGGCTGCCGGCCCAGCTGTCGAACAGCTGCACCGCCTCGGCCCCGGCCTGCGCCTGCCCGACGAGATATTCGACCGTCAGCTCGATGATGGCATCCACGATCGCCTGCACGGCGGCCGGATCGCGATAGGCCATGGCGCGCGCGACATGCTGGTCGCGGCTGCCCTCGCCCGCAATCATGTAGGTCGCGACCGTCCACGGGCTGCCGGCAAAGCCCAGCAGGGTCACCTCAGGGCTCAATTGCTGCCTGACCAGGGCCACAGTGCGGTAGACCGGGTCGAGACGCCCGGGCACCCGCTCCAGCCCCGCCAGCGCATGATCGACCAGCGGCGGCGACAGGCGCGGTCCCTCCCCCGCCAGGAACGCCAGGTCCTGACCCAGCGCGTGCGGCACCACCAGGATGTCCGAAAACAGGATCGCGCCATCCATGCCGAAGCGGCGCACCGGCTGCACCGTGACCTCGGCCGCGGCGGCGGAATCGTTCACCAGAGCGAGGAAGCCGCCCTTGTCCGCCCTGAGCGCGCGATATTCGGGCAAATAGCGCCCGGCCTGGCGCATCATCCACATGGGGCGGCGGGCACTGTTTAGCCCCCTAATCGTTTCAAGCAGAAGTCCGGGCATCGTGAGTCCACTAAATAACTAGATTCTTAGTAGGTTGCTGGAGTCTGTAGGCCCTGTGGAAAACGGGGACAGCGCGCAGTGCCCGATTTTATCCCGGCTGAACAGCGTCGGCGAGACCTCGCGACTCTGCCCGTCCCTTGAGTCAAAGGGAGTCTGTCCCCGCTATCCCCAGCCTGTGGAGGGACAACGCGCCCTGTGCATTTGCCGCGGTGCGAATCAGCGGGCAGCGGGGGTGAAGCCCCATGCCGAACTTGTCCGCAGGGCTGTCCCGTGGTTTATGCCGGGATCTGTCCACATCCCCAGAACCCATGGCCCTGCACCTCCACCTCCTGTCCGATTCCACCGGCGAAACGCTGGAGATGGTCGCCAAGGCTGCGCTCGCGCAGTTCGAGGATGCGCGCGTCGTGCGCCATTTCTGGCCCATGGTGAGGAGCCAGCAGCATCTGGATCGCATCGTGGAGGAGCTGGCGCTGCACCCGGGGCTGGTGCTGTACACGCTGATCAATCCGGAGAACCGCAGCCGGCTGGAAGAGCGTTGCCGTGCGCTGGGCATCCCGCATGTGGCGCCGCTGGACCCGGTGACCCGGGTGCTGGAGGATCGGCTGGGGCAGATGGCGGGCGGTCGGCCGGGCCGCCAGCACGTGATGGACGAGGCCTATTTTGCCCGCGTCGATGCGATCCAGTTCACCATCGCCCATGATGACGGCATCGCCTGGGAGGAGTGGGAGGAGGCCGACATCCTGCTGGCGGGCGTGTCGCGCAGTTCCAAGACGCCGACCAGCATTTATCTTGCCAATCGCGGATACAAGGTCGCCAACATCCCGCTGGTGGTGGAAAGCCCGCCCCCGCCGCAGCTGTTCGGCTTGCGCAATCCGCTGGTGGTGGGGCTGACCACCGCGCCAAAGCGGCTGGTGGAGATCCGCCGCAACCGCCTGCTGTCGCTGAACGAGACGCAGGAGACCGCCTATGTCGACCATGAGAAGGTCGAACACGAGGTCGCCTTCGCCAGGCGGCTGTTCGCCGACAATGGCTGGCCGGTGATCGACGTGACCCGCCGCTCCATCGAGGAGACGGCGGCGGCGATCATCAAGCTGTGCAACGAACGGCAGGCCCGGATCGAGGAAGGCCGGCAGGCCGGGCCGGGGCCCAGGCCGATATGATCACCCTGGCATCGCAGAGCGCGTCGCGCCGGGCCATGCTCGCCGCGGCGGGCGTGGCGTTCCAGGCGCGGCCTGCGCAGGTGGACGAGCGCGCGTTGGAGGGGGGGCTGGCCGGTGCTCCGCCAGCAGAGGTCGCGCTGGCACTGGCCGAGGCGAAGGCGCTGGCGGTCGCAGGCGACACCGTGCTGGGCAGCGATTCGCTGGTGGTGGTGGATGGGCGCCGCTTCGACAAGCCGGCGGGGCGCGACAATGCGGCCGAGCATCTGCGGTTCTTTTCGGGCCGGGTGATGGAGCTGCATTCGGCTGCCGCGATCGTGCGCCATGGTGCGGTCGTGTGGCGCCACGCGGCGGCGGCGCGGCTGCATGTGCGGGTGTTGGGGGAGGATTTCATCGCCGCCTACCTGGACGCCGAATGGCCGGCCATCAGCGGCTGCGTCGGCGCCTTCCGGATAGAGGGGCCGGGCGTCCAGCTGTTCGACCGCGTAGAGGGCGATCATTTCACCATCCTGGGCATGCCGCTGCTGCCGGTGCTGGGCGCGCTGCGCGATCTGGGGGAGCTGGCGGCGTGATCTATGCGGAGGTGATCGGCGATCCGATCGCGCAGTCCAAATCGCCGGCGATCCACAATTACTGGCTGGCGCGCGGCGGCATCGCGGCGGAGTACCGTGGCTGCCACGTGAGGCTGGAGGGGCTGGCAGACTATCTGGCGGCACGCCGCGCCGATCCTGCCTGGCGCGGTTGCAACGTGACCATGCCGCACAAGCTGGCGGTGCTGCCGCTGCTGGACGAGGTCAGCCCACTGGCCCGGCGGATCGGGGCGGTGAACACGGTGGTGCGGCAGGCGGACGGGACGCTGGCCGGCCACAACACCGATGCCGGAGGGTTCCTGGAGCCGTTGCGACCGCTGCTGGCCCCGCAGCACCTGTTCCGCATGGCGCGGGTGCTGGGCACCGGCGGCGCCGCGCGGGCGATCGTGGCGGCGCTGGCCGACGAAGGCTTCACCATCGTGCTGGCGGGCCGCGACCCGGTCAAGGCTCGCGCGCTGCTCGACGAGCTGGCGCCGGCGGCCGAGCATCATGCGGTGGATCTCGCGCATTTCGCGCCACCGACCGACTTCGCCTTTGACGACCGGCAGGGGCTGCTCGACCTGTTGGTGAATGCCAGTCCGCTGGGCATGGGCGGCATGCCGCCGCTCGCCTTCGACATCAGTCATGCGCCGCCCGGCAGCGTGGTCTACGACATCGTGACGCACCCGGCCGAGACCCCGCTGCTGCGCGACGCCCGTGCCGCGGGCCTGCCGACGGTGGACGGTCTGGCGATGCTGATCGGCCAGGCGGCGGAGGCGTTCGGGCGTTTCTTCGGCGCGTCGCCTGTGCGCGAGGAGGGCGACACGGAGTTGCGCGCGCTGCTGGCGTGACTTTGGTGCCCCCGTTCGTTCTGGGTCTCACCGGCTCCATCGGGATGGGCAAGTCGACGGTGGCGGCGATGTTTGCCGATCTGGGCGTGCCGGTGTTCGATGCCGATGCTGCCGTACGGGGGATGCAGGGGCCGGGCGGGTCCTTGTTGCCGGCGATCGAAGCGGTGTTTCCTGGTACCACCGGGGCGCAGGGGGTGGATCGACAGAAGCTGGGCGCCCGCGTGTTCCATGACGACGCCGCCATGATCCGGCTGGAGGGGATCGTGCATCCGGCAGTGCAGGCCGCCCGGCATGCGTTTCTGCTCGAACATGCCGGCGCGCCGCTGGTGGTGGTCGACGTGCCGCTGCTGTTCGAGCGCAGCAGCCCGGCTGGAATCGACGCGGTGCTGGTCGTGTCCGCACCGGCAGAGGTGCAGCGGGCACGGGTGCTGGCGCGGCCCGGCATGAATCCGGAGAAGTTTGCCGCCATCCGGGCCCGCCAACTGCCCGATGCGGACAAGCGCGCGCGGGCCGATCACCTGATCGACACCGGCACCAGCCTGGCGGAGACGCGCGCCGAGGTGGAGAAGCTGCTCGCCCGGCTTGCAAGCCGGGCCCGCTGACCCGATAGCAGCCGCATGCGCGAGATCGTGTTCGATACGGAGACCACCGGCGTCAATCCGGGCGGCGGCGACCGCATGGTGGAGATCGGCTGCATCGAGCTGGTCAACCGCATGCCCACCGGCCGCACCTTTCACGCCTATTTCAATCCCGAATGCGCCATGCCGGCGGAGGCCGAGCGCATCCATGGTTTGAGCGAGGCGTTCCTGCGCGAAAAGAAGTTGTTCCACGAACATGCGCTGGAACTGCTGGAGTTCATCGGCGACTGCCAGCTGGTGGCGCACAACGCCCAGTTCGACTTCGGCTTCCTGAATTACGAGCTGGAATGCTGCGGGCACCCGCTCGTGTCGTTGGAGCGGATGGTCGACACGCTGATGCTCGCCCGCAAGCGGCACCCCGGCGCCAAGCATTCGCTGGACGCGCTGTGCAGCCGCTATGGCATCGACCGCAGCCACCGCGTGCTGCACGGCGCGCTGCTGGATGCCGAGCTGCTGGCCCAGGTCTATGTCGAGCTGACCGGCGGGCGGCAGATCGGGCTGGAGCTGGCCGCGCTCAGTGGCGGAGCGGCACCGCGGGCAGAAGCACCTTCGGGCGGGGTCAGTGCGGCCGCCAGCGGCTTTGTCCCGCGCAGGCGCGCTTATCGCACGCCCCGTCCTCACGCGCCGTCCGCGGCCGAGCTGGCCCGGCACAAAGCCTTCCTGGAAGCGTTCGATTCACCACTCTGGACGCAATGATCCCGCCGGGCCCATAGTGCCCGATCGGAGTCACTGCCGACCAGTGGAGAGAACCAGAAGGAGAACCCCCGCCCATGGATATTCGCGTGTCCGGCCACCAGATGGATACCGGTTCCGCCCTGCAGGAACATGCCAGCGATCGGCTGAGCGGCATTGCAGAGAAGTATTTCAGCCGCGCACTGTCCTCCCAGGTCACCTTCAACAAGGCGCCGTCTAGCGCCTACATCTGCAACATCGTGATGCATGTGAACCAGGGGCTGATCCTGAAGAGCCAGGGTTCGGCGACCGATGTCCACCTGTCTTTCGACCAGGCAGCCGACAAGATCGAGAAGCAGCTGCGCCGTTACAAGCGCCGGCTGAAGGACCGCCACGAGCAGGTCGATTTCGTCGCGGCGGAGCAGGATGCCGCCTACACCGTCTTCGCTGCGGAAGAGCCCGAGGCGGACGTGGTGAGCGACGCACCGCCGGTGATCGCCGAAACGCGCATCGACGTGCCGGAGGTCAGCGTATCCGATGCCGTCATGCTGCTCGACCTGCGCCATACCGTGGCGCTGTTCTTCAAGAATGCCGGCACCGGGCGCCACAACATGGTCTATCGCCGCGATGACGGCTCGATCGGCTGGGTCGAACCGGCGCTGACCTGAACCGGCGTCTTTGCCTCTGCCCGTCAGGCGCTTGTGCCTGGCGGGCGGGTGGCGTATCCGGTTTGTTCAGAGCTGCAATGAACGCACAATTTTCCATCAAGCCCGAGGCGATCGCCCTGGTGGCTCTCGCCGAGAAGGCTTCGATCCTGCAGGCACTGGCCGACCGGTTCGCCACAGCGTGGGGGCTGGATGCTGTCCAGGTTGCGGAGCAACTGGACGAGCGCGAGCAGCTGGGCAGCACCGGCTTCGGTCGCGGGGTCGCCATCCCCCATGCCCGGATCAGCGGCATCGCGCGGCCGGTTGCGGCACTGCTGAAGCTGCGCCAGCCGGTCAGCTTCTCCGCCGCGGACGGCTTGCCTGTCAGCCTGGTGTTCGGCCTGCTCTCTCCCAAGAACAGCGGCGCGACCCATCTTCATGCGCTGGCGGCGATATCGCGCCTGGTGCGCGAGGAGCGGGTGCACGATGCCCTGATGGAGGCACCCGATGCCGAGGCGCTGTACGCCCTGCTGACCAACGCGATCGATCGCGACGCGGCCTGATGGCGGGCGGCATGGACGCGCGTCTGCCCACGCATCTGGAAGTGTCCGGGCTGATCCGCAGCGTCCAGCAGGCTGGCGGCTTTGCCACCGTGATCCACAAGGGCGAACGCGATGCCGGCACGATGCTGCTGGTCACGACCGAACGCGGCGGCCCGGCCCAGGCCTGGGAACGCATGCCGCAACGCGATGGCAGCCGGGCGTGGGAGGTGAGTCGCGCGCAGGACATGGAACAGCCGCGCGATTTCTGGGATTATCTCGACCGGCGGCACCGGCAGGATGGGGATTTGTGGGTGGTGGAACTCGACGTCGCCTGCGCGGAACGCTTCATCCGGTAAACGGCCAGCCACAATCCCGCCACGGTTGACTGGCGCGGCAAGGGGGCTATTGGCCCGTCCCACTTTGGACAGCGAAGGCGGTACGGGGCGGCAGGATGCCGGTCTGAACCAGCGCGCAGACGGGGGGTGGCCGCCAGGCTGCCGGCAGGATCGCTTTACGGCTGGCTTCCTCTGAGAGGAAACCGGCCCCACGATCCCCGGCCCTGGATCAGGCGCTCACCGCCTTGAGCTTGCACTATATGACTCTCAAGACCGCCGCCATCAGGGTAGCCGCCCTGATGTTGACAATAACCGTTACGTCCTTCGGCGCACTTGGTTCCGGTGCCGTTGCCCAGAGCGAACCGCAGGCCCCCTTCGTGGTGCCGCCGCTGCCCGACCAGGCAGAGGCAGACGATCTTCCCCGTTTCGTGTCCGAGCCCATGGTGCAGCAACTGCCCACGATCGACACCAACGCCGAATCGCTGGCCGACCTCGTCGCCAGCCTGCCCGAAGAAACCGAGCTTTCGCGCGACATGACCTGCCTGGCGCAGGCGATCTATTTCGAGGCACGGGGCGAGGATCTGGCCGGCCAGCTGGCCGTGGCGCAGGTCATCATCAACCGCACGCAGGCCGGCAGCTTCCCCGGCGATTATTGCGGGGTCGTCACCCAGCCGGCGCAGTTCTCCTTCGTGCGCGGCGGCCGCATCCCGGCGGTGCGCGCCCATAGCGGCGCCTGGTACCGCGCGAAGGCGATTGCCCGCATCGCCCACGAGGAATTGTGGGATAGCGAGGCCGGTGACGCGCTCTACTTCCACGCCACCCGCATTCGCCCGTCCTGGGCCCACACGAAGCTGGCCCGGGCGACCATCGACAGCCACGTGTTCTATCGTTGATCGGGCTCCCGCCTGCCGCCACCGGCGGTAGGGGGAACCGGTCGGCCCGGTCCTGACCTGCCCGCCGTTGAGAACCTGATGCCTGCCAAACCTGGCTCAGCCGGAAGCCTGCCCCTCAACCTAGGCATCGCTGCCCTTCTTGCGCTGACCTTCATCGCCGACCTGTCGCTGCCGCTCGGCACCGCGACCTGGGTCGTGTACCTGATCCCGACGGTCCTGTCCTATCTCGCCACGCGCCGCTTCGTGCCGGTGGTGGTGGCCGCGGCGGCGACGGTGCTGACGCTGGCCGGCTTCTTCCTGGCGCCGGCCGGCATCGCCACCGAGATCGCGCTGCTGAACCGTGCCCTTGCGACGGTGACGAACCTGCTGCTGGCAGCGATCGGCTTCCTGTTCATCGGCTACCGCACGGAAAGCCGCCGTCAGCAATGGCTGCGCGATGGCGAGGCGCTGCTGGGGCGCACCATCGGTGGCGAGCTGTCGCCGGCGGAGCTGGGGCAGGCCACCTTGCAATTCCTGACCGAACGGCTGGGCGCGGCGGTGGGCGCGATCTATCTGCGCGAAGGCGAGCAGTTCCGGCGCGAGGCCACCTTCGGCGTCCCCGCGTCCGCGCCCGTGCCCGAAGTGCTGCACGAGGGCGACGGCCTGCTGGCGGAGGCCATCCGCCATCACCGCAGCTACACGCTGGACGTACCCGCCGGCTATTTGACAGTCGGCACGGCGCTGGGCCAGGCCGAGCCGCGCCGGCTGCTGGTGGCGGCCTGCGAGATCGACGGCGTCGTCAATGCGGTGGTCGAACTTGGCTTCCTGGACACGCGCGATGCGCGGGTGGCGCAGGCGCCCGAGTTCCTCGACCGGATCGGCAGCCAGCTGGCCGTAGCGTTCCGTTCGGGCCTGTACCGTGCCCGGCTGCAGGCGCTGCTGACCGAGACCCAGGCCCAGGCCGAGGAATTGCAGGTCCAGGGCGAGGAGCTGCGCGCGAACAATGAGGAACTCGACGCGCAGGCCCGGCAGCTGCTGGATTCGCAAAGCCAGCTGGAAGACCAGCAGGCCGAGCTGGAGCGCAGCAACGCCCAGCTGGAGGAACACACCCAGTCGCTTGAGGCGCAGCGCGACGAGCTGGCGCGGGCGCAATTGTCGTTGCAGGCGCAGGCGCGCGATCTGGAGCAGGCGAGCCGGTACAAGAGCGAGTTCCTGGCCAATATGAGCCACGAATTGCGCACGCCGCTCAATTCGCTGCTGATCATGGCCCGGCTGCTGGCTGACAATCGCGGCGGCAACCTGACGGGGGAGCAGGTGCGCTTCGCCGAGACGATCGAAGGGTCGGGCAACGACCTGCTGACCCTGATCAACGACATTCTGGACATCTCCAAGATCGAGGCGGGCAAGGTCGACCTGCAGCCCCGCCGGGTGGAGCTGGCGGGCGTGACCGAACGGATGCGCGAATTGTTCGCGGTGGCGGCGGCCGACAAGGGGCTGGCCTTCGAAGTGGCGGTGGACCCTGCGGCCGAGGCGCGGATCGAGACCGACCCGCAGCGGCTGGAACAGATCCTGCGCAACTTCCTGTCCAATGCGATCAAGTTCACCGATGCCGGCAGCGTGCGGCTGGAGATCGCGCCCGCAACCGGCAGCAGCCGCGTGGCGATCACCGTGCGCGACACCGGGCCGGGTATCGCGTCCGGGCAGCAGGAGACCATCTTCGAGGCGTTCCGCCAGGCCGATGGCAGCATCAGCCGCAAATATGGTGGCACCGGCCTTGGCCTCTCGATCTCGCGCCAGCTCGCCAGGCTGCTGGGCGGGGAGATCCGGCTGGACAGTGCGCCGGGGCAGGGCAGTGCCTTCACGCTGGAGCTGCCCGAAACATTGCGCGCGGCGCAGTCGGGCACGACGACGCTGGCGCCCATGGTCAGCCGCCCGGCGCCAGCCCCCTCTAACGATCCAGTGCCCGCGCGCAGTTCCCCGGTGAAGGACGACCGCGCCACGCTGTCTGGCGAGAAGCGGGTGATCCTGATCGTGGAGGACGACCGCACCTTTGCCCGCATCCTGCGCGACCTGGTGCACGAACTGGGCTTCCAGGCGCTGGTCGCCGGCACGGCTGACGAGGGCGCGCTGCTGGCGCGGCAATATCTGCCCCATGCGGTGATCCTGGACATGAACCTGCCCGACCATACCGGCCTGTCGGTGCTCGACCGGATCAAGCGCGATACCCGCACGCGGCATATTCCGGTCCATGTCGTTTCGGTCGACGACGACACGCAGGCGGCACTCGCCAGCGGGGCGGTCGGCTACCTGTTCAAGCCGGTCAGCCGGGAGGCGCTGGTGGGCATGCTGGAAGGGCTGGAGGCGCGCATGGCGCAGCGGCTGCGCCGGGTGCTGGTGGTGGAGGACGATCCCGTCCAAGCCCAAAGCATCCGCCACCTGCTGGCCAGCCGCGATGTCGAGACGGTGGAGGCGCACAGCGCCGCCGAGTGCCTGCAACTGGTGCGCACCGAGACCTTCGACTGCATGGTGATGGATCTGAACCTGCCCGACATTCCCGGGCTGGAACTGCTGGAGCGGCTGAGCGGCGACGACAGCGTCGGCTTCCCGCCGGTGATCGTCTATACCGGGCGCGACCTGTCGGCGGACGAGGAGCTGGCGCTGCGCCGCTATTCCAAGTCGATCATCGTCAAGGGCGCCAAGTCGCCCGAGCGGCTGCTGGACGAGGTGACGCTGTTCCTGCACCAGGTGGTGGCGGACCTGCCGGACGAGCACCAGCAGATGCTGGAGCGGGCGCTGAGCCGCGATGCCGCGCTGGAGGGGCGCCAAGTGCTGGTGGTGGAGGACGACGTGCGCAACGTCTATGCCCTGACCAGCATCCTGGAGCCGCACGGCGTGCGCATCCGCATCGCCCGCAACGGGCGTGAGGCGCTGGAGACGCTGGACAAGAGCCGGCTGAACGGCATCGGCCGGATCGATCTGGTGCTGATGGACATCATGATGCCGGAGATGGACGGGCTGACCGCCATGCGCGAGATCCGCAAGGACGCGCATTGGCGCACCCTGCCGATCATCGCGCTGACGGCCAAGGCGATGGAGCGCGACCAGGCCGAATGCCTGGAAGCGGGCGCCAACGATTACCTCGCCAAGCCGCTGGACGTCGACAAGCTGCTGAGCCTGGTGCGCGTGTGGATGCCGCGATGAGCGATGGCGTGAGCGGCCTGGTGGACGACATCGAGCTCGACCTGCTGGTCGAGGCGATCTGGCGCCGGTACCAATACGATTTCCGCAACTATTCCCGCACTTCGCTGGCGCGCCGGCTGGAGCGGGCGCTGGTGCATTTTGGCGATGCCAGCCTGTCGCAGCTGCAGCACCGGGTGCTGCGCGATCCTGCCAGCCTGTCCGCCCTGCTGTCCTTCCTGACCATCCAGGTCAGCGAAATGTTTCGCGATCCCGCCTATTTCGCCGCTCTGCGCGAGGCCGTGGTGCCGCATCTGAAGACCTGGCCGTCGCTGAAGGTGTGGATCGCCGGCTGCGCCAATGGGGAGGAGTTCTATTCCCTCGCCATCCTGTTCCGCGAAGAAGGGCTGGAGGATCGCACCCTGTTCTATTGCACCGACATCAACCGGGCTGCGCTGGCGCGGGCGGAGGCGGGCATCTTCGAGATGGAGCGGATCGCCGGTTTTTCGCAGAACTATCGCGCGGCTGGCGGGCGCGGATCGCTGGCCGATTACTACACCGCCGGGTTCGGCGCTGCGCGGTTCGATCCGACGCTGCGCCGCCGGGCGGTGTTCGCCGACCACAACCTTGCCAGCGACGAGGTTTTCTCCGAGGTGCAGTTCGTGTCCAGTCGCAATGTCCTGATCTATTTCGACCGGCCGCTGCAGGATCGCGCGCTGGGCCTGTTCGCCCGCTCTTTGCCGCGCGGCGGCTTTCTTGGACTGGGCTCCAAGGAGACGCTGCACTTTTCCGCCCAGAGCCACCTGTTCGCCGATTTCGCCCCGGCGGAAAAGGTCTGGCGCCGCAATGCCGTGGCTTCATCGGCGCCGATGAAGGATGTGGCCCATGCAGGGTGAGCCGATCCGCATCCTGGCGGTGGATGACGTTGCCGCCAATTTGACCGCGTTGGAGGCCGCGCTGGAGCTGCCCGGCGTCGAACTGGTCAAGGCCGGCGGCAGCATCGAGGCGCTGGAACTGCTGCTGCATGGCGATTTCGCGCTGGCGCTGCTGGACGTGCAGATGCCGGAGATGGACGGCTTCGAGCTGGCCGAGCTGATGCGCGGTACCGAACGCACGCGCAGCATCCCGATCATTTTCCTGACGGCGGTGGCCACGGACGAGCAGCGCCGGTTCCGCGGGTTCGAGGCGGGCGGGGTCGATTACCTGCTCAAGCCGCTCGACATCACGGTCCTGCGCAGCAAGGTCGCGGTGTTCGTGGAGCTGGCCCGCCAGCGGCGCGAACTGGCACGCCAGCGTGACGAGCTGGGCGCGGCGCTGGGCCGGCTGCGCGCCCATGGCGACAATTCACCGCTGGCATTGATCGAGCTGGACGCCGACCTGCGCATCATCACCTGGGCGGAAGGGGCGCGGCGCCTGTTCGGGCTGGAGCCTGCGGCCATGCTGGGCAGCCGCTTCGCCGATGCGCCCTTCCTGTTGCCGGAGGCACGCGCCGCCTTTGTCGCGGCGCTCGCCGCGCTGCTGGCGCAAGGGGACCGCCGCGAGATGCAGGCGCAGCGCTTTCGTGATGGCAGCGGCGCGGTGCGCGACGGCGAATGGTACCTGTCCTCGCTGGGCAGCAAGGCGGCATCCGCGCGCACGCTGATGTTGCAGGTGCAGGACGTGACGGAGCGGCACCGGGCCGAGGAGACGCAGCGGCTGCTGATCGGCGAGCTCAATCACCGGGTGAAGAACACGCTGGCGACGGTGCAGGCGATCGCCAGCCAGACGATCCGCCGGGCGGATGATCTGGGCGCCTTTGCCGGAACCTTCACCGGCCGGCTGCAATCCCTGTCGCGCGCCCATTCGCTGCTGAGCGCGACCACCTGGCAGAGCGCCAGCCTGCGCCGGCTGATCGCCGACCAGCTTTCGATCGGCACCGCGCCGGAGGAGCGGCTGGTGCTGGATGGGGAGGATGTCGACCTGCCGCCGGAGACCGCGCTGCGCTTCGCGCTGGTGCTGCACGAACTGACCACCAATGCCCACAAATATGGCGCCCTGTCCGGAGCAAGCGGGCAGGTGACGATCGCCTGGCGGGTGGCGGAGGGCGTGCTGCGGCTGGATTGGGTTGAGCGCGGCGGGCCGGAGGTCGCAGGGTTCGAACCGCGCGGCTTCGGATCCAGCCTGATCTCCGGCAGTCTGCAACCCTGCGGCGGTGCGGCCGAGGTCGAGGCGCAGCCCACCGGCCTGACCTGGCACATCGCGCTGCCGCTGACCGCGCAGATCGAAGGGGCGGTGGAGACGGCGCCGGAACCGGCGGTCAGCGTGCCCGATCCCGCACCGCGGCCTGCTCCTGAGCCGCCGGCCACACGCGGCCTTGCCGGAGCAAGCGTGCTGATCGTGGAGGACGAGCCGCTCGTCGCCATGGAACTGGCGCTGCAGCTGGAGGATCTGGCGATAAACCCCCTCGGCCCGGCGACATCGTGCCGCCAGGCGCTGGAGCTGATCGCCGCGGCGGCACCCGCCGCGGTGCTGCTGGACGGGAACCTCAATGGGGAGCGGGTGACCGAGGTGGCCGACGAACTCGCCGGCCGGGGAATCCCGTTCGCCTTCGTGACCGGCTATGGCCGCGAGCAGTTTCCCGAACGCCATCGCGAGCGGCCGGTGCTGGCCAAGCCCTTCACCGAAGGCGATCTGCGGGCCACGCTGGAGGTGCTGGAAAAGACGGGCGAGCCGGCCTGCCAGGCGGCGGTGTGACGCGGCGACAGGGCTGAGCGGCGCTGTTCGCTGGACTTGGCGCGCAGGCGCATTACATACCGTATGTTATGGAAAAGCTTGCCGTTCGTGGCCGTCCGCGTGAATTCGATACCCAGGAAGCCCTGGCCGCAGCGTTGCGCGTGTTCTGGAGCAAGGGCTACGATGCGGCGTCCCTCACCGACCTCACGGAAGCGATGGGCATCACCCGGCCCAGCCTGTATGCCGCCTTCGGCAACAAGGAAGCCTTGTTCAAGCAGGCGCTCGACCTCTACGAGGCGGAGAAGCTGGCCTATGTCGCCAAGGCGCTGGAGGCGCCGACCGCGCGCGGGGTGGCAGAACGGCTGCTATACGGCAACATCGCCAACATCACCCAGGAATGTCCCGGCTGCCTGGGCGTGATCGCGTCCGTCACCTGCGCGGGAACTGATTCCACGATTCGCGACGACGTGCATGCCCGTGCGGCGTCTGCCCGGCAGGCGATCGAGGCGAGATTGCAGCGCGCGATCGACGAGGGCGACTTCAACGTGCCGGTGGATGCGGAGGGAATCACCCGTTACCTCTCCGCCGTGTTCCAGGGCATCGCGGTGCAGGCGGGCGAGGGCATCCCGCGCGAGGAGCTGGAGAAGGTGGCCGCGGCGACCTTGGCACTGTGGCCCGGGCGCTGACCGCCTGATCCGCCACTCAGCCGGCTTTTGGCAGGTGGAAGCGACCCTCCACCACGGTAACGCACTGGCCGCCCAACCACACGCGGTCCCCCTCCAGCCGACAGGCGACATCCCCGCCCCGCAGCGAAGCCTGATGCGCGGTGAACGCCGTGCGCCCCAGGCGCTGTGCCCAGAAGGGGGTGAGCACCGCATGGGCGGAACCGGTGACGGGATCCTCCGGAATGCCGATGCCGGGCACGAATACGCGGCTGACGACATCGGTGGCGCTGCCGGAGGCGGTGCAGATGAACTGGTGATCGGGGCCAAGTGCGGCGAGCCCAGCCATGTCCGGGGCGAGCGCGCGCACCGCCGCCTCATCCGCAAACAGGAACAGGTTGTAACCCGCCGGGCGGCGCCAGACCTCCAGCGGCGCGGCGCCCAGTAGGGCCGTGCTCTCGGGCCAGTCCTGCCGCTCAACCGGGATCGCGGGCAGGGCCAGTTCATAAGCCCCATCGCCGGCGCGGCGCACCTCCAGCAGCCCGGCCCGCCGCGTGCGGAAGGTGACGCGCGTCAGGTCGGACCCGGCCAGCAATGCGTGCCCGCTGGCCAGCGTCGCATGGCCGCACAGCTGCACTTCCCCGCCCGGCGCGAACCAGCGCAGTTCGCGGCTGGCGACCCCGCTGGCATCGGGCACCAGGAAGGCGGTTTCGGCGAACATGTTTTCCGCCGCGATGGCCTGCAGCACATCATCCGCGAGCCACCCGGCCAGCTCCATCACCGCCGCCTGATTGCCGCTGAAGGGACGCTTGGCGAAGGCATCGACATGCCAGTAGGGGACGGTGTCTGTCATGTTTTCCCTCTCGTCATTGCGAGGAGCCGCAGGCGACACGGCAATCCAGGGATGCACGGGCAGGGCGGATGGCCCTGGATTGCCACGCCCGCTGCGCGGGCTCGCAATGACGAACAGGCCTCACGGATAGAGCAGGCAGCTGGACCAGCTGCCGTCGGCCGCGCGGTTGAACTGGCGCCTCTCGTGCAGCCGCGCCGCGCGGTCCTGCCAGAATTCCATGCGCGACGGCGCCAGGCGAAAGCCGGTCCAGTGCGGCGGGCGCGGTATCTCGCCGTCACCGATCCAGGCGCGCAGTTCCTCCACCTTGTCCATATAGGTCCGCCGCGAATCGAGCGGGCGCGACTGGTCCGACGCGGCGGAACCGAGCTGCGACTCGCGCCCGCGCGAGTGGAAATAGGCATCGGCCTCCGCCACCGTCACCTCTTCCAGCAGGCCTTCGATGCGGATCTGGCGGCGCAGGCTCTTCCAGTGGAACAGCAGCGCGGCATGGGGATTGGCGGCGATCTCCCCACCCTTGCGGCTCTGCGCGTTGGTGTAGAACACGAAGCCGCCCTCTCCATCACCATGGGCCCCATGCCCCTTCAGCAGCACCATGCGCACCGATGGCATGCCATCGGACGTGGCGGTGGCGAGCGCCATGGCATTGGGATCGTTGGGTTCGCTTGCCTGCGCCTCGGCAAACCAGGCATCGAACAGGCCCAGCGGATCGGTGTGGGGGATGGCATCGGCAGCGGCGTCGGTCATGCGCTGCTCCTATCGCCGTTCGCCGCATGCGCAAAGCGTGCTTGCCGCCGGTCATCGCCTTACCTAGCTAATACACCATGGCTGCTGACCCCTATACCACCCTTGGCGTGACCCGTTCGGCCAGCGAGGCCGACATCAAGTCCGCCTATCGCAAGCTCGCCAAGGAGCTGCACCCTGATCGCAACACCGACAATCCGCAGGCGTCGCAGCGCTTTTCGGAAGTGACGCGCGCCTACGACCTGCTGTCGGACAAGGACAAGCGCGCCCGGTTCGACCGGGGCGAGATCGATGCGGACGGCAACCCGGCGATGCCCTTCGGCGCTGGTGGCGCAGGCTTCGGCGGCGGCATGGGTGGGGGCGCCGGCGGCCGGTCGCGCGGCTTCTCGGCCCGCGATTTCGAAGGGTTCGGCGGACAGGAAGCCGATCTTGGCGACATCTTCGAAGGGCTGTTCGGCGGTCGCGCCAGCGGGATGGGCGCAGGGATGGGCGGCGGTGCCGGCGCGGGGCGCCGCACGCCGCCGCGTGGCAGCAACCTGGCCTATCGCCTCAAAGTGCCGTTCACCGATGCCGCGACGCTCAGTCCGCAGCGGATCGCGCTGGGCGATGGGGCGACCATCGACCTGAAGCTGCCGGCCGGGGTCGAGGACGGCACGCAGATGCGGCTGAAGGGCAAGGGGGAGGCGGGGCCCGGCGGCCCGGGCGATGCCACGGTGACCATCGAGGTCGAGCCGCACCCCTTCTTCACGCGCGACGGCGACGACGTGCGGGTGGAGCTGCCGATCACGCTGGACGAGGCGGTGCGCGGGGCCAAGGTCCGCGTGCCCACGGTGGATGGCCCGGTGATGCTGACCGTCGCGCCCGGCAGCAATGGCGGCAAGGTGCTGCGGCTGAAAGGGCGCGGCTTCTCGCGCAAGGATGGCGGCCGCGGCGACCAGCTGGTGACGCTGGCGGTCACCCTGCCCGACGATCTGACCGAACTGGCGAGCCGGCTGGAAGGGTGGAGCGACACGGGGGCGGTGCGCAGCCGGCTGGGGGTCTAGGCGCAGGCCCTGCACCGCGCTCGACAGGTTCCACACGCCTGATAGAAGGCCCGCCATGGTGCCTGCCGACAGCGATCCGACCCGCGGCGTGCCTGTGCCGGACCTGACGCCAGAAGGGCGCCGCAAGCAGGCGCTGCGGGGGCAGGGCGACTTCCAGGCGGAGATGCGCCGCCATATCGGCCCCGGCACCCGGATTTTTCAGGTGGCCAAGCGCGTGCTGGTCGGCGCCTATAATGACGGCTTCATCCATGCCGGCAACCTCGCCTACATGGCGGTGCTGGCGATCTTCCCCTTCTTCATCACCGGCGCGGCGATCTTCAGCCTGATCGGGGACGAGGGCGACCAGCAGGCGACCATCAACGCCGTGCTCTATGCGCTGCCCAGCGCGGTGGACGACGTGATCGGCCCAGTGGCGCGCAGCGTGGTGGAAGGGCGCAGCGGCATCGTGCTGTGGCTGGGCGGCCTGGTGGGCCTGTGGACCGTGGGCAGCCTGGTGGAGACAATCCGCGACATCCTGCGCCGCGCCTATGGCACGCGGGCCACGCGATCGTTCTGGCAATATCGCCTGCTGTCCACCGGCATCATCATCGGCGCGGTGGTGCTGCTGCTGCTGTGCCTGATCGCGCAGGTGATGATCGGAGCGGTGCAGGAGGTGATCGATGCCTTTATCCCGCGGCTGTCGGACGTGCTGGGCCGCCTTGCCTGGTCGCGGATCGTGCCGGCGACCGGGCTGTTCGCCTCCATCTACCTGCTGTTCTACACACTGACGCCGCACGCCTATCGCAGCCGCCGCTACCCCAAATGGCCGGGCGCCGTGCTGGTGACCGGCTGGTGGGTCGGCGTCTCCATCCTGCTGCCGCCGCTGCTGCGCAGCGTGTTCCGCTACGATGCGACCTATGGCTCGCTGGCCGGCATCATGATCGCGCTTTTCTTTTTCTGGCTGGTAGGACTAGGGATGGTGATGGGTGCCGAGCTGAATGCCGCGCTGGCGGAAACGCCGGAGGAACGGCGCAACCGGCTCGGGCAGGAAGACGACCGCGAACGAAGCGGCAGCACAGACGCATAAGGGGTTGAGTGCAGAGAATGACGGCGCTGATGCAAGGCAAGCGCGGCCTGATCATGGGGCTGGCGAACGAAAAGTCGCTGGCCTGGGGGATCGCCCGCAAGCTGGCGAGCCAGGGGGCGGAACTCGCCTTCTCCTACCAGGGCGACGCACTGGCGAAGCGGGTGCGCCCGCTGGCCCAGCAATTGGGCAGCGATTTCCTGTTCGAATGCGACGTGGCCGAGATGGACGCGCTCGATGCCGGTTTCGCGACCCTGCAACAGCGCTGGGACCGGCTCGATTTCGTCGTCCACGCGATCGGCTTTTCCGACAAGACCGAGCTGCGTGGCCGCTATGTCGACACCAGCCTCGAAAACTTCCTGATGACCATGAACATCTCCGCCTATTCGCTGGTCGCGGTGGCGAAGCGGGCGGCGGCGATGATGCCGCCCCTGGCGCAAGACGGGAGCGGAGGCGGCTCGATCCTGACGCTGAGCTATTATGGCGCGGAGAAGGTGGTGCCGCATTACAACGTCATGGGCGTGGCCAAGGCGGCGCTTGAAGCCAGCGTGCGCTATCTCGCCAATGATCTGGGGCCGGACGGCGTGCGCGTCAACGCGATCAGCGCCGGCCCGATCAAGACGCTGGCCGCCAGCGGGATCGGCGATTTTCGCTACATCCTGAAATGGAACGAGCTGAACAGCCCGCTGCGCCGCAACGTCACGATCGAGGATGTCGGCGGCGCCGGCCTGTACCTGCTGTCCGACCTTGCCAGCGGCGTCACCGGGGAGGTCCATCATGTGGATGCCGGATACCACACGATCGGCATGAAGCAGGAGGATGCGCCCGACATCTCGCTGGCGTAGGTTCGGGCTCTTTCAAAGAAGGAGCAATCCGATGACGGTGAGTGGCGGATGCCGGTGCGGCGCGGTGCGCTACGCGGCGAATGTGGCGGAGGCGGAGCATCACGCGATCTGTCATTGCGCCGATTGCCGCGCCAGCAGCGGCGCGCCGATGATGGCGTGGCTGGCCGTGCCGGAGGACAGCTTCCGGCTGGTCGCGGGCACGCCGACGATGTTCGAGGGCAGCCCGGGCGCGCAGCGATATTTCTGCGGCACCTGCGGAACCGGGCTGTATTACGTCAATGAAGCGATGCTGCCCGGCATTGTGGACATTCAGTCCTCGACCCTGGACGAGCCGGAGGCTTTCGCCCCGGGCGCGCAGATCCAGCATGCCGAGCGGCTGCGCTGGGTGGATGGGCTGACGGTGCTGCCCGCTTTCGATCGCTATCCGGGGTAGCGCGTCAGGCGGCAGCGGCCGCCTGCGCCAGGACCTCCACGATCCGCTCCGCCGCGCGGCCGTCGCCGAAAGGATTGTGCGCGCGGGCCATTGCGGCATGGGCGGCGGGATCGTCCAGCAGCCGCTCTGTCTGCGCCACGATGCGCGTCGGGTCAGTGCCGACAAGGCGCGCGGTGCCGGCCTCGATCCCCTCCGGCCGCTCGGTCGCATCGCGCAGGACCAGTACCGGGGTGCCGAGCGCCGGCGCCTCCTCCTGCACGCCGCCGCTGTCGGTCAGCACCAGATCCGCGACGTCCAGCAGGCGCACGAAGGCGGGATAGTCGAGCGGATCGGTCAGCGCGACATTGGCCAGCCCGTCCAGGCCCGCGCGCATCGCATCGGCGACCAGCGGGTTGCGATGGAGCGGCAGCACCAGCGCCACGTCGGGCCGCGCAGCCAGCTGGCGCAGCGCGTGGCCGATGCCGTCGAGGCCGGCGCCCCAGTTCTCCCGCCGATGGGTGGTGACCGCGACGATCCGCCGCCCGGCAAAGCGCGCCTCCAGCACCGATACCTCGCCGGCCAGCGCGGGTTGCGCCAGCAGGCGCGCGCGCATGTGGTGCAGCGCGTCGATCACCGTATTGCCGGTCAGGTGGATGGTTGCCGCAGCCACATTCTCCCGCTCCAGCGCCGCCGCCGCGCTCGCCGTAGGCGCGAAGTGCAGCGCCGCCAGAGCGGAGACGATGCGCCGGTTGCCTTCTTCCGGCCAGGGCTGGAGGAGGTCGCCGCTGCGCAGGCCGGCCTCGACATGCGCCACGGGGATGCGGCGGTGATGGGCGGCCAGGGCACCTGCCAGCGTGCTGGCGGTGTCGCCCTGCACCACCACCATGTCGGGCCGCTCCCGATCCAGCACCGCGCCGATGCCGATCACCAGCCGGGCGAGCAGCGTGTCGAGCGACTGGCCCGGCGCCATGGCATCGAGGTCGTGATCGGGCACGATCCCGGCCAGCGCCAGCACCTGATCCAGCATCGCGCGGTGCTGCCCGG
>Ga0210040_10002099_pt1 | contig 28692 bp, 2 predicted proteins | sample CryGeyCG12114_NA_FD_185462 | JGI IMG/M metagenome (GOLD analysis project Ga0210040, IMG submission 185462) | Groundwater microbial communities from aquifer - Crystal Geyser CG19_WC_8/21/14_NA (SPAdes) (version 2) | ecosystem: Environmental > Aquatic > Deep subsurface > Groundwater | place: USA... | reverse complement strand
TTTGTCATTCTTCGATACGCAATCCGACCATTACTACATCATGATCGCTTTAATCAAAAAGAGCACGGGACTGCGCAATCTCACACTCCAGATCGATATCGACCTGGAGAGAGGCTGGAAGCTAGGCAAAGTGAGTTCGATGGCGCTACCGTTCCTCGGCTATCTAAAAAAGCATTCCCTCGACCGGCTACGGATTGAGGTCACGACCCACGGAGCATGCAATGAGGCTACAACGGGCGCAGTCGTTGACGTGGATATGGATATGGATCCTCTTCGGGCTGCGTTAAGAACGGAAGTGAAGACAAAAGCGAGGAAGTGCATGACCGGAGGGAGGTATGTGTGGACAGAAGATGTTGAAAGAGCGAGCGTGCGCGAGTGGCTCGGAATGTGCGCGGTCCAGGATCGGATTGTGTTTGAAGCTGTCTCATCGGACTATCTGCCACGTTAAGAACGAATAGTTTCTACGTTCCTCGGTATGCGAGAACGGCGTTAGATGAATTTGTGGGGAGAGAAGGATCATATGTATACAGAACATACGACACAGAAATAATACTTACTATATGACAAAATCAAGCCCATTTTCCGTCGAGTGCTTCCATGAACCGTGTCAGCTTCTTGAAGCTTCTGGGGCATTCTGCGTATTCTTTCCCATGTTTGCAGCAAATTGAGGTGTTGGGAGGGTGAAAGAAATGCGCAAACAATCTTCCGGCAGGGCTATAACAACTGAGTCGCATGCGCGTGGTGGAGATTCACAACCTATTCCTGCCTCAATTCACACGCTTTCCGCACCGATCAGCTTGGTGAATCACCTAGGTCGAAGAGGAACGGCGCGACAACCGCTGACGCTCCTTCGTACAAAAACTCCTCGAACAATCATTCTTCGAACAGCAAGTCTTCAAGCATCAACCCTTCGAGCATCAAGCAAGCAACAACTTCTCAAACAGCTCTCCAAACAAGATGTCTTCAATCGACAACTCCCCCAACCAAACCCCTTCCAACAACATGTCTTTGGAACACGGCTCTTCCGTCAACACTCCAATTCCGTCTACACCGGCGCGCGACCCAAGCCTACCAGGCGCACAACATCCTCAGCTCCTATTCACGCCCACGGTTTTCACCGTGTGGTGTCATATAGAAGGTGGTCGCGATGTTGCGATGCGGCCACAGGACCTTGTAAACGGCGTACCTCGCTCCCAGATCACTACGGATAACCTCATGTTTGAGCGTTTCTGGGAAATTTTCGAGCACGACAGCGGTCTGGTCTCCGGAGGCCGTCAATTGATGCTTCAGGTTCCAGACAACTGCGGGAACCCAGGAGTCATAGTCCCAATCGAGAACGGAATGAAGTGGCGCGCAGCTTTACAGCTATGCCACAATGCTGGAATGATTGAGTGTGAGTTCTGGGTCTTCCCCGATGCAAGCGTTGCGGCCTCGACGAGTAAGATGTTGATGGCAGCTGTGGTCCTGGGTTGCTATCTCTTGTGGTATTTCTTCTGGGGTCGCGTATCTGGCGCAGTGTTTGGGGGATCTGAATAGATCTATTGGAGATGTGCTGTCAATCTTCATTGATTGACGACATCAACGGCCTTCTGTAAAGTCATGTCGATAAATCCCCTGAACCTAGCTTCAATGCGAATAAAACCACCTTTTCTGGTCCATAGTATAACAATGTGGCGAGCCTACGACACAAGGTCTCAAATGTGAAGCGAAGAACCCGACCACAGACGGCGACACTTGACGTCTTTAATGTCATATGATTATGACCGCTTTCCACACGCAGCTTTTGAAGAAGTCGGTGTCAAGCGGTGGATCATACCGATAAATTGCATCCACAATCCTGAACGAAGCAATTCTGCGGTAAGTTCCTGCTGGGTCACCAGCAGGCACGAGGAAGAGACACATCGTATCTCCCTTCTTACTTAGTTCTCGAAGCTTGAGGCATGAGACCTTCATGCTCGCTTCTGGATCCATCGACCAACCAGGTTCCAGGGCATCCCAATGGACCAGGCCTTGGAAGTGCGTGGAAAGATATCCAGGAATAGTCTCAACGGTCTCGCGATCCGCCATGAAGGAGAAGTTTCTGGCTTCGACTTGAACCTGCTTGTTGTTGCGGTTGAAATACCAGGTCATCTCACATACCCTATAGACGGTGGCCACCCTAAATTAGACTGGTAAAACTAGTCTGTTTAAGGGTTCCTATCTAGTCTTAAATAAAGTAGAAAACTACTTTATATTAAACTAGTAGATAGTAAAATTAAGCTAGTATTTATAGTCTAATATAAGCTAGTTTTCTAGCTTTATAAAGGGTAGTTAAACTACTTTTATATAGTACTTATAAACTACTTTTATATAGTACTAGATATCTATATATAGAAGTAGCTAGCTATAGTATAGTATTTATAAATTAATATATTATATAACTAAAATATATATTTATTTTACTACTTATATCTTATTATATAAAATTACTAGTAATTTTATATAATAGGATATAAGCTAGTAGTAGACTATATATACTATAGTACTTTCTTATCTTCTTTATACGCTATTATATCCTATTATAGTAGATTACTAGTAATTTACTATATCTTATTATAGTAGATTACTAGTAATCTACTATATCTTATTATAGTAAATTACTAGTAATCTACTATAATAGGATATAGTACTACCTATACCTCTATACTACTACTTTTATACTATACTTATTAAACCTTAAACTTTCTACTATACTAGACTATACTTTAGTTAGTAATAGTAAGCTTAGTATCTTATTATAGTAGATTACTAGTAATTTACTATAATAGAATATAGGTAAAACTACTTACTACTTATATAACTATTAGTATAATATATAAGATATCTAAAAAGAGCTTATATCTTTTATTAGTATAGCTAGTAAAGCTTATTATATATACTATCTTTCTTAATAATATATTATTTAGTAATAATCCTCCTCTTTACTTTAATATTAATTAATATAATCTTAACTAGACTAATAATATAGTTAGTAATAATCTAGTAGCTATAAGCCTTACTACTTATAACTATTATAATCCTATTCTTACGCTTATAATTAATACCTTTAATAAATACTAAATCCTATAGCTATATAGTATATTAGTTTCTTTAAATATAGGTAAAGTACTTAACGCAGCTAAAGTATAGTAGTAATATCTATTTATTATAGTAGAAGGTAATATAGAAGTTATTATAATTATTTTTAGTCTACTATTAAAATACTTCTATAATAATAATTACGCTAGATAGTAATTTAATACTACTAAAGACCTCTACTAGTAGATTATCTACGTTAATCTAAATATATACTTCTTTTACTATAATATTCTTAATAAAGCTCTTCTATATACTTATATCTAGTTATATATATATTCTTTATTTAGAGTATAGCTAGTAAAGCTTATCCTAGCGTAGTTAGTTAATTATTATATATTAATCTAGATAGAGTTTAGTTATTATATATTACTCTTCGTCTATAGCGCTATTTATTAGGCTTAGTATTATATTTAATAGGCTATCTACTTTACTTTTAATATAGCCTAAGTAGCTTTTTAGTAGTTATTATATAAAGATTAAAGCTAGTCTCTAGTTAGTAATATTAATAGCTAAGTAGAGTAGTAAGTATAGCTATAGTATATAGGCTTATATACGTAGGAAGTTATCTATATCTTTACCTAGGTTATAGAATTAAGTATAGTATAGTTACTTATACGTCTATATAAACTAATATAAAAATATATTAATATATTTAATATTTATAAGCTATACTAACTTATTTAGAAGTAAAGAGTATAGGTTACTAAAGTTCTTAAAGTTATTATAGTATACCTATAAGATAGCGCTTATAAAGAAAGCTAGACTATATACTAGTAGTAAAGCTTTCTATTTAGCTATCTTAAAGTTTATATATTAAGTACTAATAGCTCTTACTAGTAAGCTAATATATATAAGTATAGTCTTTCTAGACTTTTATAGCGCCTTATTAATATACTTTTTATTTATATATAAGATATAGTAATTACTAGTATCTTTTTATTATCTAGTTTAGGTATTCTTACTTTACTTAGGCTTACTAATAGAGTCTTATTTAATACTTTATAGTATATAAAATAGCTTACTAGTTATATTAAGCGTAATAGTATATATAGTATTAACTAAGAAGCTCTTAGGCTAGTATAGTATATATATATCTTAGAAATAGCTATAGCGTATAATACTTTTATTCCTACTATTAACGTTAAGCTACTAGTTAATCTTATTAGTAAGATCTCTATATATTAGTAGTAATTTAAGGCTTTATAACTTATATAGTACATAATAATAGCTAGTTTATAGGTCTTAAGTAGCTTTAATCTTATATACTTAGTATAGGTATTTTATATTACTAAGCTCTTTTATACCTATAGCTTTTACTACTACTTAACTATTTCTAGTTATAAGTATAAGATATAATTAAAGATTAAAATTAGTACTATTAGGCCTACTTCTATCTACTATAATAACTCTTTATTTTAATATTATTTTAAATTCTTATACTAGTAGCTATAAGAATATATTTAAGTACTTATTATAGTAACTACCTAATATAACTAGGCTAAGTAGTATATTTACCTTTATAAAATAAGAGTATAGTTAAATATTTAGTAAGTATATAAATATAACTATTACTTTATACCTATTCTTATTAATACGCTTATTTATAAGTATAATCTTATTAAGTAATAGCTAGTATACTACTTTATAGCTTTTATAAAGAAACTTATTTTATTATAGTTAATAGTATATATAGCTACTTATCTAGTTAGATAAAGTAGTAAGTATACTTACTAGGTTATTAGTAAAGGCACTATAGTAAGACTATAACTTAAGTACTTAAGTTAAGTTATAGTATTATTAAATAAGTTAAAAAGTAATAAGTATATAGTTAAACTAGGCGTTAGGCTTATCTAGATCTAAAGCTTTTACCTTCTTCTTATATTAGCTCTTAAAGTAGAAGTTATACTATTATTTAGCTACGTATTCTCCTATAAATACTATATAACTATTACTATACTTATTATATTTAATAAATAGTACTTATATAACCTTACGTATTATATTACTATATATATTACTATAGCGTAGTTAGATATTAAAATATATACTTATTACTTTTTAAAGTATTATCTATACTCTTTAACTAATATAGTAATAAAAATAGTAGAGTTTAAGGTATTTAAATAGACGCTTCTTATTATTTAAGTTAAGTACTTTATATTAGTTAGCTTTATAGTCTATATAGCTATACTTAAGTTTATTATAAGTACTTTAGTTTTCTTTACTAAATATATTAAACGCGCTATTTAACTTACTTAACTAGTTATTAATATTATATATATTATATACTATATCTTCTTCTTATTTAAAATAAAGTAAGTATTTATTTTTATTTATAAGTAAGAGCTACTATATAGGAGTGCTAGATATTATATCTTTATTACTTATAGTATTATTAACGTCTAGTATAGCTACACCTATTACCTCTATAATATCTTCTTTACTTAGGCTTCTAAGCTACTAAATCTTAATTACTTTTACTATATAGTATATAAACGTATATTATAATATAATATAATAAGATCTTAGGTATAAGTATATACTATATCTATAGAAGTACTCTTTTAATTCTATAAAGTAACTAAATAAAAGAAAAAGATAGTAAGTAATATAAGAAGTAGAATAAATAAGTAGTAATAAGTAAATAGACGCCTTCTTAGGCCTAAAGTAAGTATAGCGTCTAGTTAGGCTAGTTTATCTAGTAGATTTAAAACTATATTTAGTAAAGCTAATTTTAGTATATACTACTCTCTATATCTCTCTTATATATAGATATTATATTAAACTAACTTATATATCTATACTTATTAGAATAGTATATATCTTTTTATATATTCTTTCTTCTTATTATTCTTTATCTACTATATTATATAATACTACTTATTTTACGCTATTATAGTAGTTTAGTACTTAATTATAGAGCTCTAAAGCCTTATTATACTATAGTAGAGTATTATTATAGTACTTTAGTACCTTATTATACTATTACTCTCTTAGCTAAATCCTATCTACGTTCTATAGCTATTATCTTTATATTTATAGATATAAAGACTATAGTAATATATATTACTTACCTCCTTCTTAACTCTAAGTATAAATATAATACTATATACTCTTATAAGCTACTTACTCTAAATAATATTAAATTAATATTTAATTACGTATAAAGTATATATAAAACTAGTAGCGCTAGTAAACTAAGTATAAAGAGTATCTTCTAGTTATACGTTACTATAGTAGTTAACTACTATAAGTATTTAGTATTTATCTTTTTATTTAGCTATAATAAGAGGTATATATATTTTACGTCTAAGAATTTACCTTCTTACTATCTACTATATCCTTTTAAGGCCTACGCTATATTAAGGTTATATTATTAGATTTACTTATATATATATAGTATACCTACTAGGATATAAAACTAGATCTTAGGTATAATCTACTACTATAGCTTTATATACTATATTAACTAATATAGTTAGAGCTTATATTTAGTTATAAATAATATCTTAAAGGTAGATAACGCTACTTATAATAGAGAGGTTAATAGTAGTAAGTATATAGACTTCTTAGTTATAGAGTATTACTAACTACTATCTATAGTACTATATAGAATACTTTTAAGATAAAGTAGCTAGTATAAAGAAGTAGTAAGCTAATATAGTTATACTATAGCGTTATTTAGTATTAAAGTTAAGCTTAATAGTAGTAAAAAGCCTTTTATATAAATCTCTAAGCTTAGACTTTAGTTAGCTTAGTTACTAGTTTAAACTTATCTTACTTTCTTTACTATCTTATTATAGTAAATTACTAGTATTTAGCTATATTTTAAATATAGTACTAAGAGTAGTAAGTATATATCTAGTTATTATAGGCGTATATAGAGTATAATCTTAGTATTATATAGGCCTCTTTATAAAATTAGTAAAAGATATACTTAAAGTATACTCTAACTTATAAGTATATTATCTATAGAAGTATTTTATTATAGTAAATTACTAGTAATTTTATATAATAGGATACGTCTAATAATATAGTCTTATACGCGCTAGTTTTACTTATTTCTAACTAGTTAAGATAGCTAGCTATAAGCTATATAAGACTTATACTACTCTAACTTTAAACTTTACTATTAATATTTAGTATATTATAAAAATACTCTATAATATACTTTTAATTATAATAAATAGTCTTTTTATAAGTTAAGCTATCCTATAAGTAGTACGTAAAGTCTATAAAAATATTAAGTTCTTACTTACTACTAGTATATAGCCTAAATTATATATTAGAAGCTAAGTTAGCTAAATTTAGAGACCTAAACCTATACTAGAGGATATTATAGTAGAGGATATTACTATATATATATACTACTATTAAGAGCTATTTATAGATAAGGATATTATAGAGCTAAAGAACTAGCTCTAGCTATTATAAGATTATATCCTCTTTATAGTTAAGAACTATAGTACTAATATTATATAGAAGAAGGCTAACTATAATAAGATAGTAAATAACTTACTTACTATTTAAAAAAAAGTAATATAAGTTTCTCTCTTACTTTATAGAGAACTAAGTACTACTCTAGCTTATATACTCTATATATAAATAATAATAATACTATACTAACTATAAGATAAAAAATAAAATAATCTTATTATAGTAACTTAGGCCTATAAGTAGGCTAGGCTATATAAATAAAAGTAGAATAAGTTAAAGTTATATATTAGTAAGAAAGTATAGTATTAGCCTATAATATAAGAAATTCTATAAGCTATATAGTAGATACTACTAAAGTAATAAGTAAGTAAAAGTATCTAATAAAGCGTATTACTACTACGCCTATAATTAGAATAAGAAGTATATCTCTAGTATAGCGCCTTCTATAGTAGAAAGTAGTACTATTAGCTAACTATTTAGTATTATTATTTAGCTTCTAAGTAGTCTTATATAGTATAGTAGTTTATTTAGCTAAGTAATACTATATATAATATCTAACTTACCTCTTACTAGCCTTAAGCTAGTATACTATAATTATAGTTTTATATTTACTAGTAAGGTAGTAGATAATACTACTATATATACTTAGCTAGAATATACTAGTAGAGCTTTACTAAGTTACGTAAAAATAGTAGTAATACTATACTTTAATAGTAGTTAATCTATAGTTAATACTTATATACTAAAATAAGACTTAACTATACTAGCTAAGTTTAGCTATTATACTAAATAAGTACTATAGTTTTATACTAGAGATATAAAGCGCTAGCGCTTCTTAGTAAATAAGATAGTAGGTAAATTATATATAAAATAAAGCTATAGTTTAAAGACGCCTTAAGTTATTAGTAATAAGTTATTAAGTAGTCTTATAAATAAGTCTAGTAATAAAGATAGTATAGAAGAAGTAGAAGAGAAAGTAGAAGAAGAAGTAGAAAAGAAGAAAGAGAAAGTAGAGAAGATAGAAGAGGATAAAGTAGAAGAGGAAGACGTAGCCTATATAAGTTTAGAGGTTAATATAAAAGATTATAATAATAACTAGGATATAGACTATGTAGTAGTACTAGCTATATTATAGCTTATATCTAAGCTTAGATTATAGAAGTATATAGTTATAAAACTAGAGACTCTAAAAGTATCTTAGTTAAACTCTATAGCTATAGATTTTACTATATTATCTATATAAGTCTTACTAGTAATTATACTATCTCTAGTATTAAGCTATAAAAGCTTAAAATTACTAGTAAAATTAAAGCTACTACTAAAGCTAAAGCTACTACTTAAAGCTAAATAATTAGATAAAAGTATAAAGTAGAAAAGAGAGCTACTAGTATAAGAGGAGTTATAAGAGTAATAATTAACTTATTCTTTAATAATTAGTATCTATAAGCTAGAAAAGAAAGTACTATCTACTAATACCTATACTATTAAGAGGAAGAAAAGAGTATAGTTTATAGTTATTATATAGCTACTTTAATATTAGTAGCTATATAAGTTATACTAGCTTACTATATAGTATAGCTCTTTTAAAAAGTTACTACTAGTAAGCCTAGTTAATAGGGCTTTTTAATAAACTTACTTAACGCTAACTACCTAAGATACCTATCTTCTAATTACTATAGTTAAGCTAGATAACTTAAAAGCGTAATTAGAAGCTTAAGGACTTAGCTATATTAAGTAAAGAATAAAATCTATATTATATACTAAAGCGTAATTATACTAACTTAGAAGATAATAGCTACTAAGATAGTAGTATAGTATTTATACTAAACTCTTTAGTACTACTACCTTTAGTATTACTAATTCTCTTAGTATTACTAGTCTCTTTAGTATTACTAATCTTCTTAAGTTTAGATATAAAAGGGCTAATAATTAATAATATTAATAGATAATAAAGTAGTATAGTATAAATAACCTCTAACCTATAGGATTTTACTATAATAAGCTTAGTATTAGCTAGAATAGAGAGCCTTAGACTATATTTAGTATATTAATACTACTAGCTAAACTCTATATATATAGTATAGTTAATTAGTTATAAGTATAACTATTAAACTAATACTAAGCGTAGAAGCTAAAGCTAGCTTTACTATACTTAACTACTTAGAGTATAGCTAGAGAGTTAATATACTTATAGTAGTTAAAATTTATCTAATAGTATCTACTATACTTATTATTACCTATTATAACCTTACTAAGATTAGTCTTTATAATATAAATAATATAGTTAGTATTACTCTACTTATTCTTATTTTATTATAAGAACTACGCCTTATCTAGATACTACTACTTTCTAATCTACTATAAGATAATATAGAAGTTCTAAGATAGATATATTTTAACTAAGAAGTTCTAATAGAAGTATATTATATTTAGAACTAAAGCCTATTACTACTTAGTTACTTTATACTCTATTAGTTATAGGTTATAGATATAGCTATATAGAATACTAGTATAAATAGTACTAAGGTCTTTATTAGTTATACTACTAAGAGTAGTAATACTACTAGTCCTTACTAACTCTAGGAGCTAGTTCTAATCTTTAATCTTAGTAAGTAAGTTTATAGAAGTAAGAAGCTATATAATTACTCTAGCTACTACTAGTATAAAAATTACTCTAGCTATTATAGCTACTACTTTAGCTATAGTAAATATAGATAGCGTAGGAATTACTTTATCTATTATACTTTTATTATTTCTACTACTTTTATATATTATAAGACTAGCTACTTTAAAGTTATTATTATTATCGCCTAGCTACTCCTATATAGAGGACTAGTATACTAGAGCTAGAATCTAGATAAGTAGGCGCATAACTAAGGTTAGGCTATACTATACTATAAATATTATAAGACTTAAAAACTTATATAAGTTAGTTATAGTTATGTATAAAAAGAATAACTTACTTTTTTACTATTTCTTTTATCTAGCTATATCTTAGCGTAACGTAGGCTTTAGAAATAATTAGACTTAAAAGCCTAATATACTAGCTATTCCTAGCTTAGCTAAGATAGCTAAATAGACCTTATCTACTAAATATACTAAAGAAGCTTTTATATAAGTAAACTAGAATTATAGAAAGAGCTATAGTATTATATAAAAATTTAGTTAATAATATATATATATAGTTAAGTATAAAGAGTAAAGGTTTATATAGTAGTAATAGTAATATTAATAAGGTAAGTATATATATATTAGACGTAGCGATAGTAAGATAAGATAATAAATATTAAAATAAAGCTCTAAGGCTACTAAATACTAGTTATATACTATTACTATTAAGCTTATATCTTATTATAAGGTATTACTAGTATTTTAGAAGGGTTAGAATATAAGAAATAAAGCTAAGGTATTTAAGTAGTATATTATCTCTTTTACTTCTTTTATTTTAGTTATAGTATATATACTATATAAGGATACTATATTTACTTTATAAACTTCTTATATACTTATAGTCTATTATTAGTATCTTATTATAGTAAATTACTAGTAATTTACTATAATAGAATACTTATAAGGTTTATATAATACTATATAAGCTTAAATTACTAGTTTTACTCTTTCTTTCTTATCTTATAGTAAAATTTCTCTACTTACTTATCTTATTATTAGTAGCTTATTTACTCTTATACTTATTACTATAACTCTTTATCTTTACTTTATTTTATAGACTTTTATATACCTCTTACTAGCTATAAGTATATAGCTCTTTATAATTCTACTTTTCTCTCTTTATTAACGCTCTACTATAATACTATTATATCTACTTTTAACTCTATCTTTAATACTTAAGAGTATTAGCTAGGTTTTTTACTACTATTAGAAAAGTAAGTATAACTATAAGTATACTTTAGTATATTATAAACTAATATTTAATATATAGCCTAGATTAAACTACTTCTTTACTCTTTTATCTACTTAGTAAGGTTTATAATTATATTTAGAAGTACTACTTTAGTAAGCTATATATATACGTCTATTTTTAGCTTACTATTAATAGCTTTTCTTAAATATCTATTATTTCTACGCTTATTAACGTCTATTACTAGATCTACTATAAAATATAAAACTTTACTTTCTATATACTCTTACCTTTTTTCTCTTATACTTCTATTTTCTACTACTTTATACTCTACTTACTACTTACTAATTACTTTTTTATAATAATAGTATATATTACTATAAGTATACTATATAATAAGAACTTTATAGCCTTCTTTAGTATATACTAGCTTTAGCTCTATATAATAAAGTAAGAAAGAATAGTACTAGTATTAAAGACTATTATTATATTAGTATAAGACGTAAAGTACTCTAAGATCTTTAAAGTAAGAGATAAATAAGCTATTACTTTTTAAGATATTAATATATAGCTTAAGAGCTATAAAGACTCTTATCTTATTTACTATACTACTTAGCTATCTTCTCTACTTACTTAACTTTTATTATTTCTTCTTTCTTTTAATATAACTTTAAGTAATAATCTTTATTTTAGGCTATAGCTATAGAAAAGTAAGCTTTATTAATATCTTATACTAAGCTATAATCTCTATAGAGTAGCTCTATTAAGTATTATTACTATTAGTAATACTTTAAGGGGGCTTATATTATAGTTTTTAATATTATATATCTTATACTATAATACCTAATAAATTAACTAGTAGTACTTTACTCTCTTTATCTTCTATAAAATTTAAGTATTATACTTAGTACTTTTAGTACTTCTAGTACTTCTATAGGCTTATCTTTATCTTTACTAGCTTAGTAATAACTACTAGTACTTTATTACTTAAGAAGTATATAAAGAGCTTTTCTTTTATCTCTAGTACTATATACTACTTTTTTTAATTACTATTTAGCGTTTAGCTCTTATTATTAAAGCTAGATATATACCTTCTTTAGAAGTATACTTATTACTCTTCTCTAACTCCTATAAGAGTATTAAAGTAGTTTAGTAGTATATAATTAATCTTAGCTTAACTATCTACTATATTAGTCTTAGTAGTCTCTATTAGCTTTAGCTACTTAGGAGTTTAAAACTAAATAAGTCTAATTATACTACTAGGTTCCTATTACTACTCTAAGGCTATTTCTATATCTAAAATATATAGTCTAAGAGAAGTTTAATATAATATAGACTTAGTAAGACTTTATTTAAGTTAGGCCTATTAGACTAGTTACTATATATAGTTACCTAAGAGGCTATAAGATCTTTAAGTATTAAATATATAATATCTTTAAGGTCTAATATATAAGATCTTTTAAATACCTAATATATAATATTTTTAAAGTAGTATAGATATACGTATATAGGCCTATATAGTTAAATATTCTTTAGTTTTATAAGTATATTATATATAGGTCCTTCTTATATCTTATTACACTAAATTATATAGTAATTAGGTATAGTAAAATATAAATACTACTTATACTAGGCTTCTAAGATATATATAAGAGTCTAAGGCTTAGCTAATTAGAATTTATATACTCTATAGAACTACTAAGTATATAGCTTATTTATTTTATATATATACTCTAGTACTATCTATATCCTATTATATAAAATTACTAGTAATTTACTATAATAGGATACGTATAGTACTATATAAGTAGTATATATAGAATATATATATTTACCTATAGTTAAAATAATACTAACGTAGTTAGAAGCTATCTACTTAGCTATATACTATATACTACTATATACTATATATTAATAAACGCTTCCTATAACTATCTAAGTAAGAATATCTTATAGATAAGGTTACTATTAATATTACTATCTATAAGTTAATAAACGCTTCCTATAGTAGCTAGAGTAAGATTAGACGTATAACTATATATAAGTATTAATAAGCTAATAAATACTTTCTACTCTATAAGAGATAATATAGAGTATTTATAAGCTTTATACTATACTTATATAATATACTAATAATTAGAATAAGTATCTTTAATAGTCCTAATCTACTCTATAGTACTTTCTCCTATAGCTCTCTATACGTAGTATAAGGGTTCTAAGGTATAGAGCTACTAAGAGGCACTAGTAGGACTAGCGCTGCGCTAGTAGTATATAGGCTACTCTACTTATTACCTTATATAAGTAATCTTATAGAGGAGCTCTTTACTATAGTAACTTTATAATTTAACTTATATCTATTATCTAATCTTTAAGTAACTCTTATACGTTACTATAGTTAAAACCTCTATAAACTACTCTAAGAGCCTTTATAATAAAGCGCCTATAGTAACTATATACGCAACTTACTATAGTAGTAACCTACGCTTATAATAAGCCTATACTAGATAAATAAGTAATAACTAGTTATCTTATTACACCTATACTACTTAGTAGTACTAATTACTAATACGTAAGCTAGATAGCTACGCCTCTATATAAAAAGAATATAGTAAGTATAATAGCTAAGAATACGTACTTACTATATAGCTATATAAGTAGTAGAAGTAGTACTACTTCTTATAACGTTAATACTTAAAGCTAAATAATTTTAGTAGACTTACTTCTCTAAAATAATAGCGTTAATAACTTAATTAGTCTATACTACTACTATATCCTTAGAGGCTATTATAAGATAGAGCTTAGATAAGAGCTATACTCCTAGATACTTATAGTTACTCTTCTAGAGCTTAGTAGTAATAAAGAGAACGCTAAAGGTAACTTTACTAGTATTATAATCTATAAGAATAAGGCTAAAAGTAAAGGCCTATACTATAGCTTTACGAGTAGTAGCTTTAGTAATAGCTAGTATCTTTTAGTTTCTATTTTACTATAATATACTAACTATAAGCCTTCTTATCTTCTACGTAAAGTCTCCTTTAATACTCTAATATTAGAGTATAGTTATATATTTAATAACTTTAAAGAGAATACCTAAGATAGTAGCTCTTTTCTAAAGGGCTTACTCTTAGTAGAGCTATAACCTATAACCTACCTTCTTTACTAGCCTTATATACTATTAAAACTATACTAGTCCTTAACCTTTATCTATATTAAACTTAATACTAATAAGTTTAAGCTCTATAAAACTAACGCTAAAAGTAATAAATTAGAGATAAGTAAGCTAAGCTTCTCTACTATTAAAGGCTTATAGAAGATGCTTAATAATAAAGACCTACTTAAAAAGGTTAAGACCTAGTATAATACTACTATTACTACTATTTATAAACTATTATATAAGTAGTAAGAGCTTATTAAGTAGAATAAAGTTAAATAATAATATACGTAGCGTATAGAATAGAACTCTTCTAATATTAAGACTAAGGTAAAGTAACTACTCTAAGATATAGTAGTATAAGAGGTAAAAATAAAGGAACTACTATATAACCTTAAGTAGTAAATTAAAGAATATAAAGATTAGATTAACTAGCTTAAAGATAAACTTAATATTATAGAGCTTAAAAAAACTAATACTAAGTAGTAACTTAGGATAGCTAAAGCCTATATAATAGCTATAGATAGTAAAGTAGTTAAGCTTTATACTAAACTAGAAAAAGCTTAGTTAAGTAAAGATAAGTATAAGAAGCTATATAGCTAGTAATATACTACGTATAAGTAAGTTATAAAGATAGCTAAGGAGCTAGAGTAGTAGCTTAAGAACGTATAGAAAGAGCTTTATTATAAACGTAAACTAAAAGAGAAGAAGGCTTCTTATACTTATAAACTGCCTAATAACTTACTTAATTCCTCTAATAACTTTAACTCTAATTCTAATAATAGTAATAACTAGCTAGGCTATAGCGTAAGTAGACTTTCTAAAGGACTACTACTACTTCCTCTAGCTAATTATCTTAAGGATAATAATAACTAATATAAGTAATAATTACGCTCTAAGTTACGCTATACTTACTTTTACTTTTACTTTTACTCTTACTCTTACTTATATTCCTACTATTACGCCCTAAAGTAATCTAAACTTAAAGTCTTTATAAGTACTATAAGAAAGCTATCTATAGTATATACTTAATAGAAGATAGATATTAATACCTAGTTTAAGTAATATTATAAGAACTTTAACTCTAAATAAGCAAAGTTAGTATACTTATAATAGAAGACTAAAGGTAATACTTAGAGTAATATTATATATAGTTACCTTATAAAGAGAGCTAGCTTTACTTATAGTAGCTAAGTATAAGAGATCTTAGACTTAGTATATAAACCTTTTAGTATACTATATAAAGCTAACGCCTAGATATAGAACCCTAAGGTATAGATAATAGACTCTAAAAGTATTAGCGCTTATATTACTTATTTTAATATTAGTACTACTACCTTTAGCTAGAATAACTTAATTAAGATTATAAACTTATAGAACTTCTTTACTAGCTACTAGTAAGACCTCTCTATATAAACTACTCTTAACATAGATAACTACTTCTACTTCTACTAGACTTTATAATAAATAGAGTAACTAAACACATTAATAAAATCTTATACTACTTTTAGCTATAGCGCTAGTAGAGGTAGTAGTAAGACCTTTAGTAATACTAATAATACTTCTTTAGAATCGCGTAGTAAAGGCGTAACTTTAACTCTAAGTTAGAGCTAATCTACTAACTCTACTAGTTACTTATACTTAAAGAAAAAAGTATTATTTAATAAGAATACTTACTATAACTATTTTAGTAATTATTACTTTAATAATAAAGCCCTATATAAGAGCTAGCTACCTAAGCCTTTTAGCTAGTATATAGGCCTAAAAAAGGAGCTAGATTTATATATTTAGGCTATTAAAGATAAGAAGGCTACTAATAAGGCTACTTCTATAGCTATTAGCGTAAATACTATTATAGCTACAGCTCTTACTAAGTTAAAAAACTAGATATCTTTAGTAATAGTTACTACTAGAGACTTTAGAAGTATAAGCTGTCTAAATTAGAGCTACTCTCTTTATTACTATTAATTTCTACTCTATCTTTTTTATTTTAAGCTATAGTTAAAGACTATAATAAAGATAAGGATCTTTATCTAGGTATTAAGGACGCTATTTTTAGTAACGCCCTTAAGTTACTATCTTTTTTAGTACTTTTACCTATACTTCTACCTCTTACTATATCTACTATATCTTATATCTAAGTCTCTTTTATTATAGCTATAGCTCTTAGAAGAGATAAGTATAAACTACTTATAAGTAAGTAGCTAGTCTTTAAAGGAAAATTATTATCTTCTATTTAACTTTCTCTTTACTAATATATTAAAATTATAAGTAATACTAGTTATACTTTTATATTTATTAATTTAGCTTATACCTACGTATATAATTATAAGCTTATTTTACTCTATAAACCTACTATTATAGAACTAGCTAATAGAGACTAGATTATTAGCGTTACTTATATAACCTAAATAGACGTCTTATTTAGTAACTACTATAACTAATAGCTTACCTACGTTATAAAGCTTACTAGCGTATAGGCTATTCTAGAGCTGCTATAGTTTAGGTAGTATAACTTCTAGATTAACTAAGACTTACTATCTATAGTCTTTAACTTAGAGTAATATATACTCTACTATAATAGCGATAATTAGCCTTATATTATATAGAGCAGCTAGTACTATAAGCGACCTTCCTCTCTAGAAAACTATAACTCTTATAAGAATAACGTTTCTATAATCTTAGGACGTATAGCTGTAGCTACTATAAGAAAGATAAGTAATATAATCTCTATTACTACTATTAATTAGATTATTACTATCGCTAAGCTTATAGATAAATAAGAAGTACTATATACTACTAAGGTTAAGGTACTCCTAGAGGACTTTAAGAAGTTTAGGAATAAGATAGAATAACTACTTCTTACCTATAAAGAGCTACTAACTAAGCTACTCTCTATCTTCTACCTACTTATAAAAGAGTTTAATCTAAAAGAGGTAGATAAACTACTACTATATAAAAGAGATCTTAACTATAATATTATACTAGAAAGTAAAGATAGTATAGCTATTAAGCTAGTAGTATACTATCTCTATTTATTCTCTTATAATAAAGTAAGGGCTATTAAAATATACCTTAATAACTTACTAATTAAGGACTATAAAGAGCGTAGTAGCTTAGACTAGATAGCTCCTTTAGTTATTATTAAGAAGCTAGGAGGAGGTATCTATATATACGTTAATTATCGTAGATTAAACTTATATATAGTTAAGAATAGAAATATACTTCCTCTTATCTATAATATACTATCTAAGCTTACTAAAGCCTATATTTTCTCTAAAGTTAACGTTATTATAGCTTTTAATAAAGTACGCTTAAAAGATAAATAAAAGTACTTATCTACTTTTATTACTCTATATAGCCTATTCTAGTATAAGGTAATACTATTTAGTATATATAACTCTCTTAGTACATACTAAACGTATATAAATAATATACTATATAAATACCTAAACGAGTTCTATATAGCGTACTTAGATAACGTCATTATCTTTAGTAAAACTAAAGAATAATATAAATAATACTTATATAAAGTAGTTAATAAGCTTATAAAAGTAGGCCTCTATATAGATATCTATAAGTATAAGTTTATAAAATAAAAAGTTAAATTCCTTAGTATTATTATTATACCTAAAGGAGTTAAAATAGATCTAAATAAGATCTAAGCTATCTATAACTAGCTAGAACCTCATATACTTAAAGATATGTAAGCGTTCCTAAGATTTACTAACTTCTATTATAGGTTTATATACAGCTTCTCTAATATTATAAAACTATTAACTAGCCTTACATGTAGTAACTCTAAAGACTTTAAGATAATAGTAAAAGTAACTTAAGCGTTTATTAGACTTAAGAAAGCGTTTAAGGAGGATACTATACTAGCTTACTTTAACCTTAACTTAAAATATATTATTAAAATAGACGCTTCTAACTATATATATACTACTATCCTTTTATAAGTTTAACCTAATAGTATAGTTAGACTTATAGCGTTTATATCTTATAAAATAAACTTAGTAGAGTATAACTATAAAATCTATAATAAAGAACTTCTAGTAATTATCTATATTTTTAAAGAATAGTAACTAGAGCTTATAGGTATACCTAAAGAGATATAAGTACTTATAAACTATTATAGGCTTAAATTCTTTTATATAAAATAAAGGCTTAACTACTATTAAGCTTAATAGTCTAAGTTCTTAGAAGAGTTTAACTTCTATATTAAGTACTAATCTAGTAAACTTAGTAAGAAGCTAGATAGCTTTACTTAATAACTTAGAGACTTACTAGAAGGAATATAGGATAACTATATTTAGCACTAGATCTAAACTATTCTTAGACTTAAGAGATAAGCTAATACTAATAGTATTATTTATAAAGTCTACTCTATAGTATCTAAAGATAGAGGAAGCTATAAAGTAGTCTATATAGCTAGGCTCTATTTAGGTAAAATAGAGTATAAACTCTACGACTTAATTAATATAATATATAATAATAGTAAGAGATTATATATCCTATACGCAGCTAAGAAGATCGTTAGTAATAACATAGATTACTATAATTCTATTAAGGATACTAACTCTAAAGTAATCTTAGAGCTTATTAATATCTTATATAATAAAGATTAACGCCTTAAAGATATTATTACTACCTATAAAGGTTATAAGCGTTATATCTTTTAGTACTTAATCTAAAAGAGCTTACGCTTAGAAATAAGAAACTTAGAAGTATATAATAGTAAGCTCTTTCTATATAGTAATAAACTTATAGTACTTTTTAGTAATAAGCTCTATATATATATTATCTAGTATATTTATAACTCTTTTATAAGAGCTAGTTATAAAGAGCGCTCTTTTACTTTCTAGAAAGTTAGCGAGTTCTATTACTAGTAAGGTATAACTAATACTATTAGCTAGTTTATAAATAACTATATAATCTATTAATAAGCTAAGATTAGCTACTTAGGTAAGTATAGACTATTACACCTATTACCTATACCCTATTAATATTAAGAGGATATCTCTATTAACTTTATTACTCCTCTACTAAATAGCTATTAGTATAGCTACTTATATAACTATATTATAGTTATTATAGACTATCTATTAAAGAAGAAGCGCTTTATTACGCTAGAAAATATAGAGGTCTCTATAGTTATTAATACCTTTTTAGAGTATATATAGAGGGAGGAAGAGTTTCTCTATACTATTATCTTAGATTATAGCTACTAGTTTACTTTATACTTCTAGTAGTAGTTATATAAGCGCGTAGGTTTAAAGCTAAAGCTCTCTATAATAGTATATCTAAAGACTAATAGCTAGACTAAGATTATTAATATATAGCTTAAGTAGTATCTTAGATTATATATTAATTATTAGTAGACTAACTAGGTAAGGTTACTACCTCTAGCTAAATTTAAAGCTAATTTATCTATATACTTAGTAACTAGATTATCTCTATTCTAAGCTACTAAAGGTTATTAACCTTACTTAAGTATTAAGCCTTTATATATAATACCTACTAATATAACTATAATATAGCGCCTATAAATCTACGATGCTAACGCCTATATATATAATATTAAGTAAGTATACTAATACCTCTAAGATAAGCTTATCTAGTCTTATAAAAAGATACGCGAATTTATTAATACTAGCTACTACTTAGTACTATAATTTAACGTTAGTAACTATATTATACTTAATATACGTAATATTAAAATAGTAAGACTAGTTAAATTCTTAGACTAGAAGAACCTAGGTCTCTTACGCGTTAAGCGCGTTATTAATAATATAGCTTATAAACTAGACTTACTACTATCTTTCTAGAACCTATTCTCTATATTTTACCTTTAGCTATTATACGCCTATAAGAATAACCTACCTATAGGCTAAACTATAATTAATTATATACTACCTAAAGTTTACCTTACTAAAGAGAGTAAGACTAAATATATTATTATATAAGTCTTATTATTTAAGATTAACTACTACTATAAAGATCTATATACAAATATAAAGGGGTACTTAATATATATAGTAGAGTAGATAAGTAGTAATTAGTTAAGCCTATAAGTACTATACTATAATATAAGAGGGTTAAAAGAGTTAGTTTAGGATTTTTATGTATGTAACCTTAGCCTACTAGACTCTTACGTAACATTTAACTACTATAATAATAATAGTAACTTTACTATTACCTTACTAAGAGTAGTTTAAAGTAGACTTATAAATAGTTAGGCTAGTTATTTATAAAGAGCTCTAGGTGTATAGCTTTTTATAGCTCTCTAGGTTAACGTATATCTCTTTTAGTCTTAAGCTACTACTTACTAGATAATAATAAGTATAACTAGTCTATATAAGTAACTATTACTATAAGTACCTTAGTAGGCCTATAACTAGAAGAGATATATATATATAGCTTTTATTATTTATTTTTTATTTTTATATACTTAGTTAGAACTTTAAGCAATTTAGAAAAGAGACGTATAAGAGTTCTAAAGTATAGAGCTACTAAGAAGTACTAGTAAAACTAGCGCCGCGCTAGTAGTGTATAGGCTACCCTACTTATTACTTTATATAAGTAATCTTATAGAAGAGCTCTTTACTATAGTAACTTTACAATTTAACCTATATCTATTATCTAATCTTTAAGTAACCTTTATACGTAGTATCTTAAATAAGTATCCTTAATAGCTTTAATCTACCTTCTAGTACTTTCTCTTATAATATTACTATAATAGTACCTTCTCTTATAGTACTACTATAATAGCCTTTACTAGTTCTATATACTAGTAGGTATTTTATTATAGTAGATTATATATAGTTTATTATAATAAGATACTAGTAGTATATTAAGACTAAGACCTCTTAAGCTCTTTCTAAGTAGCCTATTTATATATAATAACTAAAAGTATATAAATATTAAGTTACTAGATAAGAGTAGCTAAGTAGGAATATTATATATAACTATAAGTACTTTTAGCCTTATAGAATATATACCTATATCCTATTATATAAAATTACTAGTAATTTACTATAATAGGATATAAGCGTTATTAATATATAGCCTAGTAGACTATACTAACTAGAATATAGATAATAATTATTTTATCTACTATAGAGCGTATATAATCTACTTTTAGTAAGCTACTAAATATAGATTATAATATATAAAATACTATAAGGTAGCGCTAGTATACTATACTATATACTAGACTAGATATATACTACTACTTAAGGTATTACTTATTAGTTATTATCTTACTACTCTACGCCTCTACTTAGACTTACCTAATAGCCCTCTATACTTAAACTAAACTAACTTAATAGTATATAAACTACTAATATATAGCTAATTTAGCTATATATAACTAACTAATATATAGCTACTCTAACTATATATAAACTATAAATATATAGCTAAGATATTTAATAATAGTTCTCTAATATATAGTAAAAGCCTAAAGAAGGCTAGAGTAAGTACCTTAATATTAAGGTTATAGATAATAATAATAAAGTATTCTTTAAGACTAAGTAGGTAGCTACGTCTAGTAAGCTAATAAACGCTATAATAATTACTAAGTAAGAGTATCTCTAGTATACGCTTCTAGTTTAATAGAGTAAGGTACTTATTTAATATATAATACTAGTACTTTATACTTTATTACGCTTATATCTTAGTATATATAATTTATCTATAGTTACTCCTTTACCTCTAAATACTAGTACCTATAATAGCGCTTACTTACTTTATACTATTATAGCGCTTATAAGTATTAATATAATACTAAGTACTACTAGTATATCTCTATACTACTACCTTAATTACTAGATAAGAATATCTTTAGTATATACTTCTAGTTTAATAGCTAGTAAGCTACCTAATATATAGCTTTAGGTAGCTTAGTAGTACTCTAATATAAACTTAATATAAAAGATATACTATTAATACTACTTTTATATAGTAACTTCGTACTTATATATAGTATATAATAGTAGAAATATAATTTAGAGAGATACGTCTATATAGTAGAAAGATAAGTTAGTAAAATCTATACTCTTAGTAAATTACTCTAGTATAGTATAAGTTTAATCTAAGTAATTAAAGTAAGCTTTTATATAGTTATAAACCTAAAACTTTATAGTAAGCCTATAGTCTTTTAACTCTCTAAAACGTATAAGCTATAACTTCTTAGCTACTACTAAAGTTAAGTATAGTAGTAACTTATACTTCTTATATAGAGCTACTTAAGCGTATTATTATTACTTATAAGATTAATAGCGTTTATAATAATTATTACTAAAGCCTTTAAGCGTATTAAAGAATACTATAAGTACCTATACTCTTAAGTCTTATAATAAGTATAAATTCTACTAATTTAGAAAAAGAGTAAAAATATAAGCTTATACTAGAGTAAGAATATAAGCTTATACTAGAGTAAGAAGAAGAACGCTAGATTAAATATCTTAATAAGATAGATCTTAAGGCTACCTTATATAAGTATAAGGCTAAGATAGAGAGTAATAAAGATAAGAGTATACTAAAAAAGAAGTTTTCTACTTAGTAGTTACTACTTAGTAGAGAGGCTATAGAAATAATAGTAAGAACACTATATAAGCGTAAAGCTAAGACTAAGATAAAAGATAGTAAAGTTATTATACTACTAGCTTAGATAAACTTATAAGACCTACGCTCTTATATTATCTATAGTAGTAGTAGTAGTAGTAGTACTAAGCTAGTATATATATAGCTTTCTACTATAATCTTCTTTATCTAGAAGAAGTAAGATATATACTACCTTTTATAATCTAACTATAACTATAATTACTTACTACTATAACTAGCGCGTCCTTAGTAAGTATAGACTCTCTTTAAGCTTTATCTTCTATTATTTTTATACTTTAAGAGCTCTCTATCCTACTATATATTTAGTATCTTTAAGTCTTTTTTCTTATCTATAGCTAAGCTAGCTATATAGCTTCTCTAGTATATTACTTAAGCTTACTAGTAGTATACTTTTTTAGAGATTAGCTTATAATAAAACTAAATAAGTATATCTTAAACTAAGATAAGTTCTTTAAAGTTACTACTAGTAATTTAGAAGATCTTTATCTTACTTCTAGCTTATAAGTAGAGTAGAGAAGAAATAGAGAAAGAAGCTTAGAGATTATTTATATACCTATTAGGACGCGCTAGCTACTACTTTAGTTACTTTTATTTTATATACTAGTTACTCTTTCTTTATATACTAGTTACTTTTTCTTTATATACTAGTTACTCCTTCTTTATATACTAGTTACTCCTTCTTTATATACTAGTTACTCCTTCCTAGTATACTAGTTACTTTCTTTTATATAACTACTCTAGTAACTAGCGTACTAAGCTCTAGTATATACTAGTAGTTATATATAAACTTTCTTATACTTCTTCCTTTATCTCTCTTCTACTCTACTCTATAGTAGTTTATTTATCTAGTAAATAAGCTACTATAGAAACTTATATTCTATAACTACTCTTAATATCTAACTAGATTTAAGTCTATACTACTAGTATATACTTTATATACTAGTTACTTCTTCTTATATATATTCTCTATAGTATTATTAGTATAGCCTTTTAGGTATATAAATAATCTCTAGACCTTCTTAACTATCTTCTTTATACTATATTTAAGTATCTCTCTAAAAGTAACTAAGCTACTCTATAGTTTAATAAGTAAGTTAATCCTTTTCTTAGTACTAAGTATAACCTTCTTCCTTACTTCTATACATTATATTATAGTATACTTACTAATAAGTATAACCTTTATAGCTATAAGTACTAATTTTAAAGACTAACTTACTTCTATATAATATAGAGTAACTTAAGTACTAGTTATAAAGTAAGAATAATAGTAGAGCTAGTAAGATAGAGCTTTATATATACCTACTCTAGATACTAGTAGTTACTTTATCTACTTATTTACGTAAGTATTAATATTAAAGACTATCTCTAAGAGAAGTATATAATATAAAGTAGCTTAGGCGCCTATATAATATAAAGTAACTTAAGCGCTAATAAATAAAGATACTTAAGTTACTCTATATTATATAGAGTATAAGAAAAATAGAGAAGCTAGCTAGATAGAGTTTATATATACTTACTTTATATATATAGCTACTATATTTATAGTAAAACTAAGCCTATAACTATTTAAATAAGTCTAAATATATACTTTATCTTAGCTATAACTTAAGCTACTATTCTTACTACTACTACTACTTAGCTCTATATTACTAGTAGTAGTAGTACTTATAGCTAGCTATATAAACTCTTACTCTACTAGCTTCTTTATCTTTCTTATATTTTATAGTATAAGTATAGTATAATTACTTACTTAGAGAACTAGTACTAGAAGAAGTAATAGTATAGTTACTATTACTATTACTATTATACTACTTACTTATATTAAGAACTAGTACTAGAAAGAGTAATAATATAACTTTATATTTATACTACTTACTATAAGAGCTAGTACTAAAAGAAGTAATAGTATAGTTACTATTACTATTATATTACTTACTTATATTAAGAACTAGTACTAGAAAGAGTAATAGCGTAACCTTACGTCTACGCTACCTACTCTAAGAACTAGTACTAGAAGGAGTAATAGTATAACCTTACGTCTATACTACCTACTCTAAGAACTAGTACTAGAAGGAGTAATAGTATAACCTTACGTCTATACTACCTACCCTAAGAACTAGTACTAGAAGAAGTAATAGTATAACTTTACGTCTATACTACTTTTATAACTCTACTATCTTTTATCTAAATTACGTTAGTATAAGCGTAATTAATTACTATTAGTTAGGACTATTACTATATAAAAAAAATCTTTAAAAAGTTATCTTTTTAGTATAGTATTAGCTTATAAGAGTACTACTATCTATTTTAGAAATAAAAATATACTAAATAAGATTACTTCTATATCTTAGTTTAATATATAATAGTTATACTAAGACTTAAACTTAGAGTCTTTAGCTACTTAGAGTATAAGTATTATATAGATAATATAAGATAAGACTAATAGCCTAGTACTCTATACTAAGCTATAAATATTAATTTATTAGTACTCTACTACTAAGCTATATAACTTATAAGTATTTTAATAAAGTATTTAATATTATTTTAATATATAAACTATAATTATCTTATACGCTTCTACTTATCTTATATACTACTCTTACTCTATACTAGCTTTTTAGGGCCTAGTTTTACTATATAACTATATAAAGAGTAATTATATCTTTACTATAGGGCTTATAAGCTACTTTTACCTTATATACTACTTACTCTATACTCTTATTATAATAATATAACTAATATATTACTAGGCCTAATTATAAAATATATACCTAGATTTAGCTTAATAAGTCTTTCCTAGTTCTAGTAGTATTCTATTATAGTAAATTACTAGTAATTTTATATAATAGGATACGCTAGAAACCTACTAAGTATACTAGTTCTTAAGTCTAAATCTAATTCTTTCTTAGTTCTAGTAGTATCTTATTATAGTAAATTACTAGTAATTTTATATAATAAGATATACTAGAAACCTACTAAGTATACTAGTCTTTAGTTCTAAATTACTATTACTATCTAGCTAGTATTATTATTACTAATAATAACTCTACTATAATATTCTAATAGTTATACCTTTCTAGAAGTAAGTATCTTTATATAATACTTATAATATATATATATAAGCTAATACTTATAGCTTTATAGAGATATATAACTATATCTATAACTATATTATTAAGTAGATATATATTAGTTTCTACTTTAACTTAAGCTAGTAGAATAAAAAGCTATTTTAGTATAAGAGAGATCTATAGTAGAGAGCTCTTAGGCTTATAAGTAAGATCTCTACTACTTTACTAAGAGTATATAATAGTTAATATTTACTATATAAATACTAGCTAATACCTTAATATCTTCTTCTCTAATTAAGCTATAGTAGAGGGCTCTTAAGCTTATAAGTAGAATTTCTACTATTTTACTAAGAGTATATAATAGTTAATATTTACTATATAAATACTAGCTAATACCTTAATACTTTCTTCTCTAAATAAGCTAAAGTACGTAGTACTCTAATTTTTATTAGTTTTTAAGTATTTAATAAAGATATAGAAGTAGACTTAGATATTATATATAGAGACTAGTATTTATTTTAACTATAAGGCTAGTAATTTACTATAATAAGATATTACGTATAGAGACTAGTATTTATTTTAACTATAAGGCTAGTAATTTACTATAATAAGATATCGTATATAGAGACTAGTATTTATTTTAACTATAAGGCTAGTAATTTACTATAATAAGATACGCCTAAAACCTAGTAACTATATTACTTATCTAGTCTAAATTACTATTACTATCTAGCGTCCTTAAGTTCTTCTTCTTATAGCTAACTAGGTAATTAAGCTAACGTACTAAGTATATATTACCTAAACCCCTACTACTCTCTCTCTTAAATTACTATTACTATCTAGTATTTTTAAGTTCTTTTTCTTATAGCTAGCTAAGTAAGCTAGCTAGCTATATATTATTCTTTCTATTAAATTACTATTACTATTACTATCTAGTATTTTTAAGTTCTTTTTCTTATAGCTAGCTAGGTAAGCTAGCTAGCTATATATTACTTAAGCTTACGCTACTTACTATAGTAATAGATACTAGTTAGTATACGCTATAATAATAGTATCTTTAAAGCTTTAAAGTAATACTTTTATTTACTTATAGTATTAAGCTTTTTATAACTATATCTATATATACTAAGCGCTTTATTATTAAGCTAGACTCTCTTTTACTTATTATACTAAAGAAGTAAAAAGAATATTATAATTAGCTTACTTAATTTAGCTTATATAAATAAAATATAAGTAGCTATAAGTAGAGTAAGTAAAAGTAGTTATAAGTAGAGTAATAAGTAATAATAAAGGCGTAGACTAAGAGTTTTATATTCTAGTAGATAAGTAGGTAATAGTTATACGCCTATATATATATTTACTTTCTCTTTTCTTATATTTTATAGTATTATATATATATTAATTAATAAGTTAAATCTAGTATAAACTTACTTATAGCTAATTAGTACTACTATTAGTATACGTTTTTATATTTAATACTTTATTATAAAGAGTAAACTAACTAGTTTTAGTTTATTATTAGTATATATAAGTATAGAAGTTTAAATTATATTATAATTAGATTAGGCTATATTACTTTCTTTTTATTTTCTTAATTTTTAGGCTTATTTTTTCTTTTTTTACTTTTTTAGTAAGTAAAAAAAGTATTTTATTATAGAAAATTACTAGTAATTAGCTATAATAAGATACTCTTTTTACTTATTAAGTATACTTTATAAATCTTTAGTATTTACTTTATATATAAAATAAGAAGAATACTATATTAGAGAAAGTATTCTATTATACTAAATTACTAGTAATTTACTATAATAAGATATTTTATATATACTAAGGTTCTTACTTTAAATTAAAGTAAAGGAAAACTACTTTACTATAGACTAGTTTCTAGGAACTAGTCTAATTTAGGGCGGCTACCGTCCATAGGGTATCTGTGCTCGAAGTAAGAGAAAGCCACCACTGACCGCGCCGAACGGTGCAAATGAGTGTCGAAGCTGCACTTGACAATCGAGGACATCAGCTGCTGGTACGCGTTCATCTATCATGTCCCAGTATACACTGTCGGAAACAGAGCCCCACGACCTTGACCGTGGACATCAGCAGGGCTTTGGGAAGTCTTTCAGAGCTGGTGCAAAACTTACCACGACGGAGCCACATATACTTCTGACCGTGGGTACTTTGGCTGTCCCACAATCCAGGCTAGCTGAAGAGATAGCGAGTCTCTCCAATGACCGGCCAGATACTCGCAGCCAAAGCGTGGGGCGAAATATGTGGCGATAGCAGATATAGCCAGGAGTCTGTCGCCAGCGAAGGTCATGTTGCGTCTAGTGTACTTCCAAACGATGTTGGACCATCTGTCGTGAAGTTCACGTTGGGAGAGATCTTGAAGACTGCTTCCGATAAGAGCATCTGTGCTGGCTGCGCGTTCGACC
>Ga0210040_10002098_pt1 | contig 28705 bp, 15 predicted proteins | sample CryGeyCG12114_NA_FD_185462 | JGI IMG/M metagenome (GOLD analysis project Ga0210040, IMG submission 185462) | Groundwater microbial communities from aquifer - Crystal Geyser CG19_WC_8/21/14_NA (SPAdes) (version 2) | ecosystem: Environmental > Aquatic > Deep subsurface > Groundwater | place: USA... | reverse complement strand
GCAGTTCGACTAACTAATCCACAATGTCTGAAGAGAGACATAAACCAACATAGTTTATGGATCCTCTTCCTAACCTAAAATATTCTAATAACTAACTTATTCTAATTATGCTTAATACTAATCCTATGGTTCTACATAACTTATCCTATTTCCTACATTATCCTATGTTACCCATATGCGTGCATTATATGTGCTTCAACTATTTCAATTATTATTTTCCTTTTTTATTTCCCTCTCACTCTCACCATGCCCTGTGGAGGTATTTGCACAGTGTGTTAGTCAGTTAGCTGCACTATTTAGTAAAGATTGTATAGCTATATCGATGTATATGAGGGGATATCATTTACTTTTTTTTCTATTTGCGTCTTTAGCACTAAAATTTTGTTGCCGGTGACTTGGAAACTATAATTAGGGAGTTATGAAACGAGGATTTAATTTTTGCAGGTATCGTATTTGATTGTGGACGGAATGCATCAGTACCATCCTCAACTGTCGAAAGATCAGTATTGGGACGAAGTATTTCCTCAAGAGCTTCCATACACAGTCGCTGCAGAGCCCTATAGAGAAGAGATGCCTCAACACTCAACAGCCAAAATCCGTGTGTCTAAAGATGGAGCTGAAATCATATCTCCACCGAGCGTCAAATCCATTAATCAAATGTCTGACTCTAGCGTGAGATAAATGTTTTTTTCTTTTCGTAGTTATTAATATTTCCAGAATCCTTTTGTCGCGCACAAGTGTACACGGTTTAGAATGGGGAGAAAATAACTTATTGAGTAGATATGGAAAAGTTGACAATTGGCTGATTTATTGTGGCTGAAAATATTTTGTCACAATCATGATTTGGTCTTAAACTTTTGCTCTTCTGTTAATATATTTCGAGTAAATGTTCCGATTCATTCATAAATAATATTTTAGTCACTTTGTGCAATGTAATTCATTTACGGCGTTTTACATGGATATTGCTGTTTTAGAGTGTGGATCCTGGTGGCTTGACTTCAAACAACACTCATGCAGCTAAATGTGACAATGCAATTGGCGTAAGGACGAACAAATGTTCACCTTGTATTTTTTCCGAGTTATTTGGCTTTTTGGGGCCTTTTATTTGCATATCGTATTTCCTCAACTTTAATATTTGTGGTGTTTGCTGATGTGTGAATGAAAAAAGCTCATTTCAAACTTTTAATTTTAGGTGTTCCTTATTTTTCATACAGGTTCAGTTATTGTGGCTTTGATTTGTATAAAGTGAAAAAAACTTGAGTTATAGCGTGTGCAAAGAAGGATTTGAGTTGGCGGGATTTCACTTTTTAAGCCTGATATTTTGCCGTTTGATGAATTATTTTCGTCAACTTAGGCCTACGCTTGTCTCTTTATATGTATAATGTTGTTTGTAAGCAGATAATATTTGCATTGCTTAATGAGCATTTTGAGAGTAAAATAACGTATCGGATGAAATTTACCTTATTAGTTTTCAAATTAAGGGGAGACTACAGCGTGGTATAGTCCGTTTCAAAAAATAATTGAACATTTTTAGTCAAAAGTTTTTTGCCAATGGTTGTTTTTTTTCTGGCTTCCATGTAAACAAGCTGGTGATGAACAAAGGTTATTTTTTTCAGAACAATGTGTTTAAAATCGCGCAATTTATAACTTTCTTTGAAATTCCTGTAGACTTATTGCTATAACAATGATCCCACTTTTCTCCCATAAATTCAACAAATGACCATTTAACCAGAATATAGCAAACTCAATACTGCAGAGGTGTCATTTAATTTGAAACAGACTATAGCAGTTTATCGCGTGGGCAAAAAAACATCTCAAGGAGTCAATTTAAATGTATTTACCAATTCTATGCGAGAAACATGTACCGAAAATAACTTGAGAAACAGAAGTGAACAACAGTGCTGGGAAAGTTGGATGGTTGGTGAGTACAGTAGAACTTGTAAGTTACAAGGGATCTGTATCTGTACTTTATAGGTTTTGAATCACCTTTTAGTTTCAAAAGACTTTGGAAGTAAGTCTTGAAAGTTGGAATCCGTTCAACTTAGCTGAAAGAGTCATAATTTTCGTTTGGGCCAAATATATTAGATATAATGGTTGTGCTATTCACTCTATGTATAGAGAAGCATTGTATTGATCCTAGGACTGAACATTCAATTTTTATTCAACTACTCAACTTATGTTTGATTTGAGAAAAGCTTTCATCTTTAGAATCCTTTTATTTCGATTAACGAGTTTATGTATGGAGTTTCATTAGTTAGATGGAAGAAGCAAACTCTATTTCTTCCTTTTTAATTCCGCTGGGTATTGCGTAACACTATAACTTGTATGCGATTTAATTATCTTAGTTTTTAATTTAAAACTTGTCAGGTGTTAATCAGGGTTTCATTTCGGTATCTCATTTCCCTAATCGAACTAACGAAAGTATCCGAAACCTTCAAGAAAAGTATTGATGACAACAAATATTTGAGCCAGTAGTGTGCGCGTATGCATTAGATTCATTTTCGACCCTCCTTCTCGCATGGTATAAATATGCCAGCACCATATGTAGAGATAAAACTCAAATTTGGGATACCGGAAAAGAATAAATATCCCTTACCCTTGCTAACTTGCAGAACGATAGATTGCTCTGTCCACATATCGTATCCGAGCGGGGAAAAGGTATTGCCTGAGTGCCTGTCATGTTGAATAAAATTTGTACTTGTTAATTCTTGCTTGCAGCAATCATAAAAAACTTGGCTGATACAGTTTATGAGTTTCATTTTGCTTAATAGTGGCTCAACCAAGTTTCTTTCAAACAAATACAGTACATTTTTCATTTTCACTCAAAACAAAGTAAAAACAAACTGGAAAGTTTTGTTTCCGTTAGATTTACAAGGCGTTTTCGCCCAAACTCTTTTGTGTTCACTGGGTCGTAATGTGGATGCAAAAGTTTCAGGGGCATGTTTTGTTCCGTCCTTCCAATGAATATGCACGACTGGCCCCAAAAATATTAATTTCCGTGTTAGCCCCTGCACAGCCCAGTGCACCCAACTAACTATGTGTACATAATTTTGATATGTTATGTAGTAGGTTTTTGGGGCAGACTTCTCTGTCTAGGTAAACTGTCAAAATTAGTCAGCAATCCTGGGAAAGAATAGTGTTTGTCTCAAACCATTGGCCTTATATAAACTGATATTTTCAACATTTCACTTTGTGCCAAACGTTACCTGTGTCAGGAAAAGCACGAACTATTTAAGTAACAATTGTTTCGTAATTTTTGTTCCTAATCAGTAGAGCAAAATGATTCGCCATATGTTTCACTCATTCTCCAAGTCTCATTACTGATACGAAACTACTTGTATAGTCAGGTTTATTAAGTACAGAAACGTCATTGTATACTTACTATAGCATACACGTTGACAAATCTAATCGGTTTGAACTTTTTGAATGTATTGAAATGTGAAATGTTCGAGTGGACTCACATTTGACGTGTCTGTGAATTTAAACTAACAAAAAGGATGCTCCATAGGACGATTAGATTACTAGGATTAAAGGTCTATTCTTCTGATCAAATTATATATGATGAGAAGGATACCTTACCTCCTATTTGGTGCATAAAAGGCTGCAAATGGAATGGATTCATGGAACTGACTTGTTGTGTTGTTGTGCCGTGTACAAATCTCGATCTCATTCATGAGACATGTTGTCTTTAAGCCAAGAGAAAACAATTGTACTCCACTTACTTCTGGTCCTCAACGGATGTGCGACAGTTTTGTTCACCATAGCCAGTCAGTCAGTTAGTGAATGAAAGCAACTTTTTTCAGAGCTCTGCCTTACTCCTATGTGGTTTTTTTCTCCCATTCTTCTTAAAGTTGTAATCTAACAATGCAGTGGAAACTTTGCTAGTCACTGTTTGACTTGTATGCTCAAAAAATCCGCCGTAAAATCTTTGTTCAGAATCCAAAATATTAGCTCCAAATGCGACCAAACAGTCTGATAGTATTTAAATAGAATTTCAAAAATTTAACATGGGCTAATAGGTAGCTGAAAAAGGACAGGGGGTCCTTTAATTTTAAATTTTTTACAAAACTTTTGCGTGACTAACTATGGGGAGCTAGTGTTTTAGATTCCTAGTAAAGAGCTTACGGCGCATCTTTCAAGCTATATTACCAACCAATTGGTACTAAAAAAAATTCACCACCGGACCATTGTAAGTAATCTTTATTGACTGACTGACTGAGAGAGCCAGAGGGGAAAAGTACCAAAGGGGGATGGATAGCTGCTAGAATTTGAGAATTGTAAATTGTTCTTAAATTGTATCATCTGCTTGCTTTATACATCACGCCCTATGCCTGTTCTCTAGTGTGAATGTGGTTAGTTAGATTGACTGTCTGTACACATTGGGTTCATTTATGGATTGGAATCCTCTCTGCGGTGTAATTTGATTGCAGAAATCCATCAGGAGTAGAAAGAAGCAAGTTAGAAAATGGAGATAGTCATTTTAGAAATTCAATTAGATCCTAAATTCAAATAAATAAGCTTCATCAGTAAATTGTTGAACCGAAATTTGACTTGTTATACATAGAGTGGCTGTCGCAAGTGCTTTCGCAATGACTGATTGTAATTGATTGGCTGCGTGTAGTTAGTGGCTCTATCATTAACTGGTTTTGTAACAGATGGGACAGAACGCGAGGTTTGGTGAAAACTGTGCATAATGTATGCAATTATATGGGAATATAATTTTCGTAACCATATAATTTACCATTGAGTTTTCAGACTCTTTGATTAATCTTGTAAATTTAATATTCTTATTGTCTGGAGTACTCACTCACAGTCAGTACGTACTGAACCATATATTCAATATCTAATATTTGTTTTTAGTTATATGGGTATGAAAATGGAGAACTCAGAATTCTATATTATTACTGGAAGTACTGGAGCGGAAAAAATGTCCACCGACGCATGTTTTACATGATTTGAACTCGTGGAACTTATCTTGCAAATCTATTTTCTTTCTTATGGAAAGGATTGAAAAGAATTGCAATTACAGCTCTTTGATGAAATTGTGTACTTTATAAAACCGCACTTTCAATAGTCTATTATGTGGCTGGATATTTTCAAAGAGATACCTAACTAGTTCAATGTGGAACCAAGAAGTCTATATATACTGAAAAAATTTGAGTTTACAATCCATACTTTCTCCTCCACCACTTGGATTTGTTGTTCAATATAGGATTTGTACCTTTTCGCTGGTGAAGTCTGAATTCTTGCTGTCTGGCTGTTTTAGTTCATTGAAGGAATTCTGTTTTACATGGGAAAAAATATAAAAATGTGTTCAAAAACAACTGGACTCACAGTTTAAATTACAAGAAATGGTCGCAGTCGCACTTATTTTTTCAGTGATGTCACTAGACAGTCTATGGCACGCATTTTCGTATGCATACTGGAATCTGAATTCTTATATGGTCATGTTAGGATGTTTTTTATGGAACTGAGATTCTGTTTATAAGTTTTATTCGTTACAGACGTTACGTAGTTAGTTTGTTAATGGTTTCAGTTTCAAAGTGCGTTCTTTTCTGTACATGTATAATTAGTATACTGCTACTGCTGTTTTTGTATGCATTCCAGGTCCATGACCAGTGTCAAGGCACTCCATTTACACAAAACTGCAAACATATGCGATATGCACTGTTTTATTTTCATTGCATTGATGGATTTCGTAAACTTCTTAGTAAATCCTTTATGCTTACTTCTGAAGATTTTTTTTCGTTATTTTTACTTTCATTTTAAAATTGGCATGCCCTGCACATTTTGCCAGTTTCAGGTTGTGTCAACTGTAACTATTATTTTCTATATAGCACTTTGGTGTTTGATGTTTGTAGCTTTTGACCTTTTGCCCTGGCTGTAGTAAAGCCTTTGGTTTCTTAACGAAGATGTGCTGACACCCCGTTAAATTTTGAATTTATTTACAGGAGATTGGCCGTCGTATTTCCATGAGCCCTTATGCCAAGAAGGAGTTGAAACGTGAGCGGACTGCTAGCATGAGATCTACAGGCAGCCAGACTACCCTTGCCGAGAGCGTCAGTGATAAACTGAGCCGGGCTGGTTCTGTTTCTTCAATGTTCAAAAGAATGTTTTCCAGAGAACGGGAGCCCCATTCACCCAGTGTTTATGACGGTTAGTGAATGTTTTTTCATCTTTAATTCAATAATTTGAGCAGCAAGCTTTTTGCACCATGTTGCAGCACCCCAAAGGAAAGCTTTGCACCTGAACGGTGCTGCCACATTTCTACAAACATGAAGTATAACTTGTGTAACATACGATGAAATAAGGAATTTTTGGGAGATATCCTTATTTTTTTCCACCAGTCCATGTGCGGGAGACAAAAAAAATTGTGACTAGGAAAACAGTAACTAGTTAGTCAGTTTAAAATGCGTTGGGGTTGTTTCTGAAAAGCTTTATTTTTCAAAAATCTTTTCAGATCATGCATGTAGTATGTAAGGTTTTCACATAATATTAGGATATGGGAAGAAAGAACTGACTGACTGGGAGAAATATATACCGCCCATATGTAACATGCTAATGGAAATTTGCATAGAACCTGAATCCATACCGCATATATATGGTCTCGTTAAGTCGCCCTTTTTTATTGAATTTTGAAAGGAGTCAAAAGAGAAATGTGGAAGGATGAAACATCAGACAGAAACAGCGCTTTCACATATTATTAATCCTATCAATCAAATTGAATGCATAAAACTGGTGATATGGAGCCCATAGCAGTTTCCCACTGTTTTCAACTAATACTATATTTATGTGAAGTTGGAGAGTTGTACATTCTGTGAAACTGACAGTCCATCCAAATCTCGTGTTACGTACGCAGTATAGTATAATATTCTGCTAAAGTAATCCACTTCTCTTGTAATCTGCTTTTCCCAGTACTCTCCAAATTTCTAGTCCCATGTTTTTTAACTAAAAGTCATGTACGTATTACTAGTTTGAAGCGTATTTTAAGATACATAGCTCCAGCTTTACAGCTTATTTAAAAGTATTTAATTGGTCATTTGTTTTCAACGAGATTTAACTCGTGGGCTGGCAATGAGTTCGCCTACTGATCAAGTGTTGGTTCACCAGTTGCCAGATTTGATTGGCAACCCATCTATCATTCTTTTTCCTTATCTCCAATAGTATTTATAGTTAGTATATATAGTTATGTAGACAGTAGACAGTTTGAAGGAATCCTAATATTATTTCAAGGGGGTATCTGATTAATTCACCGCTGACACCGACTTCAAATAAAATAACTGCATTTACATAATTGTACAATTAGTAAAGCTAGAATCCTGGGCAGGTTAGGTTTATTATGCTATCGTGCTGTCTAATTGTTTAAACAATTAATGGGAAGACTGTCAGCTGAGCTGTCTGTGTACCGGAGTTAATTTTTTTCATAACTACATACGGATTTGGGTATTGTTATTTTGAAACCTTTGGTCCCATTTGAGTTCATAATGGTTATTGGAAATGGTGAGACGCAATTCTGGTTGAAAAGCTCTTCAAGTTTCAAAAGAGAAATGGGGATTACATTGGCTGTAACCAATGTGCTTAAATCAGATGGTATACATATGCTGGTCGTGTGTTATTGAACCTTGGAGCATCAAGTGGTCTCCCGGGGGACTAAACTGGGAGATGATAATAAATTACATTGGGAAGAATGGGCAAGGAAAGCCATGAAATCATGGCTGTTGGTTTCTAAGATTGTTAAATGTGGCATACAGCATTTTATGTGCCCCAAGAAGAAGACTAGTGGTGTCTTAGTTAGTGAGGAGAGTAAGATTTATTATGAGAGAGTACAATTCTCGCTCAATCACTCAACAGTGAACTATTATGGATTCAAGGGGACTTTTTGATTGTTGGGGAACTGCGCCTTCCCGCAGTTAATGTATGTGATCAAGTGATGATGAGCCACAATGATGAACCAGGGAATGGAAGGGGAATGCTAATATTCGCCCTTGTCCCCTTTCCGACTGTACGAACGGGTTGGGAGAGGAGAGAGGACACTTGAAATGTGAATTCATTATCTAGTAATTGGTAAATCAAACAAACCTCTTTACTCAATCACTCTGGAATTGGTGATGCAATTAAGTCGCTCACTTTATCTAGCTAACTGCCTTTCCATGTTATATGCTGTCACGCCTGTACTCGTGTTAGAATCCACTTTATAGAGTGACAGAATGCTTAACTTATCCATCTTGGCGAAATATTAGTGTTTATTCATGGAATTGACTAAATCTTTCCCGTACAACTCCTTTTCCCAGTACGAGCAAATAATGTGGGTAGATATAAGTTAGTTAGTGGAGGTGGCATTTGAACAAACAGTGAGGTTGCATTTGAACGAACAGTGAGGTTGCATTGATTGACAGTTTTAAAGATGCTTGTGTGTTCCTTGACACGATTAGAGGATCATTGATTCTTGTTTGGTAATAATGGAGTGGTTTGGTTGTGTAGAGAGGGAGTTAGGGAGGAAGTGTTCAAGGTAAGCTGGTTTTTTTCTCAGACCCATTATGTATTATCTTAGTTTGTGTGGTGTGCTTGTGTTAGTGCCATACTTTTGATGCGATCAACGCAAACACAAGCTGTGTGTGCTTGCATGCAGAGGTTGGCTGTTGCATACAAATTGGATTTTCTCCCTTAAACACTTGAGTTGTTATGTGTAGACGATAGGTCATATCCGGAAAAGGAATCCAATTTTCTCTGTATGCTTTTATACAAGTCATGCATATGTAAACTACGGTGGCAACATGGTTGATCGCTAATAGGGAAACGTGTTCTGTTCCTTGCTTCCATGAGATGTGAGTTTTTCCTTCCAGCTCTATCATGTATGGAATGTACGGAATTCATATTTTCCTCAGCCGATGTGGAAACCCTATTTTATGGCTTTTACGGGGTTATTTAGTTGAAGACTGTATACTCACAGGTTGGAGCATAAATTGTTTGTAGTACACAAGTGCACTGTGTGTCTCCAGCATGGCTGAGACGTGTCTTTTTATTTGGAGCAGGTAGGAGCAATTTTGCTAGTTTGCCATGTTCTCTACGGTTTTTTGCCATCCACGTTGTTAACGATGTCAATAGGGTGTACCAGATGCATGTCGGGTATAAACTGCTTGCACCACTTTGAGGCGTTTGAATTTTTAAAAGAATCCATTTCAGGTGCCATTGTTTGGTACTGATATTTACTACTGTACAAATGGGATAGGGATAGATAGATTTCTCACTGAAGGTAGTAACTTTCTCGGTGGTGCATCAACTTTCTGGTTATCAAATGTGCAGGATACTGCTCGTATTTACAAGGACTTCGTATGATGACTGCTTGTAGACATTGTCGTTCGTTGTAGGAATCCATTGTCCGTGCCTCAGTATTCTACAGTAAGTGTCAAATGTCCGAATGCATGTGTCCATTCGCCTTCATACGAATGTTTTTTTGTGTATAAATATATCTTAAGGCGAAAAGTGCTATGCACAGCATTTGTGAAATAACTTTGACTTCAAAGCAGTGGAGAAAATTATTGAAGCTTGATGTGGCACACGTTCTTTAATTGCATGTACCAATGCATCCGTCTGTCTGCTACTGTGTGAATTTTAAAAGTTGAACTGATTAAAATTCTGGGTGTAGTTGTTTAAATCAGAGAAGGGAATGTTCTTTCGTGCACAGATTAGTTGAATGAATTCTAGATTTGGTGACTGACAAGCGATGTTACTGCTGCAGTGTATTTTGATGTCGAATGCAATAAGTGGCTGAATGAAATGACGCTTATTTCTGTAATTGAATACGTGATAATGTGTAATAATCGTGGGCAAAAAAATTGTGTTGGAACCCTAAGGGTGGACATTAATACGGAGAAGAACGTGACCTAAAATGACAGCGCAATTTCACTTTCAACGTCAACGAAACGCAACTTTCGACAGTTGTCAAGTTGTACGTTGTTGTAAGCTAACCAGAAATCTACCCGACTAATGCTAACGTCATATAAGTCCACCTCCACAGTATTTGTGTTCGTTTGGGTCATGAATTTTCGTCCCGTTGTGACCTCAATGAATTTGAATTGAGTAATGAAGATCCAAAGTAATGAAACAGAATAAATCTGATTTAAACTAGATTTATTTTGATTCGCAATCAACTTTATATTCAAAAGTGGCAATTATATTAACTGTTTTGAAGGCACTTGTATAGATATTTCACAGAAGCAGTTATTTAGTGTACGATTAGTTCTGATAATGACATTTGATCCTTTTCTGTATCACTCCATGGAAAAAAGTTAAAAGTAAAACAGGGTCGACCAGGATAATGATAATGCTCCTAGTCATTGATTATTCAAATATTGTTACTAGCTGGCCTAAAAACAATTCTCGAAAAACCGAATTGCACAGGGGCGTGTGAATACACCAAGGATTGAAATGTAAAATACATTTGTCACAAAATGTTACATAATACATATGACTTGTTATTAAATACAACACAATCACTGAACATTAAAACAATCGAGGCTAGTTTTGATCATATTTGAAACATTCAAATTATTTATATGGGTTGGATTTATTTAAGTGACTTTTCCTAATCAAGTCGCTGTCTATTAGGTGTTTAATAGTTTGCTTAAAACAATTGCATTTTCCTAGTCTCTACTTGGCTACCCGCCGAACAATAGATGAGAACTGCTTTGTGAATGATATTTTCACAGTAATAGCTACTATGAACTGTTTGCGGTACAAGTGTGCCGCGATCGCCTTTCTGTGGTGTGGAATTCATTTTAATTCTTTGACTGTGTTTTCTGCTGATTGTATCGCAGTGATATGAATTCACAGGAAATGAGCAGTTTTCACTCCACAATGAACTCCAGGGTACTATATAGTAGTTGACTTTTGTGTTTAAAGGAAAAGCTTATTTGGGCTTATCAAACAAACATAGTACGTAGGTTTGGCCTGAGTGAAGGTAGTGAGTGATCTCTATATCTCATCTCATTGTACTAGAATTTATAAAATCCGTGGTATTACCTTGTGCTTGTTTTATCTGTCAGGTCTACATTTTTGACAACTTTACTTTGGTACAGTGTCTGCACAACTTCTGCTTTTACAGTTACTTCAATCATATTATAAAAGGATATGAAAAAAATTGGAAGGTGCAGAAAATGTAGTAAGCTTCTACTTTTGCAATAGTCGCGTGGCATATAGCAGGAGTACAACAGCTGCTGTTTTACTCTATGTGTTTCGTTTCTGCGTTTGTTTTTTATGACATTTTTTTTCTTTTTGGACCAGTTGTGCATAAGGTTCCATTCTTTTGTCTGGGTATGTTACTTCGTTTTTCATCTCCTGGATTTTCTTTTCCTTTTGTATTTCAAGAGATTTTCCCCGGCCTCCATCAGATGGATGCTTTGTTCTATATCCAGCTTGTAAAAATACAGTATGCTGGGCTCATATGAATTATATGTGACCCAAAAAGGAAAAAATAGACAGTACGCAAGCACTTTTTTTGAAGGAAATCTCTCATTGGCCCAATAGTTGTTTCACATTTTTCACTTATTTCTCGTCTCTGTATTTCTTATCATAGATACAGTATTTTCTCTGGTTGTGGGCACCCCAACTAACTCTAGTGGTGCGCAAGGAAGACCATGTAAAACTTTCATTGAGCTGACAAATTGTTCTGCATGCTTGTTTTACCATCCCGTTTGTGGAGGGACTCACAGGATGAGCAATAAATTCTACATTATGTACAAGACACTATAGTCGGAGACTATGCAAGCTGCCATATAAAAATTTAATGACATGTCCAATCCTTTTATTGTTAGCATGTTTTACAAATGGTTGTGACGGCATACAAATAGCGGGTGAAATTATCATGATGTCCTTTGGGGAGTTCTCAAACTCTAGGTGGGATGTATAAAAATGTAGTTGCTAAATCCGGCAACTTTCGAAAGTGCAAGCCTATTGTTATAATCGGTATATGAGGATGAAGGGCACTGCAGGGTGTCCTGCCTCCTCTCACTCTCCACCTGCACTACAAAGCCAGGTCTTTAATATTTGATCCATCTCACATCATTAATAGGCGGACTATCGACTGAAACCGCACAGCTTTCTCCATTCATGCTTTTATGTTCCCCATTTTGTTGTGGATTGGGCTTGACCCTAGGGGTTTGAAATGATCATGGCAATTGCACTGCCTGCTGCATTTTATATGCGACCAGAGGCTTCTAACGTTAAGTAGTCCTTGAAGTTGATTGAGATTTGGGCAACAAGTCAAGTCAACAAACGATGGCAACACCCACATAACTGTCTGTCTAGCTAATGGTTTCAGGAGACCAACATTATATAGGGCTTTGTCTAGATAGAGAATGCGTAGAAGTGGTGGATGAATCAATTCTGGTGACGCTTTGTGGACTTGTTAGCCTGAGAAACGAGCTAGTTAGATGTTAACTGTAAAGTAGTTTGATAATAGGCAGTTCAGGGGGTTCATTTTCGATAGAAATGTAAAATATTTCTAAAACTCTCAAACTGTTTGGTTATAAAATACTCATTTGAATTATGTAAGCTAGTTAGTTAGTTACTGTAGTATATGACTTGGTTTGTATAAGTTGACTACGTACGAGAAAGTTTTAAATTGACGTTGCTTTTACTTTAACGACTCTCACTCTACACTTTTTTTGCTATCTTTGATGCAAGCTTGCTTATTATACATATACGAGTGTTTTAACGATGTTTATAATTATGGGATGTGTGTCTAGAGATGTGTTAGAGTGTTATGTTATGTCATGTGTCTAGAGATGGAATACATTTGAAATTCTGTTTGTCAATTCAGTTTTCTTGGGTCACTTTTAGACCGTACGTAATATGATTGATATACATGTTGCGAATGAAATGGAAAAATATAAGTTTGAATAGAAGGTACAGTCCTTTTCATCTTGAATATAGATAAAAATTAATAGCACTTTTCTTACCGACTCGCCGAATACCATTTATGAGTTAGAATTATGAAGGAAGTGATCATGTGACTTTTAGTTCTATTTGAATATCAGAAAGTAATTTTGCACTGTCGCTTATTGCGCACATCGTAGCCTGCTTATCCGAAACTTTTAGACTGAAAGCCTCTGTAAGAAAGGTAAATGGCTGCAATTCAAGAATTCGATGAAGGGACGGGTATTAAACGTCCTCATTTTGTGCATTAATAAACTTCCTCCTGTTCGATTTGGAAGGAGTTTCGATATCTGTAACCCTCCCCCTTAGTTTTCACGACTGACTATGTCGATAAGAGACCTAAGATCGCTCATGTGAAGTCGAAGACTTCAACCGATTGCGATGTCATCTAGATTTAGACCTCCGTATAGCGCGATCGCCTTTACCAGGACTATTACTTGAGGAGCGTCTAGTACTCTCCTCATGTATGACTTCAACTATTGTGTAGTTTTATGAATACAGGTTAGTTTTTAGCCCGGTACAGGGCTTATGTGATTGTGCCTATTTTTTTCCGTGTTTCCACGATAACTTTCGAACGCATCAACCGATTGACTTCAAATTTTGCAAACCTTGAGATTGGGCAAAAGTAGGAAATGGGATTGCAAATGGGCACCATTGGAAAATGCCTAAGTGGTTTTTATGCAAATAAACGGTGTTCATGGTGATTATTTCCACGCTGACAGGCAATAAGACATTTCTAATTGTTTTTGTACGGACCACCCAACAAAATAAGTTTTCATAGGGGTATTATTGTTAATCTGCCTTACTAAGACTGACTAACTTCACTGATCATAGCCGTAATCTTGGTAACAAAATTTGATTTTCCTTGAGAGAGTCAACGAAAAGAATGAATAAGTTTACATGAGAACACACGTTAGTTTCAGTCATAAAAGACCAAAATTCCAGCGTTGGAAAAAAGTTTACACAAGTTTTAAGAGTACACTATGAGCTTGCAGGTTAACCGATATGCTACTTGCGGCAAGGATATTCAAGTGCCTATGGCCACATAACTACTGGAGATCCATGTCCACAACTCTCAATAGTAATGTAAAACATAACAAGCATCAGTTTGAGTTATAAAACACCAAAATCCCAGCGTTGGAAAATTTTTCACAAAAGTTTAAAGATTACATTCCGAGCTTGCATGTTAGCTGCTATGCTACTTGCAGTAAGGATATTCAAATGCCCATGGCCGAATAACTACTGGAGATCCATGTCTACAACTCTCAATATTAATCGTAAACACAACAAGTATCAATTTGAGTTATAAAACACCTAAATCCCAGCGTTGGAAAATTTTTCACAAAAGTTTAAAGATTACATTCCGAGCTTGCATGTTAGCTGTTATGCTACTTGCAGTAAGGATATTCAAATGCCCATGGCCAAAACACTACTGGAGATCCATGTCTAAAACTCTAAATAGTAATGTTAAATAAAACAAGTATCAATTTGAGTCATAAAACTCTAAAATCCCAGCGTTGGAAAAAATTTTACACAAGTTTTAAGAGTACACTATGAGCTTGCATGTTAGCTGTTATGCTACTTGCAGTAAGAATATTATAGTGCCTATGGCTACATATTTACTAAAGATCCATGTCCACAACTCTCAATATTAATGGTAAACACAACAAGCATCAGTTTGAGTTAAAAAACACCAAAATCCCAGCGTTGGAAAATATTTTGCGCAAGTTTAAAGAGTACACCATGAGTTTGCTTGTTGAATGTTAAGCTACTTTTACTAAAATTATTTAAGTGCCCATGGTAACTAAACTCAACAAGCCTCAGTTTAAGCTATTAAATTTCAAAATCGGATCTATCGATTTTGGTTACTTATTGAAAAACATACGGAGCTTGCATGTTGCGCTAAAAATGTAGGATTAGTCATAGTTCGTCATCTACTAAAATTTCATTACTACTCGACTACTACAATAAAATCCCAAAATGTTGAAAGTTTAAAGTCAATCCGTTAATGCGCTTCAAATTTTGTATTTCTTTCAACCCCTGTACCGGGCTCAGCCAAGTTGTACCAGAAGTTTTTATTAAGTAGTTTCCTGTGAGTGCTGCCTATTTAAATAATTTAATAGACCAATATGTTGTTTCACAAGGTGATATAAACAGTATGGTAACACTAACACACTTTTATTGAAGTCGTAAAGTATATACTAGTCCGTAGTCAGTCCGTAATGAATAGATCTGTCGCTGGTGAGGGAGCATCGCATATAAATTTAAATTGTATTAACAAGTAGGATGGAAATAGAGTCTCAAGAGAGACTCTAAATGGCTGCCATGTTACTTCAATGTTATGAGCGACAAAGAAAATAAAACGGGATATACTTTGTTTTGTTTGAGAGAAGGCTGCTTTCACTAGGTTGTGAAAAGAAAAGGACGAGAATGGTCCATTCAATTGGCTCATCATATGGTGTATCATCACGTACATAATGGGGTGTAACTATCATCATGTACATTTTAAGGACCCATTGTTTGTCATGAGAAGAATTTTTGAATGTCTTTTTCAGCATCATTGTTTTTACTGGCATTATTTCGCGTGGACTCGCTTCGTTGCTTTTATTTGTCTATTAATTCAAATGTTTGTTTATTTAGGAAATTTTTTTAATAGTTTTTTTTGTACTATTGAGCATAAAAATTGTCTTCTATGAAGTTGTCTCCTTTCATCCTTTTATGAAAGTGTATCAAAGCTGCAAGACGTAAATTTAACGTCGTCGAACTGGAAAAAAGTCACTGATGAGTGCGATAGATTTCGAGCATCAGATGTGTTAATAATTCTTAAGCTTTTGGCTTTCACCTCAAAAAACTTTCTTGTTCTAGCATAGTGTTCGGGTTGTATAGAGTATCGCTTGAAAATGATCTGATCATAATAAATGTTACAGATGATATTGTTCTTTGCTGTCGTATATCACATCACCCACTGTAATGGATTTCGAAAGGGAAAACAAAGTTGAGGAGAGAAAAAAGTTTCTCTAAGGTATATATAAATATTTACTTATAGCAATGGAGGTTCACTCACAATACTTGATCAGACCCTGTCCTACCCGGATTAGGCTATAGTTCAGAGTAAATATTCATTTGGATTTCGGGTATGACCACTTAAAGTGTTTGAAAATATTTGGATAGAAGAATATTAGAAAGTAGGAGGCCGAAAAATTATTTCGGAAATCGAGAAATATTTTTCGCGGAGAAGTCTCGAAATTAAAGGCACCGGTCTCCTGTCCATTTTTTTAGTTTGGACTGACAAAAAATTACCCTGTTGAAGATTTTTACACTCTCTTTGATTGTGAGCGTGAATTTGAGATCTTAATATTTTGGATGTTCTTGCCTGAGGCCTAAATGCATCAAATCCGGGCGGAACAGGATCCGGTCAAACATTGTCAGTCAGTGGAGACGGAAACATTATCTTATTTTCCTCCAAATCGATTATATTACGATATCATTACGGAACGCGCTATTGAGGTAGCGAAATAATATCTTTTAACTACAGCATTTTCGTTGGTATCTATTCTTTCCAGCAGCAGCATATCAAATTGTGTATGGCAGCTTAGTGGATAGGAAAAATTCCAAAGTAAAATATTCTCCTAGGATTCATTCATGACTCGCTAGTCACTCATTAGCAAATAAATTAATCATTTGACCACTTTTGCTTTCGTGTATAAAGTGTAGTGACACAGCTTGGTACTTCAAATGGAATTCTTGTCTTCTGAATTTGCTTTCTTGTGTGAATTTCCCAATTTTCCGTTCTCAACTCGGTATTTGTTTGTACAGGTGTTTTCACTTGGGAAGGGAGTGCCGCAAATGTGCACAGGAATGTTGCTGAGGAGGTGATTCCAGAGCTAGACGAGAATATGGCTACTATAATGTCCATGCGAGGCACAGCTCCAGACCGAAGACCAACTGTTCATGAAATATTTGGCATGTCATCCGAGTCAAATGAGACAAATAGCACTTCCCCTGGGGTGGATATAGGAGCTGGCGGAGCTTCTGGAGACTTTGCAAGTGCTTCTGTTCACGCAAGTAGACCATCTTCAAGTCAACCAATGCCCATCATTGGCTCCAAAACTATTGCCGCAGGACGAGAAATTTTCCCATCTGCTCCTGTTCGTGGGACTTCTTTAGATACTTTCATGTCGGCTCCATTAGCTGGAAAAGTATCCGCATCTACTTCGGTGGATATTGAGTCGGGTCTAGTGGATGATGGATCTACATCAGTAGATCGTTGTGACCAGGGTCGTCATCATGGACCCGGGGCTGATGCAGTGATGCCCGAATCTCTTCACAAGACCAGTTATGAGTCTACTTTCCCATTTAAGCATGCTCGGGGTTACTCAAGGGACAGAAGTCGGAGCCATGAGCGACAAAAGACAGAGGCTGAAGTTCATCTTTTGCAAGAAGAGGATGGGAAGGAAGAGGACGAAGATAAGAAAAAGGCTTAGGTGGTTGGGTGCTATATTTTTTGGGTACGAGAGTTGCAAAATTTACAGTATCTAGTTTTTTGGTGGTTGTAGTTGTAGTTGACTATTCTATAATTATGGTTTATAGTAAATGTAAGTTTTTTTTAGATATTGAATGGGGCTCATGTCTTTTCTTTCGTATTTTAAAAAGAGACAGTGCGTAGATGGGAAAGTTGGGGTTAGAAATTATTTAAACAAACAGATCATTGACATTGTGTACAAGTTTGGTCTATTTGGTATACATAAATAATTTATCCCTAGCTTTGTGGGATCGCCTTTAAAAGTATGATTAATAATTATTCTGTGAAATGATTTATGTAATACGTATTGTAATAACTGTGTATTGTCTACATCTGTTTGACATTCCTTGTTTTACTCAAATACCTTTGCTTACTTCGAAACCTGTATCCTTGTGTTTTTCATGGCTCTCATGCAGAGCCAAGAATTTTTACATACTGTCGTTTCCAACGATATTGATCTTGTCTATACTGAAAACAGTCTTTGATCTTTATTTTTAGTTTGTTATTCATGGTCTTTTGTGATTCTTGTGTTTTCCGTCTGAATGAATGAATGAGAATATTCGTGTGAAACATTTGATTTAGATTTCCTTTTCAGACAGGTCCATCTATAATGGGAATGGTAAATTAACCTTGCAAATAAAGTTGCGTTGTACAGTTTTGGATAGTGGTGCAATCAACAACTTTGAATTGTTTTGAATTGTTAGCGTGCATCATGTGTCCTGTCTGCTATACGTACGTTTCTGAAAACCTAGGGAAACTTTCACAATCATCCCATGATGGAATCTTCTTATGTTGTTGTGTATATATTAATAAATCTTCAATGCCATGTTAAATACAAATCAGTACTACTACACTTACTGACTACTACAGTATTATTGATTGACAGAAATTAAGGAAGATGCTCAGTTAGAGGACAGAATCCTGGTACAAGACTGGGAAATGGGATTCGCCCCACACTTATTATATTTATTGGAAAATGGAAACAGGGTATTCGGTGTAAAAGGGCTCGTTTTACCGAATTGTTACATTGCTTATGCTTAAAAGAATGTTGTCAAGGTCTCATATTGCCTATATATTGTACTGAAACTTCACGAACATAAGTTCCCTACTTAATGAACTGTTTGCGGACTAGATCTGATTATGAACTAGAATGTAGAGTAGATTAATTGTGCCTACCCCAGAGTTTGTATGGTTAGCTGTGCTCAAACAGATGATTAGATTATGGTAGTTTAATTCAACACAAGTTGTTATTAAGACATAGTGAGATTACTTAATGGTTGACCTTTCACCATAATGCATAATTAATTCCCTCATTATACATAATTTAGCTGAGTGGTGCGGTATTCTACATCGTGAGCACTTTCAGAGGTGGTTCAAAGGACTGTGAAGATGTCTTGCGTAATACATGCATTAGTATTATTTGTATTATTATTCAAGTACTTATATGAATAGTTTGTGACGCGATTATATTATGTTATCATGTTTTGTGCTATTGTCATTCATTGTCTTTGGTGGTAGTCCGCACGCATAGTTGGTAACGTGAATTTTTTATATGGTCATAGTTTTCCATTAAAACTAATTGTATTATTGACATTGGGATTAGCTATATATCCTTAAATTATTATGCATCAAGAATTCATCGTTGGTTCTTGTTGATGCTTGAGTCATAGGGCAGATGGCACATTGATGAATAACAATGAAATTGTAAATCTAATGGCAATAATCAAAAAGCAGTTATTGAGTTATTATATGCTTACAAGTGCTTCTGATTTCCATGGATGTCTTATTTAATAAATTGAATGTTCCTAAGTATTACTGGCCTGCTATTTTGTGGTAAATTTTTGTGGGGAGAATCCCACAATTTAGTTATGCGTTTTCTTCTTTAAATGTGTATTAGCATTAGCATATTAACTTGGGATATATGTTACAGTTATTGTCCTGTCCTAAAGCTGCAATGATCACAAATGAATTGATGTGTTTTAAAATCTCTTGGAGGCTTCATTCAGTGTACTTATTATCCTATATTCATCGATTCCTATTAAATGTTACTTGAGATAAAATAAAATCCATTGATAAAAATCCAATTTGCATTTGCTAAATAAAAAACATGAATTTATTTCATAACGCATGTGGTGCATTAGCATGACTCTTTTTTTTCTCAACATCAGACCTAATTGACTTCCACATTTGGAAAGCTAAGATACAGCGGTTTTTTCTCTTGTTATAATATTTTTAAAGATTTTACTGTTTTATATACTGTGACACTGTGTCAAGAGGAGAAGTACTCCATTTTCAGAATTCATTCGTAATAAATAGCTATATGTTTGTTGTTTAAAAAAAGTAATTAGTTAGACTTCAGACAATGATGGATTCTTGCCTCGGAAAGGTAGAGGAATGGATTGTTAAAAGCTTTAAACTATGTCTCGGTGGTTATCGACTGTTGCTTCACATTATTTTCCGGTAAATGAGATGCAATGGAATGTGAAGAAGCTCTTGCAGCAGTAGAATGTCTGGCTCTGTAAGACAAAATCATCAATTATTATACAACATTCTATGGAATCCGTCTTTACTAAATGTTAACGAGTTCTCACCATTTTTCGGATTTATGATACCATGGCGAATGAAAAAATCTAAAGCTACAGGAGAACTAGTAGTTTTGAAGTCGGGAGAAAGGACTGCCTTTAAAGCTTCCTGAAACAAGAATAGTACATGCGGCTGTTAAAATTTGTATAAATTACACTCACAGCTAGTACATTTTGTATGGACTGTAAATCACACTTACAGCTGCAGTCATCAAATGAAATGAGTCCACTTCTCCATCTTGATTCTCAGGAATGAAGTCCAACGGAAGTTCCAAGTCATATACAAACTCCGTGTTAGGAGAAAGGCCCCGCTCGGATTCATAGAAGATCCTATTTACGTACAGAATTATTTATTTAGTACAAGTTAATTAGTTGGTTTCATGACTTTATCTTTTTCAGATAGATGACTTACGAAACAGCACCAACAGGAATCAAATTCTCTAAAAGTGCTTCTGGCACTGAAGCCTCTTCGGCAGATTCTTTATGAGCTGTTTCCACAACATTGTAGCCAACGGAAAGCCCGCCTCCAACCTAAAATATGCATAACAAAAAAAGTTGGTGATTCGATAGTTAAATCCACAGTCAATAAATAGTGCTCCGCACGTTCCAGTCAGTTTTTGGCTAAGCCAAAACCGACTACAAACTTTCCGTCCAACATTTTTCGGTTCGATCGGTACCGAAAGCAAAGCCATCCGAAGAACAATTATAACTCAAAATCCATAAAATTTTCTTAAAAAATTTACGATAAAACCAGAAGCTATGTTGAGTTTGAAGCTCAAAAAAATATAACAAAAACCCTTGCGCAGAGCAATAAAAGGGCGAAAAGGGACAGGTCCATTCAAGACTTTCTTCAAATTCAATCGCTCCTCTTCACGATATACGTCTTTTTTGGGGGGAGGGGGATTTGCATAATAAAATAGTTTGGTTTTTTTTTTCGGTCGGTTTGGTTTTGGTTCTGTCCGGTTTTTGACGTAGGTCGAAACCTCACCGACCGCGCGGTTTTCGGTTTTTTCGGATTTTTGGCGGAGCACTAATTGCTACAGGACGCAAGTTTTGTGTATGGGTAGACAGATAATGTCTATGAAGGAAATGTGTATTCCTACATCCCATGATGACCACAACGAATGGGAACAAGTAGTACTTAAATAATGTTCCAGAATTAACATACCATATTATCAAGTTTGCCTCCCCATCTCGCCTTCGTCTTGGCTCGTCTTTGCAACCATAAGCACAAGCCTTTAGTAGGGTGATTCACATAGCCATTGATATCCACTCCATACTGACGGAATCCAAATAGACCTACAGAATAAGTCAGTCAGTTGATACTAGAGCGTGAAAATTGTCATATAAGTCAGCTGATCCAAACTTTTTTCTCTCTTCCCTAACTAGGTCAATACTCGCACTTATTACACTAGCTGGTGTAGTATTACTACTCATATGATTGATTGATGATATGGCTTGTTAAAAATCACTTACAAGCTGCTGACCGCTCAATGCGCATGAACGGTTGGTCAGTAATGTATGTGGAAACTTCATAGCACTGAAAACCAAGAAAAAATCATGAAACATCAGTGCGTGTTATTAAGTAAGGCATAATCAGCAGAGCTTTTATCATTTGGAGAAAACAAAAATCTCAAGATAGCGATATGAGGGATGAATCGAATATTTTTTCATAAATCAAACTTTTTGTACTGTACAACATAAATTCAAAAACTTGTTTCCAAGCCACATTTCCAGTTTTATGCTTAGGATATACCGAAAAAAAGGGATAGTCTGAGAAGGAAAAATAAGACATATTCGTGGAGACTGAAGACCAGTTACCTCTTCTCTCCAGCCTTTGAGCGTAGTAAAGGCGTCTTTTGCTCGAAGGTCACGCATGACGCGGTCCATAGCTTGAGATCTGCTCTCATAGTCATTCAAATGAGGGGCCATCTGAACAGAGCCATCCACAAAAATGAAGACGTCAGGGTAGTTAACAAGCTGGCGATAAACTTCCGGAGGAACAATTCCAAGTTGAAAATTATCAATGATAAATGGTTTGTATAGGGCAGATAAGTCTGTGGAGAGCTCTATTCATAATAAAAACAATAGTCCGAATTATAGCGTGTGGCTATGTGTGTCTATGTTTGACTATGTTCATGCAATTCTTTAGATAATAGGGAAATATGATGAAACCAATCATACGAATTTCATCATGGCCAAACAAATGACCTATATAGATAGTGAAAAGAGATAAGGTTAACCGAATATATCAAAACTACAAAACTTACTGTTCAGAAAGAAGGAATTAAACGTTTTAGCGAGTTGCATGACGCGGGACATGAGTTTATGTTGATTTTCTGTGCGAGGTCCACTCACACCACCACCGCTCACAACACACGAAGAAGCAATTGCGATCTGCTCCATATTTTTCTTAATGCGTTCAGCTACCGGATTAGGTCCAAGTAAATTGCCCAAACAATTGTTTAATGAAGGTGCACACGAGTTATTCGGAGACCCTGATGAAGATGAGGCTGCTGCCGTTCCAGAGGGATAAAAATTGGTCAGCTTCGAAATTGGGACCCAACGTTGAGTACTGTTTCTATTAGCGCGGCAAAATAGCACAAATGTTTAGACATGAAGAACAATGATCCCATTGATGCACTTGGTAGTAACTTAATGTCATTCACATGAATAGTAAGTCAGTCAGGGATAGTCAGTAGATGCACGCACCAATTTGCTAACTCTATCTCTCTGTCTCTGTCTCTCTATGCAAGAATTTTTAGTAATTCACTCACAAGGTTCGTTCAAACAGCATCCTCTGGCATTGTCTTCTTTTTTATGTTTAAGTTATGATTTGACACACAGTTTAACTAACAACTGCAGTTTAAAAAAAACAAGGAGGAAAATCACACTCTTTCTATCTAACTAATGTTAACTTACACTCAGCAAATCTTGGCTACTAAATGAGAAGCTATATAAGTGAAGAGACAACCGTGCGCGACTCTCGTCTTTTTACGATTGTTTCTGTCAAACCACCAGTTGCTCTTTTTGTAGTAAAAATGAAGAGTAGCAAACGGTCGTTGTCCGTCTCACTCATTTGTATGATTCACTTAGGCATGAGTCCAGTTCTGTACCATATGTAATAATCGCTAATAGACGAACCACTACCTAACTATCTCACTAACTAACTATATATAGGGATGCTACCATCGTCATGTAGTGCATACCGTCATTTGTACATCCATTTGTTGTGTAGTCATCAACAAAGGTTGTGGTTTGGTCGAGACCGTCCAATGCAATGTATTTGAATCATGACAGAGTATGTACTCAACTGCCGTAAATATTTGTCTATCTGGATGTTACTTATTCTGCACAGTACACTAGAAGAAAAATGAACAGGAATGGAAAGGTGCTCAGAGTCAGACGAGAGAAAATTCCTACATGGATTGGAGCAGGAGAGTAGGACGTTCATACGACACATTTAATAACTTGCTTTACGGACTATTTCCAATATTCCATGCAATTGTTACTGACCATTAGTTATAGTTGGTATAGTACAAGTAATAAGAGCTGACACTGCGTCCAGCATCTACATATCATTTAGCCAGTTTTTGGATTCCATGTTTCCGTGCAATACACACGTACGTACGGTGAGCGAGGGATAAAATTAATGTATGAAGTGTATTCTGACATCGTCATCATTGATCATGCATTACTAAAACTATGAAAACGAGTCAGATGATGTTAACCTACTGTGCAGGGTACAGCAACCAACAAATGCCAAAAGCAGTTGAACTGACTGATACAGATACTTGATAACCTTAGCATGGATCACATATTAATTATGGAGATCGTAAAAATGGGATGCTCACTAACTAATTTTTATATTGTCATAAACTTTACTTTTTTATAACGCTTGAATCAGTCTTCTTATTTGAAAATATGGCACGTCCAATAGCTCCAGACCAACACATAAAAACTTGAATAAACGGGATTCCAATTTAACGAGTGGAGATGGTGGGGTAGGAAACGGCAGCACCGAATGCACACTCACTTGTCCCTGTGTGACGAATGGAAGCATTAAGAAAGTTGCAAACAACACAACCACACATTGAGCATGTTAGGCTGTAAAAATCGCGTTCATAAATGTCTACGTAATCAATGCATTCCACAAGAGAGTAGTATGCGAGTTTGAATCACAGCATTGTTTTAATTCTTTGGAACTTGTGAAAAGCATGTACTCTGTAAAGTCTTTTCTTCGCCAGTCAATCCCATTGAGAATATAATACCTGGAAAACATCAACATTTCCTCATTGTTGTACTGGATTGAATAAATCCAGTTGTGAAATACAAGGGGCTGATAGGTTGATTCGAGATAATCAAACCAACTTTTAATGACAACAAATGTTGAATGGCTAACATAACAATTCGATCGTAGCGCGTCACAGCAGTTGCTGCCTTTTGATAGCGTAGTCCCACTACTCTCTAACCGCTCTAGTGGTTTCCATTGTCAGAAGTAAATACACATTGTATTTAAAAATAAATATGCCTTGTATAAATGAACGTGACTTGATAATTCTAATGAAGTTGAGGCTCACTAATGAGAAACACGAGACGGGGTTCATGCAAATTAACTAACACATCTCTCTTTATTCTTGGAAAAAAAGGTGGGAACTAACCAATGAAATCCGGTTTAACTTGATTATCTTAACACATAAAAATGGTAAAATTAACTCACACAAATAGTGAATTTACCAGGTAAACCTTGGATTTTTAATTATCTTTAATTATGTTATTAAAATACCTTCACTATTGAAACCTGAGCAAGCAACAAATCTACGTCACGTCACGATGAAATGGAAACTTTTGTTTTTCCGTGACAAATCAAACATGATGAACTTTAGCATACAGGGATGATATAACATGACGCAATATTGTGAACACATGACGAGGAAAAAAAAGTAGATTCGGGAAACAGGAAACGTCACCACACCAGTCAAGTTAACCACCAAACATGATGTACTGGTTTTTAATATATTAGTGAATATATTAAAAAGTGCAATTTCATTACTTACAAAGTAAATAATAGTAAGTGAGTAAGTAGCAGGAGCAGGCAATGAATATATGATAATGAAGATGTGTAGTATTATTTTATATGACATAAAAATGTGACCTTAAAACCTAAAGTCGCAGCCTCGATGACCTTTGCGATTATGTTTCAAAGATGACGACGCTTGTTGCAAAATCATCTTCAAGATAACACAAACAATCAGTATTGTATTTAAATCGAACACTACGTGCATCAACTTAAGGTGTCTGCAGTTTGCAGCAGACTAAGCAATTTTAGTGCCTGTTATTTCTATCAGCCCATCTGCCCCTCATTATCATACGAAGAAAAACAAAACCCTATTGTCTATTGCCACAGAATGTACATAACTAGCAAAAGTTTTGAGTTTGGCCGAACACAATAAACAAAAAATGCTACACACTACTTGCTTACAGACTGAAAAATGTAATAACTCGTTTTGTCAGCAATTAAATTAAAACAATTTGCAAGATTGCTACTCGCTACTATACGTTACACATGATTCACCTTGACCCTAGACAGACCATCACGCCCACGCGTCAACAATTTTGTTTAAAAAAATTTAACGAAAAGAATCGCCGATTACCAAACCAATCCAAAATCATAAATGACCTTTCGTTCAATTTATATGCTCACTTGAATACACTTTTGATCGACCGGCTACTAATTAAATTGACCGAGGTAGAGGTCGCGGTCAATCATCAAAGTGAAGCTTAAAAATTTCTCGAAACTTTTCTGTCAGCCCCGCTACTATGTTTAATAGGTTTATAATCAAGTTTACTCAAAAGGTCGTGCATTAAATGAGTGTTAGCCATTTTTTACGTCCAGTAATGCTTGCAAATGTCAAGATCTAAACCCTACATTCGAAAAGGAAAAGCTAACATACCGACACTGAAAATGCAATGCAATAATTCCTCAATAGTTAACCACCAGTGGATCGTCAATAGTATACCACAAAAACATTTAAACTTTCCTAGTTTCAGCCCCACACCAGAATAAAACAATATTCAACGTAAAAAAATCCAACCTGGAGCCAATTATATTACGGAATGCAAAATCACAAAAAAAATGATCTACCAATTCAATCAACTATAAATTAAAGTTACTTTTAACTAGTTATTTAACTCCAATTCTTAAATAACTGACTACATCATTAGACTTACTTGAGATGGTTGTGGCACTCCAAGAAGATAGTAAATTTGGGGTGAAGGAGTCGATACCAAAGTTTAACGTCTATCATGATGATTATAATGGTGTTCGGAAAACCAAACTAAACTGCACCACATTAAACCAAAAAATGAATGATACAGAAGGAATGAATTAACTGTCCAATGACAGACTCTCAGTCCACGGGGGTACAAGAACGGACTTTCGAAACCAATGAATGCAAATGAAAACTGGACACAAAAGTCGCAATACGACGTGTATACACGGTGAAAGAAGGGGAGAAGACTTTTCAATTCATCTCACTCGTTCCACTACACTTGATGGTTTACGTCATAACCAGGCTATATAGCCTATGGGGCTGGGAACGGCCTTTTAGAGTTGGCTGGTTGGTAACTTACAATGACGGTAAAAGAGAGAGAAGATAATAGGGAGAATGAAGAAATCGAGTAGGAGTATCCATCCATGTGTTTGCACGGGTTTCACATATAGGAAGAATGCAAGTTTTACCAAAATGATATACACAGTGTAAGTACTGGAGCACCCAGGCGACCCAGGTATACCAGGTATAGTACTTTCATTCACTTACTAGAATTATTTCACTATATTTGAGTTTCGGGCTGGAAAGCTATATATAGCTTTCCAGCCCGAAACGCAAATTTATAGCTCCGAGCAAAAAGTAAGTACATATGTCTGACTGACTCTGTTGTGTTCAAGTACTAGAGCTGGCGAAAAGCTGCCTGCCGTTTGTTTTTTCGCTTCTGCTCTGTTTCACTCGGCTTTTCTATGTGTGTCAATAAAATTGCATTCGGCTTTCTCTTCTCGGCACAGTTTTTACTCTCTCTCTCTCCTACATAAATACACACTGGTTATGCATTCCATGCATGCAACCAGATCCACTATGCATGAATTTCTTACCGTGTGCTAATGTGAGGAAATGCTGCACATTCGTTCCCTGAGCTTTGAGTGGTTTGAAAATTTTGTTTACACCGTACTTGGAAGTGTGGCAAGAAATCGATGCAATCGGGTTATTGCAATTTGTATTTAACTGTACCGGATTGGGTAAATGCAAAAGAAGTTGTATTTAGTTAGTGCATGTTTAATTTATTAGGATAGATTACAGTTAGAGTCATAGGGAATGAATGCATAGGAATGTATTGTTTTAACTTTTCATACTACTGGTAGTTTCCATGACACTATTTGTGACCCAGTCATATAGCTAATTGCATCATATAAATGAATAAACTTGCTAAAATAACAAAAATGTGTAACAATAATAATTATTGTTACACATTTTATCACGAGTTTAGCATGGTTTTTAGCGCGTGTCAGCATTAGCAAGTGCTTGTCTTTAGAACCCCTTTTTCTATTTTCTTATGTCGCGTGGATAAAATTCTTGGTTATCCGGTAATTTTCATGAAATTTGGTTCTATCCTTGTTTGATTTCAAGAGTAAAATCCTGTTTATGCACTTAACGATAGACCATCCGGAAAAAGGAGGTAAATTTTTCCTGTCCTGTGTGTGATAAATTTGTGTAGTAGGATAGGATAAAAGTTACCTCCTTTTTGCGGACAAGGTATACTACTAATTTTAGCGGCGACTGTACGTACTTTATTTTGCATGGGCAATGCCCGTCATGCATTGTAGTCAGTAGTTACTACTTGTAGTCGCATGGAAGCTTCTTAGGAGTTTTAATATTGAATGCTATTGAAAACGAAAAGGGACCGCACATAATTTAGGGTCGCCACTGACAAATATATACTAGTGTTTGTGAAGTGTGGGGAACATAACTTATGCAAAACTTAACTTATTTCACGTGTAAATATAAATGTAGATAAACTGTATTCATTTCAACTCCTCACAAAAATTTGTGCTTACAGGTAATCAGTTAAAAATATCAACTCTGAAAAAATTGCAAAGCTTTTTATCAGGTGAAAACCATAAAAAATGTATTTAATTATCCTGACTACGGCCATATTTTGGAATAATTACATTTGTCTACCAGAGACGACACAATAAGGATTTACCATTTCAAATCTATCCACTTTATAAAATATCTTTCATCGCACTTAAAGAGAAGATTTGTTGTTTTGCTTGCTGATGATTAGTTATAAAGCAATGCGAGAAATAAAAGCACGAGTAAAAGACTCTAATGTGTCTAGAAATTGCACAGACTATGACTACTGTTGTGTTCCTATGGGGATGTAAATAAAATGCTATACACAATAGCGTAGGTTACTTACAATTACTAGTGTTTATTTTACTAATTAAAATACAGAGTCAAAATCAGTCTATGCTAAAATTATGTAGTCCAGGAAAACTCACACCTTACTACATTAGAATTTAGTGGCTACTACAAAACAAATTGATTACACGAGCATCACTAGATGTCGCATGGTATGTATGTGTGAATACATAACTAAAAACATAACA
>Ga0210040_10002097_pt1 | contig 28730 bp, 27 predicted proteins | sample CryGeyCG12114_NA_FD_185462 | JGI IMG/M metagenome (GOLD analysis project Ga0210040, IMG submission 185462) | Groundwater microbial communities from aquifer - Crystal Geyser CG19_WC_8/21/14_NA (SPAdes) (version 2) | ecosystem: Environmental > Aquatic > Deep subsurface > Groundwater | place: USA... | reverse complement strand
CGGCCAGCCACGGCCCGATCTCGGTGGCGTCACCGGTCAGCAGGTTCACCACCCCGCCCGGGACGTCGGAGGTCGCCAGCACCTCGCCGAGGGTGATCGCCGGCAGCGGGCGGTCCTTCGAGCTGACGACGACGGCGGTGTTGCCGCCGGCCAGGACCGGGGCCAGCACGCTGACCAGGCCGAGCAGGCTCGACCGCTGGGGCGCCAGGACGGCGACCACGCCGGTGGCCTCGGGGACGGAGAAGCCGAAGTACGGGCCGGCGACCGGGTTGGCGCTGCCCAGGACGGCGGCGAGCTTGTCGGTCCACCCGGCGTACCAGACCCAGCGGTCGATGGCCGCGTCCACCTCGGCGCGGGCCTTCGACGACGACAGGCCCTCGCCGGCGGCGACCTCCTCGGCGAACTGGGCAGCGCGGCCCTCCATCACCTCGGCGACCCGGTAGAGCACCTGGCCGCGGTTGTAGGCGGTGGCGGCGGACCACTTCCCGAACGCGCCGCGGGCGGCGACGACGGCGTCCCGGGCGTCCTTGCGGGAGGCCCAGGCGGCGTTGGCCAGGAAGTGCCCCTTCGCGTCGGTGACCTCGTAGGTGCGCCCGGACTCCGAGCGCGGGAAGGCCCCGCCCAGGTAGAGCTTGTAGGTCTTGCGCACGGCCAGCCGGTCGGACATCAGTTGTCGCCCTTCAGGTACGCGGCCAGGCCCTGCCGGCCGCCCTCGCGGCCGTAGCCGGACTGCTTGTAGCCGCCGAACGGCGAGGTGGGGTCGAACTCGTTGAAGGTGTTGGCCCAGACCACGCCCGCGCGCAACTGGTCGGCGATCTGGAGGATCCGGGAGCCCTTCTCCGACCAGATGCCGGCCGAGAGCCCGTAGGTGGTGTTGTTCGCCTTCGCGACCGCCTCGTCGGGCGTGCGGAAGGTCATCACCGACAGCACCGGGCCGAAGACCTCGTCGCGGGCGATCCGGTGCGCCGGGGAGACGTCGGTGAACACCGTCGGCTTGAACCAGTACCCGCGGCCCGGCAGCTCGCCCTCGGGCTGCCAGCAGGTCGCGCCCTCGTCGACGCCGAACGCCACGAGCTCCCGGATCCGGTCCAGTTGCGGGTGGGAGTTGATCGCGCCCAGGTCGGTGTTCTTGTCCATCGGGTCGCCCACCCGCAGCGTGCCGATCCGCCGCTGCAGTGCTGCGACGACCTCGTCGTGCACGTTCTCCTGCACCAGCAGCCGGGACCCCGCGCAGCAGACGTGACCCTGGTTGAAGAAGATGCCGCGGACGATGCCCTCGACGGCCTGGTCGATCGGGGCGTCGTCGAAGACGATGTTCGCCGCCTTGCCACCCAGCTCGAGCGTGAGCCGCTTCGACGTCCCGGCGACCGCGCGCGCGATCGACCGGCCGACCTCGGTCGAGCCGGTGAAGGCGACCTTGTCGACGTCGGGGTGGCTGATCACGGCCCGGCCGGTCTCGCCGGCGCCGGTGACGATGTTGACCACGCCCGGGGGCAGGTCGGCCTGCCGGCAGACCTCGGCGAACAGCAGCGCGGTCAGCGGGGTGGTCTCGGCCGGCTTGAGGACGACGGTGTTGCCGGCGGCGAGCGCGGGTGCGACCTTCCACGCCAGCATCAGCAGCGGGAAGTTCCACGGGATGACCTGACCGGCCACCCCGAGCGGGCGCGGTGCCGGCCCGAGGCCCGCGTGCTCGAGCTTGTCGGCCCAGCCCGCGTGGTAGAAGAAGTGCGCCGCGGCCAGGGGCACGTCGACGTCCCGGCTCTCCCGGATCGGCTTGCCGTTGTCCAGCGTCTCCAGGACGGCGAACTCGCGGGCCCGCTCCTGCAGCAGCCGGGCGATCCGGAACAGGTACTTGCCGCGGTCGGCCGGGCGCATCGGCCCCCACACCCGCGTGAACGCCCGGCGGGCGGCACGCACCGCGCGGTCGACGTCGGCGTCGCTGGCGGTGGCGACCTCGCTGAGCACCTCCTCGGTGGCCGGGTTCACGGTCTTCAGCGCAGGACCGGTGCCGTCGGTGGACTCGCCGTCGATGAAGAGCCCGTAGCTGGGCGCGATGTCGACGATCGAGCGGGACTCGGGCGCGGGCGCGTACTCGAACGAGCTGGTCATCAGTCCACGCTCACGTGGTCGGGGCCGGAGTAGTGGCCGGTGCGGAGCTTCTGGCGCTGCAGGAGCAGGTCGTTGAGCAGGCTGGACGCGCCGAACCGGAACCAGTGCGGATCGAGCCAGTCGGCGCCCACGGTCTCGTTGATCAGCACCAGGTGCTTGACGGCGTCCTTCGTCGTCCGGATGCCGCCGGCCGGCTTGACGCCGACCTGGCGGCCGGTGGCGGCGCGGAAGTCGCGGACCGCCTCGAGCATCACCAGGCAGACCGGCAGGGTCGCGGCGGGGGAGATCTTGCCCGTGGAGGTCTTGATGAAGTCACCCCCGGCCAGCATCGCCAGCCAGCTGGCCCGGCGGACGGCGTCCAGGGTGACCAGCTCGCCGGTCTCCAGGATGACCTTGAGGTGCGCCGGCCCGCAGGCCTCCTTCACCGCGACGATCTCCTCGAACACGTCGAGGTAACGGCCGGCCAGGAACGCACCCCGGTCGATGACCATGTCGATCTCGTCGGCGCCGTTCCCGACGGCGTCCCGGACGTCGGCGAGCTTCACCGCACGGCTGGCCCGGCCGCTGGGGAAGGCGGTGGCGACGGCGGCGACGTTGATGCCGGTACCGGCCAGCGCCTGCTTGGCGACGCCGGCGAGGTCGCCGTAGACGCAGACCGCGGCGACCGCGGGGCAGGTCGGGTCCTCGGGGTCGGGCCGGCGGGCCTTGGCGGCCAGCGAGCGCACCTTGCCCGGGGTGTCGGAGCCCTCGAGCGTGGTCAGGTCGACCATCGAGATGGCGGTGTCGATCGCCCAGGCCTTGGCAGTGGTCTTGATCGAGCGGGTGCCGAGCTGGGCGACCCGGGCCTGGGCGCCGACCTGGTCGACGCCGGGCAGGCCGTGCAGGAAGGCGCGGAAGGCGTCGTCGGAGCGGGTCACGTCGGCGTAGGGGTCCGGCAGGCCGCCCGGAGCGGCGCTGGGATCGGCCAGCGCGTTCGGGTCCAGCACGTGGGTCATGCCGGGCATTCTCCACGGCGACTGTGGAACCGTGGGACGCATGGCGCCCGAGACCCGACGCCCGACGCTCATCTCCCGACTCTCCTGGACCACCACCGTCCCGCTGCTCGCCCTGGTCGTGCTGGCCGTCAGCTGGGGCCGGTACCCGGCTCCGGTGGTGGCGGCGCTGATCGGGGTCGTGCTCATCGGCGCGGTGCTGGCCGCCGTGCACCACGCGGAGGTCGTGGCGCACCGGGTGGGGGAACCGTTCGGGTCGCTGGTCCTCGCGGTCGCGGTGACCGTCATCGAGGTGGCGCTGATCGTCACGCTGATGGTGTCCGGCGGCGACGACACCGCCGCGCTCGCCCGGGACACGGTGTTCGCCGCGGTGATGATCACCTGCAACGGCATCGTCGGGCTGTCACTGCTGCTCGGCGCGCTGCGGCACGGGGTGGTGTCCTTCAACGCCGAGGGCACCGGGGCGGCGCTGGCCACGGTGACCACGCTGGCGGTGCTCAGCCTGGTGCTGCCGTCGTTCACCACCGCCGAGACGGGGCCGGAGTTCTCCTCCTCCCAGCTCGCGTTCGCCGCCGTCGCCTCGCTGGTGCTGTACGGCGCGTTCGTGCTCACCCAGACCGTGCGGCACCGCGACTTCTTCCTGCCGGTGTCCGCCGACGGCGGGGTGCTGGCCGAGGACGAGCACGCCGAGCCGCCGTCGTCCCGGGCCGCGCTTGTCTCGCTCGGCCTGCTGATGGTCGCGCTCGTGGCGGTGGTCGGGCTGGCGAAGGTCGAGTCGCCGTCGATCGAGGAGGCCGTCGCCGCCGCCGGCGCGCCGCAGTCCTTCGTCGGCGTGGTCATCGCGCTGCTGGTGCTGGCGCCGGAGAGCATCGCCGCGGCCAAGGCCGCCCGCCGCAACCGGCTGCAGAACAGCCTGAACCTGGCGTTCGGGTCGGCGATGGCCAGCATCGGCCTGACCATCCCGGTGATCGCGGTCGCCACCATCTGGCTCGACGGGCCGCTGGAGCTGGGGCTCGGTCCGACGCAGATGGTGCTGCTGGCGGTGACGGTGGTGGTCGGCGTGCTGACGGTGGTGCCCGGCCGGGCGACCCGGCTGCAGGGCGCGGTGCACCTGGCGCTGCTGGCCAGCTTCGTCTTCCTCGCCGTCAACCCGTGAGGGCCCCGCAGCGGGCCGGTCCAGCACGTCGGCCCGGCCGATACGGTGTGCCGCGTGCAGCTGACCGTCGTCGACCACCCGATCGCCCGCGCCCGCCTGTCCCGGATGCGGGACGAGCGCACCGACAACGCCGCCTTCCGGGCGGCGCTGCGTGAGCTGACCCAGATGCTGGTCTACGAGGCCACCCGTGACCTCGAGGTCGCCGAGGAGCCGATCACCACCCCGGTGACGCGGACGACCGGCTTCCGGCTGGCCGCCCCGCCGCTCATCGTGCCGGTGCTGCGGGCCGGCCTGGGCATGGCCGACACCGCGCACGGCATGCTGCCGGAGTCGCAGATGGGCTTCGTCGGGCTGGCCCGCAACGAGGTCACCTTCGAGCCCGAGCCCTACATGGCCTCGCTGCCCGCGTCGCTGGTCGGCCGGGCGGTGTTCGTGCTCGACCCGATGCTCGCCACCGGCGGCTCGCTGGTGAACTGCTGCACGCTGCTCACCGATCGCGGCGCCACCGACATCACCGTGCTCTGCGCGCTCGCCGCCCCCGAGGGGCTGCAGCGGCTGGAGGAGAGCGGGCTCCCGCTGCGGGTCTTCACCGCCAGCGTCGACGAGCGGCTCAACGAGCACGCCTACATCGTCCCGGGCCTGGGTGACGCCGGTGACCGCCAGTTCGGCGCCGTCTGACCATGCGGTTCGGCGTGCTCGGCACCGGCTTCTGGGCGAGCGAGGTGCACGCGACCTCGATCGCCGGGCACCCCGACGCCGAGCTCGTCGGGGTGTGGGGCCGGGACCTGGCCAAGGCGAAGGCGGTCGGTGCGACGTTCGACGTCCCGGGCACCGACGACCTGGACGCGCTGCTGGCCGACGTCGACGCGGTCAGCTTCGCGCTGCCGCCCGACGTCCAGGCCCCGCTCGCCGAGCGCGCGGCGGCCGCCGGCAAGCACCTGTTGCTGGAGAAGCCGGTCGCGCTGTCGACCGCCGCCGCGGACCGGGTGGTCGACGCGGTCGCGGCGGCCGGCGTCGCCTCGGTGGTCTTCTTCACCAACCGCTTCCGGACGGCGACCTCCACCTGGCTCGAGCAGGCCGCCCGCACCACGCTGGCCGGCGGGTCGGTGACCTGGCTGGGGAACCTGGCCGGCTCGCCGTTCGACACCCCCTGGCGCCGCGAGCACGGTGCGCTGTGGGACATCGGCCCGCACGCGCTCTCACTGCTGGTGCCCGCGCTCGGCCCGGTCACGGCCGTGCAGGCCGGAGCCGGCCAGGGTGACACGGTGCACCTGGTGCTCAGCCACCCCGAGGGCCGGGCGAGCACCGTCACCGTCTCCTCCACCGCGGCGGAGCTGGCCGCGGGCATCGACGTCTGGGTGCACGGGGACGCCGGCCGCCTGGTGCTGCTCCCCGAGGCGCGGGTCGCCGTGGCGGCGCACCAGGTCGCGGTCACCGAGCTGCAGGCCGCCGCGCTGACCGGCGGGGCGCACCCGTGCGACGCCGCGTTCGGCCGGGACGTCGTCCGGGTGCTCGAGGCGGCGCAGCGCGCGCTGCGGACCGGCCGCCGGGAGACCGTCGGGGCATGACCGCGCTCGGTCGCTGGTTCCTGCCGACCGGGCGCCTGGACCAGAACGACTGGTGGGTCCGGTACGTGCTGCTGGCCGCCGCGCTCGGCCTGGTCGCCTCGCTGGCGGACGCGACCCTCTTCCCGGACGCCTGGCCCCGGTTCGAGGACCGCCCGGACACCCTCGACCTGGCCGACGCGCTGTGGTTCTTCCCCGACCACGGGGGACCGCTGACCTCCCTGGTGGCGCTGGTCCTCGCCGTGCCGAGCGTCGCGGCGATGGTCGCCAGGCTGCACGACCGCGACCACTCCGCCTGGTGGCTGCTGTGGGGGCTGTTCGCTGGCGTCGGCTGGCTGGTGCTCTTCGTGACCCTGGGGCTGCTCGGCACCCGACCCGCACCGAACCGCTACGGACCACCTGCGCGGTGGAGCGACCGGGACCAGGGACACTGACCCCGTGGGCTTCCTCCAGTGGTACCTGCGCCGTGGGCGCATCGACCGGCGCACCTGGTGGCTGCAGTACACGTTGCCGCTGGCCGGGCTGGCCCTGCTCGGCTTCCTGGCCGACCTGTCCATGGGCAACACCGACCTGGACGAGGTCGCCCGTGGCGGGTCGCCCTACGGCCCGCTGGTGCTCGCGGTCGTACTGCTGACCGCGCCCGCGTCCATCTCGGCGAGCGCCACCCGGCTGCACGACCGCGGCATGCCGGCGTTCTGGCTGCTCCTCGGGCTGGTGCCGTACCTCGGTGGCCTGGCGTTGCTGGTGCTCAACGGCTTCCTGCGCGGCGATGCCGGCCCGAACCGCTACGGCCCGGCGCCGGGCTCGCCGGGCGACCTGACGGTGCAGCAGCCGACCTGGCCGCCGCCGTCGGACCAGCCGCCGTCGACCGGGCCGCTCGGCCCGCCCCTGCCGCCGCCGTCCGCCCCGCCGTACTGGGGCTGACCGGGCTCAGCTCGGCACGTCGTCGGAGGTCAGCGGTGTCGGGCGGGACAGCAGCGTGCTCAGCAGCAGCACCGTGTTGGTCTGCTGGACGTAGGGCAGGTCACGGAGCCGGCTGACCACCCGCTCCAGGTGGCGCGCGTCACCGGCCACCACGCGCAGCATCGCGTCGGCCCCGCCGGAGACGGTCGAGGCGGCGACCACCTCCGGCATCGCGTCCAGGTCCCGGCGCATCCGCTCGAACGGGACGGTGCCGGTCGTGTAGAGCTCGACCGACGCCGACAGCGCCCACCCCATGACCACCGGGTCGACCACCGCCGTGAAGCCGCGGATCGCGCCGTCGGCGACCAGCCGGTCGACCCGCCGTTTGGTCGCCGACAGGGACAGCCCCACCGCACGAGCGAGGTCCGCATAGGGCTCGCGACCGTCCCTGACCAGCCGGGACATGATGTGCTGGTCGATGGCGTCCATCCGCGGATCGTAGGACCTTGCGTGCACTGGCTGAAGACGCAAGGAACTGGCATACCGACGCGCGTGCGGCGCAACATGTCCGAAACCAGGCCCTCCCTACGCTCGCCGTGAGCATGCCGCCGAGCCCAGGAGGAACCCCATGTCGCCACTGACCGCCCCCGAGGTGCGCGCCCTGGAGGCGGTCGACCGCGACGCGCTGGCCGGCTCGCTGACCGAGCTGCTGGCCGTCCCCAGCGTCACCGGCTCCGACGCGGAGTCCGACGTCCAGCACCTGCTGGCCAAGCAGCTCACGGCGCTCGGGCTGGACGTCGACCTGTGGGCCCTGGACCTCCCCGGCCTGACCACCGCGGCCGGGTTCCCGGGCACCGAGGCCGAGCGCAGCGAGGCCTGGGGGCTGGTCGGCACCGCCGCGGGCGAGGGGGACCGGCCGGCGCTCGTGCTGCAGGGACACGTCGACGTCGTCCCGTCGGGCGACCGCGGCCGCTGGCGCGACGACCCGTTCGAGCCCACCTGGCGGGGGAGCCGGGTGCACGCCCGCGGCGCCTGCGACATGAAGGCCGGCGTCGCGGCCAACCTCGCCGCCTGGGCCGCGATCGCCCGGTCCGGCGTCCGGTTGCGCCGCGGCGTCGCGCTGCAGTTCGTCGTCGGCGAGGAGGACGGTGGCCTGGGCGCCTTCGGCACCCTGGCCCGGGGGCACACCGCTGACGCGTGCATCATCACCGAGCCGACCAGCGGCACCCTGGTCACCGGTGCGGCCGGGGCGCTCACCTTCACCATCGAGCTGACCGGGGTGGCGACCCACGCCAGCACGCCCTACGCCGGGCACAGCGCCCTGGACTCCTACCTGCTGGTGCACCGTGCGCTGGCCGAGCTGGGCGACGCGCGCAACCGCACCGTCGAGCCGCTCATGCGGGAGTACCCGGTGCCCTATCCGGTGGTCGTGGGCCGGCTGCGCGCCGGGGACTGGTCCAGCAGCGTCCCCGACCGGCTGGTGGCCGAGGGCCGGCTGGGGCTACGGATCGCGGAGGACCCGGACACCGCGCGGCAGGAACTCGCCGACTGCCTGGCCGACCTCGCCGCCGGCGACCCGTTCCTGCGCGACCACCCGCCGGTGCTGAGCTGGTCGGGCGGGCAGTTCGCCGGTGGGCACCTGCCGGCCGGGGACGGGTTGCGCGACCTGGTGTCCGACGTGCACGCCGACGTCACCGGCGGGGAGCGGTTGCGCGAGCGTGGCGCGCCCTACGGCAGCGACCTCCGGCTCTACGCCGGCGCCGGGATCCCGACCCTGCACTACGGACCAGGCGACGTCCGGCTGGCGCACGGTCCCGACGAGGCCGTCGACCTGGACGAGGTGCTCACCGTGACCCGGGCGCTGGTGCTGGCGGTGCTCCGCAGCTGCGGCACCCGATAGCCGCCGGACGGCGCGCCCGCTCACCGGAGGGTGACAGTTCGTCCGTGAGCCGCCAGGATGGGCCGCCGTCCGGATCGGGACGGCGGTGGAGCGGAACGAGCGGGGTCGGATGAGCGTCGTGCAGTGGTACGTGTCCCGCGGTCGGCTCGACCGCCGGACCTGGTGGCTGCGCTACGGCCTGCCGCTGCCCGTGGTGTGGGTGCTCGCCTCCGCCGCCGACCTGCTCGTCGGCCTCACCGAGATCCGGACCACCACGACGTCGGGCAGCTGGACGGCGACCTGGCAGCTGGGCCCGATCGGCCTGGTCGCGTCCGCGCTGCTGCTGGCGCCGGCCATCTCCTCGACGGTGACCCGGCTGCAGGACCAGGACAAGTCGGCCGTCTGGCTGCTGTGGCTGCTCTTCCCGGTGGTCGGCTGGCTGGTGCTGTTCGTGCTGCTCGGCGGCATCGCCGGCAATCCCGAGCCGAACCGGTACGGACCTCCCGCAGCCGGTCGCCGCCCGCAGTTCGCCGACCCGGCGTACCCCCTGACCTACCGCTGAGCGATCACAGCCCCAGCGCGGCGGACATCTCGGCGCGCAGCCGGGCGAGCTCGTCGGCGCCCCGGTCCCGCGCGGCCGGCACGCCGTCCGGGCCGGACACCGGGACGACGGTCTCCAGGTAGGCCTTGAGCTTCGGCTCGGTGCCGCTGGGCCGGACGACCACCCGGACGCCGTCGCCGCGCAACCGCACACCGTCGACGGCCGGTTCCTCGGTCAGCAGGTCGGTCGCCGTCACCGCGCGGCCCAGCAGCTGTCCCGGCGGCTGGGCGCGGAGCCGGGACATCGCGTCGGAGATCAGCGAGAGGTCCTCGACCCGCGCCGACAGCTGACCGGTGGCGAACAGGCCGTGCTGGAGGGCCAGCTCGTCGAGCCGGTCGGTCAGGGTGCGCCCGTCGGCGGCCAGCTCGGCCGCCAGCAGGGCGACGGCCAGCGCCGCTGAGATGCCGTCCTTGTCGTGTGCGACGCCGGGGCTCACCGCGTAGCCCAGCGCCTCCTCGTAGCCGAACACCAGCGGGGCATCGGCCGAGCCGGCCCGGATGATCCACTTGAAGCCGGTCGGGGTCTGCTCGAACGGCATGCCGTGCGACCGCGCCAGCACGCCGACCAGCGACCCGCTGACCAGCGAGCAGGCGTAGGTGCCGCGGACGCCGCGGCGGAGCAGCCAGTCGGCGAGCAGCGTGCCCACCTCGTCGCCGGTGAGCTGCCGGTCGCCGCTGACCACCGAGCAGCGGTCGGCGTCCGGGTCCTCGGCGATCGCCACGTGCGCGTCGACCTGCACCGCGCGGTCCACCAGCAGGTCGACCGCGCCGGGCTCCTCGGGGTTCGGGAACGCCACGGTCGGGAAGTCGGGGTCGGGCCGGTCCTGCTGGGCCACCGCGTGCAGCGGGGCGAAGCCGGCGGCCTCGAACACCCGGCGGGTCGTGTCCGAGCCGACGCCGTGCATCGCGGTGTAGGCGATCCGCAGGCGCTGCCGGTCGGCGAGTGCGACCCTGCCGGGCTGCAGCGCGTCGAGCACCGCCGCCACGTAGTCGGTCTCGACGTCGTCCCCGAGGGTCAGCCAGTCGTCGGAGAGCGGCAGCTCGCGGGCCGGGCCGGTCGCGGCGATCGCCGCCTCGATCTCCCGGTCGGCGGGCGGCACCAGCTGCGCGCCGTCGGCCAGGTAGACCTTGTAGCCGTTGTCCTGCGGCGGGTTGTGGCTGGCGGTGACCATGACGCCGGCCACGGCGCCCAGGTGCCGGACGGCGAAGGACAGCACCGGCGTGGGCAGTGGCCGGGGCAGCACCTGGACGGCGAACCCGGCACCGGACAGCACGGCGGCCGACAGCTGGGCGAACTCGTCGGAACGGTGCCGGGCGTCGTAGCCGATGACGACCCCGCGACCCGCGTGCCCCTGCGCGGTCAGCCAGGCGCCGAGCCCGGCGGCGGCGCGCGCGACCACCGCGGCGTTCATGCCGGCCGGCCCGGCCCGCAGCGGGCCCCGCAGGCCCGCCGTCCCGAAGGTGAGCGGCCCGGTGAACCGGCGCGCCAGCTCGGCGACGTCACCGGCGCTGACCAGCGCCCCGATCTCGGCGCGGTCGCCGTCGTGCAGGTCGGCGGCCGCCCAGGCGCGGGCGGTGTCGAGCAGCTCGGATCCGGTGGTCACCGCGGCAGCCCGCTCGGTTGGACCGGGCCCTCGGCCGCCTCCACCACGTCGACGTCCACGCCCGGCAGGGTGTACTCCCCGCCCACCCGGGCGTGCACCGGATCGGCGGGGTCGGCCTCGCCCTGGGCGGCGAGGACGGCCTCGGCGTAGACCTCGGCGTCGTCGGCGGGTTCGTATCCCAGTGCGCGGGCGGCGGTGAGGTCCCACCAGCCGCGCGTGTTGGCCGAGACCCCCCAGACGACCCGGAAGCCGGGGGCGGGGGCGCGCAGGGCCGCATCGACCAGCCGGACCGTGTCGCCGGGGGACAGCCAGGTCGCCAGCTGGCGGACGGTCGTCGGTCGCGGGAAGGCGCTGCCGATGCGCAGGCACACCACGTCCAGCCCGTACCGGTCGACGTAGAGCGACCCCAGCGCCTCCATCGTCACCTTCGCGACGCCGTAGTAGGTGTCCGGGCGCGGCGGTGCGGCGGCCTCGGTGAGCAGGCCGGCGGCCGGGCGGCCGGTGAAGCCGCTGGCGTGGTTGCTGCTGGCCAGCACGACCCGCGGCACCCCGGCCCGGCGGGCGGCCTCGAGCACCGTGCGGGTGGTCTCGATGTGCGACCGGACGATCGTCGGCCAGCTGGCCTCCCCGAGGACGCCGGCCAGGTGCACGACGGCGGCGGCCCCCTGGGCCGCCTCGGTCACTGCGGGCAGGTCCGCCGCGTCGGCCACGAGGTGCTCCTCGCCGGGACGCGGCGCCTCGACCGGGACGACGTCGAGGCTGCGCAGTGCCCAACCGCGTTCGGGCAGGCCGTTGCGCAACGCCGTGCCGAGCCCGCCGGCCGCGCCGGTGACCAGCACGGGGCCGGTGGTCACGGCAGCCGTCCGATCAGCTCGACCAGGAAGGCGCCCAACCGGCCGGCGGCGGCCTTGCCGGCCTCGAGCACCTCGACGTGGTCCAGCGCCTCGCCGGTGATGCCCGCTGCCGCATTGGTGACCATCGACAGGCCGAACACCTCCACGCCGGCGGCGCGGGCCGCGATCGCCTCCAGGGCGGTGGACATGCCGACCAGGTCCGCACCCATGGTGCGCAGCATCCGGATCTCGGCCGGGGTCTCGAAGTGCGGGCCGGGCAGCGCCGCGTAGACGCCCTCGGCCAGCGACGGGTCGATCTCCCTCGCCAGCACGCGCAGCCGGGCCGAGTACAGGTCGGTCAGGTCGACGAACGTGGCGCCGACCAGCGGCGAGCGGGCGGTGAGGTTCAGGTGGTCGCTGATCAGGACCGCCTGGCCCACCCGGTGCTCCGGGGCCAGCCCGCCGGCGGCGTTGGTGAGCACGACGGTGCGCACGCCTGCGGCTGCTGCCGTGCGGATGCCGTGCACGACCGGCTCGACGCCCCGGCCCTCGTAGAGGTGGGTGCGGCCGAGGAAGAGGAGCACCTTGTGCGCGCCGACCTGCACCGAGCGGATCTCCCCGCCGTGCCCGGTGACCGTGGGGGCGGCGAAGCCCGGGAGGTCGCCGATCGCCACGCTGGCCAGCGTGGCGCCGAAGGCGTCGGCGGCGGGGGCCCAGCCGGAGCCCATCACGACGGCGACATCGTGACCCTCGCCCAGTGCCGCGGTCAGCTGCTCGGCTGCTCGGACGGCGAGTTCGGGAGGCGTGGTGGTGTCCGTCGATTGGCTCACGCAGGGACGCTAACCCACACCCTGAGGGGCACCCCGCGGTGGCGGACGTGGTGCAATGTCCGGCGTGACCCCGCGGGCACGCACCGTACGGACGCGCAGCACGATGCGCGACGTCGCCGCCGCAGCGGGGGTCTCTCTGGCGACCGTCTCCCGGGTGCTCAGCGGTGACCGGTCCACCGAGGACGAGATCGCCGTCCGGGTGCGGACGGCCGCCGCCGACCTGGACTTCCGGCCGAACCCGTCGGCGCAGGGGCTGCGCCGGGCCGTCTCCGCGGTCGGGGTGGTCGTGCCCGACCTGGCCAACCCGTACTTCGCGGAGGTGCTCCAGGGGATCAACGCGGCCGCCGAGTGGGCCGGTCAGCGGATGCTGGTCGCGGACGCGCGCGAGGACGCCGAGGAGGAGGTCCGGCTCATCGGCGACCTCGCGCGCTGGACCGCCGGCATCATCCTGTGCTCGCCACGGATGTCCGCCCGCACGCTGAACCAGGTGGCCGCGTCGTTCGACCGGCCACTGGTCACCGTGAACCGCCCTGCCCGGGGCCGCCCGGCCGTGCTCATCGACTTCGCCGACGGGATCCGGGTGATCTGCGCCCACCTGCGCGGGCTGGGCCACGAGCACGTGGCCTATCTGGGCGGCCCGGCGACCTCGTGGTCCGATGCGGCACGGCGGCGGGCGCTGCGCGCCGAGCAGCGCGGCGGCCTGCGCATCGACCTGGTGGACTGCGGCTCGAGCATCCCCGACGGCCACGCGGCCACCGATGCCGCCGTCGCGACCGGGGCGACGGCCCTGGTCGCCTTCAGTGACAACGTCGCGCTGGGAGTGCTCATGCGGGCCGGCGAGCTCGGGCTCCGCATCCCCGAGGACATCTCCCTGACCGGGTTCGACGACATCCCGGTCAGCAGCATCGCCGGCCCTGGCCTGACCACGATGACGGTCGACAAGCCGGCGCTCGGGCGCACGGCCCACCAGCTGCTCGCCGAGGACACCGCCCGGCGGGTGCACGAGCACTCGTCGCTGGTGGTCCGCGGGTCCACCGGCCCGGCGCCCCGCCGCTGACCGGGCGTCCGGCCGGCCCGGACCTCGACCGGGTGGCCGGTCGCTCGACAACGGCTCAGAAAACGTTTTCTGAAAGTCTTGACGTTGTACAACAAACGGTTGCAGAGTGGCCCCCATCACTCGATGAGGAGGGATCAGGTGCCGGTCAACATCCGCGACGTCGCTCGCGCCGTCGGCGTCTCGCCGTCGACGGTGTCGCGTGCGTTCGGGGCGCCGCAGCTGGTCAGCGAGGAGACCCGGGACGCGGTCCACCGGGCCGCGGCCGAGCTCGGGTACCGGCCCAACCGTGCCGCCCGGTCGCTGGTGACCGGCCGCACCGGCAACCTCGGGATCATCGTCCCGGACCTGGCGAACCCGTTCTTCCCCTCGGTGCTCAAGGGTGCGCAGGCCCGGGCGCGGGAGGAGGACCACGCGATCTTCCTCGCCGACTCCGGGGAGGACCCGGAGCAGGAGGTCGAACTCATCCGGGCGATGGCCAAGCAGGTGGACGGTGTCGTCCTGTGCTCGCCGCGAGCCCGGACCGCACACCTGCAGGAGCTGGCCCAGCTCACCGAACTGGTGCTGCTCAACCGCCGGTACGTCGGACTGGCCGCGGTGCTGATGGACAGCGCGGGCGGGATGCGCCAGGCAGTGGGCCACCTGGCCGGCCTGGGCCACCAGCGGCTGGCCTTCCTGTCCGGCCCGCGCACGTCCTGGTCGAACACCCAGCGGCTGCGCGGGCTCGCCGTCGCGGTCCGGGAGCACGGGGTCGACGTGGTCGACCTCGGACCGCTGGCCCCCACGTTCGAGGCGGGGCACCAGGCGGCGGACCTCGCGCTGGCCGCCGGGGTCACCGGGCTGATCGCCTTCAACGACCTGATGGCGCTGGGTGTGATCACCCGGCTCAACGACCGGGGGGTGGCGGTCCCCGGCGAGCTCAGCGTCGTCAGCTTCGACGACATCCCGATGGCGTCGATGTGCACGCCGTCCCTGACGTCGGTCGCCATGCCGACGGAGGTCGCCGGCCGGGCTGCGGTCGACCTGCTCCTGCACCTGCTGTCGCCGGCGCCGAACGCAGCGGACACGCGCTCGCAACGGCGACTGCCCACCCGCCTCGTCGTCCGAGGTTCCACGGGGCCGTACCCCACCGCCGCACGCCTGTCCGGCGGACACCGCACCACCGAGTCAGCACCAGAAGGGAACCGAGCATGAGGTCGAATCTCGCCGCCGTGCTGGCGTCGGCAGCAGCAGTTGCCCTCGTCACGTCGGCCTGCGGAGCCCCCAACTCCGACAACACGACGACGGCCGCTGCGTCCGACGTCCCGACGACGCCGTCCAAGCCGGTGACGTTGGACATCCTCGACATCGCCGGGAACCTCCAGCTGACCAAGGGGATGATCGAGAACTTCGTCAAGGAGAACCCGGACATCGTCTCCGGCGTCACCTACAACACCTCCCCGGCGCCGGACATGGCGGGGAAGCTGAAGGCCCAGCAGCAGGCGGGCCAGGTGCAGACCGACCTGGTGCTCACCGGTACCGACGGCCTGTCCGCAGGCATCTCCCAGGACCTCTTCACCAAGATCACGCCAGACTTCGACGACCGGTTCCCCGACCTGGAGAGCAACTACCAGGAGCCGGCCGCGAAGATGCAGGAACTGGCACAGGGCTACGGCATCGAGGTCACCTACTACCCCTCCGGGCCGCTGCTCGAGTACAACCCGGCGGTCGTCACCGACCCGCCGACCTCGCCGCAGGAGCTGCTGGACTGGGCCAAGGCCCACCCCGGCCGGTTCCAGTACGCCAACCCGGCGAACTCCGGGCCCGGCCGCACGTGGCTGATGGGCCTGCCCTACTTGCTGGGTGACTCCGATCCGAAGGACCCGGAGAAGGGCTGGGACAAGACCTGGGCCTACCTGGAGGAGCTGAACTCCTACACGGCGAACTACCCGACCGGCACCACCGAGACGATGAAGAACCTCGCCTCCGGGGCGGTCGACATGGTCATGTCCACCACCGGCTGGGACATCAACCCGCGGGTGCTGGGCACCGTGCCGAACACCGTCGAGGTCGGTGTCATGCAGCCGATGCACTGGGTCTCCGACGCTCAGTACGCGGTCATCCCCAAGGGCGTGGACGAGGACGTGCTCGCCGCTGACCTCGCCCTGATCAACTGGATGCTCGAGCCGGAGCAGCAGGCGATCGCCTACGACGACGGCTACTTCTACCCCGGCCCGGCGGTCAAGGACGTCACGCTGGACATGGCTCCGCAGCACAGCCAGGACGTCATCGCCGAGTTCGGCCGCCCGGAGTACGACGACTGGATCTCCCAGTACCCCGTCGAGACGTCGCTGCCCGCCGAGGACCAGGTCACCGCCTTCGACCTGTGGGACCGCAACGTGGGCAGCAAGAAGGGCAGCTGACCATGGACACCCCGCGCTTCGACACCTTGCGCCTGGACGGCGTGTCCCGCAGCTTCGGTGAGCAGAACGCTCTGCAGGGGCTGGACCTGACCATCAACCGAGGTGAGTTCGTGGCCCTGCTCGGCCCCTCGGGCTGCGGCAAGTCCACCGCGCTGAACTGCATCGCCGGCCTCCTCCCGCTCACCGGCGGCAGCATCTGGCTGGACGACCAGCGCATCGACGGGCTGCCGCCGGAACGGCGTGGGTTCGGCATGGTCTTCCAGAACTATGCGCTCTTCCCGCACATGACCATCAGCGCCAACGTCGGCTTCGGCCTGCAGATGCGCAAGGTCGGCAAGGCCGAGGTCGCCCGCCGGGTGGCCGACGCGCTGCGGATGGTCCAGTTGGAGGACCAGGCGGCCAAGTACCCCGGCCAGCTCTCCGGTGGGCAGCAGCAGCGGGTCGCCATCGCCCGCGCGATCGTGCTGGAGCCGCCGCTGGTGGTGATGGACGAACCGCTGTCCAATCTGGACGCCAAGCTCCGGTTGGAGATGCGGATGGAGATCCGCCGGCTGCACCAGGCGCTCGGGCTCACCACGCTCTACGTGACCCACGACCAGGAGGAAGCGCTCTCCCTGGCCGACCGGCTGGTGGTGCTCCGGCACGGCCTGGTGCAACAGATCGGCAGCCCGGAGGAGCTCTACACCGAGCCGGTCAACCAGTACGTCGCCAACTTCATGGGCTACCGGAACATGCTCACCCTGGACGTCGAGGCCGGCGGGGCGGGCACGCCGGCGGGCGGCACGGTGCGGCTGACCGGCTCGGGAGTCCACCTGACCGGCTGCGTCCGGGAGGCCCTGGGCGGCGGGCCGGCGGTCGCCGCGATCCGGCCCGACGACATCTCGGTCGGCGGCGCGCCGGAGAACGGGATCGACGTTCTGGTCGAGGTGGTCGAATACCACGGCCGCGAGCTGGCCGTGCAGGGCCGGCGACCCGACGGGGGGACGATCCACTTCCGCACCGACCGGCCGCTCAAGCCGGGCGAACCGGTCACCCTCACGGTGAGCACCGATCGGGTGCTGGTGTTCTCCGGCTCGACGGCGGCGGTGCCGGAACCGGTCGGGGTGGCCGCATGACGGCCACCGTGACCGCGCCCACCGGGGCCTCGCCCGCCCGCCGCGACCACCAGCGACCGGCGCTGCGGCACCGGCTGGCCGAGCGCGGCATCGACCGGACGCTGGTCCTGCTGGTCCCCGGCGTCCTGTTCATCGTGCTGCTGTTCGTGTACCCGTTCCTCTACGGCCTGCAGCTGTCCTTCCAGCCGCAGTCCGGCGGTGGGTTCCTGGCGAACTACAAGGCGTTCTTCGCCGATCCTTACCAGCGGAACACCATCTGGCTCACTCTCCGGCTCGGGCTGCCGGCGGCCGTGCTCAACGTGGTGGTCTCGGTGCCCATCGCCTACGCGATGCGGGGCGCCTTCCGGGGCAAGCGGACGCTGACCACCCTGCTGGTGCTGCCCATCACGCTCGGCACGGTGCTCACGGCCGACGGGCTGCTGAACTACCTCGGCCCCAACGGTTGGTTCAACCGGGTCCTCACCGGGCTGCACATCGTCGACCAGCCGGTCACGCTGATCCACAACTACACCGGTGTCTTCCTGTCGCTGATCATCACCGGCTTCCCGTTCGCCTTCCTGCTGACGTCGTCCTACCTGTCGGGCATCGACCCCTCGCTGGACCGCGCGGCAGCGACGCTCGGGGCGCCGGCCCTGCAGCGGTTCTCCAAGATCACACTGCCGCTGCTCATGCCGGGGCTGGCGGTCACGTTCTGCCTGTCTTTCGTGCTGGCCTTCTCGGTCTTCCCGTCGGCCCAACTGGTCGGCAACCCCTCGGGCAGCACACACGTCATCTCGATCGCGGCGTACCACGCGGCGTTCGACCAGTTCGACTACTCCATGGGCTCGGCCGTCGCCATGATCATGGCGGTGGTGATGCTGGTGATCATCGGCCTCGTGCTGGCGGGACGCAGCCGGCTCTACGTCGGCAGCACCTCAGGAGGCAAGGGCTGATGGCCACCGCAACCGCAACCGGACCCACGACCGCCACCGCACCGGCCCCAGGGGCCCGTCCGCGTCGCGCGCTCAGCGGCACACCGGGTCGCTGGCTCGTCTGGGGCGTCGTCGCCTTCTTCTTCGTCAACCTCGCCGGCGTGATCCTGTCGGTGGTGGTGTCGAGCGTCTCGACGACCTGGTTCGACTCGTGGTTCCCCGACGGGTTCACCAGCCACTGGTACGGCGACGCCTGGAGCGACTTCTCCCTCGGCCACGTCCTCCTGGTCACCGCCGAGGTGGCCGCGTTCGTGGTGGTGGTGTCGCTGCTGATCGGGGTGCCGGCCTCCTACGTGCTGGCCCGGCGCGACTTCCCCGGCAAGAAGATCGTGATGCTGCTGTTCCTGCTGCCGGTGCTCATCCCGCCGATCACCTACGGCATCCCGCTGGCCACCGTGCTCTACAAGCTGCACCTGGCGGGCACGCTGACCGGCGTCCTGCTGATCAACCTGGTGCCGGCCGTCCCCTTCGTGGTGCTGACCGTCACGCCCTTCATCGAGCAGATCGACCCCCGGCTGGAGGCCGCGGCCCGGATGTGCGGGGCCCCCACCCGCAAGGTGTTCAGCCGGGTGCTCGCCCCGCTCCTGGTGCCGGGCATCCTCGCCGCGGCGGTGCTGATCCTGGTGCGCACCGTGGGCATGTTCGAGCTGACGTTCCTGGCCGCCGGTCCGGGCAGCGACACCCTGGTGGTGGCGCTGTACAACTCGGTCTTCGCCGCCGGCATCCGGGCGCAGCAGTCGGTCGACGCGATGGCGGTCATCTACACCGGGTTCATGGTGGTGCTGCTGGTGATCGGGCTCCGGTTCGTCAACCCCAGCCAGCTGGTCACCCGGGTCAAGGAAGAGGCGACGAAGTGAGCGCCCCGCAGCGTGCCGACCGCACCGACGTCTGCGCGGTCATCGGCGCCGCCCGGCTGCTGCCGGTGCTCCGGGTCGCCTCGGCCGGCCAGGCGCTCGGGCTGACCGAGCGGCTGGTGGACGCCGGCCTGCCGGCGGTCGAGCTCACCGCGACCACCGCCGGCTGGGTCGACGCCGTCGCGGCGCTGCGGGCCGAGGGCGGCGACCTGGTCGTCGGGGTGGGCACCATCACCACCGCCGACGACGCCCGGGCCGCCGTCGACGCCGGGGCGCACTTCCTGGTCAGCCCGTACCCGGCGCCGGCCGTCCGGCCGGTCGCGGCCGCCGCCGGCGTCCCGTTCATCGAGGGCGGGGCCACTCCCGGGGAGGTGGCCGACGCGGCCGGCCGGGGAGTGGCCAAGCTCTTCCCCGCCCACGTCGGTGGACCCAGCTACCTGCGGTCGCTGTCCGCGGTGCTGCCCGGCGCCCGGATCATCCCCACCGGCGGCATCCGGCTCACCGACGTCGGCAGCTGGCTGCAGGCCGGCGCGTTCGCCGTCGGCGTGGGTTCGGACCTGACCGCGGCCGGGGACATCCGGGTCCGGATCGACGAGGCCCTGGCGGGGATCCGATGAAGATCACCGAGGCCCGCGTCATCGTCACCTCGCCCGGCCGCAACTTCGTCACGCTGAAGATCGTCACCGATGAGGGGCTCAGCGGGGTCGGCGACGCCACGCTCAACGGGCGCGAGCTGGCGGTCGCCGCCTACCTGACCGAGCACGTCGTCCCCCTGCTGATCGGCCGGCCGGCCGATCGGATCGAGGACACCTGGCAGTACCTCTACCAGGGCGCCTACTGGCGCGGGGGTCCGGTCGGCATGGCCGCGATCGCCGCGGTGGACACCGCACTGTGGGACATCAAGGGGAAGGTGGCCGGCCTGCCGGTGTACCAGCTCCTCGGTGGCGCCAGCCGGGACGGGGTCACCGTCTACGGGCACGCGGACGGCGAGACGGTCGAGGACGCGCTGGCCGAGGTGGACCGCTTCCTGCAGGCTGGGTACCGCGCCGTCCGGGTGCAGGTCGGGGTGCCGGGGGTGGCCACGTACGGCATGCGCAAGGGCCGGGCGGTCTACGAGCCGGCCGACTCGGACCTGCCGACCGAGGGCACCTGGTCGACCGAGCGGTACCTCCGGCACGTCCCCGCGGCGCTGGCCCGGGTGCGCGAGGAGTTCGGCCACGAGTTCCACCTGCTGCACGACGTCCACCACCGGTTGACCCCGATCCAGGCGGCCGGGTTGGGCAAGCGACTGGAGGAGTGCGCGCTCTACTGGCTGGAGGACCCGGTGCCGGCCGAGCTGCAGGAGGGCTACCGGCTGATCCGCCAGCACACCACCACCCCGATCGCGGTCGGCGAGGTGTTCACCTCGATCTGGAGCTGCCAGCAGCTGATCACCGAGCAGCTCATCGACTACGTCCGGGCCACCGTGGTGCACGCAGGTGGGATCACCCACCTGCGCCGGATCTTCGCGCTGGCCGAGCTGTACCACGTGCGCAGCGGCTCGCACGGGGCCACCGACGTGTCCCCGGTGGCCATGGCCGCCCAGGTGCACCTCGGCCTGGCGATCCCGAACTTCGGGCTGCAGGAGCACATGGAGCAGACCGCGGAGACCAACGCCGTCTTCCCGCACTCCTACTCCCTGCACGACGGCATGCTGCTGCCCGGCGCGGCGCCGGGCCTGGGCGTCGACATCGACGAGGAGCTCGCCGCGCAGCACCCCTACCGGCGGGCCTACCTGCCCGTCGCGCGCACCCAGGACGGGACGGTGGGCAGCTGGTGACCGCCCGTCCTCGGACCGACGTCCTCGTCATCGGCGAGGTGCTGGTCGAGCTGTCCGCCGGCGGCCCGCTGGAGACCGCCACCGAGCTGCGGCTGGGCTTCTCCGGCGACGCCCTCAACGCGGCCGCGGCCGCGGCCGCGGCCGGCGCATCCGTCGCGTTGCTGACCCGGGTGGCCGACGACGAGCTGGGCGTCCGGATGCTGGAGCGGATCCGCGGGTTCGGCATCGACGCGTCGGCGGTGTCGATGGTCGGCGGCCAGCACGGGCTCTACTTCGTCGGCGCCGACCCCGACGGCCAGCGGGAGTTCGTCTACGCCCGCCGGGGCAGCGCCGCCTCGGCGCTCTCCCCGGCCGACCTCGACCGCTTCGATCCCGCCGATGCAGCGGTGACCTTGTGCAGCGGCATCACCGGCGCGATCTCCGGGTCCGCGGCCGAGACCGTCCTCGCCGCGGCGCAGCGGGCCGCAGACGCCGGGCGCGCGTTCGTCTACGACCCGAACTTCCGGCCGCGGCTGACCACCGCGGACCAGGCCGCGGAGCAGCTGCGCCGGCTGGCCCCGCTGGCCCGGCTGGTCCTGCCCTCGTGCCCGGGGGAGACCGGCGCCCTGCTGGATGCCACCGATCCCGGCACCGCGGCGTCGGCTGTCCGGGCGTTGGGCGCCCGGGCAGCCGCGGTCACCTGCGGGCCGGACGGCATCGTCGTCGACGACGGCGACGGGCAGACCTGGGTCGACCCGGTGCCGCCGCGCGCCGTGGTCGACCAGACCGGCGCGGGGGACGCGTTCGCCGGCACCGTCGCCGCCCGGCTCGCCCTCGGCGACGACCTGCTCGCCGCCGCCCGCATCGGCGCGTCGGCCGCCTCCCTGTCCCTGCAGGGCCGGGGCGGCACCGGCTTCGTCCCCTCGCTGGCCGAGACGCTCGCGCACCTCGCGCAGGCGTCGGCCGGTCCCATCCCGACGATCCCTGGAGGGCGGCCGTGACAGTGAGCGCCGCGACTGGTCTGACCATCCGGCTGCATCCCGACGACACCGTGGTGGTGGCCGCGCGCGACCTGCCGGCCGGCACCGTCCTCAGCGACCCGCCGGTCACCGTGCGCACCGACGTCCCAGCCGGCCACAAGGTCGCCGTGCGCCCGGTCGCCCGTGGCGACCTGGTGCGCAAGTTCGGTCAGGTGATCGGCGCCGCGACCACCGACATCGAGCCGGGGGACCACGTGCACGCGCACAACCTGGCCTTCCTCGACGTCGGGCAGGACCACGCCTTCGGCGCCGACGCCGGGCGGGGTCACCGCGTGGCGGCGGTCGGCCCGACGACCTTCGACGGTCTCGTCCGCGCCGACGGCCGGGTCGCCACCCGCAACTTCATCGGCATCCTGACCTCGGTGAACTGCTCGGCGACCGCCGCCCGGCTGGTCGCCGACGCGTTCCGGCCGGGGGCCGGTGCGCTCGAGGAGTTCCCGCACACCGACGGCGTGGTGGCGCTCACCCACAAGACCGGGTGCGGGATGGCCGGGAGCGGCGAGGGCATGGAGCTGCTGCGCCGGACGCTGACCGGCTACGCCAACCACCCCAACTTCGCCGGGCTGCTGGTGCTCGGTCTGGGCTGTGAGGTCAACCAGGTGGCCGACCTGACCGCCGACTTCGACCTGCCCCACGACGTCCCGATGCTGTCGATGACCATCCAGGACCTGGGCGGCACCCGGGCCACCGTCCGGGAGGCCACCGCCCGGGTGCGCGACCTGCTGGCGGATGCTGATCGCGCCCGGCGCACCCCGGTGCCGGTCAGCGAACTCGTGCTGGGCCTGCAGTGCGGCGGCTCGGACGGATACTCGGGCATCACCGCCAACCCGGCGCTCGGCGTCGCCTCGGACATCCTGGTCGCCCACGGTGGCACCGCGATCCTCGGCGAGACACCGGAGGTCTACGGCGCCGAGCACCTGCTGACCCGTCGCGCGGTGAGCCCTGAGGTCGGCCGACGCCTGGTCGACCGGATCGCGTGGTGGCAGCACTACGTCGACCTCAACCAGGGCAGCCTGGACAACAACCCCTCGCCGGGGAACAAGGCCGGCGGGTTGACCACCATCCTGGAGAAGTCCCTCGGCGCGGTCGCCAAGGGCGGGGCCAGTGACCTCTCGGCGGTGTACGAGTACGCCGAGCACGTCACCAGCAAGGGCCTGGTCTTCATGGACACCCCCGGCTACGACCCGGTGTCCGCCACCGGGATGGTCGCCGGGGGCGCCAACGTCATCTGCTTCACCACCGGTCGGGGTTCGGTCTTCGGGTCCAAGCCGGCGCCGAGCATCAAGCTGGCCACCAACAGCGACACCTACCGCCGGATGACCGAGGACATGGACGTCAACTGCGGCGTCATCCTCGACGGGGAGAAGACGGTCGAGCAGGTCGGCCGGGAGGTCTACGACCTGGTGGTCCAGGTCGCTTCCGGGCGCTCCACCGTCAGCGAGGACCTGGGCTTCGGCGCGGAGGAGTTCGCGCCGTGGCAGGTCGGGGCGGTGATGTGATGCGGCGCCTCTCGCGCGCCACGCTGGCCGCCGTCCCGGCGAGCGCCCGCCCGCCCATCCCGGCCGAGGAGGTCGGGGTCGGCCTGGTGCACCTGGGCATCGGGGCCTTCCACCGCGCGCACCAGGCGGTCTTCACCCAGGCCGCGATGGCCGCCACCGGTGACCTGCGCTGGGGCAGCTGCGGCGTCACCCAGCGCAGCACCACCGTCGCCGACCAGCTCGGCCCGCAGGACGGCCTCTACAGCGTGCTGACCCGGGGGGTGGACGGGGTGCGCGCGCAGGTCGTGGCCGCCGTCCCGCGGGTGCTGCCGGGGGCGACCTCCCGGGCGGAGACAGTCGACCTGCTGGCGTCGCCGGACGTCCACGTGGTGACCCTCACGGTCACCGAGAAGGGGTACCGGCACGATCCGGCCAGTGGCCGGCTGCGCGCGGAGGACCCCGGCGTGCAGGCCGACCTGCGCGACCGGACGGCGCCGACCACCGTGGTGGGCCAGCTCGTGCGCGGCATGCAGCGCCGGATGGAGTGTGGTGCCGGGCCGCTGAGCGTCGTCTCCTGCGACAACCTGCCGGGCAACGGCTCCGTCCTGTCCGGACTGGTCACCGACTTCGTGGGCCTGCTGCCGGCTCCGGAGCGGGACGACCTGCGCGGGTGGATCGCCGCCTCGGCCCGCTTCCCGGCCACCATGGTCGACCGCATCGTGCCGGCGACGACGGCCGGTGACCGGGCGGAGGCCGCCCAGCTGCTCGGTCTCACCGACGAGGGCGTGGTGGTCGCCGAGCCGTTCGCGCAGTGGGTCGTGGAGAACTCCTTCGCCGGACCGCGGCCGGCCTGGGAGCTGGCCGGCGCGACGCTGACCGGGGACGTGGCGCCGTACGAGGCCGTGAAGCTGCGGTTGCTCAACGGCAGCCACTCCGCGCTGGCCTACCTCGGCGCCCTCGCCGGAGCGGACACCATCGCCGACGTCGTGGCCGACGACGCGTTCGCGGGGTACGCCCGCGCCCTGATGGACGCTGACGCCACCCCCACGCTGGCCGTCCCCGACGGCTTCGACGTGGCGTCCTACCGGGACGACCTGCTCGAGCGGTTCGCCAACCCCGCGCTGCGCCACCGCACCGTGCAGATCGCCATGGACGGCAGCCAGAAGCTGCCCCAGCGGCTGCTGGGCACCATCCGCGACCGCCGCGCGGCCGGCGCGGAGCCACGGCATGCCGTCCTCGCCGTCGCGGCCTGGATGCGCTTCGTCTGGGCGGGGCAGAGCGACGATGGCCGCCCGCTGCCGCTGGACGACCCGATGGCCGGGCGGCTGCGAGCCGCGGTCGCGGGCTCGGACCGCCCCGAGGCCGTCGTCGACGCCCTGCTGTCGGTGCCGGAGGTCTTCGGCACCGACCTGCGTGAGGACGCGACGGTACGGCGGCTGCTCACCGATGCAGTGCGCACCCTCGCCCGATCCGGTGCCCGGGCCGCCGTCACCGGACTGTCCGACAGCGTGCTGGCCTGACCGGCCACGCACCGCCCCATCCGAACCGCTCGACCCGGAGGCCTCCCGTGCTCACGCTCCCCCCGACCGCAGCAGCATCCCTGACCCTGGACGAGGACCGGCTGTTCCCGACCGGGGTGACCGAGCGGGCCATCGCGCGCGAGCTGTACGGGCACGTGCGCTCGCTGCCGCTGGTCTCGCCGCACGGTCACGTCGAGGCATCCGTCTTCGCCGACGACGTGCCCTTCGCCGATCCCGCGCAGCTGTTCGTCACCCCTGACCACTACGTGACCCGGATGCTGCACTCGCAGGGGGTCCCGATGGAGCGGCTGGGTGTCCCGCGCCGGGACGGGGGGCCGGTCGAGACCGACGGGCGGGAGATCTGGCGGGTGCTCTGCGCGCACTGGCACCTCTACCGGGGGACTCCCAGCCGGCTGTGGCTGGAGCAGGAGCTCGTCGAGCTGTTCGGCGTGGGCGTCCGGCCCTCGGCCGACACGGCGGACGAGATCTACGACGTCCTCCGCGCACGGCTGGCCGCCCCGGACTTCCGGCCCCGAGCCCTCTACCAGCGCTTCGGCCTGGAGGTGCTGGCGACCACCGACTCACCGCTGGCGCGCCTGGAGCACCACCAGCGGCTGCGGGAGGACCCCGGCTGGCATGGCCGCGTCGTGCCGACCTTCCGTCCCGACTCCCTGGTCGAGGTGCTGGCGCACGGCTGGACGGACCGGGTCGACCAGCTGGGAGAGGTCAGCGGCATCGACGCGACCACCTACCGGGGGTTCATCGCGGCGCTGGAGCAGCGGCGCGCGGCCTTCCGGGCGATGGGTGCCACCGCCACCGACCACGGCCACGTGACCGCGGACAGCCAGCCGCTGTCCCCGGACGAGGCCGAGCGGGTCTTCGCCGCCGCGCTGGCCGGGCAGGCCACGCCGGCGGACGCGGCCGCCTTCCGGGCGCACATGCTCAGTGAGTTCGCCCGGATGTCCTGCGACGACGGGCTGGTCATGCAGCTCCACCCGGGGGTGGAGCGCAACTACGACGACGCGGCGCACGAGACGTTCGGACCCGACGTCGGCTTCGACATCCCGCGGCCGACCGAGTACGGGGCGGCGCTGCGCCCGCTGCTGGACCGGTTCGGGTCGCACCCGAACTTCACGCTGGTGCTGTTCACCGTCGACGAGACGTCGTTCAGCCGGCAGATCGCGCCGCTGGCCGGCGTCTACCCGGCGTTGCGGATCGGTGCCCCGTGGTGGTTCCTGGACGCGCCGCTCGCGATGCGCCGGTTCCGTGAGGCCACCGTCGAGACGGCCGGGCTGTACAACACCGCCGGTTTCGTCGACGACACCCGGGCGCTGTGTTCCATCCCCGCGCGCCACGACGTCGCCCGGCGGATCGACTGCGGCTTCCTCGCCGGGCTGGTCGCGGGCGGGCTGCTGCCGGAGGACGAGGCCGTGCAGACCGCGGTGGACCTCACGTACACGCTGCCCAAGCAGGTGTTCAAGCTCGACGCACCCGGGCCGCGCGACTTCCCCGGCTGATCTCGGTCCGGTCGACGGCGGCTCGACCGGCCTGGTCATCGCCCGGCAGGAGATCGTCGGCGAACCTAGACTCGCCGGGTGCAGATCCCCTTCCACTCCTCCGAGCGGTCGAGCCTGGGCGTCGAGTGGGAGCTGCAGCTCATCGACCCGCAGACCCGCGAGCTGACCTCGGGCGCGACCGAGATCCTGGCCGAGATCACCCCGGCCGGCCTCGAGGAGCACCCCAAGGCCAAGCACGAGCTGCTCCAGTCGACGATCGAGATCATCACCGGCATCTGCAGCACCGTCGCGGAGGCCAAGGCAGACCTGGCCGGCACCCTCGCCGAGGTGGTGGCCGCCGCCGACCGGCACGGCCTGGGCGTGATGTGCGCGGGCACCCACCCGATCACCGACTGGCAGACCCAGCAGATCTCGCCCAAGGAGCGCTACCGCGAGCTGGTCGAGAAGATGCAGTGGCTGGCCCGCCGGCTGCAGATCTTCGGCGTCCACGTGCACGTGGGCATCCGTGCCCCGGAGAAGGCCATCCCGATCGTCAACGCGCTGACCACCTACGTGCCGCACTTCCTCGCGCTGTCCTCGTCCTCGCCGTTCTGGGTGGGCGCGGACACCGGGCTGTCCAGCGCCCGGTCCAAGGTGTTCGAGGGCATGCCCACCGCCGGGCTGCCCTACCAGCTGTCCGGCTGGGACGGCTTCGAGGCATACATGGAGACGCTGATCTCCACCCGGGCCATCGAGAGCGTCCGCGAGGTGTGGTGGGACATCCGCCCGCACCCGGACTTCGGCACGGTCGAGCTGCGCATCTGCGACGGGCTGCCGACCCTCGACGAGATCGGGGCCGTGGCGGCCCTGTCCCAGTGCCTGGTCGAGCAGTTCGACCGCGAGCTCGACCGCGGCTACACGCTGCCCACCCCGGCGAGCTGGGTGCTCCGGGAGAACAAGTGGCGGGCGGCCCGCTACGGGCTGGACGCCGAGATCATCACCGACGAGCGCGGCACCGTGCAGCCGGTCCGCGAGGCCATCGCCGAGCTGGTCGAGGAGCTAGCGCCCACCGCCGCCCGGCTGGGCTGCTCCGCCGAGCTCGAGGACGTCAACCGGGTCCTGGCGGTCGGCTCGTCGGCGCAGCGTCAGCGGGCGGTCGCCGCCGCGCACCACGGCGACCTGCGCCCGGTCGTGGACAGCCTGCTGGCCGAGCTGCGGGACGGGCTGCCGGCCGCCGTCCGGGCCCCGGCGTGAGCGGGGACCAGGCGCCCGGCCGGCTGCGGGAGGACGACCCGGGCCGGCTCGTCGACGTGTGGGCGCGCACCCACCAGCCCGAGCTGGTCGCGATCCGCCGGCACCTGCACGCGCACCCCGAACTCGGTTTCGCCGAGCACGAGACCACCACGTACCTGGAGCGGAAGCTCACCGCCGCGGGCCTGGAGCCGCGCCGGCTCAAGGTGGGCACCGGGCTGGTCTGCGACGTCGGCCAGGGTGGGAAGGGCGGGGCTGATCAGGGCGAGGGTCCGATGGTGGTGCTGCGCGCGGACATCGACGCGCTGCCGCTGGCCGACCTCAAGGACGTGCCGTACGCCTCCACCCGCGACGGGATGTGCCACGCGTGCGGCCACGACGTGCACACCACGGTGCTGCTCGGCGTGGCCCTGGCCCTGGCCCAGCTGGACTCCCTGCCGGGCACGGTCCGCTGCGTGTTCCAGCCGGCCGAGGAGCAGGTGCCCGGCGGCGGTCTGGAGGTGGTGGACGAGGGCGTGCTCGCCGGCGCCACCCGGGCGTTCGCGCTGCACTGCGACCCGTCCCTGGCCGCCGGCAAGGTCGGGCTGCGCACCGGATCCATCACTGCTGCCTGCGACCGGGTCGAGGTGACGCTGACCGGCCCCGGCGGCCACACGGCCCGGCCGCAGCTGACCGTCGACCTGGTGCACGCCCTGGGCCTGGTGGTCACCGAGGTGCCCGGCCTGCTGTCCAGGCTGGTCGACCCGCGGTCCAGCCTGTCGCTGGTGTGGGGAGCGGTCAGCGCCGGCGTCGCGGCCAACACCATTCCCGAGACCGGCCAGCTGCGCGGGACGCTGCGGGTGCTGGACCGGTCGGTGTGGAACGAGGCCGAGGACCTGGTGCGCCGACTGGTCACCGAGGTCGCCGAGACCGCGGGTGCGTCGGTGTCGATCGAGTACGAGCGGGGCGTGCCGCCGGTGGTCAACGACCCGCGCAGCGTCGCGCTGCTCCGCTCGGCGGCGCTGGAGACGGTGGGCAGCGAGGGCGTGGCGCTGTCGCCGCAGAGCATGGGCGGCGAGGACTTCGGCTGGTTCGCCGAGGTGCTGCCGATCGCGCTGGCCCGGCTGGGCACGCACGGCTCGGGCGACCCGCTCGACCTGCACCGGGGCACCTTCGACGTCGACGAGCAGGCGATCGGGGTGGGCGTGCGGCTGATGGCCCGGACGGCGCTGCACGCGCTGGCCGCGGACGCCGCCGTACCCGCCGGTAACGTGCCGCGGTAACGCTCACCTGAGAGGCGG
>Ga0210040_10002096_pt1 | contig 28737 bp, 28 predicted proteins | sample CryGeyCG12114_NA_FD_185462 | JGI IMG/M metagenome (GOLD analysis project Ga0210040, IMG submission 185462) | Groundwater microbial communities from aquifer - Crystal Geyser CG19_WC_8/21/14_NA (SPAdes) (version 2) | ecosystem: Environmental > Aquatic > Deep subsurface > Groundwater | place: USA... | reverse complement strand
CCCGCCGGCATCGACCCAGACGGGCCCTTCCGCCCATCGAATGCCCGTGGCGACCACCTCCACCGGAGCGCCGGGCGCCACCATGCGGTCGAAGGCCGGCGCCATGCGGGTGATGCGCGGTTCGGGCAAGGCCGCCGCGCGGCCGCCGGTCGCGACCGCCGCCAGCGCGCCGCCCAGGACCCACCGCCGGTTCGGGCGCTCGCCTGTCATGCTCATCACACCTCCATTCCACGTCATCGCATCGCATACTCACATCGGGCAGCAGCATCGAACGGCTTACGCAAGATTGCTATAGCCGTACCTCGCACCGCTTTTCCGTGCTGCGCAGCCCTGCTTCCAGGATCTCCATGACGGTGAGCGCCTCCGACGGCGGCACGGGATTGGGCCCCTCGCCGCGTATCGCAGCCGCCAGAGCTTGCCAGAACAGGCGATAATCCCCCCGCTCGTTGACGACCGGGGTGGCGCCTCCCTCGCGGTCGGTGAACACGCCCGCCACGGGATCCAGCCCCCAGTCGCCGCCCGGCCGCTCGCCGGCAAGGGTTGCCGCTTCCTGTGGGTCGAGTCCGCGTTTGACCCAGCTGCCCCCCGTGCCGTGAACCGCGAACCGCACCCCGTGGTCGGCGGCAAGCTTGCTGGAATGCAGCACCACCCGACACCTGGGGTAGCGAAGAACCGCGTGGAAATAATCAGGGGCAGGCGCGCCCTCGCGCAATGCGGCGATGTCGGCCAGAACCGCATGCGGCCGCCCGAAAAGCTGAACCGCCTGATCGACGAGGTGCGGACCGAGGTCGAGCCACGACCCGCCCTGCCGCGCATCCTTCCAGTGCGACCCGACCGCCGGCCGCCAGCGATCGAACCGGCTTTCGAGCTCCACGATCCTGCCCAGCGTCCCTTCCGCGATCAACCGACGAAGCGTCAGGAAGTCGGCGTCCCAGCGCCGGTTGTGGAACACGGTGAGCAGCCGCCCGCACGCATCCGCTTCGCTCGCTACCCGCCGCGCGTCGGCAAGGCTGGTCGCAAAGGGCTTGTCGACCAGCACGTGCTTGCCCGCCTGCAGCGCCGCCAGCGCATGGTCGGCATGGAGCGCGTCGGGGCTGCATACGATCACCAGGTCGATGTTTGCGTGCGCCAGCAGCGCCTCGACACTTGCCACCACGGCGACGTCGGGCACGTCCGCATGAACCTTGGCCGCATCGCGCGACACCACCGCCCGCAACGCCATACCCGGCGTGGCGGCAACGTAGGGCGCGTGAAAGGCGCGACCGCCCAGGCCATAGCCGATCAGCCCAACCCCGATCTCGTTCATCAGCCGCCCTCGCCTACCTGCCCCCAACCCGACTATGCTCGCAATGCGAACGGGCGTCGAGCAAGACGCGCGCGGCATGGCACAACAACGGACGCACAGGCATGACCAGGACCACCGACCTCAACCGACGCTTCTTGTTGCAGGCCGCCGGCGCCGCCCTGGCGTTGACGTCCTGCCGCGTCGCCGCCCAGATCCTGCCGAGCGACGAGGTTCTGCCCTTGTGGCCGACGGGCATTCCGGGCGACCAGCGCCGTCACCCCGCCCGCCGGGTCGACGACCAAGCGCACGGTGGCCCGACTCCCGACCGGTGGGTGACCGGCATCGCCGCGCCGGTGCTGGTGGTGCGGCGGCCGGCGCGGCCGAACGGATCGGCGGTGCTGGTCATGCCGGGCGGCGGCTACGAGTTCCTGTCCTATGACAATGAAGGCACCAGCCAGGCCGCGTGGCTGAACAAGCGCGGCATCACGGCATTCATTCTGCTTTACCGCCTGCCCGGCGAAGGCTGGGACAACCGCCCGCTGGTGCCGTTGCAGGATGCGCAGCGCGCGATGCGGGTGATCCGCGGCCGTGCGATGCGTGACCGGATCGACCCCCGCCGGGTCGCCGTGCTCGGCTTTTCGGCGGGCGGCCACCTCGCCGGATCAATCGCGACGCGCCATGCCGAGCCGGTCTATCGCCCGGTGGACGCGCTCGACCGGCTGTCGGCGCGCCCGGACCTCGCCGGGCTGATCTACCCGGTGGTCAGCATGGAGGCGCCGTTCACGCACGCGGGGTCGCGGGACGCGCTGCTCGGGGCTGACGCAAGCGCCGCGATGCGCCACGCCGCGTCGGTGGAGGCGCGGGTGACGGCCGACACGCCCCCGACCTTCCTGGCCCACGCCGGCGACGACGGCCTGGTGCCCGTGGCCAACAGCCTGGCCCTGTACGCCACCCTCCATGCCGCGAAGCGGCCTGCGGAGCTTCACGTGTTCGACGAAGGCGGCCATGGCTTCGGCACCCGCCTGCCGCGCTCGATGCCCGCCGCCGCCTGGCCGCAGCTGTTTCATGCCTTCGGCCTCAAGCGCGGAGTGTTTCCGGCATGAGGTGGTGGCACCTGCTGCTCCTGGCCGCACCGCTCGCGCCTGCGGCGGCGCAGGAGTCGCAGCCGGCTCCGAGCTATCAGAGTTCGCCCGAGCGGCGGACGGTCGCCGAAAAGGAATGGGGCCCTTGGCTGGGGCCGTTCCGCGCCACCTTGATCCCAAGCCTGATGCAGGACTTCGGCGAGCGTTACCTCTACGCCCCGGCGAACAAGGCATTGGCCCCTCCCCACCCCGGCGAGCAACGAGTCGTGTTCCTGGGCGACTCCATCACGGACAAATGGAACCTCGCCCGCAGCTTCCCCGGCAAGCCTTACGTCAACCGCGGCATCGGCAGCCAGGTGACCGCCCAACTGGTTCTGCGGTTTCATCCCGACGTGATCGACCTGCACCCGGCGGCGGTGGTCATCCTCGCCGGGGTGAACGACGTGCAAGGGTTCCTCCAACAGGAAACGCCCGACCAGATCGAGGCGCATTATCAGGCCATGGCCGAGATGGCCGACGCGCACGGCATCAAGGTGGTGTTCGGCTCGCTGCTCCCCGTCCACAACTACACCGAACAGGCGCGGGGCGTGGTCGCCGAGCGCAAACCGGAGGAACTGCGGGCACTGAACCGATGGCTGCGGCGTTTCTGCCGGGCGCACGGCTATGTTTACGCCGACTATTATGCTGCCCTAGTTGATCCCAGGGGCTTGCTGCGGCGGGACCTCAGCGCCGATGGCGTGCACCCGCTGGCGGCGGGTTATGGGCGGATGGCACCGGTCGCCGAGGCCGCCATCGATGCAGCCCTGCATGCGCCGCCGACCGGTGCGACGCATCGGGCGGGGAGTTGACGCCGAACAAGGCTGTGGTGGTCGCGTGGCAGTCGTATCGACCACCAGCAGGCGATAGCTTTGCACCGCAATAGCACGGGCGAGGTGAGTGGTGGTGACGGTAGACTTGCCAGCCTCCCCTTGAAGATCTGCACCGCGATAATCGCCGGAACGTCGTCCATTTTGCGTCGGTGACGCGCCCAGCACCTCGCGCACCCGCAGCAGATCCTCCCCCGTATCGCCCAGCCGGCGGCCATTTCGGCGCGGGCGCCGGGGCATGCGCCATCCTCCCCCACCATGCAGATGCAGTTGGTGGAACAACCGAGCAACTGCGCCGCTTCCGCGATGCCTGACGAACATGGAGCCAGGCCCGTCGCATTGCCGATCCGGTATCAGGTATGCCGATCTGGATGGCGTGGGCGTTCAAGGCCTTCATGAACGCCGGCTCGCTACCCGACAGCCGCTCCCAGCGCCACGGCGGCGTCGTTCGCAGACACGCACTGGAGTAGCCTTAACCGCGGCATCCAGGCTGATCCGGCGGCGGCGGCCAGCCCCGCCCGCGAAGGCGGTTGCCGCGCCGTGTGACGTCATCACGAACTGTTGGTCAGCTGGAGGCGTCGAGTTATGCGCGGTCCATGCTGAATGTCAGCCCTGCCCAGCGGTCAAGCCCCCGACCGTGACGTCGATCGGAAAGGGCAATGATCAACGGGTCAGAAGAACGATGGGAAGGCGCAGCACGGTGCGGACGTCGGGCGAGTCGTCGGTCGCGCCGACCTCCAATGACCAGTTGATGCTCGACCGGTCGTCGACGCGGTAGGTAACGCCGAAAAGGAGGCGTCCGAGCTGGAGGTCGCGGGCCTTGGCTTCGGTGATGCCGGGATCGTTCGGACCCGGATCGCTCAGCCGCGACCGGGTCAGGGTGCCGAACGCCCAGCTGTGAGCATAGCCGAGATTGAGCGACGTCCGGTCGTTGAGCGAGATGCCGATCCCGGCACTCGCTGAGATGGCGTCGCCCGGCTTCACATAGGTCAGCTGGACCGGGCTGATCACCGTGTTGACGCTGCGGCCGAAGTTGCGCGTGTAGCCGATTGTCCCGAACAGCACGGCGGGATCGCTGGGCAGGATGGCGGTGATGCTGGGCGATACGCCCCAGAAGCCGGCGCCGGTGGCGGCCTTGGTCGCTTCGCCCGAGGCCAGGCGAGGCACCGCGAAGGGATTGGAGCCGGTCGGCGCAACCACCTGGACGTTGCCGACGAGAAACGGCAGGCCGGCATGGCCCGTCAGGATCTGGTAGCGCGCCGAGAGTTCGAGATCGCCGATCCCGTTCCCCTTGGCCGCGGTGTCTATCTCGCGCGCAGCGTCGTTGTTGGTGCTGCCCTGCACGGGAACGAGCACGGAGCTGTCAGCCCGATGCACGAAGGGCAGGCGCGCCCCGATCTCGAGCCGGTCGGTCAAGCCGTAGCGTAGCGCCACCGAGCTGGTGATGATGTCCTGCCGGCTTTCGTTGATGTTGAACTCGCCGACCAGCACCGACTCGACGATCTCGATCCCTCGAAAAAGGGCGCGGTTGCGGTCAGCACGCGCGTAATCGAGCTGGAACTCGGCTGTCAGCTGGCCGCCGCGGGTCACGATGCTGCCTTCGTTGCCCAGCACGGCGACTTCGGGCGGACGATTGCTCTCTGCGGGGCGCTCGCCGACCGGCTGGATCGCGGATTGCTGGATCGTGGCGGGGTCGCTGAGGGTGGTCGCCACGCCGCCCTGCGCGATGGCTGCCGAAGGGCGGCCGCCGGGCGTGATGGCTGAAGGGGAAGGCGCGGCGGTGATCCTCGCCTCTAGCGCTCGCAGGCGTTCTTCCTGCTGTTCGATCTGCTGCTTTTGTGCGGCAATGGCGGCGCGTGCCTGATCCAGTTCGGCACGAAGCTGCGTTTCGCCGGCCTGCCCGGCGGGAGCCGCGGCCATGGCAAGCAACAGCCCGGACATCAAACCACTCATCGGATCAGGCCTCGCGTAGCTTCCAGCGCCAGTGTGTCGGCGCGAAACGCCGCAGCACCGATCTGATAGGGCGAAACGTTGCGCAGATCGACGGCAATGTTGGTGACGTTGTCGAACGTGCGGTCGTTGCCGCTGTTGGCCAGCGCGGTTGCAATCGACTGGCCCACCAGATGGGTTGCTGCCAACTGGTCGCCCGAAAGGCTGACCAGCGATCCGTTGGCCAGGCTACGGACGCTCACCAGGCCGTCGGGCGTCTGGACAGCGGGGCCGTCCGGCGTGACGGTCAGGCGTTCAAGGCCCTGGGCAGCGGCATCGGGCACCGCCGCCCCGAGTGTGACGCTGGGCTGCTGCGCGCCGGCATAGGTCGGCGTGATCGTTCCAGTTCCGCTGTGCCGATCGAACAACACGGCAACGCCGGTCGGGGCCATGAAGGAGGCAGCACCTTGGGACGTCCTGACTGCCGGGCCCGTGCTGGCGGCCGCCTGCCCGTTTCTTCCGTAAACGGTGAGCGTCGACCCGTGGTCGACTGCCAACACTGTCCGGAGCAGGGTCTGGCCGTTCAGCACCGTGTCGCTGGTGACGGTCAGCGCCACCTCGACCCCGCCGGGCAGGAAGAACTTGCCCGTCAGCTGGGCCAGCTCCGCGTCCGTCAGCATCGGGCCCGGCATCACCCCACGCTGCGGCTCCTGTGCCATCAGCGGCCCAGCGCTCAGGCTCGTGCCCAGACCCATGATGGTCAGCGAAAGCGTCCGTAGCCAGGCCATGGTCTAGAAATCCCGGTAGAAGGGTGCGGTCAAAGAGAGCGCCTGCTGGCTCAACGGCGCCAGAAACGGTGCATCGAGCGGCGCATTGGCGAGCACGGACCATTGCCGCACGCCGTTGAAGTTGCGTTGTCCGACGTCGGTAGCGGAAGCGAGAACGAAATAAACACCGTTCCACATTCCTTGGAACTCCGCACGTGGCATTGTCCTGATCCCAAGCGACGGATCGCCCACCAGTATTCGATCGCCGACGATGCCCTTCACGACGACGAAGTGGCGATAGCCCTTGAACGTTATCAGTGCGATGCCCGGCAGGCCCCGCTTCGCGATGTCATCCAGCGTCACCTTGTAGCCGTCGGCGCGGAGCTGCTGCTCGGCCAGATAGCGCTTCATGTCGAGAAGCGAAAAGCCGACCTGACGGATGCGCGCCTGATCGCCGCCCTTCCACATGCCGAGGAAAACGTCGCCTTCCGATCGGGCGAGGCCGTAATGATAGCGCAACAGCGTGGCGAGCGCCGCGGACCCGCAGCTGAAATCATATTGCTGGTGCACCACCGTGTTGAACTTGCGGGCCAGCATGGAGGCGACCGGCACACGGAAGTCCTGCGTGGGTCCGGAACTGCCCAGGAACAAAGGATCGGCGGTCTTCGTCTGGGCCGCGCATCCGGCGAGCGCCAGCACCAGGGGCATGATCGCCTTTGTTCTCACCTGGGCGCCATGTTGATAGTGACGTTCATCGCGGAATTGATCGCAACGTTGTTGCCGCTGTTGGCACTGATCACGGCCAGCCCCTGCAGGTTCTGGAAGGCGTTGCCATCGATCTGGACATTGCCCGTCACCGAGTTGCCGGTGACGCTGTTATTGGCCACCGTGTTCTGCTGGGTCGCGCGGGCGACCAGCAGCGCGGTATCTTCGCGGCCGGCGATCTTGCCCAGCGCTTTCTCGTCCAGCGCATCAGCCGCGGCGAAGGGATCGGCTGCCGGCGATGGGGCGGAAAACGCACGCTCGTCGCCCGGACGCTCCTGCGCAGCTGCCGCCGTGACGGGCAACATCGTGAGCAGCAGGGCCGCCGCGGATCCGTAGGTAAGTTTCATGTCATCCTCCTGACGACAACGCAAAAAGAAGCGGGGCCGGCGAACCGGCCCCGCTCAAAGTCGAGATCAGCGCAGGCTGACGTCGCGCGTGTTGACCGCCACGCTGACGTTGGCGTTCTGCGAGGCACCGGCGCCCGTGTTCATGTTGAGCGACTGCATGCCAGCGAAGTTCTGGAATGCGTTGTCGCCCGTCGTCAGGCTGTTGTTCGGTGCACCCTGCGCCGTTGCCGTGCCGCCAAAGGTGACGTGGACGCCGCTGACATAGTTGGAGAGCGAGGCGCTCGCCACCACGGCTCGGTCGCCGAACACGCCGTTGTCCGAGTTGGTCGAGTCGCCGGCCGTTTCGGTCTGGGTGTTGAACGAGTCCGAATAGGTCGTGTTCGTCGACCGATTCGAATTGTCGGCATTCGTCGTGTTCACCGAATTGTTCGAATTGTCCGCCGTCTGAACGTTGCTGCTGTTCGTGGTGTGGGTCGAGCTGTCCGAATTATCCACCTGATTGTTGTTATTGGTGGTGTTAATCGACCGGTTCGAATTGTCAGCAGTCTGGACGTTGCTGCTGGTGTTGGTCGAGTTATTAGAATTGTCGACCTGGTTGTTGTTGTTGGTGGTATTGACCGACCGGTTGGAATTGTCGGCGGTCTGCGTGTTGGTGTTGTTGGTGGTGTTCTGGCTGCCGGCCAGCGACGTGTTGGTCGAATTGTTGGTGTTGTCGGTCGCCGAACCGCCATTGTTGGCGGCGACGCGGCTGCCGGTCGCGCTGCTCGAATCGTTGCCGTTGTCGGCGACGTTCACGTCACCGACCGCGAGGCTGCCGTTGTTGGCGGCAGAGGTCGCGCCCGATGCGCCGCTGCGATCCGACATGTCGGTCGCGGTGGAGCCGTTGTTGGCCGCCATGGTGCCGGCGGTCGTGCTGCTGCGGTTCGAATTGTCGGTCGCCGACCCGCTGCCGCTGTTGCCGACCGTGCCGGCGCTGGCCGAACGATCCGACTTGTCGTTGCCGTTGTCGGCGACATTGACGTCGCCGATCGCCAGCGCGCCGTTGTTCGCCGACGACGTGCCGCCCATGCCGGACGTGTTGGTGTTGGAATTGTCGTTCTGGCTGTCGGCGAGCGTGGTGTTGCCGCCGTTGTAGCTGCCGTTGGTCGAGTTGTTGGTGTTGTCGGTCGCCGAACCGCCGTTGTTGGCGGCGAGGCGGCTGCCCGACGCACCGCTCGAATCGTTGCCGCCGTTGAAGCTGCCGTTGGTGGAGCTGTTGTTCTGGCTGCCGTTCATCGACTTGTCGTTGCCGGCATCCGCGACGCTGACGTCACGAATCGCCAGGCTGCCGTTGTTGGCGGCCGACGTCCCGTTGGCGCTGGTGTCGGTCGAGCTGTCGGCGACGTTGGTGGTCGTGTTGCCGCCGTTCATGCTGCCGTTCATCGACTTGTCGTTGCCGGCATCCGCGACGCTGACGTCGCCGACTGCGACGCCGCTGCCGCTGGCCGCCGAAGTGCCGCCGGACTGGTTGCCACCGTTGAGGCTGCCGTTGACCGAGCTGTCGTTCTGGCTGCCGGCCAGGCGGGTCGTGGTCGAGCTGTCGGAGCTGTTGCCGACGTTGCTGATGTCGCCCGCAGCGAGGCTGCCGCCGCTGGCTGCGGAGGTGCCGGCGGACGTGTTGCCGCCGTTCAGGCTGCCCGAGCTGTCAGTGTTGCCACCGTTCATGCTGCCGTTGGTCGAATTGTTGTTCTGACTGTCGGCCAGGCGGGTTGTCGTCGAATTGTCGGTGCTGGCGGTGTTGCCGATATCGGACAGGCCAACTGTGACGTCGCCCACGTTGGTCGAATCGTCGGTCACCATGTTACCCGAGTCGGAAATGTCACCCAATGCGAGGCTGCCGTTCGCCGCCGCCGCGGTGCCGGCGCCCTGCGAAGGGTTTGGCGTGGTGGTCTGCGCCGTTGCCCCCGTCGCCGCGAGAAGCGCCGCGATCGAGGACGTCACCAGAAAATTGATCTTCATACCCTGTTCCTCTGCTAAACATCGTTGCAGGCGGTGACTGCGCCTCGTGTGCGCAGTCGGCCGGCTCCTGGTCCGAAGTTGGACGAACGTTAATTAGTTGTTCAGCAAAGTTCGCTCTCCCCACAACCAGGAGATTGCGTCCCCCCATTTGGGGGTGGTGGGACTACCCATTCGGGAAGGCAGGCGAACAGGCGAAGCGCGACCACGCTCGCCGGTCGAAACAGCAATGTCAGAGTGAGCGGAAGGAAAAGCGTCCCCGCACCGCGCGCAGGTGCCGCGTGACCAGGGCCAGCAGATCGGCCTGGCGATGGGTATCCGTTTTGCTGAAGATTTGTTTCAGGTAGCTGCGGGCGGTATCAACCTTGATCCGCATCACGCTTGCCGCTTCGGTAAGCGTGCTACCCCGATGGAGTTGCTGAACGAGCTTGGTTTCCACGCGCGACAGACCGAGGAGCTCGCAAACCGGCTCCAGCCCGTGGGCGGCGTCCGCATCGGGCTGAACAATGTGGATGATGACCGCCGCTTCCTCTTCGTCCTGACCTGCGGTCTTGGCCGATCCGGCAGGTGCGACGGTGACCACGATCGGCTGTTGGCTGGGGTTGCGGGGCCGCAGCAGCAGGATCGCGGCCGGCCGGGCGACGGCGTCATGCGACTGCGCATCCGGAGCCGCGGTGTCCAGCGCCGCTTGAAAGCGCATCGCGTCGGCATGGTGAACAGGCCGGACCAGCCCTCGGCGAAGGTGCAGCCATTCTCCACGGGCGATCATGGCCGACGCCGCTTCGTTGACGATCACAGGCCGTCCTTCAGCCGTCGCGGCGATGACCCCGCAATGCGCCTGGTTGAGCGCCGCTGTTGCCGCCGTGCGCTCCCGCTCCATCGCCAGCCGCTGCGTTTCGGTGTCCAGCATCCTGGTCAACGCCTGCGTCAGCTTCGGCAAGCACGCCATTGCCCTTGCCCGGGACGTGGCAAGTTCGCTCTGGAAACGCAGAAGAAGATAAAAGCGCTCTCTTCCGCGCCGGGCGAGACGCAGAGCGATGCTGGTGGGCGACTTGGCCGAGACGGCCGTGCCTAGGTCAAACGCAAGATCACGGATTTCTGAGGCAACGGGCTGGTGGCCGGCATACGCACCCCCAGCGACACTTTGATAGGCGACATGGATCCCGTGATGCATGTCTTCATCGATCGAAACCACACCAGCCTGTTGTGCACCGCAAACAGCCAGCATCGCATCGAGCATTTCGGCCACACCTGAAGAGTCCGGCGCTGCCACCGGTACTGACAATCGCGACGACGCGAACGGATCAAATCCGGTAGCCACTACCTCTCTCCAAACCTGCGGTCTGGTGATGCATTATACCAACGATGGGTCGCCTCAATGATTAATAGCAAAACACCTGAGAGAATTCCTGTCCCGATCTGGACTAACCCAAATCAGTTTACTACAAACATTTGACAAGGGGTCTGCCAGTTGCATGCAGAGCCCGGTCGCCATTTCCTCAAGGCTCGTAAGATCAGCAAGAGTTCAGATCTCGCGGGTCACCCGAGCAGTTTACCTTTGCCAACGTGGCGGCTGAACGCACCCCCCGGATGGGGGTAAAACCAGTCCCGGAGCGGGGGGAGCACCACAGCAAGATCAATGACGGGTTGGCCGTATCGCGGCTACTCGCAACAGGAGCGTTTGGCCATGAGAGCTTCCATACGATCGGCGATCGCTGCCGCCGCGCTGATGTAGGCGTTTCCCTCTGCCGAGACGGCGGTGGTGGCCAGTTCGACCGGCGTGGCGCCAACCTCCGGCCTGCCGACCGGGCAGGGCACTGCGCTCGCAAGCCAGACTTGCTCCGGGCAAACGCTCACCTTCGCCGGCACGTTCAACCAGGCGGTGTATCGGAGCTCGATGGGAACGCTCGATCTGTATTGCCAGGTACTGCGGACCGGCCCTGGCTCCGTCAGCGACAATGAAATCCGCAGCTTTACCTCAGCGATCTCGATTTTTTCCTGATCGACCGCTTCACGTTGGCGGGTAATCCGGACGGCGTCGGCTTGTTCACATCTCCCGCAGCAAACGTGAAGCGCGTGGCGTCGCATTTTCGTCCCGTCAGAGCCAATGTCTTAAAAAGTTTGGCGATTTGATCTGAAACGGCACAAAGCTGCCCCGGCTCCTTCTCTTTCTGGTTGATGCGAGCAGCTGATGATCTGCATTAGGGACGGAAAGGCCGCGAGATATGATGGGGCATGGTTGTCACCTCAAGGGCGGTGAATGGCTTAACCGCTTGGAATAGGGGAGCAGGCGTCATCGCTTCTGATCGACATGGCATCGTGGCCGCGTTCGGGCAAAAGGCGGTGGTGAGCGCGACGTCCAGGCTCACCGCCTTTGCCTCGCTTTCGGAACGCGATTATGAACTTCTCGCACAACTTGCCAGCGGACGCCGCAGCGTAGGCAAAGGTGAGGTCATCTGCCACGAGGGCGACAAACTCGATGGCCTTTTCCTGCTGATCCAGGGCTGGGTCGCGAGCAGCATCACCTTCGCTGACGGATCGGAACAGCTGCTCGACGTGCATTTGCCAGGCGATTTCCTCGGCACGCCGGACCTGGCGGTGAGTTCGCGCCTTCAGTCGATCGTGGCCCTTACGCCCGTCGAGCTCGTGGTGGTGCCGCAGCAGATGGTTGGCTTGTTGTTTGAACGGAGTCCCCGGCTCGCCGCAATCCTGTTCCTCGTGTCGCAGGAGGAACGCGTCCGGCTTATGGACCGGCTGGCTTCGGTCGGCGCGACCGACGCGGTCCCGCGTCTGGCGTCGCTGCTTCTCCACATCCATTCACGCCTTACGCAGAGCGAACCTAGCACGGGCGACAGCTTCACCCTGCCGCTTTCCCAAATGCAGGTTGCGAGCCTTGTCGGCCTGTCACAAGCCCATCTCAACCGCACGCTCCAGACTCTAAGGAGAAGTGCTGCGCTCACCTGGACACGTCAAAGCGTCACCATTCTCGATCGGTCGGCTTTGCAGGAGATGTCCGGTCTGCCGCAGCGGTCGCTCGACCGGAACGCGAACTGGCTACCCTCCCGCGACGCGAAATGAGGTCGCACCGCACCGGGTGAGGCGATGGCTCATTTCCCGCCGTTGGCATAACCCCTTGTTGCAGGCGCCGACACTGAAATTGGTGAGCGAGAGCGAATTTCACAGGGTGGCGAGCACGAGCCTTCGCAGAATTGACACCCCCATGTCGACCAGCGTCGGTTCCGGTGCGCGAGGCCGCCCGGCGTTCCAGGGCAGAGCGACGATCAACGGCCGCGAAGCATTCGAGAAAAACACACGCTTGTGCGTGCAGCCCGACCGCGGTGATCGCGGGAAGCGGGAGGTGCGGTCGGAGTGAGTGCATCACCCTTGGTCGATCATAGCGCCGCGGGGCCGAGACTGAGACCCCTTCATGAACGCGTACAAGCTGCTCATCATCGTTGCCGCGTTCGCCCTGCCGACCATGGCCGCCGCATAGTTCAATCCGGCCAGCCTCAGCCCTTTCACGTACAATTACGGCGACCTACTCGCAGAACTTCAACACCCTCGCGTCGACCGGCAGTAGCGGCAGCCCTGCGCCCAAGCGCGATGCAACTCAGGCTTTCCGTCGGCGCCAGGAACCTTCAGGCACCAAGGGGACGAAACGTCAGGCCCAGTGCGGCTGATCGGCCAACGACCAAGTGTCGCTACCTGGCCATCGCCACAGCCCGGCGATTTCGAACGTCGGCGCCGCGATTGAATGCGGCTCTCTGGCGGTGTTCGTATTCGCCTCCAGCGCTCTTCGTGCGGTGGCCAGCGACCGGCGGGCTTGTGCCAGGCCAGCGGAGGCGGACGCATCGACACCACGCCAGGATGCCGTCCGCGCCGTGGCGCGAGACGCTGCCGAGCCGATCGAGACCGACGTGCGGGCCAACTCCCCGATGGCCATGGGGGGCGCGCTACGGGTTGCAGTGTGCGGCCATTGCCGCGAAGCACCACCAGTGCTGCCGAGCAGGCCACTTGCCCCATTGTCGCTGTTACGTGCCACCAGATCACGGGTCCGACGCAGCGTAGCACGTTGCGTTGCCACGACGACGCCGCGACGCGTTCCGCCGAACTTGGCGGCCGGCTCGTCTTCGGCAACGGATGCCGGCCCGAGCTGCATGTTGGCGGCCATCCGGGTCGAACCACAGCTGGCAACATTGTTTTCGGCTCGGCAGGCAGGAGCCGAGGGCAAGTCGATGGCCGCCCTGGCAAGAGCCACGCCGCGGGCAGCTTCAGCCCGGTGCAGTCTCACGCGCAAGTCGTTGAGGAACACCGCGGCCGCGCGGTCCGCGCGAGCGATCTCCAGGCGGTTCCTCAGCGAGGCAATGCGTTCCTCATGCGCTGCGACCACCGCGTCATTCAGCGACACCGCCGTGTCTGCGACCCCGTCGCTCGCCGCTGTGAGGTCGGCTTGCGCTGTGCCGGCATCGGGCTCGGCGTCGATCTGACGCCTGATATCCTCGGCGACCACGTCCTTCAGCGATCTGAAGATGCGGGGCCGAACGATCGGAAGATGAGTGAAGACGGGAGCGCCTGCCGTGCTCAAGCTCGATGCGAACCCGGGCACCGACACGGAAACCACGACGGGATCGGTCGCGGTCGGCGGGGAGGTCACCGCCGCCAAGGGCGAGACCAGGTATAGGACGCCCGATGCAATACCGCTCATAGGCCCCGCAGTCCTTCAATGGTCACGAGCTCGGCGGAAGATTATCGAGTTTGTTCACCATAAACAATGGCACTGCGGCAGACCGGATCGATTGCCCGATCGGAAAACGGTGGCGTTCTCACCTATGAGGTGACCCGCGTTCGCCGGCGTCGTGCAAGGATCGGATGCTCCCATGCGTTGCCGCATCCGATCTACAGATCGACGATGTGACCGCGGCGGAGGGTAGCTCTCGCCCGAGAGGCGGCCGACTATAAGGCGTGGACCAGTGTTCGTCCGAGAACAACAGCAGCTACCCACAAGGCCATCGAGAGCACGGCGATGCCGAAGAACATCAGGAACTTGGGTGGCTTGGCTCGCACGAGCGGCGCTGGGGTCGCCCGCGTTTCAGGCGGAATCGCCATGGGGGCAGTCGTGATACGGGCAACAACGAAGGCCGGATACGCCAGTGCTTCGATCAACTCGACAGAACTGAGCGGATCGACGAACTCGCACCCGAAATGACCGCCCGCCTGACGGACGACCCGGGCTGAGCGCATGCCGGCGCCAGCCACACCAACGGTGACCAGGTCCCCAATGCGAAGGTCTGCCGCGCCGGTCAGGCGGCAGCCGTTGGCCGACAGGTCTTCCAGCTGGACGTCGACAGGCTGCAAATCCGCCCCACGCAACGTTCCATCCAGGTCGACTGCGTGCCGCTCGGCCTGCCGTCCATCTGAATCGAAGCTGAAGTCCATCGCCAAGGTGCAGTCCTCCGCCTTCGTTTCGGGTGCGTATGCCCGGAACGGTTTCGGACTGGTGAAGAGCTCCGATCCTCAAACGGCAGGAACGCAGCGCCCCAGCGGAGGGCCGGACAAAGCTCATGCACGACCGAGCGGTGCGCGCCTGTGCGGCACCGTCAGCTTCCTGAAACTCAGACGATGTGCTCGCGTTCTTGCGCAAGAGGAGCAGTTCAGCCGGGGCGCGAGCGGCCCGGGCCCGGGGCCCCTCCCCGCTCGCAGCGCCGGTCGCGCGAGGCACGCTACCGCCCGATCTCCGCCTGCCTGGCAGCAGCCGATAACTGGCGCTCGGCCGCTGCAGCACGAGCGGCGCAGGCCCGCATGACCGGCTCGGCTTGTTTGCCGGACAGCCCCTTGCCCTGCGCCCGGATGGCGGCCGTCAACGCCTGCCCGGACATGCGGCCATTCAGCCGCCCAAGGAAGAACGCACCGGTCATGGACGCGGCCCGGCGGGAGTTCTCATCCTTGGCGAGGCGGGCATAGCCCCCGCTCAGCAGCACGCAACGCACGTCGTCGGTGGTGGTCTGTGCCTCGGCGGTGGTCGACAGCGCGCAGGCGAGCACACCGCTGAGAAGAATGGCGGCCTTCATGAACGTCCTTTCAATCGGAGGCGACAGGCCGGCATCCGCATCGGGGCCGGTCTTGCGGATTAGAATGCATTGCGGTGCACGACCACCCTGAACGTGGCGAGGAGAATGCCGAGGTCGCGCCAGATCGACCACTGTTCAAGATATTCAAGGTCCGCCTGGAGTCGATGAACCAGATCGTCGCGCTCCAGCGTGGCGCCGCGAAAGCCGCGGATCTGCGCCAGACCGGTGATGCCGGGTTTCAGCGCATGACGGTGCCAGTAACGGCGATCCACGTCCCAGAACAGCTCCAACCCCGCCAGCGAACCCAGCGCATGGGGACGCGGTCCCACCAGACTCATGTCCCCCGACAGGACGTTGAAAAGCTGCGGCAGCTCGTCAAGGCTGGTCGCCCGGATGAAGCGGCCGACGCGCGTGACGCGGGCGTCCCCGCGGCTGGTGGATGTACTGCCGTCGGCGTCGCAATCGCGGACATGCATGGAGCGGAACTTGTAGAGTTTGAACAGCCGGTTGCCGCGTCCGAGCCGCTCCTGCTTGAACAGCACCGGCCCACGGGTGTCGAGCTTGATCGCCAGGGCGACCAGCACCAGCACCGGGGTCAGCAGGACGATGGCGGGCACGGTCATCGCCAGATCCAGCAACCTTTTCTGGAACCGCTCGCGCAGGTCCAGCACGCCGCTCGACACCTGCATCGTGGAATGGCCGTAAAACCGCCCCACCGTGGTGCCGCTGACCGACTCGAGTTCGGGGATCAGGACATGGGCGGGCACGTCGGTACCCTTCAGCAGATGCGCCCAATTGGCGCGGTCCTCCACTGAACAGCAGACCAGCACGAAATCGGCGCCCCGGACCACCTGGCCAAGGCGGTTCAGCATCATGGGATCCCGCGGATCGGGGCGCAGGCCGGCTGCATCCGCATCGACCACGTCGACCCCGGCGGGCAGCGGGAGGGGGTAGCGGTCGACAATGATCAACCGGTTGAGCAGCCCGTGCCGCCATCGCCGTGTGCGACGGTGCAGCATCCAGCGGCCGAACGCGAGAGTGACCGGCGTAAGCGCCACCCCGACGCCGAATACCAGCCTCGAGAACTGCTCGGAGGATTGTCCGTAGAAGGCAATCACCAGCACCAGCGCCAGCGCCTGCATGGCCGCCACCACGATGCGCCCGAGCCCGTGACGCCAGTCGGCCAACGACTGATAGCTGTATGATCCGTTGTTGAGCGCGAACACCAGCATCACGGGCACCAGCAGGAAGCCCAGCGTGAATCCGTTGCCAACCGTTGAGGTCTCCCTCAGGAGGCCGGCTACCCCGAAGGAAAAGAACAGCGCCGACGCATCGGCGACCACCAGCCCGGCATGATAGCGATAGCGCATCGCCTGTCGCGAGGACAGCGACCCGGACGGCGATGCATCGGAAAGATCGCCGTCAATCGGCGGGAACATGGAGTTCATCCGAGACGCCCCGATACCATACGCGGATCATCACACTCCTGCTGCCACATCAGAGCCGCCGTGTCAGGAGGCAAATGGCAAAGGTCCGGTTATAAAAGACGATCCGTTCCAATATCGGACGAGACAGCGTCCCGACCCCCGGGGTCTGTGCCAGACCCGCTTCAGCGCAGGATCAGCACCGCGGCCGCAGCATAAGCGGCAAACAGCGCAAGATAGCCGCCGGCGAGGGAAACGAAGCGCACGATCCGCTCCGACGCGCCGGGAAGAGTCGGCGGGTGCACCTCGTCATGAGTCAGGAATCTTCGCGCCAGATCCGCCTGTAGATACGCGACGGGGCCGCCCGGATCATAGCCGTGGTCTTCGACTGCGGGCGGCGATGGCAGACCCGCTCGCCCGACCTCGCTACGTTCGGCGTGAGCCATGAAGCAAGCCTCCTTGAAGCTCACATGTGCCCGTCCGCCCTTGTTAAACCGTTAACGCAAGTACCGGACGCTTCCGATCGTTGATGGGCAGCGTCAGACTACCCCTTCGTCGGCGGGGAAACAGCGGCAGTGGCAATGGCAGCGGTGGCGGAGGTCGACTCCGGTACGGTGCTGACCGATGCCGGAAAGCCGTCCAGCGACGCTGCGGAAACGGGCACCGTGGTTGTCTCGTTGCACGGCGGGGCCGGAACGCTGATGATCGGAATTGCAGGAGCCTGCGGTATCGTCGCGGCGTACACGGCCTGGCGGAGCGGCGGAACGGTCACAACGCTTCCCGCCACGACCGCGGCAGGGCAGACGCACAGCAGCGCTTTGCCCGCGGCACTGGCAACCGCGGATTTAACGGCCACCGTCGCCGCCATGTCCCCGGCCTCCACCGCAACGCTTCCCGACCACAAGGCGCCGCCGGCCACTGCCTTCTTCGCTGAACCGTGTCGACGATCCCCGGCCTTCCGGGATCGGCGGCGACGCAGCGCCGCGCCCAGCGCGCCAACACCGGCGATCATCATCAGCCAGACCGATGGCTCGGGCACGGGACCCGGGACGGGATCTGTGACCGGCGGCACCACGGCAACGGGCGGGGTGCCAGGCGCTACGCCGATGCCGCCGATCACGGGTGCGGATCCACTGCCGCCGATTCCTCCTCCTCCGATGCCGTCCGGAGACTCATCGGGAACCGGCGCGGCATAGGTAACCAGCGGCAGGGCAGGCGCCAGGCCGGCGACAATCGGAACGCAATCGACCTCCGGTTGCGCCCTGGGCTGTACCGGCCTCGCGGCCTTGACGCGGTGAACGGGTTTGGGAGCGTGACGCGGAGCGGTCACGTGATGGGCGAGACGCTTCGCGGCCGGCACTGTGGCCACCGTTCCAGCCATCAAGGCCGGAGGGCAAATGCAGAGTGCGGCCTTGGCTACAGTGGATAGCGGCACCTCTGCCTCCCTCTTATCTCTCCCGATGATGCTCCAACGTTGGAAGCAAGTCAAAGATCCTTGCCGTCAGGATGACCCCTGATGTCACATATTGGGCCAGACTTAAGTTGATCGGAAGTCACGGCCGGGATGCATACCGCTCGTTTACCACGGGGCACAGGTCTTCCTTAATCGCGGCTCCGTATTCGCTTCAGGCAAGACGCGTCAGCCCCCGCGCGTCGCCAGCCGCCGGAGCAAACCTCATGTTTGTTATGCCCTTGATCATGGCAGCCAATCTCATGGTGCGCCTGCCAGACTCATCTGCATCAGTTGAGTACGCGGTGCTGGCCGAACTCAATCGCGCCCGGACGAATCCTGCATCGTTCGCGCGGTCGCTTCGCGAGCAACGCCCCTTCTATCGCGGCAAGCTCTTTTCTCGTCCCGGCGCGGCGGTTTACCTGACGGAGGAAGGCGTGGCGCCCGTCGACGAAGCGATCACCTTTGTGAGCGGCGCAACGGTGGAGTTGCCGCTGCTGCCCGCCTCTGTTCTGACCGCCGCGGCCGTCGACCATCAGGTGGAGCAACGCGACACCGGCACCGTGGGCCACGTGGGACCTGACGGCAGCACGCCCTCCGAACGGGTGCGCCGTCGCGGCGGCAATGTCTATGTTGGTGAGGTGATCGCCTACGGATCAACCGATCCCGCCGACATCGTGCGCCAGCTGGTCGTTGACGACGGCGTCGCCGATCGCGGCCATCGTCGCCTGTTGTTTGACCCCGCCCTGCGCTACGCGGGCGTTTCGTGCGGCTCACATCCCGTGTACCGATACATGTGCGTGGTGACGCTCGGCCGCACACCCGACGGGCAACCGGCTCGCAACGGGACGGCGCGGCGTTCTTGAGGCTGGCGTTTGCGAGGTCGAGTTCGTAACGTCGCCCGGCCCGATCACCAACCAGGCGAGACGTCTTGACCAGCCCTGTTCAGTTGATCCGTCCCAAACGCCACGGCGACGCGCGGGGCTGGTTCACAGAAGTCTACAAACGCGACGCGTTTGCCGCCCTCGGCATCGACATGACGTTCGTGCAGGACAACCATTCGCTTTCGGTGCCGACGTTCACCTTGCGCGGCCTGCATTTCCAGACGCCGCCGCGCGGGCAGGACAAGCTGATCCGCTGCGTTCGCGGCCGCATCTTCGACGTCGCGGTGGACGTGCGTGCAGGCTCGCCGACTTACGGCCAGTGGGTCGGCGCGGAACTATCGGCCGAGAACGGGCACCAGATGTTCGTGTCGGTCGGCTTTGCGCACGGCTTCGTGACGCTGGAGCCTGACTGCGAGGTCACCTACAAATGTTCGGACGTGTATGCGCCTGAGGCCGACGGGGGCGTCCGCTGGGACAGCGCCGGGATCGACTGGCCGATTCCCACCGGGAGCACCCCGGAACTCAGCCCCAAGGACGTGAAGCTGCCCGTGTTCAGTGATTTCAACAGCCCCTTTCCGTACGACGGCCGCCCGCTCCAGCCGCTCGCCTGAAGGACAGCCAATGCGCATTTTCGTCACCGGCGGGGCCGGCTTCATCGGCTCTGCCCTTGTTCGTCACCTGATCGAGAACACGGATCATGAGATCCTGAACTTCGACAAGCTGACCTATGCCGGCACGTTGTCGACGGTGGAGCGGGTCGCGCAGAGCGATCGCTATCGCTTTGTCCGGGGCGACATATGCGACGCCGACGCGGTACGCGCCGCCATTGCGGAGTTCCGGCCGGATGTGGTCACCCATCTTGCCGCCGAAAGCCATGTTGACCGCTCGATCGACGGCCCGGGCGCGTTCGTCCAGACAAATGTCGTCGGTACCTTCGTCATGCTGTCGGAGGCGCGCGCCTACTGGCTAGGGCTCGGTGACGAAGCAAAGCAGGCGTTCCGCTTTCACCACATCTCCACCGACGAGGTATACGGCTCGCTCGGCGACACCGGCCTATTCACCGAGGATACGCCCTACGACCCGCGCTCGCCCTACTCGGCGTCAAAGGCGGGATCGGACCATCTCGTGTCCGCTTGGGGCCATACCTATGGACTGCCCGTGCTTATCACCAACTGCTCGAACAATTACGGGCCGTACCATTTCCCCGAGAAGCTGATACCGCTGATGATCGCCAAGGCGCTGGATGGCGAACCGCTGCCCGTCTACGGCAAGGGCGACCAGGTCCGCGACTGGCTTTACGTCGAGGACCATGTTCGCGCGCTTCAGGCGGTGTTCGAGCGGGGCGTGGTCGGCCGGACCTACAATGTCGGCGGGCACAACGAAAAACAGAACATCGAAGTGGTCCGCACCGTCTGCGCGATCCTCGACCGGCTGCACCCGCGTGGTGACGGACAATCGTATGCGACGCAGATCACCTCGGTCGCCGACCGGCCGGGCCACGACAAGCGCTACGCGATCGACGCCGGCCGAATCAGCGACGAACTCGGCTGGCGGCCGCAGGAGACGTTCGAGACAGGGATCGAGAAGACGGTCGCATGGTATCTCGCCAACGAAGCGTGGTGGCGCCCGCTGGTGGCGGCCAAGGCCGCCGAGCGTCGCGGCGTCGCGGCGTGAGGCATGTTCTCGTCACCGGCGCCGGCGGACAGCTCGGCACCGAATTGCAACGCTGTGCCTGGCCCGACGGATGGCAGGTGGTCGCGATCGACCACGACACGCTTGACCTGACGGACACGGCGGCGATCGCCGCCGAGGTCGCCGAACGCCCCTGGGCCGCGGTGATCAACGGCGCTGCCTACACCGCGGTCGACAAGGCGGAAAGCGACCAGGTCACCGCCTGGGCCGTCAACGCGCTCGCCCCGGCCGCGTTCGGGCAGGCGTGCGCGGCGGCCGGCATTCCGCTGGTTCAGGTGTCCACCGACTACGTCTTTGCCGGCGACAAGGTCGGAGCCTGGGAGGTCGACGACCCGGTCGGTCCTTTGGGCGTCTACGGCGCGTCCAAGCTCGGTGGCGAACTCGCGGTCCGCACCTCGGGCGCCAGGGCCGCGATCGTCCGCACTGCCTGGGTGGTAAGCGCGCACGGGTCGAACTTCGTCAGGACAATGCTGCGCGTCGGCGCCGAGCGCGACACACTGCGCGTTGTCGACGACCAGCGGGGCAGCCCGACCGCGGCGGGCGATCTGGCGCAGGCGCTTGCGACGATAGCGGTTCGCCTCGCCGAGGATCCGCACGCGCCGACCGGCACCTTCCACTTCTCCAATGCCGGTGAGGTGAGCTGGGCCGGATTCGCCGCCGAGATCTTCCGCCAGTCGGGCGAACGGGGCGGAGCCTCGGCCCGTGTCGAGCCGATAGCGACCAGCGACTATCCCACACCCGCGCGGCGCCCGGCCAACTCGCTGCTCAGCCACGCCGCGATCCGCGCCGCCTATGGCATCGAACCGCGCACCTGGCAGCAAGCGCTAGGCGACATCCTCGACGAACTCATCGAAACATCTGGAGTGGAGACCAAGGCGTGAAGGGCATCATCCTCGCGGGCGGGTCGGGCACCCGGCTCCACCCGGCGACACTGGCGGTCAACAAGCAGCTGCTGCCCGTCTACGACAAGCCGATGATCTACTATCCTCTGTCGGTGCTGATGCTCGGCGGCATTCGCGATGTGTTGATCATCTCCAGCCCCGAATATCTGGGCAACTACCAGCGGCTGTTCGACGACGGCTCCGCTTTCGGCCTTCGGATCAGCTACGCCGAGCAACCCCGGCCCGAGGGATTGGCGCAGGCGTTCACGATCGGCGCGGACTTCATCGGCGACGACGCTGTCGCGCTCGTGCTCGGCGACAATATCTTCTTCGGCGCGGGCCTTCCCGACCTGCTCGAGAGTGCGACCGCGCGAACGAGTGGCGCGACCGTGTTCAGCTATCGGGTCGAGGATCCTGAGCGCTACGGCGTGGTGGAACTCGCCAAAGACGGCCGGGCTCTGTCTCTTGAGGAAAAGCCAGCCAAGCCGAAATCGAATTGCGCGGTCACCGGGCTGTACTTCTACGACAATCGCGTCGTGGGATACGCCCGCGACCTTGAGCCGTCGGCGCGCGGCGAGCTCGAGATCACCGACCTCAATCGCCTCTACATGGAGGCAGGCGACCTTTTTGTCGAACAGATGGGCCGCGGCTATGCTTGGCTCGATACCGGCACTCACGACAGCCTGCTCGAGGCGTCCGAGTTTGTCCGCACCCTCCAGCACCGCCAGGGCATTCAAATCGCTTGCCTAGAGGAAATCGCGTTTGAAATGGGGTTCATCACCGCCGACCAGGCACGTGCGCGTGGCGAGATGTTCAAGAAGACCGCCTATGGCCGTGCCATCCTGAAGGCGGTGAACGGCGGGTAGGCGCAGTGAATTGGTTTCCGGTCAGTCGTCACCGGTTCGGGTTCGGTGTTGAGGAGTCGCCGGAACAGGTGCGATCCTTCGCATCGTGACCATCGACATGCAATGCGAGCCGCAATCCACCCGTGACGCGGGGCGCCCCGACGCACGGTGGTGCAGCTTGGCCAGAGATCGCTGGGCGAACCGCGAGGGAAACTGTGCGGGAGATGGCGTCCTCTTCCCGTATGACTGTCTGACATTGCGGTGTGTCAGGAACGAATTACCTCAACAGCAGCAGGACGAACCCGGTCAGCGCAAGCCATAGCCCCAGGGTGAAAATGATGCCGTTGACCAGACCGCGGGCCACTCCCAGCCCTTCGCGGCGCGCCTGTGTCGCTCGCGCATCCGATCGAGATTGATGTACGGCCACCACCTCTCCTCAGGTCACGTGAGTTTCGTGCGGACCCGTTGATCTGATTGATATAAGACAGCGGGAGTATTGTAAAAGACGCAAAAAGGGGCGGTCTTTCGACCGCCCCTTTCCGCTTGTCACTGCTTGACCGCGCGAGCGTCGTCGCTGATCAGGCGAACTTGACCTTGGTCGAAGGACGACGGCGCAGCACGCTGCCGACCAGACCGAAGCCCAGGATCATCATGCCCCACGCCGCCGGTTCCGGCACCGCGCCGCCGGTGGCCAGGTTGTCGAACTCGAACGAGTTGCCGCTGTTCACCGAGAAGAACGATGCACCCGTCAGCAGCGGACCCGAGTTGACGCTGTAATAGGCTACGCCGTTGGTTTCAGCGCTGGTCCGGTTGCCATTGTCGAACTGCGGGTCGTTGATGATAGCGCCGCCCTGCAGAGACTGCGTGCTGCCATCGGCAAACGTCAGCGTCAGGCGGTTGAACGCATCAAGCGAGCCGAGCACAAAAGAGAACAGGTTGGTCGGCCCGAACGTGATCGAGTAGTTGCCGCCGTCGAGGACCGCGCCGAAATTGCCGGTGCTGCCGTACGCCGGACGGAAGGTCAGGTTGTCGGACTTGTTGCTGGCATAGGCGTTGGGTCCGATCAGGGAATTCGGAGCGAAAGACTCAAAATCCTGGACCACGGTCGAACCAACCGGCAGATTACCAGTGCCGCCGTTGAAGCCAACAAAAACCGCAGCCTGTGCCGAACCGGTCCAGCAACCCAGCACGAGCGCGCTTGCAGCAAGAAATTTCTTCATGGTGATCTCCCTTTTCGAATGTCGTCGTCGGACATCGCCAAGCTCGATCGCTTCCGATGCACCGCAGACCAATAACGCATTTTTAATGATTCGTGCCTATAATAAAAATCAACTTTCCGCCATAATCTGAGTCTGTATCATTCCGGGACGCGCAATGAGTTCGAGGCGGGCGATCCGTCATCGGGCGAATGGCTTCAACACCACCCAGACATAAGCAGGGATGGTTGCAATCACCAGCACGGCCAATATCGGGTGACCGTTGTTGCCGAGGTAATTGCCGAGAGCGCAGCAGAGCGCTGGCGGGAGATAATCGATGATCCTGTCGGCCGGGGTCTCGGCCGTGGAGCGTTGCAGAAAAAGGACAATCAGACCCGCGAAGATCGCCACGGTCAGCCAGTCAAAAATCGTTTCCACCCGCTATCCCCGCCTGCAGCAACACGACGTACTACTACCGCCGCCATCGGGAGGCAATGCGTGGCTCTTCGCACCGCTGATCAGCGGCGGACGCCAGTTACCGAACCGCGCGCAACTTGGGAGCCTCATCGGGACTCGCGCCCTCCCATGCCTGCAATGCCCATGCACCGTAAGCCCGACCGAGCAACGCTGGTCAGGAGGCACAGAACATCGCGACATCGCGCCGCCATCCCGCCAAGTACCGGCGGTGAAGCACTCATGCTGCAACCGCTCAGCCAGCGCCCCTGGGCCGGCTAAGCGAAACCTATCCCGCCTTGCAGGCGACATGGCGTTTGGCATAGCCGGTCATAAGGCGTCGGTTAATGACCGTGTCGGACAGATCGGTCGTCAAGCGGGCAGAGACACTTTCCCTCGTGTTCTCCGTGGCACCCGGGGCCCGCCGAAGTCGGGCGCAGTCGCCAGCGCAATCTGCGCGCTCAGTGGTGGTCCGTGCTGAGACGCCAGCACGCGCAGCAGCCGGGCGAAGCGGAAGTTGCAATCGTTGTCCGCGTTCAAGGGCGTCGGCGCTCAAGCTTCGGGGCCAGCACCATCATGTCCCCGATCAATACGCCACCGGCATCGACGCGGTTGCCTTCCGGCACGTGCTGCCCTGCCCATGACACCCGCCCGGTTCTCACTGGCGTTCTGCCAATTCAGGAACCGGATCACGCCGTAACCGCGCAGCGTCCGAAGGAACTGGGGCCGATATCGGACGGTGCGCCAACACCGGCCTCGCGGCAGTCGAGGGCGTGAAAGGGACGGCGGGAATCGACCCCAGCCCAGATCAGCCAGGGTGGCGACGGCGTGCCGCGCCGCTTGACGACGCGAAAGCGCAGCGAGCCGGGCGAGGAGCCGATCAGCTACCCGCCGCCGAACAACGTCAGCTCTCCCGATCCCGCAAGGTGCAGCACGCACCTCGATGCCCTTGGCGCCGGTCGACGGAACCGACGTTTAGCGCTGGACACACCCTTCAGGCTGACTTTGAGCGGACGTTGCCGTCCTTGTCCTGATGTTCGGCCGACAACGGTGCCCAGCGTCCGTCCGCCCGCCCGGAACCCAGCATCAGGTTCGCGAACGGGACAAGGGAAGGCATGTAGCTGATCGCGGGCGCGTTCATCCGGCCGTAGTCGGGCGCGGCCGGGGAAGTGGCCCATCGCCGGGGTCCGTCACCACGGCCGCGGCAGGGGCGACCCAAGCCGGCAACGCCGTCAGGCCCGCTTCGCCCAAGCCGACGGCATCGCGTTCACCTCCATTTGTATCCGCTCGGCCACCCCGGTTGCTGCACGACGACGACAGTTGGGCGCCCCGCCAGCAACGTAAGGCGGAAGTGCCGGCGACGGACGGGCAGACGACCCTCTCCGACCGATGTCGCTCCTACCAATGCCGGCTCGCCGCGGTGCGCCGCAGGATCCTGTTGGCGCGCAGCACCGCCGGCAGGCTCGCCAGCGTCGCCGCTGCAGCTATCGGCGCGCGCACCAGCAGCCGACGCAGCGATTGCCCGCGCAGGGGCGCGAGCCGCCACCAGATGAACGCGTCCGACACCAGCCAGCCGCCCCGCTCGCACCTGGCCTGTTCGCACACGGCCTGCACCCAGTTCGGGTCCTCCGCATTGCGAAGACGCACATATTCGCCGGCATGACCCTTCTTCCCCGCTTCCCACATCAGCGTGAACAGCCACGCGTTGATGACGCTGCCGACGATGATACGCGCCTCGTGCCGCACGTACGCCGCAATGCCAGTCAACGGCTCGTAATAATGCCAGGTCCCCGGGACGTAGGCGATCGCGGCGCGTCCCTGCGGCAGGGTGAAGCCGTCCGACCCGAGCATGGCGGAGATGAACCCGTCCTCCACCGGCAGCCCAGCCGGCAACCAGATCCGACGCAGCACCTCGGCACGGCCGCAATAAAGCTGCCCGCAAAGGCCGCCGTCCCCGCCCTGCTGTTCGGACACGCGGCGCGACAACCGGTTGAACAGGGTCATTCGCGTGTTGCGGTAGTCCTTGACCGCGCGATCCGTCGCGACGTCGCGCGACGGGTCGTCCCGCAGCCGCTCCACCAGCCGTTCCACCACCTCGTCCAACCCGAACTCGATGTCGGCATCCATCAGCGCGAGCAGCGTCGCTCCGGGCGGCGACATCTCATGGACGAAGCGGTTCCAGGCATTGGCCTTGCCCGTCTCCTCCAGCACCCGCACCGATGTGGCCACACCGTCCGGCAGCCGCGCCAACGCCTCCCCCGCGATCGCGGCTGTATTGTCCGAACAGCCGTTGGGCACCACCACGACCTCTACCGCGTCGATCCCCAGCGCGGGCCAACGGGAGGAGTTGAGGATCGACTGGCGGGCTAGCGATGCGATCGTGCGGCCGATCACCGCCGCCTCGTTGTGCGCCAGCATGCCGATGGTCAGGACGTTCATCGTCATCCGGTCACGCCTGCCCGGTTCAGCGGCACGGAAGTCTGCGCGACGGGTTCTAGTTGCAGCACGAAACGGTTCCCTGGGCTTCTGCAGTCCCGGCCGATACCAACACGCCCCTTACCCTTGATGCTTTTTGGTGAAGAGCCGCAACAGGGAATGGGCCCGTGCAGGCATCGATCGAGGATCAGGCTGGAATGGCTGAAAGGTCCTTGGATGTCGAGCATGTGATGTGCCGGCTCCGCATGCCAGGGCCGGCGTCGGATTTCCGGCGCCCCTGTGCGCGACGGCTGCCCGCCGCCGTTCGGGGCGGTTCAAACCGTCAGGAGAGGCCGGGCGACATCTGAATGGCGTACATGACAGAATCTCCCGACGACCAAATTTTTCGCAGCCGTGGGTTCTGCGGCCATCGACGTTCAGGAACATGAACCAGCCAAAGCCGGTCAAACGCGCGTAGCGGCAAAGTAGCCAGCGCTTTTTCCAGGGTCAACTGGCCACCATTTTCACAATCGCCGATATAGACCATTTCGGAAGGGTCGGACGCGAACACGCCAGCCGGCTTATAGTGGACGCGTAGAAGTTGCAGGCCGGGAATCGACCAGGTCGCGTTGACGAATGCCTCACGTCTAACGACCGCCATGCCGGACAGATGATAAGTTCTGGGATTGTACCAGTTCGTAAAACCCGATCTGCATGGCACGCCTGCAAAGGACGCCACCGCACCACCTTTGGGTACGTATTCGAGTGCTGTCAGCTGACGCTGGTAATCGCGATCGTACAACCAGAAACTTACCGTGTTCGCGGCCAGTCGAACAACCATGAACCCGACACACGCGATCATCAGTGTTGCGGCCGCGCGATGGTTCACCGCTGCCGTGGAGATCGAAAGCAAGGCAATCGCGGCAGCGTATGGCGCGATGCGCGCAGCAACGAAGAACGAATCGTTTATCGATTCCGGTGCAATCAGAAACAATATGAACATCGCAGCGGCAGGCCAGCCCAGTCGCCAGTCAATGGCCAGACCCAATCTCCTCAACATCGAAAGTCCAAAGATCATTCCGACAAAGCCGACCGATAAGAGGTCAAAGATCATCCATCTGTCGCGAAACAAGGTAAGAAGCCACTTGGCAGCGCTGAGCGGCTGAAAAAATCCATATACCGATAGTCCGCCGGAGTGTGGAGACAGCAGGTTCAACGGGACGGGCGCGAGCAGCGGCAAACATACCAGCACTGCACGAAGCAGGGCACGGGCGACAGGTTGCCCGTTATTGACCCGGCGATAAACCTCGAAAGAACTGATAAGCGTGCCCAAGATGATCCAGCCGATCGCGTGCGATAGCCAAGCTATTACGGCAATGGCCGCAAACGCCGCAATTCGGAGAAATGGCCGGCGATTTGACGTCCAAATTATCCACAGGTTGTAACCTAGGAGCGATATCGCAACTGACAAGGAATAGTTTACGAAACCGAACAGGAAAGGATAATTATAAGCAATAGGTACGGCAGTGTACGCTGTACTCGGGATATGCCCGTGGATATTCCTTGCGATCAGCAGAAAGGATACTGCGGTCAGAGTGGGGACCGCAACAGCGACTATCTTTGTCGCAATCTCCACACCAAACACATATCCCAGCGGCATCATGAGAAGGTCCACGCCTAGATTGCCGATGACGTGCCAATCGAACGCAAAATACCTTTGGAGCATTAATGACTTTTCTAGATCAATCGCAACCTTGTAGCTCGCCATGTGACTCGGCAGATCGAGCAGCGGCGGCACCGCTGGCCATAAAAGCGGAATAGCCACGATCATCGCCACCATCATTATGGTGAAGCGATCGGACCTCCGCTGTCCTGAATGCATTCCAGATCCCCTTTGCAGGGCGTGCTAGCCCCAGAGCGACAGGATTAGCAAGGTGACCGGGGCAGGGCCGGGCAAGTGAAGCCGACGCACCTCTGCTGATTGATAGAGCGATGGTCTGATGCTTTGGAAAAGGGCAGATCTTCGTCTTTCGGATGACAAACTTGACCTCGGCTCAACAAGCAGAGCCTGCTGATATGAGCCGACTTCCACCTCCTCTCATGGGCCGGCGCTGGTGCGAAACGGGACCGGTGGCCACGAATGGGATGAGCGGTCATCCCTTGCGCGCCTCCATCGAGCGGGAGCGTTCGGCTCCACGCTTGCGATCGAACCAGGCCGAGCGGACGCCGACTTGTGTGCAGGCCGCTGCGGGGGATTCAGTTGCAATCGTCCCGTGCTGATCGTCCCGGCCTTGGACGGCGCCGGCGTGCGCCGTTCGCTTGTTCTGTCACCCCCAGCTGTTACAGGCGCGGGAACGGCTTGCGGGGGGAACGACGTGGCCAGTGTTGATGCC
>Ga0210040_10002095_pt1 | contig 28746 bp, 29 predicted proteins | sample CryGeyCG12114_NA_FD_185462 | JGI IMG/M metagenome (GOLD analysis project Ga0210040, IMG submission 185462) | Groundwater microbial communities from aquifer - Crystal Geyser CG19_WC_8/21/14_NA (SPAdes) (version 2) | ecosystem: Environmental > Aquatic > Deep subsurface > Groundwater | place: USA... | reverse complement strand
GACCAGCCCCGCGAGCGCCGGCAGGCCGGCGAGCAGCAGGAGTCCCGCGGTGACTACCCAGCGCCGCCGTCGGCCCCGCGTCCCGGCCGAGGCGGACGGAGCGGTGCCGGCGGCCGGCGGCGTCTCCGACCGCGGTGCCCCGGTCCGGCTGGTGGTCACGGGAGGTCCAGACGTCGGAGGAGCCGGGTGGTGCGCGAACGATACCGGCGGCGGCGTCGTCCGCGGTCCGCTCACCAGGACGAGGACGAGCCGGGGTCCCGCCTCGCTGTCGGTCCCCGCCCGAGGGGGGACGAGGCCGTCCCGAGCGTCGCCGGCCGGCACGGGTCGGCTGGCCGCTAGCCTCTGCGCAGGGTGATCAGCGGGCTGGAGGGATCGTGACGTCGTCGAACGGGCCGTCGGCGCAGACGTCGGCGGCGCACGGCGCGGGTCCCGTAGGACGGGACGAGCTGCCCGACCGGGTCTGGACGCTGCCCAACGCGCTGTCGGTGCTGCGCCTGCTGGGGGTGCCGCTGTTCCTGTGGCTGCTGCTCGGGCCCGAGGCCGACGGCTGGGCGGTGATCGTCCTGATGATCTCGGGCATCACCGACTGGGCCGACGGCAAGCTCGCCCGCTGGCTGGACCAGAGCAGCCGCCTCGGCGCGCTGCTGGACCCCGCGGCCGACCGGCTCTACATCGTCTGCACGCTGGTCGCGCTGGCCCTGCGCGACATCGCGCCGGTGTGGATGGTCGCGCTGCTCCTGGGCCGCGAGGTCGTGCTCGGCATCGGGCTGCTCGTCCTGCGCCGGTACGGCTACCCGCCGCTGCAGGTGCACTACCTCGGCAAGGCCGCGACGTTCCTGCTGCTCTACGCCTTCCCCGGCCTGATGCTCGCCGAGGGCAGTGGCTGGTTGGCCACGGCCATCGCCCCCTTCGCCTGGGCCTTCAGCATCTGGGGGACCGCCCTCTACCTCCTGGCCGGCGCCTTCTACGTCGTCCAGGTCGCCGGGATCGTGCGGGCCGAACGGGCCGCGCCCGCGGCGGGCGCGGTGCCGTGACCGCTCGTCCCCCCGGGGGAGGCCCGCGCTCCCTCGGTGCCTCGCTGCTCGACGACGTGCTCGCCGAGACGCTGGACCCGGCGTACGCCGAGGCCGCGGAGGCCCGGACCGCGCGCGGTCCCGCGACCGGCGGACGCCGTCGACGGGGCGCCGTGCTGGTGGCGCTGACCATGGTGGTGGCCGGGGTGCTCGCCGCGGTCACCTACGACCAGGCCGCCGCGCGCGCGCAGGGCCGGCAGGAGATCCGCGCCGCCCTGGTCGACGACATCCGCACCGAGTCCGACGCCAGCGACGAGCTGGCCGCCGAGCTCGAGGAGCTCCGGGCGGAGGTCACCCGCGCCCGGGACGAGCTGCTCGCCAACTCCACGACGGGGCAGCAGGCGCTCGACGAGCTGGCCGCTGCGGAGGCGGGCGCGGCCGCGCTGCCGGTCGAGGGCCCCGGCCTCCTGGTCACCCTGGCCAACGCCGGGTCCGACGCCGACGACGACCCGGTCGGCGGCGACGACGAGGGGGACATCCGTGGGCGGGTCCGCGACGGCGACCTGCAGCTGGTCGTCAACGCGTTGTGGGCGGCCGGGGCCGAGGCCATCAGCATCAACGGCCAGCGGCTGGGCCCCACCAGCGCGATCCGGTTCGCCGGCGAGGCCGTGCTGGTCGACTTCCGCCCGGTGACCAACCCCTACGAGGTCAGCGCCATCGGCGACCCCGAGACCCTCTCCAGCGGCTTCCTGTCCAGCCCCGAGGTCGGTTCCCTGGCTCTCATCGAGGAGACCTACGGGCTCCGCTTCGACTTCTCCCGCGAGGAGCAGCTGACGCTGCCCGCCGCCAGCACCCCCGAGCTGCGTGCGGCCCAGCCGGTGCCCGCCGAGCCCGACGTACCGCCGTCCGACCCCGCGACCGGAGACTGACCCGTGATCCCGATCCTCGGCCTGGTGGCCGGCGTCCTGTTGGGCCTGCTGCTCGACCCCACCGTCCCGCTCTGGCTGCAGCCCTACCTGCCCATCGCGGTGGTGGCGGCGCTCGACGCGGTGTTCGGCGGCTTCCGAGCCCGCCTCGACGGGATCTTCGACGCCAAGGTCTTCACCATCTCCTTCGTCTCCAACGTCGTCGTGGCCGCGCTGATCGTCTTCCTCGGCGACCAGCTCGGCGTGGGCGCGCAGCTCTCCACCGCCGTCGTCGTCGTGCTCGGCATCCGCATCTTCGGCAACGCCGCAGCCATCCGGCGGCACGTCTTCCGGGCATGAGCCCCGACCCGCCGGTCGACCCGCCCGCAGCGGGGGAGGAGTCGGCCCCCACCGACGCCCCGGCCGCCGGGGAGCCGGGCACGGCGACCGGGGGAGGCACCGCTGCCGGACGACGGCGTGACCTGTCGGCCGCCCTCCTCATCGGCGTCCTCACGCTGCTCCTCGGTTTCGCCTTCACCGTGCAGGTGCGCAACTCCGACGACGAGCAGGTGCTCGCCGGCGCGCGGGAGGAGGACCTCGTGCGCATCGTCGACGAGGTCAGCTCGCGGGGCGTCCGGCTGCGGGACCAGATCGCCGACCAGCGCAGCGCCCTGCGCCAGCTCACCAGCTCGGACGGCGAGAGCGCCTCGGCGCTCGAGGAGGCGCGGACGCGCGAGGCATCACTCGCCGTCCTCAACGGCACCGCCCCCGCCCGGGGACCGGGGTTGCGCCTGACCATCCGCGACCCGGACGACGAGCTGCGCGTCACCGACCTGCTCGACGTGATCCAGGAACTGCGCGGTGCCGGGGCGGAGACGATTCAGTTCGACGGCGTGCGCGTAGGGCTGAGCACCGCGGTGACCGGCGCGCCCGGCGCGCTGATGATCGACGGACGGCCGATCCCCGCCCCCTACGAGGTGATCGTCCTGGGTTCCCCGCAGGACATCGAGACGGCGCTCAACATCCCCGGGGGAGTGGTGCAGGCGGTCGGCGGCCGCGGGGGCTCGGTCGACGTCGTGCAGCAGCCCGACCTCGTCGTCGACGCGTTGCGGCCGCTGCCGGACGCTCGATACGCGGCGCCCGACACCGACGACTGAGAGCGGACCACCGTTCCCCCCACGCCTCGCACGCTCGGCGCGGGCCCCTGAAGGGTGGCCGACCGGAGCGTGCGGGAGACTTGCTGCATGAGCACGCCTGACGACCGCCGTTACACCGACCAGCACGAATGGGCGCTGGTGCAGGGCACCGACGGGACGTCGACAGTCGTCCGCGTCGGCATCACCGACCACGCCCAGGACGCCCTGGGCGACATCGTCTTCGTGCAGCTGCCCTCGGTCGGCGACGAGGTCGGGCCGGGGACGCCGATGGGCGAGGTCGAGTCCACCAAGTCGGTGTCCGACGTCTACGCACCCGTCGCCGGCGTCGTGGCCGCGGTCAACGAGGCCTTGACCGACACGCCGGAGACGATCAACGCCGATCCCTACGGCGCGGGCTGGCTGGTCGAGATCAGCGTGGCCGGCGAGGGGGGCGACCCGACCGGTGCGCTGCTGGACGCCGAGGCCTACCAGGCCCTGGTCGACGGGTCCTGACGGCCCCGCCTGCGGGGCCGGACCGCACGCCGCTCACTATGATCGCGACGGGGCACGGAGTCGCCGGTGACCAGCCGCGCAGCGCCGCACCCCGACCCCGCACGCTCGGTTGACCCCCGGGTCGACCGCTGGTTCCATGACCACGGCCCGCCGCATCCGCGGTGGCCGACACACGACGGGCCGCCCGGCCCGCCGACCGCCGGCCACCCGCGGCCTTCCCAGGCCCGCGGCGACGCCCCTCGTACCGGAGGAGACGCAACGTGCACTGCACTCGATGTGGACACGAGAACCCCGAGGGCAGTCGCTTCTGCGCGCAGTGCGGCTCGGCGCTCTCCCCGGAGCGCATCGGCGAGTCGACCAGCGTGATCCCGAAGGTCGGCGGCGAGGACTCAGGTGAGCAGCCCGCGGCGGCGGCGGAGTCCGCTGCCGACGTGCACGCCGGTGCCGTCGAGTCCCTCCCGGCCGGGTCGGCCCTGCTCGTGGTCAAGCGCGGCCCCAACGCGGGCAGCCGCTTCCTGCTCGACCAGGACGTCACGACCGCCGGGCGCCACCCCGACAGCGACATCTTCCTCGACGACGTGACGGTCAGCCGCCGGCACGTGGAGTTCCACCGCGAGGGCGGCGGCTTCTCCGTGCACGACGTCGGCAGCCTCAACGGCACCTACGTCAATCGCGAGCCCGTCGACGTCGCCACCCTGGCCGGGGGTGACGAGGTGCAGATCGGCAAGTTCCGCCTCGTGTACCTGACCGGTCCGCGGACCGGCGAGCCGGCCGCACGCTGAGGACATGACAGCGGTGCCCGAGCGCGACAGCGCGCTCGGGGACGCCGGCGACCAGCACACACCGCGCCTGACCATCGGCGAGGTGCTCGCGGTGCTGCGCGACGACTTCCCCGACGTGACGATCAGCAAGATCCGCTACCTCGAGTCCGAGGACCTGGTGCACCCGCAGCGCACCCCGTCGGGCTACCGGAAGTTCTCCCGGGCCGACGTGAGCCGGTTGCGCTACGTGCTGACCGCCCAGCGCGACCACTATCTGCCGCTGCGGGTCATCAAGGACCACCTCGAGGCGCTGGACCGGGGTGAGCCGATCCCGGCCACCTCCGCGCCGGCGACCACGCCGCCGCCCGCACCCGGCACCGCGGACGGGCAGGCGGCGCCCCTCACGCCCGACCAGTTCGCCCGGGCGGCCGGGCTGGAGCCCGAGCAGCTCGCCGACTGCGTGCAGTTCGGGCTGCTCGCGACCGATGCCGACGGCCGGCACCCGGTAGCCGACCTCGCCGTCGCCCGCGCCGCCGCCGGCCTGGCCCGGCACGGCATCGAACCGCGCCACCTGCGCGTCTACCGCAGCGGCGTGGAGCGCGAGGCCGGCCTCGTGGAGCAGTTGGTCGCGCCGGTCCTGCGGGCGCGCTCGGAGGAGGCCCGCGCCCGGGCGGCCGAGAAGTTGCGGGAGCTCGCGGGCCTCTCCGCGCAGCTGCACACCGCGCTGCTGGAGGCGCGGCTCCGGGATCTCCTGCGCCCCTGACCGGGCGTACCGTGGACGCGGCGTTGCTGTTCCGCCCGCCGCCCCGATCCAGCCACCACACCGCCCGCAGCCGGCCGACGCCGTCGGTCCGGACGCCGGGCACGCAGCCGAGGGAGCCGTACCGTGCAGGAGCTTCGAGTCGTCGGCGTCCGGGTGGAGCTGCCCGGGAACCAGCCGATCCTGCTGCTCAAGGAGACGCAGGGGGAGCGGTACCTGCCGATCTGGATCGGCGCCGTCGAGGCCGCAGCCATCGCGTTCGAGCAGCAGGGTGTGCGCCCGGCGCGGCCCATGACCCACGACCTGCTCCGCGAGGTCATCACCGCCCTCGGCGCCGAGCTCGAGGCGGTGCACATCACCGAGATGCGCGACGGCATCTACATCGCCGAGCTGCTCCTGGGCGAGGAGCGGGTGGTCAGCGCGCGCCCGTCGGACGCGGTGGCCCTGGCCGTACGGACCGGCGCACCGATCTTCGGCGCCGACGACCTGCTCGACGAGGTCGGGATCGAGATCCCCGACGAGCAGGAGGACGAGGTCGAGAAGTTCCGCGAGTTCCTCGACCAGATCTCGCCGGAGGACTTCGGCGCGGGCTCGGGTTCCGGCGGAGGGTCCGGCGGCCCCGCCTAGGTCACGGGACGCACCAGCTGTCCCACTCGCCACATCCTCGGCAAGATCTGATGATCGGCAACGCCCCGGCTGTCCTCCACTCGAAGTGATGACCGGCGCGACACGCCGCCGCGCTCAGTTGACCGGCCCCCGGGCCCGGCTTACGGTCGGCGAACAACAACGGTGTGACACCTAGGGTCGGTCGCTGCAGTCCAGAGCCGACGACCGAGCGGTGACCAGCCGTCGACCCGGACCGTGCGAGCGGGACGGGACAGAGGAGGACGCCGACGTGAGCGACCAGGACAAGGGCTCCCAGGGTCAGCTCTTCAGCGATGCCGCAGTCGGGGCTCCCGCGTACGACGAGGTCGACACCGACCTGGTCGGATACCGCGGCCCGACCGCCTGCGCCGCTGCGGGCATCACCTACCGGCAGCTCGACTACTGGGCCCGTACCGGCCTCGTCGCCCCCTCGGTGCGCAGCGCCACCGGCTCCGGCACGCAGCGCCTGTACTCCTTCCGCGACATCCTCGTCCTCAAGGTCGTCAAGCGGCTCCTGGACACCGGCGTCTCCCTGCAGAACATCCGCAGGGCCGTGGACCACCTCCGCAACCGCGGCATCAAGGACCTCGCCAACGTCACGTTGTTCTCCGACGGCGCCACGGTCTACGAGTGCACCTCTGCCGAGGAGGTCGTCGACCTGCTCGCCGGCGGCCAGGGCGTCTTCGGCATCGCCGTCTCCGGCGCACTGCGCGAGCTCTCCGGCGAACTGGCCGAACTGCCGGCCGAGCGGATCGACGGTGCGCCCATGGCCTCCGCCGACGACGAGCTCTCCATGCGCCGCCGCCGCCGGGCCATGTGATCGGGCTCGGTGATCTGTCGTCCTCCGGACGACCACCGCGGCCACGTGCCGTGCCCCACCTGCGCTGAGCCCTTCTCCGGATCTCCTCGAGGACCCTCCGGGCCCCCGCTCGTCGGGGCCGCTGTGACGTCCGTTTCCGCCGCCGGGCGGTTCGCTGTCCGCTGGTAGCGTTCCGGCAGTGACCGACCGCGCTGCCGGGCCCGTCGACGAGCAGGCGGGGAACGTTCTCCCGCCCCTCTCCGGGTCGCTGCCCTCGCTCAATTCGCTGAACCCTGCGGGGTCGTTCGCGGCCCGGCACATCGGGCCGCGGGGGGACGACACCGCGGCGATGCTCGAGGTCGTGGGGTACCCCACCCTCGAGTCGCTGGCCGACGCCTGCGTCCCCGAGAAGGTGCGCGACCGGACGCCGCTGGCGCTCCCGGCCGCGGCCGACGAGGCAGCCGTCCTGGCGGAGCTGCGCGAGCGCGCCGGGGAGAACGACGTCCTCACCTCGATGATCGGGCTGGGCTACTACGGCACGGTCACCCCGACGGTCATCCAGCGCACCGTGCTGGAGAACCCGGCCTGGTACACCGCCTACACGCCCTACCAGCCCGAGATCAGCCAGGGCCGGCTCGAGGCACTGATCAACTTCCAGACGATGGTCGCCGACCTCACCGGCCTGGACGTCGCCGGCGCCTCCATGCTCGACGAGGCCACCGCCGCCGCCGAGGCCATGACGCTGGTGCGTCGCGCCGGCCGGAGGGGGGCGGCGCGGGGACAGGAGAGCGCGGTCTTCGTCGTCGACGCCGACACGCTGCCCCAGACGCTGGCGGTCCTCGAGACGCGCGCCGAGCCCCTCGGCATCCCCCTGCACGTCACCGACCTCTCGCAGGGCTGGCCCACCGACCTGCCCGAGGCCGGTGCCTTCGGCGTGCTGCTGTCCTACCCGGCCGCGAGCGGCGCCGTCCGCGACCACCGCGCCCTGGCCGCGGCCGCCCACGAGGCAGGTGCGTCGGTCGTCGTCGCCGCCGACCTGCTGGCCCTCACGCTGCTGGAGGCACCGGGGGAGTGGGGCGCCGACGTCGCCTGCGGCACCACCCAGCGCTTCGGCGTCCCGATGGGCTACGGCGGTCCGCACGCGGGCTACCTGTCCGTCCGCGAGGGTCTGGCCCGCCAGCTGCCCGGCCGGTTGGTCGGCGTCTCGGTCGACGCCGACGGCGACGTCGCCTACCGGCTGGCGCTGCAGACCCGCGAGCAGCACATCCGCCGCGAGAAGGCGACCAGCAACATCTGCACCGCGCAGGTGCTGCTCGCCGTCATGGCCGGCGCCTACGCCGTCTACCACGGGCCCGAGGGCCTGGCCGCGATCGCAGCAAGGGTGCACCGCAGCGCCTCCGCGCTGGCCGGCGCGCTGCGCGCCGGGGGCCTTCCCCCGGTGCACGAGCACTTCTTCGACACCGTGACCGTCGCCGTACCGGGCCGGGCCGCCGAGGTGGTCGCCGCCGCGGCCGAGCGGCGGATCAACCTGCGCCTGGTCGACGTCGACACCGTCGCGGTCGCCTGCGACGAGACCACCACGCCGGAGATCCTGCGGGCGGTCGCCGAGTCCTTCGGGATCGTGTTCGACGACGCCGCGCTCGCCGACGACGGCGGTGACGCGCTCCCCGGGGAGCTGCGCCGCCGCACCGCCTACCTGACCCACCCGGTGTTCTCCGCGCACCGCTCGGAGACGGCGATGCTGCGCTACCTGCGTTCGCTCAGCGACAAGGACCTCGCGCTGGACCGCACGATGATCCCGCTGGGCTCGTGCACGATGAAGCTCAACGCGGCCACCGAGATGGCCGCCATCACCTGGCCCGAGTTCGCCGGGCTGCACCCCTTCGCCCCGGCCGAGCAGGCGCGTGGGTACAGCCGCCTGATCGACGAGCTCTGCGGCTGGCTGGCCGAGGTGACCGGCTACTCCGCCGTGAGCGTGCAGCCCAACGCCGGCTCCCAGGGCGAGTTCGCCGGCCTGCTGGCCATCCGCGGGTACCACCGCTCCCGCGGCGACGAGGGCCGCGACGTCTGCCTGATCCCCAGCTCCGCGCACGGCACCAACGCGGCCAGCGCGGTCATGGCCGGCATGCGCGTCGTCGTCGTCGCCTGCGACGAGGCGGGCAACGTCGACCTCGACGACCTGCGCGCGAAGGTGGACCAGCACGCCCAGCGGCTCGCGGCCATCATGCTGACCTACCCCTCCACGCACGGGGTCTACGAGACCGAGGTGCGCGAGATCTGCGCCGCGGTGCACGACGCCGGCGGACAGGTCTACGTCGACGGCGCCAACCTCAACGCCCTGGTCGGTCTCGCCCGCCCGGGCCGGTTCGGCTCCGACGTCAGCCACCTCAACCTGCACAAGACCTTCTGCATCCCGCACGGCGGCGGCGGTCCCGGCGTCGGACCCATCGGCGTGGCCGAGCACCTCGTGCCCTTCCTGCCGGGCCACCCCCTGGTGGACACCGGCGCGAAGGGGCCGGCCGTCTCCGGTGCGCCCTACGGCTCCGCGGGCATCCTGCCCATCTCCTGGGCCTACGTCCGGCTGATGGGGCCCGACGGCCTCACCCGGGCCACCGAGCACGCCATCCTCGGCGCGAACTACCTGGCCGCCCGGCTGCGCGAGCACTTCCCGGTGCTCTACACCGGCGCGGACGGCATGGTCGCCCACGAGTGCATCCTGGACATCCGGCCGCTCACGAAGGCCACCGGCATCACCAACGACGACATCGCCAAGCGGCTCATCGACTTCGGCTTCCACGCGCCGACGATGAGCTTCCCGGTCGCCGGCACGCTGATGGTCGAGCCGACCGAGAGCGAGGACAAGGCGGAGCTGGACCGCTTCGTCGAGGCGATGGTGACCATCCGCGGCGAGATCGAGAAGGTCGCCACGGGGGAGTACGACGCCACCGACAACCCGCTGCGCAACGCGCCGCACACGCTGGCGATGCTGGCGGGGGAGTGGGAGCGGCCCTATCCGCGGACGACGGCGGTGTACCCGGTGCGCGGGCTGCAGGGCCGCATGTACCTGAGCCCGGTCCGGCGCATCGACCAGGCCTACGGCGACCGCAACCTGGTCTGCGCCTGCCCGCCCATCGAGGCCTTCGCCGAGCACGACTTCAGCGAGCACGCGCCCCCGGCGGACGGCGAGACGCCGGAGCGCGCGGCCGGTGCGCCGGACGACCTGGGGACGACGGCCGACGTGGTGGGCGCCCCGGCCTGAGCCGCCGAGGACGCCGGAGGCATTCGGTCGACGCCGTCGTACCCGCGTGCGACGGTGTCGACCGTGACTGCTGATGACGACGCCAAGGCCGACCTGCGGACCTATCTGCAGGAGGGCAGGGACGTGCTGGTGTTCAGGCTCGACGGCGTTTCCGAGTACGACCTCCGCCGCCCGCTCACCCCGACCGGCACCAACCTGCTCGGGCTGGCCAAGCACCTGGCGTACGTGGAGATGGGCTACTTCGGTCCGGTGTTCGGCCGGCCCGTGCCCGAGGTCGAGTCGTGGATGGCCGCCGACGGCGAGCCCAACGCCGATCTGTGGGCAGCGCCGGAGGAGACCCGGGACGACGTCCTCGCGCTCTACCGCCGGGCCTGGGCGCTGAGCGATGCCACCGTCGAGGAGCTGGCCCTCGACGAGGGCTGGTGGGCGAGCTACCGGGACCAGCTCGAGCGTGCTGCGCGGACCGCCCAGGAGCGTGCGCTGCCGCGGTGACCGACCCGGTCTCCGCCGAGCCCCGGCCGGCGGCGCTCTTCGACGGCCCGCGGGACGACCTGGCGCGGTCCCCAGCCGCGGGTCAGGCGCCGACCAGCTCCGGGGCCAGCCAGGTGTGCGGGTGGGTGACGGCGCGGCCGTCGGGGAGCAGCTCGCCGTCGTCGTCGAAGAGGACGACGCCGTTGCACAGCAGGTTCCAGCCCTGCTCGGGGTGACTGCGGAGGACGGCGGCGAGGTCACGCGCCTCGCTGGCAGCGTCGGGGCACGGGGTGACGTGGGAGCACATGGCGGGTCCGTCCGTTCGAGCCTCGTGGGCTCAGGTGGCTGTGGGTGAGCGGTCGATCACCGAACGGCTTCAGTGTGCGCGCAGTTGTACCGGCGAGGAGTGACCGAGATCACGAGGTCATCCCGCCGAGTGGTGCGATGTTGCCAAGGGCGGTGCGCCCGAGGCCCGCTCAGAGCTTGCGGAGCAGGATGCGGCGCACCGAGTGGTCGGCCGCCTTCTGCAGCACGAGCCGGGCGCGGGACCTCGTGGGCGCGATGTTGGAGCGCAGGTTGGGCGCGTTGACCGCCGCCCAGATGCCCAGGGCGGTGTCCCTGGCCTGCTCGTCGGTGAGGGCGGCGAACCGGTGGAAGAAGGCGGTCGAGTCGGCGAATGCCGTCCGACGCAGCGCCAGGAACCGCTCCACGTACCAGGTCTGGATGTCGCTCTCGGAGGCATCGACGTAGACGGAGAAGTCGAAGAAGTCCGAGGCGAACACCTCGGGGGCGGTGCCGTCGGAGCGGCGTCCCGCCTGCAGCACGTTGAGCCCCTCGACCACGAGGATGTCGGGCCGGTCCACGGCCTGCTGCTTGCCGGGCACGATGTCGTAGGACTGGTGGTCGTAGACCGGTGCGAAGACCTCCTCGCGGCCGCTCTTCACGTCGGCGAGGAAGCGCAGCAGCGCCCGGCGGTCGTAGCTCTCGGGGAAGCCCTTGCGCCCCATGAGGCCCCGGACCTCGAGGGCGGCGTTGGGCATCAGGAACCCGTCGGTGGTGACCAGGTCGACGCGCGGGGAGCCGGGGCCGGCGGCGAGCAGCGTCTGCAGGAGCCGCGCGGTGGTGCTCTTGCCGACGGCGACGCTGCCCGCGACCGCGATGACGAAGGGGACCTTGGCCGTCGAGTCGCCGAGGAACTCGCTCTGCGCCGCCCACAGGCTGCGGCTGGCCGTGACGTGCAGGTTGAGCAGCTGGGCCAGCGGCAGGTACACCGTGGCCACCTCGTCGAGGTCGATCCGGTCACCCAACGAGGCGAGCGCGGACAGGTCCGCCTCGTCGAGGGGGAGCTGCGACCCCGCGGCCAGGGCCCGCCACGAGGCGCGGTCGAACACCCCGTAGGGCGAGATGGAGCCGCGCGTCACTGCCGTCACGCCCCCATCGTGCCGTCCGGCCCACCGGACCCCTGCGCGCGGGTCACCCGTGCGGGTGGGGAAGGGCCGCCGCGGCCCGCGCGGAGGAGGTGCCGGGGTCGGGCCGGTCTAGGGTTCGCGCTGTGCCAGCCCGCCCGGGACTGCTCGAGTGCATCGAGCGCTACTACGCCGCCGCGCCGCTCGCGGACGCGCGGTTCGCGCGCGCCGGCGCCCTTGACGTACCGCTCGGCGACACCGCCTGGCCCTACCCGGCGCGGCCCACGCCCGGGACGGACTCGAAGGTGACAGTGGCCGACGTGCGGGCAGCCGCGGAGCTGCAGCAGCAGGCGGACCTGCCCGTCGCCCTGGAGTGGATCCCCGAGCGCACGCCCGAGGTGGCCGCCGCGGCCCGCGCGGCGGGGCTGGTGGTGGACGAGCTCCCGCTCCTGGTGGCCGACGAACCGGTCGAGCTGCTGTTCCCCGCGGGGGTGCGGCTCTACGTCGTGGGCGCCGAGGACCCGGAGCTGCCGCACTACGAGGCGGTCTCCGCGGTGGCGTTCGCCCACCCGGGGGGACCGGCTGACGTGCAGGCCACCCGCCCGGACCCGCGGTTGCGGGACGCCGCGGGCACGGCGGCGCTGCGCGAGCGGATCGCGACCGGCCGGACCGTGATGATGGTGGCCATCGAGCGCGGCGCGCCGGTGGCCGTCGGGCTGCACCAGCCCGTCGACATCGACGGCACGGTGGTCAGCGAGATCGTGGGGCTGGCGACCACCCCGCACCTGCGCGGTCGTGGGCTGGGCGCCGGCATCGCCTCGGCGCTGGTCTCCCACGCCCGGGAGACCGCCGACCTGGTGTTCCTCGCGGCCGGCGACGACGACGTGGCCCGCGTCTACGAGCGGATCGGCTTCGCCTGGCTGGCGAGGGTCGGCGTCGCCGGACCGCCCTGACTCAGTCCGTCTGCTCGTAGGTGACGACAATCGTCGCCCGCGCCAGCGTCTGGAAGAACAGGTTGAAGCCGAGCACGGCCGGGGTGGTGTCGCCGTCCACGTCCAGCGTGTCGCTGCCCACGGCGTGCACGACGACGAAGTAGCGGTGCGGCCCGTGGCCGGCCGGGGGAGCGGCGCCGACGTAGCCGGCGAAGCCGCCGTCGTTGCGCAGCTGCACCGCACCGTCCGGCAGCTGCGGGGCGTCCTTGCTGCCGGCGTCGGCCGGCAGCTCGGTGACCGGGGCGGGGATGTTGGCCACCGCCCAGTGCCAGAACCCGCTGGCGGTCGGTGCGTCGGGGTCGTAGACGGTGACGGCGAAGCTGCGCGTGCCCTCCGGGAAGCCGGACCAGGACAGCTGCGGCGAGCGGTCCTCGCCGCCGGCGCCCATCACGCCGCTGACGTGAGGCAGGGGGAGGGTCGCCCCGTCGGTCACGTCCGTGCTGGTGACGGTGAACGAGGGCACCTGCGGCAGGAAGTCGTACGGGTTGGGGGGGAGCGGCCGGTCGGCCATGTCGGTCCTCTCGACGCCGGGGATACGGATGCGGACGGGCGGCGGGGCGGCCGCGTCCTCGTCGCGACCCTAGGCAGGGGCGGCGTGTCTCGCGCGTCGGCACACGACCGTCCCGGCGTCGGAACGGTGCGGTGACCGCCGCGCCGGTAGCGTCCCCGTCGTGCCTGTATCCGGCCTGGGGCTGCCCGAGTCCGTCCGCGCCTGCCTCTTCGACCTCGACGGTGTGCTGACGCGCACCGCCACCGTGCACATGGCCGCGTGGAAACGCACCTTCGACGAGTTCCTGACCCGCTCGGACCCCGGACAGCCGGAGTTCAGCCAGTCCGACTACAACAGCTTCGTGGACGGCAAGCACCGGGCCGACGGCGTGCGCGGCTTCCTCGCCAGCCGCGGCATCACCCTCCCCGAGGGCGGCCCCGCCGACCCGCCCGACGCGTCGACCGTCCAGGCGATCGCGACCCGCAAGAACGAGCTGGTGCTGCGCGAACTCGAGGAGCACGGCGTGGAGGTCTACCCCGGCTCCGTGCGGTACCTCCGCGCGGTCAAGGAGGCCGGCCTCCCGACCGCGGTGGTCACGGCGTCGGCCAACGGCGAGCAGGTGATCGCCGTCGGCGGCTTCGCCGACCTCATCGACGCGCGGGTGGACGGCGTCGTCGCCGCGCGCGAAGGCCTGCGGGGCAAGCCGGAACCGGACACCTTCCTGGCCGGGGCCCGGCTGCTGGGGGTGGAGCCCGCGGAGGCGGTCGTGTTCGAGGACGCGCTGTCGGGGGTGGCGGCCGGCCGCGCGGGGGAGTTCGGCTACGTCGTGGGCGTGGACCGGGTGGGCCAGGCCGAGGGCCTGGCCGCCGCCGGCGCCGACGTCGTGGTCACCGACCTCGACCAGCTGCTGGGGGACCACTCGTGACCGAGGGGCGGCCCTCGTTCCCGATCGAGCCGTGGTCGCTGACCGAGGTCGGTCTGGACCACTCGACCATCGGCGTGCACGAGTCGGTGTTCGCGCTGGCGAACGGGCACATCGGGATGCGGGGGTCGTTCGACGAGGGCGAGCCCGTCGTCGTCCCCGGCACCTACCTCAACGGCTTCTACGAGGAGCGGCCGCTGCCCTACGCCGAGCGCGGCTACGGCTACCCGGAGCAGGGGCAGACGGTCGTCAACGTCACCGACGGCAAGCTGATCCGGCTGCTGGTCAAGGACTCCCCGCTCGATCTCAACTACGGCGAGATCCTCGACCACCGCCGCACCCTCGACCTGCGCGCCGGGGTGCTGCGGCGGAGCACCGAGTGGCGCTCGCCGGGCGGTCGCTGCGTGCGGGTGACCAGCACCCGGTTGGTGTCGCTGGCCCGCCGGTCCATCGCCGCCATCCAGTACGAGGTGGAGGTCGTCGACGACCTCGGCGACCTGTACGTGGCGTTGCAGTCCGACCTGCTGGCCAACGAGAGCAGCGCGAGCGGCACCGACGACCCGCGGGCTGCGGCGAACCTGGACCGCCCGCTGCAGGCGGAGTTCTCCGTCGGCCGCGGACGGCGCGCCGTCCTGGTGCACCGCACGGCCCGGAGCCGCCTGCGGATGGCCGCCGGGATGGACCACGACGTCGTCGTGCCGGACACCAGCACCGAGGACATCCTCGCCAACGGTGACCTCGCCCGGTACACGCTCGCCGCCCGGATCCCCCCGGGAGGCTCCCTGAAGCTGGTCAAGTACCTGGCCTACGGCTGGTCCTCGCGCCGCTCGGGCGCAGCGCTGCGCGACCAGGTCGAGGCCGCGCTGGCGACGGCGAAGCTGGCCGGCTTCGACCGGCTGCTGCGGGAGCAGCGCGACCTGCTCGACCAGCACTGGGACGAGGCCGACGTCGAGATCGAGGGCGACGACGAACTCCAGCAGGCCGTGCGGGTGGGCATGTTCCACGTCCTGCAGGCCGGCCTGCGCGCGGAGCGCCAGCCCATCCCGGCCAAGGGGCTCACCGGCCCGGGCTACGACGGACACACGTTCTGGGACACCGAGACCTACGTGCTCCCGGTGCTGACCTACACCGCGCCGGAAGCCGCGCGGGACGCGCTGCGCTGGCGGCACTCGATCCTGGAGCTGGCCCGCGAGCGGGCCCGGGAGCTGGGGCTGCGCGGCGCGGTCTTCCCGTGGCGGACGATCCGCGGCGAGGAGACCTCGGGCTACTGGCCGGCCGGGACGGCGGCCTTCCACCTCAACGCCGACATCGCCGACGCCGTGGTGCGCTACTACAACGCGACCATGGACGAGGACTTCGACCGCGACTTCGGGGCCGAGCTGCTCATCGAGACCGCCCGGTTGTGGGCGTCGCTGGGGCACTTCGACGACGAGCACGGGTTCCGGATCGACGGCGTGACCGGGCCGGACGAGTACACCGCGGTGGTCGACAACAACGTCTTCACCAACCTCATGGCCCAGCGCAACCTGCGGGAGGGCGCGCGGGCGGTGGCCCGGCAACCCGACGTGGCGCGGCGGCTCGGCCTCGAGGACGACGAGGTCGAGGTGTGGCTGCAGGCGGCGGCGCTCATGGCGGTGCCCTACGACACGCAGCACGGCGTGCACATGCAGTCCGACGGGTTCACCCACCACGAGGAGTGGGACTTCGCGGGCACGCCGGCCGACCACTACCCGCTGCTGCTGCACTACCCCTACTTCGAGCTCTACCGGAAGCAGGTGGTCAAGCAGGCCGACCTGGTCATGGCGCTGCACCTGCGCGGGGACGCCTTCACCCTCGAGGAGAAGATCGCCAACTTCGCCTACTACGAGGCCCGCACCACCAGGGACTCGTCGCTGTCGGCCAGCGAGCAGGGCGTCGTCGCGGCCGAGACCGGGCACCTCGAGCTGGCCTACGACTACTGGGCCGAGGCGGCGCTGACCGACCTGCAGAACCTGCACCACAACTCGGGGCACGGGCTGCACATCGCGTCGCTGGCCGGCGGCTGGACCGTCGCCGTCGCCGGCTTCGGTGGCCTGCGGGACCACGACGGGGAGCTGACGTTCGCACCCCGGCTGCCCAGCCGGCTCACCAGCCTGCGGTTCCGGGTGGTCTACCGGGGCCGCAAGCTGCTGGTCACGGTCACCCCGACGCAGGCCACCTACCGGCTGGTCACCGGCGAGCCGCTGGAGATCCGCCACCACGACCGGCTGGTGACCGTCGACCACGCGGACCTCGTCCTGGACATCCCCCCGGCCCTCCAGGTCGACCCGGTCAGCCAGCCCCTGGGCTGCGAGCCCCGCCGGCGCACCCGCCCCGGTACTCCGCCGCTCGAGCACCGCACGCTGGACTAGCCGAAGGCCCCGGCCAGCAGCCAGCTGCCCCCGAGCACGAGCGCCCCGACGTCCACGAGGAGGAAGAAGCCGACCCAGACAAGACCCGGGATGGAGGTCAGCCGGGCCAGCTGGTCGGCGTCGGACTCCGGGGCCTGCCGGTGGCGGCGGGCGCGCTGCAGCTCGACGACGGCGCGCGGCGCGGCCAGCAGCAGGAACCACGTGGTGACGGCGGCGACGGCGGCCTGGGCCTCCGGGGGCAGGAACCAGGTCGCGGCGAGCACCAGCCCGCCGCTGACCAGCACCGACCAGAGGCCGTACCAGTTGCGGATCTGCACCAGCAGCAGCCCGAGCAGCCCGACCAGCGCCCACAGCGCACCCACCGCGTGCCCCGCCGCCAGCAGGGCCGCCGCGCCCAGGCCGAACAGTCCGGGGCCGGTGTAGCCCGCGGCGCAGGTGAGCACCATGCCGATGCCGGTCGGCCGTCCGGACGAGACGGTGACCCCGGAGGTGTCCGAGTGCAGCCGGATGCCCGCCAGCCGACGGCCGACCGCCAGGGCGACCAGCCCGTGCGCGCCTTCGTGCGCGATGGTCACGGCGTGGCGGGTGAGCCGCCAGAGCGGCTCGTACAGGACGAGCACGACCGCGACGGCCGCCGTGGCGAGCAGGACGGTGGGGGAGAGGTCGGGAGCGGGGGCGCTCACCCGGTCCCAGAACCGGCCGAGTGCGTCCACGCCGTGGAGTCAACCGCACCGGTCCGGGCGCCGACGGCAGCGCGCCGGTCGGGGCCCTCTGGACCGGCCGGCCGTACCCCGCGCGGCAGGACGGCCGGCCAGCGGAGCCCCTCCGACCTGCTTCCACCGGTAGATTCGGGACCGAGCGGGCCGGATCCGGGCCCGACACGGGCGGTCTGTTGCTGCGAGCCGGGTCGGCGCTCGGCGACGGACCAGGAGTTCGGGAGGACTGCGTGAGCAGCGCAACGTCGGGGAGCACCGACGCGGACCAGCCACCGGGGGCCGGCCGTTCGTGGTGGACCCGGCGGACGTTTCTCGGCGCGACGGCGGTCGCGGGCGTCGGCGTCGCTCTGGCCGGCGGTCGGGAGGTCCTCTTCGGGGGGACGGAGAGCGGCGCCCCTGCGGTCGGGTACGGGCCGCTGGTGGAGGACCCGGACCGTCTGCTCTCCCTCCCGGAGGGTTTCTCGTACCGGATCGTCGCCCAGGAAGGGGAGACGCGCCTGGACAGCGGAGAGGTGTCCCCCTCGGACCCGGACGGAGCGGCGACCTTTCCCCGGCCCGGCGGGGACGGCGCCATCCTGCTGTGCAACCACGAGGTCGGCGGCGACGAGGCCTATCCGGTTCCGCACCCCGAGGGGCTCGTGTACGACCCGCAGGCCAACGGTGGCGTGACCACGATCGAGGTCGACGGCGAGGGCAACCGGCTCCGTCACCACGTGAGCCTCGCCGGTACGCACAACAACTGCGCCGGTGGCAAGACCCCCTGGGACACGTGGCTCTCCTGCGAGGAGACGGAGGACGTCCTCGACGAGCCGCACGGCTACGTCTTCGAGGTCGACCCGTACGACATGGAGGCCAACCGGGACCCGCGCCCGATCAAGGCCCTGGGCCGGTTCCCCCACGAGGCGGTCGTCGTGGACCCCGAGGAGGACGTCCTCTACCTGACCGAGGACGCCGGGGGCCCCAACGGTCTCTTCTACCGGTACAAGCCGCCCGCGGAGCAGCGACCGCTCGGCAAGGGCAGCCTGCGCAGCCTGGCCGACGACGACGGCGTCCTGGAGGCCCTCCGCGCGACGACGGAGGACGGCCGGCACGTCGGAGACCTCTCCGAGGCCACCGAGGTCGGCACCACCTACCGCGTCGACTGGGTCCCGGTCCCGGACCGGGACGCCGGCACGGAGTCCGTCCGTCGCCAGTTCGAGGACGACGAGGTGACCCGGGGCCGCAAGCTCGAGGGGGCGTGGTGGGGGAACGGAGGAGCGTACTTCGTCTCCTCCTACTCGAGGCCGGACGAGGACAAGACCGCGGAGCGCCACGACGGGCAGGTGTGGTTCCTCGATCCGCGCGCCGGCACGGTGCGGCTCGAGCTGCTCTTCGCCGCCACCGAGGACCAGGACGAGGACCCGGACGGCCCCGACAACATCACCGTGTCCCCGTTCGGCGGGGTGATCATCGCCGAGAACGGCGAGGGGAGCGTCTACCTCCTGGGCGCCGCACCGAGCGGAGAGGTCTACTTCCTGGCCCGCAGCGACCACGAGGACGACGACGAGGAGTTCTGCGGTCCGGTCTTCTCGCCGGACAAGAAGCTGCTCTTCGCCAATCTCCAGGGCCCGGGCTACGTCTTCGCCATCAGTGGACCCTTCACCGAGCAGCTCTGACCGGCCGCCGGTCAGTTGCCCGGCTTGACGGCCCTGCCGCGTGCCTGCTCGGCCTCGTCCGCCTCGTAGGTGCCGGGGGCGGCGGTCGGTGCGCCGGCGTCGTCGCCGGGTGGCGTCGCCTTGGCGATGAGGTTGTCCTGGCCGGGGCTCGGGGTTCCGCCGGGCTCGTTGCGCTCGTCGGTGTCGGGACGCTGTTCGGTCATGTGCGGTCCGCTACCCGTTCGGGATGCCGGGACACCTCGAGCTGCCACGCCAGGCGGCCCAGGCAAAGGTCTACCCGACGCCATGCGTCACAGTGACGTAATGGCTCGCGGTCGGGGGCCATCGGGGCAGGGGGCTTTCGGGGCCGGACGTCCCGAGGACCGATGGTGACGGCTCTCGGCGGTCCGGGGTAGCCGAGGAGGTCCGGGTGCCGCGGTAGCGGTAGCGGTATCGGTCAAGGGAGCGGCCAGTGAGGCAGGAGTGCGGGGCTCCGTACGACAAGTTGACATAATGTGCATTATCGGCGCAACGACCGGCGGCGTGGAGAGGGGTTCCCACCCAGTCGAACAGCGCCCGCGAGGTCGGTCCGGAGCGCACTACTTGACGTCGGACTCCCGACGACGCGACGTGTCGCCATGCACGGCGATGCCCCCCGGTGGCGTGCACTCCCGAGCTCGGCGCTGTGCGCGACGACACGACGGCGGGCGCCGGCCGAGTCGCGCACGCTGCCCGGTTGCACGACGGGTCGCGACTCCCCTGCGAGTCGAGCTTCCTGAGTTGATCGTGCTGGTGGCCCGCAGGCACCGCCTCGGGCCCGCTGCGAGGTCGCCGGGTGGCCGCCCGTGGCGGCCCGTCGCCCCCGGGTGACCATGCTCCCCCCGGGCGGCCACACCCATCGCATTGCGTAACGGTGACGAAAGGATGAGTGCCGGCCGTGTTCGACGGGCGCTCCGCACCAGGTGTTCGTAGTGTCGGGGCATGCAGATCCGACGACCGCTCGCCGCCCTCCTGGCTGCTCTGGCGCTGTTCGGCGGCGGTGCCACGATGACCGCCTGCTCGGCCGCCGGGGACAGTCAGAACGACGGCACCACCGACGACGACAGCGGGAACACCGACGGCGACGACCCGAGCGACGACGAGCAGGACAACCTGCCGGACAACAGCGGCCCGGACCAGGACGACGAGGACGACGACTCGACCGACCCCGACTGAGCGCCGCACCTCCGCTGCCCTGACGGCCGGTACCGGGCAACCCGTGCCGGCCGTCAGCTGCGTTCGGTGACCCAGAGCCGGTCCAGCCGGCCCGTCGAGTGCACGAGGTCGGACAGCGAGCGCTCGAGCTCCACCTTGGTCGGCTTCTCCGTCAGGAGCGTCTGCACGTCCTCCAGGGCGCAGCGCAGCTGGTACAGCCGGTCCTGCAGTCCGTCGAGCTCGGCGCGCGAGACCAGCACGACGTCGGCCGGCAGCCCCGCCTTGGCCGTGGCGGAGCGCTGCTCGTAGGCGCGCTGCCGGCACGCCTGCCCGCAGTACAGACGTGGGCGGCCGACCGATCCCTGCTCGGGCAGGACCCGGCGGCACCATCCGCACCGGCGGCCCTCACCGCTCCCCCGGTTGGGCGCAGGGGAGATGGGTGCGTGCGTCACCGTGCCGGTCGCGTGCTGTGCCACGTCTCGGCACGCTAGACGTCACCGGCGACAGGACCCGTGGAACACGCCAGGAACGCCGCCGATCCGCGACGAAGCCGCCTGACCGGCGATCCCGTGGGGGAGGCCGAGACGCCTGTGCGCAGGGTGCCCGCAGCGGAGATCGTGCCGGCTGACTAGCGTGTCGCTGTGCCCCCTGCGCGGTTCGCCTACCTCGACGCGCCGACGCCTCTCGCCATGGCCCACCGCGGCGGTGCGATCGAGCACCTGGAGAACACCCTCCCGGCCTTCCAGGCCTGCGTGGACCTGGGCTACCGGTACCTCGAGACCGACGTGCAGATCACCGCCGACGGCACGCTCGTGGCCTTCCACGACGCGACGCTGGAACGGGTCACCGACCGCACCGGCCGCGTGGACGCGATGCCCTGGTCGGAGCTGTCCGAGGCCCGCATCGGCGGCCGTGAGCCCATCGTGGGACTCGAGGATCTGCTGGGCGCCTGGCCGGACGTGCAGTTCAACCTGGACATCAAGGCCGCCGGCGTCCTCGCGCCGCTGTTTCGCCTCGTGACCCGGATGGGCGTCGCCGACCGGATCTGCCTCGGGTCGTTCTCCGACGCCCGCATCGCCGCGGCCCGCCGCCTCTTCGGCCCGGCCGTCTGCACCTCGCTGGGGCCGCGCGGCGTGGCGGCGCTGCGGCTGTCCTCCTACTCCCCCAGGGCGGCCGGCCTCGTGCGCATCCAGGCCGGCTGCGCCCAGGTGCCGCTCCAGCTGGGCGGCCGGGCCCTGGTCGACGAACGCTTCCTGGCCGCCGCCCACGCCCGCGGCCTGCAGGTGCACGTGTGGACCGTCGACGACCCGGACGAGGCGCGGGCGATGCTCGACCTGGGCGTCGACGGGATCATGACCGACCGGCCGGCGATGCTGCGGGAGGTCCTGGAGGAGCGCGGCCTGTGGGCCCCGCGGTGATCCCGCTGCTGGACCGTTCGGCCCCCGCCGACCCGCGGTGAGCGCCGTCGACCCGCTGCCGCCGGCCGGCCCGTCCGCGGTCCCGGCGTCCGGGGATCGGCGACGGCACCCCGCGCCGGCGCACCTGCGCTTCTTCCACGGCCCCATGGATTGCGGCAAGTCCACCCTGGCCCTTCAGGTCGACCACAACCAGAGCCGGCAGGGCCGGCACGGGCTGCTGGTGACCCAGGGCGACCGGTCGGCGGCTCCGCAGATCAGCTCGCGGGTGGGCTTGTGCCGCGCCGCGATCGAGATCGACGGGGGAACCGACCTCCGGCTGCTGGTCCGCGAGCGCTGGGCCGCCGGTGACCGCGTCGACTACGTCATCGTCGACGAGGCCCAGTTCCTCACCGACCGGCAGGTCGACCAGCTCGCCGAGCTCGTCGACGAGTTCCACGTCGACGTCTACGCCTTCGGCCTGACCACCGACTTCCGCACCCAGTTGTTCCCCGGCACCCGGCGCCTGCTGGAGGTCGCCGACGACGTCCAGCGGGTCCAGGTCGAGGTGCTGTGCTGGTGCGGCCTCCCGGGCCTGCTCAACGCCCGCGTGGTGGACGGCGTCATGGTGCGTGCCGGTGAGACCGTCGTCGTAGCCGACACCGCGCCGGCCCAGCTGCCCGGCGAGGAGCCCGGCTCCTCCCCCGCCGTGCGGTACCAGGTGCTGTGCCGCCGGCACCACGTGCGGGGTCAGCTCGGGCCGACGGCGGCCGGCCCCGGGCAGCTCGCCCTCCCCTGAACCGACCACCTCACCCTCCCGAGGGGTGGCGAAGGCCCGGAAGGGGCCCGGATCTCCCCCCATGCGATGATGAGCAACCGATTCGGCGGAATCTCTTCGTCAAATCTGTCGTTCATCTCTGTGACTCCTCGGTTCGTGGGTATGTCCCGCGCACCGGCGTCGAGTCAACCGACACCACGTACGAGAGGACGGTGTGCAATGGGCGAGCGTTCCTTGCGCGGCAGCCGACTGGGCAGCGTCAGCTACGAGACCGAACGGAACACCGCGCCCATCGAGCGCCAGTACGCCGAGTACCGGTGCGCCTCGGGCCACTTGTTCACGGTGCCCTTCGCCGATGACGCCGAGCTCCCCGACACCTGGGAGTGCAAGTTCGACGGTGCCGCGGCGAAGCTCGTGGGCGGCTCCGAGCCGGCCCCCAAGAAGGTCAAGCCGCCGCGCACCCACTGGGACATGCTGCTCGAGCGTCGTTCCGTCGAGGACCTCGAGGAGGTCCTCGCCGAGCGCCTCGAGGTGCTGCGCGGGCGGCGGACCCGCGCCAGCTGAGAGAGGGTCTGCCTTCCCCCTAGCGTTCGCCCGCTCGCGGCGGGCACCTGGAGGCAGACTGTTCCATCGCCTCACCAGAACGGCCCCGGTGGAATCCCACCGGGGCCGTTCTGCGTGCTGGAGCGTGCCCGCGCGGGGTGGTCAGGTACCCGGGCGCCCGTCGGGGCCGCGGAGCACCTCGCCCTCGATGACGAGGGGCGCCGTCCGGACGTGCTCCCGGTAGGGCATCTCCGCGGTGCGGACGCTGTCGACCCGGACCGGGGGGCGCAGCCCGGCCGGCAGCCGCGAGACGATGAGCCGGCCCAGCGCCGCCCGCACGAGCGACCGGGTGCCCGGCAGCAGGCACAGCAGGCCGAGGACGTCGCCGATGAAGCCGGGCAGGACCATCAGCACCCCACCGGCGGCCACGAGTCCGGCATCGCCCAGCTCGCGGCCCGCGCCCGCGCGACGGGTGCGCGCGCTCTCGCGCAGTTCGATCAGCGCCTTGGTGCCCTGACGGGCCAGCAGCACCCAGCCGAGGGTGCTGGTGGCCAGGGCGAGCAGCACGGTGGCCCCTGCACCGATCCACCCGGCCACGAGGACGAACACGACGACCTCGGCGAGCGCGAGGAGAACCGCGGCGATGCGTATACGACGTCCCACGGCTGTTCCAACGCGCGGGGCGGTCAGGTTGCTCCCGAACCGGTGGCGGACGTCCTGCGCTGCCTGAGGGCCGCTGCGACGGCCAGCAGCCCGACGGCGGTGAGCAGCCACTCCGGCCCGGCTCCGAGCCGGCTCGCGAGGCTGCGCGAGTCCCGCTGGGCGATCTCCTCGACGAAGACGTCGGGGGTGAACAACTCGGAGGAACGGACGACGGTGCCGTCCGGGGCAACGATCGCCGAGATCCCGCTCGTGGCGGCGACGGCGATGCTGCGGCCGTGCTCGACTGCCCGGAGCCGGCTCATCGCCAGCTGCTGCTCGCTCTCGGCGGTGCGGCCGAAGGTGGCGTTGTTGGTCTGGACGACGAGCATGCCGGCTCCGGCGACGTCGGCGACCAGGCCGTCGTAGACCACCTCGAAGCAGATGAGGTCGCCGATGCGGGTGCCCCCGATCTCCAGCAGGCCGGGCTCCTCCCCCGCGCGCTGGTCGGTGACCCGGTCGACCTGCTCGCTGAAGAAGCGGAAGAAGCTGCGGGCCGGCACGTACTCGCCGAGCGGGACGGGGTGCCGCTTCACGTAGGTCTCCCCCGGGCCGTCCGCGGGATCCCAGACGATGGCGGTGTTGCTGATGAAGCGGCCAGGGCCCTGGACGACGGCGCCGACCAGGATGGGCGCGTCGACGGCCCGGGCGGCCAGTTCGATCTGCCCGGCCGCGTCCTCGTTGATGTACGGGTCGATGTCGGAGCTGTTCTCCGGCCAGAGGACGACGTCGGGCTGCGGCTGCTCACCGGCCGCCACCGCCTCGGCCAGCTCGAGAGTGCGCTGCACGTGATTGTCCAGGACGGCGCGGCGCTGGGCGTTGAAGTCCAGACCGGCCCGCGGCACGTTCCCCTGGACCACCGCGACGGTCGACGTCGGCCCGCCCGCGGTGAGCGAGGCGCCCGGCAGCGGGAGCCACGCCACGGCGCCGATCAGCGGGACCACGACGAGCCCGGCGAGGGCTCCGAGGAGCGGACGTGCAGCGGTCCGCCGCGCCGACCGCTCCGAGCGGAGCAGGCGGTGCAGGGCGAGCACCGCGGCGGCCAGCAGCGTGCCGACCAGGGCGACGGCGAAGCTGACGAGGGGCACTCCCCCGTAGGCGGCCAGGGACATCAGCGGGCCGTCGGTCTGGCTGAGGCCCAGCCGGCCCCAGGGGAAGCCGCCGAGGACGACCCGTCCGCGCAGCGCCTCGTCGGTCACCCACAGCGCGGCCGCCCACAGGGGCCACCACCGCAGGCGGGACGTCAGCGCGGTGGCCGCGCCCAGGACGGCGAGGTGGAGTGCCTCGAACACCGCCAGGGCCAACCACGGCATGGGGCCCACGTAGATGCCGGTCCAGCTCAGCAGCGGGACGAAGAAGGCCAGGCCCGTCACGAGGCCCAGCCAGAGGCCACCTCGCACGCTGCGCCCGTGGACCGCGAGCGCCAGGGCGGCCGGGCCGAGCACCGCGAGCGGGACCAGTGCGGGACCGGGGAAGGCCAGCATCATGGCCAGTCCCCCGGCGGCCGCGAGCAGGGTGCGCCACGGCAGGCGCGTGGCGGCACCGCGGGGTGCGGGGCCGTCGGGCTCGGAGGCGGTGCGGAGCAGCGTGCCCGGTGCTGTGGCCACGCTCGCCCTCCCGGGAACCGTCGGCCCGGAGGCAAGCAGTCGCCTGCCACCCGGGTTCGCTCCCCGGCCCGGCCGGACGGGGGGTCGGGACCGCCGCACTCGCCGCTGCGGCCCTGACCCAGCATCCCATCCCGGCGCATCCGGGGGCCGGCCGCGTCGATCGGCCCCGGAAGTGCCGGTGTCGTTCCGCGACCGGAGGGCGTCGGCGGACCGCCTCCTCGGGTCCGCGTCTTCGGGCCGGCCGGCCGCGCGCCGGCTGCGCGTGGCTCGACCGTTGTCTGATGACACGGACCTCGAGGGGCTCCGCCGGTGTCGCGGGACGCTCCCCCGGTCTGACGCGGGGCCCCCACGGCCTGGTGGCACGGCCGGCCAGGACGCCGTCCGTGCCGGCCGAGGGGCCCGCACGCTCGATCCGGGGAGGCACGTCTCGGTGCTCCCGGTGAGGAACTGCAGGGACTGTAAGAACAGTCCGGGTCCGATCAGCAACCTTCGGTGAACCTGGGCGCCACTGTGACCCGATCGTTATGTGGCCTACAGCGACTGGAACGACCGCAGCACCGCGGACCGCGCGGCATGCGTCCGGGACAGGGACCCGGAGCGTTCAGCGACGGCGCAGCAGGCCGGTGACCCGCTGGAGTGGGGACTTCTTCGACGCCCTCGGACCGTTGCCCGCGGCGCGAGCGGCGTCGGCCACGAGGGCCTCCTCCGGCGTCGGGGCGGTGCCGCCCAGATGCACGGGCAGCCACCAGCGCTCCTCGGGGCCGGCCGGCTGCTCGGGGTAGTCCCGCTGCGCCTCGTCCAGCAACGCCTCCATGGCAGCCCGCGTACGGCGCAGCAGCTGCTGCACCTTCTCCCCCGGCTCCGGGACGATCGGCTCTCCGAGGATGACCATCACCGGCACACCCCGCCGGAGCTCGACCTTGTGGCCCTTGGTCGCGACCCGGTGCCCACCCCACACGGCGGCGGGGATGATCGGGACGCCCGCGTCCATGGCCATCCGGGCGGCGCCGGCCTTGAGGTCCTTGACCGTGAAGCTGCGGCTGATGGTCGCCTCCGGGAAGATGCCGACCACCTCGCCGTCCTTCAGCGCGCGGACGGCGGCGTCGAAGGCGGCTGCACCGGCCTTGCGGTCGACCGGGATGTGGCGCATGGCGCGCATGAACGGCCCGGCGAACCAGTGGCCGAACACCGCCGACTTCGCCATGAAGCGGACGAGCCGGTGCTGGGAGATGGCGCCCAGTCCCAGGAACATGAAGTCGAAGAAGCTGACGTGGTTGCTGCAGATGATGGCGCCGCCGGTCGCCGGGACGTGCTGGGAGCCACGTACGTCGAACCGGAAGCGGAACAGGTGGAAGACCACCAGGGTCAACCGGACCACGAACCGGTAGGGCCGGTCACGACGGCTCGGCGAGGCGCCGAACAGATCGCTCCGCACGACGTCGCGCCAGCTCGCTGTGTACATGGGCGGACCCTAACCAACCCCGGGGTCCGTTGCCCGGCCGGTGGCGCGTCCTATGGCGCTGCGGGGACGGCGACGGCCCGGCTCCCGGTGGTGTTGCTGCGGCACCGCCCGGAGGGCGGTGGAGGATGTCAACGGCGCAAGACCACGAGCGCCGGGTCGCATTGTTGTTGGGGATAACGGTAGTGTGCCGGCATGTCGCGCGCGTGGCAGCAGCCGTTGCCCGAGATGCCGTCGCCTCCGCCGGAGCGGGCCTGGCGCCGCTGGCCGCCGCCACCCGGCTACGAGGTCCAGTGGCGCCGACTGGCCGAAGCGGCGCTCGAGCTGGACATCGGCCCGGACGAGCTGGCCCGCACCGGTCTCGGTCCGCTGGCGACCGCCCGCGAGTGGAAGCCGGCGACCGTGGCGCTGTACAGCAAGGTCGCCCGTTACGGCGGCCTCGCCCTGCCGCGGGCCCACACGCCGGAGCCCGATCCTCAGCAGCTGGACCTGCGTCCGCTCACCGAGCTCCGCGGATCCGATCCCGAGCACGTGCGGGCGGTCGCCTGGTGCGCGCTGGCGCTGGCCTGGCCGGCGCCGGTCGGCATGTTCCGCTCGTTGCGTCGGGACCAGGTGCACGCCGGCGCCCGGCGGCTCGTCGTGCGCACCGACGACGGCGAGTGCTCGGTCGCCGGCGCGCTCACCGCCTGGCACGCGTGGGAGACGGTGCGGGAGCGCTATCCCGCGCTGGCGGCCAGTCCGTGGGTCCTGCCGGCGCTGCGCCGCGGCCCAGGGCTGGACTCGCGGATCGGCGGTCGGCTGTCCAACCAGGCGCTGCAGGTGACCTTCGGCAAGCACGCCGGACGCACCGCCCAGCACCTGCGGGCCACCGCTCCCCCGTCGCGCCGGGCCGCAGCAGAGGAGCTGGTCACGGCGTACCGGGACCTCTCCTACGACTCCTACCGGCGCCTGGCCCTCGCGGCCGGAGCTCCCCCGGTGTCCGCGCGGGGTGTGGTCCGGGCCGCCCGCTCGGTGGCCCGGACGTCGAGGAACGCGCGCGCCGCCGGCTGAACGGACCGCTGTCGTCGGGGTGCGCCGTCGGACGCGGGCAGTGCCGCCGGTCAGAGCAGGGAGAGCTGCTCGCCGGCGTCGGCCGCGTGCTCGGGCTCCTGGGCCGCGACGACCTGCTCCCCCTCCGGCCGGACGCCCGGCAGACCGGTGGCCGGCAGACTGCCGGCGGGGAAGCCGACCTCCTCGTCGCCGGGTACTCCGGTGACCAGCGTTCCGTCGGCACCCCGGGCCGCTCCCCCGCTCTGCCGGTCCAGCCCGTGCCGGGCGAGCAGCGGCGCGACCCGCTGGGCCAGCCAGGTGCGGTACTCGGCCGAGACGTAGGCGCGGCGCGCGTACATCCGCTCGTAGCGCGGCACCAGCTCCGGGTGGGCTGCACGCAGCCACGCCATGAACCATTCGCGTGCGCCGGGACGCAGGTGCAGCGGTATGACGGTGACGCCGGTGGCCCCGGCAGCCGCGATCGCGCCGAGTGCGGCGTCCAGCGAGGCCTCGTCGTCCGTGAGACCCGGCAGCACCGGCGCGAGGAAGACCCCGCACGGCAGGCCGGCGTCCGCGAGCGCCCGGACCAGGTCCAGCCGCGCCCGAGGGGTGGGCACACCCGGCTCGAGTGCCTCGTGCAGGCCGTCGTCCCAGATGGCCATGGAGACGCCGAGCCCCAGCGGGACCTGCCCGGCGGCCTCGACGAGCAGCGGGACGTCGCGGCGCAGCAGCGTGCCCTTGGTCAGGATGGAGAACGGCGTGCCCGAGTCCGCCAGAGCGCGGATGACGCCCGGCATGAGCCTGTAACGGCCCTCGGCGCGCTGGTACGGATCGGTGTTCGTGCCGAGTGCGACGTGCTCGCGCGCCCAGGTGGGACGGGCCAGCTCCCGGCGCAGCACCTCGGCCAGGTTGGTCTTCACCACGACCTGGGTGTCGAAATCGCGACCCGAGTCGAATTCGAGCCACTCATGCGTCTTCCGAGCAAAGCAGTACACGCAGGAATGGCTGCATCCCCTATAAGGATTGATGGTATAGGGAAACGGCATCGCGGAATCGCCGGGCACCTTGTTGAGCGCCGAGCGGGACCGCACCTCGTGGAAGGTGAGCCCCGGGAACTCCGGCACCTGGACGCTGCGGAGCAGGCCCCGGATGCTGGGCATGCCCGGCAGGGTCGTGGGCTCGTCGAGGTCGAGCCGCTGCGCTTCCCACCGCATGACCACCATACGAACAC
>Ga0210040_10002093_pt1 | contig 28770 bp, 24 predicted proteins | sample CryGeyCG12114_NA_FD_185462 | JGI IMG/M metagenome (GOLD analysis project Ga0210040, IMG submission 185462) | Groundwater microbial communities from aquifer - Crystal Geyser CG19_WC_8/21/14_NA (SPAdes) (version 2) | ecosystem: Environmental > Aquatic > Deep subsurface > Groundwater | place: USA... | reverse complement strand
GTACCCGCGCCGTAAGTGTTACGCAAAAACAACAAATGGCCGTTATGATGGGCGGTATGTTAATGGCGGCGGTGGTAGTGGTTTACATGCTCCCTCCGGAAGTAAGCTTTAGCGAAGCCGTGCATGTTGCTGGCAAAATGGGCAAGCTAAACCTGGTAAATTTCTCTTTCGATCCGAACGACCGGTATAATGTATGGTCGGGTATTACGGGTGGCGTGTTTTTGTTTATGGCTTATTTTGGTACCGATCAATCGCAGGTGGCGCGTTATTTATCGGGCAAATCTATAACCGAAAGCCGCCTTGGTTTGCTGTTTAACGGCCTGCTTAAAATACCGATGCAGTTTATTATTTTGTTTGTGGGCGTAATGGTATATGTATTTTACCAGTTTGTAGAGCCGCCGGTATTTTTCAATAAATTAGAAAAAGAAAAACTGTACGAAACTCCATATGCCCCCGATCTGATTCAGTTGGAAACCCAGCACCACCTGAACTTTCAGGATAAAAGAGAACAAGTAAAAGCTATGGTACAAGGCCTGCAAGCGGATGATGATGCGGCAGTAGAAGCGGCCCGGTCTGATTTATCGGTTATAGAAACCAAGGGTAAAACTATAAGGGGTGCAGTAAAAGATTTAGTAAAAAGAGCCAATCCCAAAAGCGAAGTAAAAGATACGGATTACGTTTTTATTTCTTTTGTAATGCAATACATGCCAACCGGCATGGTGGGTTTGTTATTAGCCGTTATATTTTGTGCCTCCATGTCTTCTTCGTCTTCCGAATTAAATGCTTTGGCCTCCACTACGGTCATCGATATCTATAAACGATCGGTTAAAGTGAGGGCTTCAGATGCGCATTATTTAAGAATGTCGAAAGTGTTTACCGTTGTTTGGGGTTTATTGGCTATTTCGTTTGCTACTTTAGCTTCCCGGATGGATAATTTAATTCAGGCGGTCAATATCCTGGGATCGCTGTTTTACGGCACCATTCTGGGTATTTTTGTGGTGGCTTTTTACATCAAACGCATCAAAGCCCAGGCTGTTTTCTGGGCCGCTATCTTGGCCGAATTGATAGTGATATTTATTTATATCCGCACCAACCTGGGTTTCCTTTGGCTTAATCCTATTGGCTGTTTATTGGTGATAGTATTCGGTATGTTCCTGCAACTAACCCAAAAGCAGACTAGCACCCAATAAAGTAGCATCTAAAATTTACCCTTAATCGTAACCGGTTACAATTACTTGAAGCTTTGCCAAAGCCTTGATATGAATAATCCTTTTCTGTCTAAAAACAGCTGGCTGTTTTTTATCTCCTTGGTTAGTGTGGTTTTGTTAATAGGCGAACTGCTGAATCATCGGTTTACGATGCACGATCTGGAAGTATATTACCGCACCGCCCACCGCATGGTACACCATGAAACATTATACCGCATCCAATCCGATGGCCATTATGTTTACAAATACGCCCCTACTGCCGCTGCTTATTTTATTCCTTTTCTGATACTGCCTTTTACAGCGGCTAAAGTTGTTTATTGGTTTCTGTTAACCGGAATTACGGCGTATATTTTACACCTGCTCTTTGCCATGATAGCCGAAAAACCCAATCAAGAAGATTTCAGGCTAAGGAATAAGGTACTTTTACTCTCTTTTCTGGCCGGGGCAGCTCATTTTCACCGGGAGTGGCATTTAGGGCAGGTAAACTTATTTTTACTTTTTTCTTATGTATTCATTACCTGCAGTTTAATAAAAGACCGGCCCTTAATGGGTGGCTTTTGGCTGGGCTTTAGTTTGTATCTGAAACCTTTCGGCCTACTTTTTTTACCTTATTTTATTCTCCGGAAGCAATATAAACACGTGCTTTATTCATTGGTATTTCTGCTCATATTCGGACTCATTCCGTTTATTTTTTATCCGTCGGGGCCGGCCTTTAAACAACTTTATCTAAGTTGGTTTAACGAATTAGCCATCGAAATGAAAATGAAGCAAGATTTGCTGGCAGCCGGAAATCACACCATTTTTTCGGTTTTAGCCCGCTATACTCCCCTGCAATTATTCCTAATCAATGCCCAGGCAGTTAAAATATACCAATTAATAGTATTGGGTATCATTGCTACTTGCTTTTTACTGTTTATAAAATCAAGCAGAAAGGAATTGCAAAACTATTATGTAGCCGAAATGGCTTTTTTAATCGCCTTTATTCCGATGCTGGCTTTTACCAGTTATAATGCCTTTCTGTTTGCTACTCCTTGCATTGTAATTTTACTATATAATGCCCGGCAATTTTCCGGTAGCGAAAAGATACTTTTAACCCTGGCTTTAATTTTAATAGGCGGCAATATACGGGATCTGGTGGGGGCTAAAAACTTTGCTGTATTAGACGGATTATCCGTGTATACTTTTGGAAGTATTCTGCTGCTGATATTACTCTTTCGCTTACGAAAGAAACAGTACCAGCTAAGAGATCAGGCCCAGATTGCGGTTCCGGAAGCATAGGTATAGCATATTTTTCGCCATTTAAAATTATCTGCATTCCTGATTATTCCTTGAGAAGGTTATTATTTCAGGTAACAAAAAAAAGCCACCTTTCGGTGGCTTTTTTTTGTTAATGCTGAGATCAGAAAAACAACTTATTTAGCAGTTTTCCATTCGGCAATTGCTTTTTCGTTCAGACGAACATAATCCTGGTTTTTAGCTTCTTTGGCTAAAGCTATAGATTTTTCGGCCGAAGCAATGGCACCTTTGTAATCTTTGTTCTTGGCCTGAATCTTAGCCTGGGTATGCATGTTCCAGAATTTTGGATCTTTTTCGTTGGCTTTCTTAATCCAATCTAAAGCTAATTTCTGGTCTTTGTTATTTTCAAGATAATAAACCGCCGCGGCTGCATATAAATCCGGGGTTACGTTTTGGCCGCTTACTACTTTTTCCTGGATTTGCGCCATTACTTTACTATCCACTTCGGTTACTATTTTAAATTTAGCCGCCGTATTTTCCCACAACATTTCGAGGTTAGCGGTAGCGGGGGTTAAATCGGTGAAGTTAATGGTAAACGTTTCGGTTTTAGTAGCGGTTTTGGTGGGCTTTACTTTAAAGCGGGCTACATCTTCCGCTTCTTTGTAATCCTGGGTATTCGCGCCCAGTTTGGTATTTTTATTTAAAATTACAGTCCATTCGGTTTCGGTGGGTATGGTATAAAGCGCATATTCCCCTTTGGGTACTTTGTTGCCTTCTACCGTTACATCATCCTCAAACTTAATGGTAGTGGAGGCATTGGCACCGGTACGCCACGGAGATCCGTATGGCAAAGTTTCACCAAATATTTTACGGCCTTTTACACTAGGGCGCGAATATTTTACCGTAATATCCGTAAGACCAACCCGTTGCTGCACGGTGGCCGATGGACTGGCAGCAGGCATGTTAATCTGGGCGAACAACTCACTTGAATTCAACACCAGCAGCGCCAGTAACAAAAACAAACTACTTCTTAGCTTTCTCATTTTACGCAAATAAATTAATTTTAAGTTTAACCTAAATTCCGGGTAATATTACTAAAACCGCCGAAATTTTCTAAACTTAAATGGCCTAACCCGCTCATAAATTTTTAAATATACGTTGCGTATTGCGTAATATTGCAGAGGCAGCACATTGCTGTTTTCTCTATCCCGAAACAAAATCTTAAGCCACCCAATCCGAAATACTTGCTTTTGATTAAAGTTAAAGCCGAATTCCTAAACGGATTGATATCTCTTTCTTGTTTTTTACGTCCTAAGCATTAAGATTAAATTTGTATAGAGCAGAAACAACATGAAAGAAGTAACAAAAGCAGAATTTGAGCGCTTTACCGGCGGGTATTATGGTGGTTATAAATCGAAAATAGACACGAACGAAGATCCGTTTGTAGAGTATTTTTATCCCAAAACGGAGGAGAAATGGAAGGGTAATAACCACGTTGCCAAAATTGTTTACGAAGAGGAAAATAACCACTATTATATTGCTGCCGAATAAAATCTTTAACAGATCTTACGGTCTGAACCAACTTCTATTTACCCGTACTGTTGTGTAAGCTATGTCCAGAAAAATTACATTATTACTGATTCTTGCCTTAGTTTTGAATTTAGTTTTAGCCGGCATCATTATTTACAATAGAAATGGTACGCTGAGCACCGATTCCCTTTCAATAGCCTATCTTTTTGGGCGCGGTATTATTTACTGGCTGCGTCCTTTTCTCTTTGTAGCCATGACCCGTTTTTATTATATTATAACCAAAAGAAAGTTCTCGGAAAATGTAGCTATTGGCGCTTACGGCGGCTCCTGGCTGATTTTGTTGATCGGTATGTTTTACAATTATTATTAAATCTGAGCCTATAATATCTTTAGTATATAATACTAAGTGATAAATGCTTTCTCCCGGCAATTTCGTGAGTTAGAACATTTTCGAAGGCATTATAATCTTTTTGCCACCCGAAAAGTCATGAGAAAGTCTGGGAGCATAAAAGCAGCAATTGGCTGGAGCTGTTGCAGCGGTGAGAAAAAATCAGGATCAGAATATATCGTTTGTAAAGAACAAAAGCGCACCGGCCCTTTTACCGCAATGGAGGTAAGCAGTAACTGACCGCTCGGGTTTTGTTGCGTTATCCGGGTTAAGGGAAGTAATTTCGAAGTAAAAGGAAGTTGCCATTTCCCGGGTTTAAGCTGCGCTTCAAAAAATTTATGGTTTTGCTGCTCCGCCCCGAAAACAAAAGAACCATCCGGCAGCTCCGATATTTTAAATTGTGCTAACTCTTTGGGTATGGCCCAGTTTTCGCGGGCATTCCACAAACTATCGTAGCTGGAAACATATATCTTAGATATCGAAAAAGTTAGTTTGCCCCTTAAATAAAAGAAGCCCGGTATAAAAAGCAGCTCGTAATAAGGTCCTACATCCGACGAATTATAATCGACGAGCATTACCGCCCCTAGCCCACCTTTGTAACCTGCCTGCTGGTAATCGGCCATAAAACCAAACTGTTGATTAAAAGCCGCCGGGAAATGGTAAAGCAAAACAAAACCACGGCCGGTAAGAGACCAGGGCGCCGGAGCAATCTTAAATGGCTGCATAAGTTTAAAGTTTAACGCCACTACGTACCGCTAAATACCTGATTTTGACTCATGAGCAAGGATAGCTATCTTTTCGGCAATTTCGGGTGCTTGTTCTTCCTGTAGCAAGTGCTTTGCTTTAAGCTGGTGTACGTGCAACAGCGAAGCTGCTTCTTTTATCTCCCGGCCATAACGGTCATACGTTAAGCCATCATCTTCGGCGCCCCAAATGGCCTGTATTGGGTACGTAACCTGTTGCACCGCCTGCAAACACAAGTGCCGGTAACTTTCTGAATGCTCAAAGTTGCGCATTATTTTCAGGAATGCTGCCCCATCATCTTCTCGCTTCAGAAGATCGACATACGCGTAAATTTCTTCTTCCGGAATACCAACGGCATTGCAAACGCCCACCGTGTTAAACATCCAGTGCCAGGTAGCATGCCGAATGGCCATTAGTTCGGCTTCTCCCAGTACCGGTTTTTCGAAAGGCCGCATGGGCAAAGGTTTCTGGAAGTTGACCACATCTATCCAGGTATTCAGTATGGTAAGCGACAGTATTTTTTCTTTATTGGCGGCCGCCAGGGCAAAACCAATCGGTCCGCCAATATCGTGTACTACCAGGTGGTATTGGTTAATGCCTAATTCTGCAATGGCCTGGGCTAAAAAGCGGGCAAAGTTGGGAAAAGAATATTCAAAGTCGGCTGGTTTTTCCGAAAGACCAAGCCCGGGCAAATCTACACAAATACCTCTAAAACCTTTGGCAGCTAACTCCGGCAGCACTTTCCGGTACAGAAACGAAGAAGTTGGTACGCCATGAATACAAAATACAGCTTCGCCGCTTCCATAATCCAGGGCAAAGGTATTCAGGCCATTTACGGTAAAAAATTTACCCGATGATTTATGTTTTTCAATTACTTCTTCGACTGTTAAATGCGCCATTGCTCAAAAATAAGTTTAAACTAAGGCTTATACGCACCAAATTATGGTATTGAACAAACACAGCAAGGTTAATTTCAGCATAATAGATTAAGAAAGGCGTATTCTTCATTTATTTGCGCAACTGCATCATGCATTTAATTTATCGCCTGAATATTTTCTTACTAAATTTAGTAGATAGATTTTAATTAAAACTATTTTGGCGGGTGCAATTATATTTGAAGATTTTACGTATGCCGGATGGCCGAACAAAAGAAAATAAGTTGGCTCGTTTTAAATGAGCGCTCCTTAGTTTCCGGCTTTTAGTTCGGAATAAAATAAATTGCCCGTTCAGAAATTAATAAAATGCAGGAGAAATAAGAACTAATCTCCTTCATTAAGCAAAGAACAGATATTTAGATGTATCAAGAAACAACGTATCGGGCGGCCCAAGCCGTGGCCGAAGTAACCGCAGAGCATTTTGCCCAGCACATTGCCGCGGCCCAGTTGCGGGGCGAGCAAAACCTGGCGCCCGATCCTTATGCCCAAACCATTGCGCGCATTATTGACGTAACTTTTTGGGCCAGCCTCCGGCGGGAAGAAGGCCATTCGCCGAAGATTTCCCTTGCTTTTCTGCCACCTTCCGCCTCGAGCCAGCCTCTTCTTTTCGAACAAAAGCTACCGCTTAACCCGCATATTCTTACAAAACTGGCTCCGGCGGTAGAACGCCCTGGCATTCACCTGGGCATCTGGTTTGAAGCCGGTGAGCTGCACGTTTGGGGAACTACCCGTGATATTCCTCCTTATTGCTTTGTGCTGGAAGTTATTGAACCTGGTTTGCTGGTAATAAAACACCGCCGCCAGGATAATTACGGAAAGTTTATAAATGTTGCGGTATTAAAAGGAGACCAGGTAAAAGTGGTAGATGAAACCAGCGCCACTATATCCGACTGCCCGGCCCTGCTTACTTCTTTGCTGGGCTTTATCTCACCTTCTTCTCAACACGACACGGTTGACGTACTGGTACAACTGGCAACTTCTATGCGCGCGCATGGCCGCGGCGGCTCGCTTTTAGTTGTTCCGGCCCAGAATCAGGAATGGCGCAAATCTATTGTGCATCCTATTCTGTATTCGGTGGCGCCGGCTTTTTCTGAACTTACCCATTTAGCTCAACAAGATGTAAACGAAGCCGATCGTAACCGCTGGCTGGCAATCTTGCAACGGGCGGTAGACAACGTAGCCGGACTTACAGCCGTAGACGGCGCTACTATTATCAGCGATCAATACGAACTACTTGCTTTTGGGGCAAAAATTACCCGGGCAGATGGAAATGCCCAGGTAGAAAAAATGATACTGACCGAACCCGTTAAAGGCGGCGGCGCGGTAGTGGTTTCGCCTGCTCAGAGTGGCGGTACCCGGCATTTGTCGGCGGCCCAATTTGTGCACGATCAGCGGGATGCCCTGGCCCTGGTAGCCTCACAGGACGGACGTTTTACTATTTTCACTTGGTCGTCTTGCGAAGAAATGGTACACGCGCACCGGGTAGATGCTTTATTACTATAATTTTACCCGGAAACACCTAAGAAAGCAATAGCATAAATAAGTATAGCGGAATACACAAGTCTATATAAATAAACCGAAGAATTTAATCGGTTGCAAATTGGTTAGCTCCTTTGGGATAACGGGATAAAATCACTATAAAGCAGGTTTTCACCGGTTTTGCGCAACATCAGTTACTTAGTTAAGTGTTTTTTAACTTTCAGGTAAGAGCCTGGAGAAGACATTAGCTTATATAAATTAAAAAAATCATATATATACTCTTGCTAAAATAATTTTAATTTTTGTACATTTATAATAAAAATAGAAAAACGGTTCATCATCTATATAATCTTATAAATCTATAATTATTCCATGAAAAAGTTATTCCGCAAAGCTATCAAACCTTTTCTTCCTACTTACGAAGTAATTTGCACCAATTACCAGATTATTCCAGGCCTACCCGTAAATAAAAACCAATCGCAGCATGCTTTTGAAAAAGGTGCTTCCCAGGAAGCTAACGCTTTTTATACCAGCGTAATTTCTTCGGATTTAACGAAAAACATGGCTCCGATTGAAGTACATCTGAAAAGAAGAGGAAAAATTATTAAAACCACCGAAATCGGACCTATAGCCGAATTAAAAAATTTCCGGATGGCCGCTCATGCGTAAGGCTTTTCAAACAACTTGGCAACGAACCCTTCTGGCAATTCCGGAAGGGTTTCTTTATTTATATGTACCACTACAACTCATTACAAGTTTTAAATTAAATATAATTTTATAATTTAATCAACTTTACTCTTCTACATCAAGGTTGCATTATATAAACTTTATTTTAGCATTTATCTTATTTCAAGACAAATTATCTTAAACCTTAATCTTAGTTTTAGTAAATAAACTATTATGATTTCAGGTTATAAAAACAATATTTAGTTTGCTACTGGTCTTTACTAATTTTTAAATTTTCTTAATCATAAAATCTTGTTCTTAAAGCTGCCTGAAATTTGTTAAATTATATTGCATGGTAAGCCGCTTAACCGTTAATCTTTAAATACGTTTACAGGTTGTTCTGCTTGCGATTTATATACTGCCGCGTCAGTTTATCAGCACAAAGTGTTTTAACAAAAAGGCGGCATAACAGTTTAAATAAAAACGAGAAGCAATTTTTTTCATTCAGGTTAAGAATATGGATAATATAAATGAATTTAAAAAACAGTATGAATTAGCAACTTTTGCCGGAGGTTGTTTCTGGTGCATGGTAAAGCCCTTCGATCAGTGGCCCGGCGTCATACAAGTAATTTCGGGTTATACCGGTGGCGATTTACCCAACCCCACCTATGAGCAGGTTTGCTCCGACCGCACTGGTCATTACGAAGCCGTGCAAATTACCTTTGATCCGGCAATTATAAGTTACGAGGAAATTTTAACGGTTTTCTGGCAGTCCATAGATCCTACTGATGCTGGCGGCCAGTTTGGTGACCGGGGATCTTCTTACCAAACGGCTATTTTTTATCATAATGAAGCGCAAAAAACTTTAGCAGAAGAAACAAAAAAAGAACTGCAAGCCAGCGGACCTTTCGGTGGGCGCCCGATTGTTACCCCTATTCTTCCGGCCAAACCTTTTTATCCGGCCGAAACTTACCACCAGGACTACTACAAAAAGAACCCGATGCATTATCAGAGGTATAGCATTGGATCTGGCCGGGCCGGTTTTCTGGAAAGACACTGGAAAAAAGCTTAAGAAAATTCATTTTCTAAGACTTGCACGCTATACGATCTGCTTTCAAGGTTTTACTACCGTTTATATCACGCTGGTAGTTTTGGAAAATAAAATATTGGAGATCGAATTTTATTAAAACACATAATTTTAAAAGATTCAAAAATAAAAATTGCTGGCGTTTAGCAGTTCTTGCGTAAGCGCCAGCAGTTTTTATTTAAAGTAAGGCTAAATACTAAACAATTGCCGGTTTTAACTCGGGTGTTCTGTTGCTGCTAATTAGTACGGTTGCCGCAATAAAGAATCCGCCAAGTGCTAAAGCTGCACCTACCCATTGGGGGGAAGTATAACCATAGCCGGCGGCTAACGGCAAACCACCTAAATAAGCACCCAAGGCATTACTAACATTAAATGCGCCCTGGCTTACAGCCGAACCCAGCATTTCGGCACCTTTAGCCGCATTTATCATTAACATTTGTATAGGCGCAATCATGGCAAAAGCAATGGCACCGGTTATAAAGGTCATGATAACCGAAGTAACTTTATACTCTGCCGCAAAAGAAACCGCTAGGAGCGCCACTACCATAGCCAGTAACAGCCAGCAGGTAGCTTTTATGGGTGAAAACCGGTCCGCCAGGCGCCCGCCAATGGTATTACCCACCAACATTCCGATGCCGGCAATAATCAAATTCCAGGTTACATCATTGCTGCTAAAACCCGTTACGTTTATAAGCAAAGGTGCTATATAGGAAAACCAGGCAAAAAAGCCTCCAGTACCAATCATAATAATGCCGAGTATCAGCCATAATTCCAGCCGTGAGAAAACTTTTAGTTCCCGGGCCAGACTAGCTTCTTTAGCGGCCGGCAAATGGGGTAACCAGCGCTTTATGCTCCATACCGCCACTAACCCTACAACGGCTACTATAACAAAGGTAATGCGCCAGCTAAAGTTATGCCCGATAAAGGTTCCGACCGGCACGCCGAAAATATTGGCAATGGTTAAACCGGCAAACATAGTAGCAACAGCCTGGGCTTCCTTGCCCGGATCAGCCAACCGACCGGCCACCACGGCACCCACCCCGAAGAAAGCCCCGTGGGGCAAACCAGATATAAACCGGGTTAGCAACATAAGTACATAACCCGGAGCAAAAGAAGATAAGGCATTGCCTACGGCAAATAATACCATTAAACCGCTAGGGTTTTCTGAGGAGCTATTTTACCGGCTAAAGCGGTAAGTAAAGGCGCTCCGCATACCACGCCCAAAGCATAAGCCGATATCAGATGTCCGGCCGTAGGTATAGAGATATGCAAATCGCGGGCAACATCGGGCAAAACGCCCATTATCACAAATTCGGTCATACCAATCCCAAAACCACCAATGGTTAAGGGCAATAATTTTAATTTCATATATAACTTATATTTATATGTAGCTAATTTATGCTGCATCCTCCATGCATTTATTCTGCTGTTATAATAATATGATATAAAACCAGAAGAACAGACTTTTGAATTAACTTCGATGCAAAACCAGTATCAGCTGAAAAAACAAAACCTCCAAACCAACGGCTTTGGAGGCATCAAATACATTGTAATTTATTTTACTACTTTATCTAACCAGATTATTATCGTTGGTAATGCCTGGCGGTTATTTCCTGAATTTTAGCATGTGTATAATTCAAGCCATCAGAATGCATCAGCAAGCTTTTCAAATACTGTTGAAATTGCTCGTCATTCAGACGCATTTCAATGCTATCCAGGTGATTGATGGCAGCTATTATTTCTTTAATATTCATTTAACTATTATTTATTATATTCTTATTAATACACGCAAAATTATAAATTATTTTTATATCATACAACTATACGTTACATAATTAATAATGATAACTCAAAATGATTAAATATTTTTAAAACAAAAAAAACATTTATAATACCAGCTTTAATTATTGAACCTGGTAGCAACAAGTCAGGAGAAATTTACGCTCCATATCTTTATACACCGGATTGTTAGAGTTGAATCATATTGCCTTCGATCTCTATAATTCACTATTTACAATAACTTATCAAAAGCTTCAGAATACGTATCTAAGCTCCTTTTTTTAGAGGTAATGTTACTTAAGTAAAAATACGTATCTGTAAGAACATAATTTTCGTTACATATTCAATTTGAATATTAAAATAAATAGCCCCTGCTAATGGAATATAAAGGAACCAACTTTGGCGTAACAGATAGCAAAGAAGAAAAACACTCCTCCGACGAATTTATAAATCCTTTACCCCGAACCGTACTCCGTCCCAATACTTATATGCTCCTGGATGGAGAATGGCGGTTTTCGTACGATGTAGAAGACAAAGGTTTAGAGGAAAAGTGGTACCTGGGTCATGATTATGAAGATACAGCTAAGTGGCCGGGCACGGTAGAACAACATATTGCGGAAGCCCGGGGACAACAACAAGGCTCGCCCTGGCAGGATAAAGTTATTGTTTGGTACGAACGTGATTTTCCCTGGCCCGAATTAGTTGATAGCGATGCTCCTTCCCTTTTCCAGATTACGTTTGGTGCCTGCGGCTACGAAACCCGGGTTTGGCTAAATGGGCGCCCAATGCGTACCATAGAAGGAGAAGACGTGCATTACGGTGAGTACAACTCTTTTTCTTACGAGTTAGATGAAGATGACCTTTATCCGGATAACCGGCTGACCGTACGCATTAGTGGCACTATGGATGCGGATATACCCAGAGGTAAGCAGGAATCGCACGTTTATAAGCGGGGCGGAATCTGGTACCAAACCAACACCGGGGCAGTACGGAGTGTTTGGCTGGAAACCATTGAACGCAACCGTTTACGCTCCCGGGTGGGGGTTGTTAGCGTAGTAGAAGATTCCCTGGTGCGCTTTAACCTTACTCCCCGTATTCATGATGCCGGGCAATATACCATCAAGCTGCAGGTTTACGAAAAAGACCGGAATGCAATAGCTCCGCTGGCAACCTCCGAATTTTCTTTGTATTTAGAAGCAGGCCAGAAACAACAACGATTAGTAATGGAAGTACCGGAAGCCAAACTATGGTCGCCGGAGGCCCCCAATCTTTACCGGTTGGTAGTCCAGCTGGTAGATGCCAGTGGCTACGAAGCCGAAATTCAGGCCCATTTTGGTTTGCGGAAAATTGAAGCCCGTGGACGTTATATATACCTGAACAACAAACGCACTTATCTGGATGGCATTCTGTACCAGCCGGGCACCGCCACCTACGAAGAAATGCAACGGCACATGTATGCCATGAAAGAACTAGGCTGTAACCTGGTGCGGGTTCATATTTCCGGTATAGATCCGCGTATATATAACCTGGCTGACGAAATTGGCATGTTACTTTGGGTGGAAGTGCCCAGTCCCCACCGTTCCACAACGCTCAGCCGGCAAAACCACCGGCGGGAACTTTTGCGCATGCTGGCCCTCATCGAAACCAATCCATCAGTAGTAATCTGGAGCTTGTATAACGAAGACTGGGGTGCCGAAGACATTGCTACTAACTCCGAAACGCGGCAGTATATTGTTGAAATGTACCATTATTTGCAAATTCATCATCCTCAGTTTTTGGTAGTAGATAACGATGGCTGGCAGCATATTTCGCTGGAAGGTAAATTAAAATCCGATTTACTTACCGCTCATTTGTATACGCCGGACCTGACTTTCTGGCAAAACCTACTCGATCGTTTAACGAATGGCGAGCTGATAGGGGTAGCGGCTCATCCTTTGGTAGTCGGCGATCCGTTCTTTTACCGTAAACAAGTTCCTTTAGTAGTAAGTGAATGGGGAGGCTTTGGTTTTCCTTTGTACGGCGGGCCTAAAGACGATGAAGACCGCGCTGAACGTATCCGGCAATTTAAACAAGAACTGCGTCGGCGCCCGATTGCCGGTGATGTGTATACCCAGGCCACAAATATAGAAGATGAACGAAACGGTATTATAGATGAGCATACCGGCGTTTTAAAAGTTCCGCCTAAGTTGTTGTATTCGCGCGACAACCCGGATACAAATAAATAATTTATGAAAGTTAATTTTCGATCTTAGCTCTTTAACTTATTAAAACATCAACTTATTTCTTAGCATATCGGGGACGTGATTTATAATTCCATCCCCGATATGCAGAGAAAATAATAAGGCATTAGATACATCAATAAAATGTAAAGCTATTTTAAAACGATGTTTTTTGGGGCTTATTAGAATAAAAACAAAGTCGTGGCAGGAAAATGAATACCTTTTTACCTACGCTCAAGTATAATGACTAAAAGTTACTTTTATTCCTGTTTTTTGCAACGTTATATTGGAAGTTTAGCTACTTTTCTGATTTATAAAAAGGCATAATATTCTTTATTAAGCTGAAAATAAGTATAAAACAAATATGTAGAGCTCATCTTATTCAGCTAACAAAAGAAAATAATTTCAATAATCATATAATTTTATATTGTTATTTATAATTATAATATTTCAATACCAAATATCTATATCATCTTATCAGGCCTTTCTTATTGATTATTTCTACGAGTCAAGAGCTGGCATAAATGTCTTTTTTCAGAAAAATCATCTAATTTATTTTTAAGTTTGTTTATAAAATTAAAAGCATGATATAGGTAAAAATTATACTTTTGTTTAACATAAAATATAATTATCCCGACAACACAAACCTATAATATTGTTAATGAAAAAATGTACTTTATAAAGACAGCAAGTTAATTACAAATAAAAAATCTGAATATAGATATCGTTATTTAAAAAGCAGAAACTTTTATGCGAGCTATTTACTTTATTCAATAGTAGCAACAGCTAGCACCTATAAATTATACAAAGAATTCTTTTTTTGAATTCATAACAGACCACCTGCCTAAACTTTGGTTTGTAAAACTTAACATTTTACGCTCTGATTTATTCAACCGCGGGAACAGCTTAAAAAAATATGAAGAAAAACATAGTATTGGTTGATGATAATGATATTTATAATTTCATCATGATGAAACTGATAAAAAATGTAAATGCAGATCACACCGTACATACTTTTACTTACCCGGAAGAGGCTTTAGAATCATTGACAGAAATAAATCCGGACGTAATTTTTTTAGATTTGAATATGCCCATCCTGGATGGCTGGGAATTTCTGCAGGGTATGGAAGAAAGAAATTTAAATTATAAAACTTATATCCTTTCCTCCTCTACGAACCAATCAGATATGGAGCGTTCTGCTCATTATAAAAATGTAATCGGCTATTTAATAAAACCCGTAAAAGAAGAAAAACTGGCCGAATTACTACAAAATTCCTGATTTATCTTTGTTATAATTTTATAAAAGCTTTCTTACGGATTATTTTAAGCGGATTAAATACGCCGGACAAATCAAGTTTTTCAAAGTTTTAAATTTTACCCATTAGCCGCAAAACCCGGAAACAAAGTCATTCCGCCATCTACAAATAAGGTAATGCCATGTACATAATCCGATTCGTCGGAGGCCAGCTAGGCCGCAGCTTCGCCGATATCTGTGGGCTCGCCAATGCGGTTGTAAGGAATTAAGGTTAAAAGCTTTTTGGCCGCTTCGTCGGTTTCTCAGGCTTCGTGGTTTATGCGCGTTTTAATAGCTCCGGGGCCAATGCTGTTTATTCTTATTTTATGCGGTGCCAGTTCTTGGGCCATAGATTTCATAAGCAGCATAATACCCCCTTTAGATGCCGCGTAATTTACGTGGCCGGCCCACGGAATAACTTCGTGTACCGAACTCATACAAATTATCTTTCCGGCTGCTTTAGATATTTCCGGTTGCACTCCACGGCGGATAAATTCTTTAGCCGCTTCCCGGGCATACAAAAACTGACCCGTTAGGTTTACATCCAGTACTTTTTGCCATTGCGCCAGGCTCATCTCTAAAAAAGGCGCATCTACCTGTATGCCGGCATTGTTTACCAGAATATGTAAAGTACCAAATTCTTTAAGCACTTGATCGAACATTTGTTTTACCTGATCTTCCTGGCTTATGTCGGCCTGTATGGCCAAGGCCCGGCCTCCCTCCTCTTTGATGGTATTCACAACTTTTTCGGCCCCTTCCGCACTCCGGGAATAATTTACCACTACGGTAGCACCATCGGCGGCCAAAGCTTTGGCTACTCCAATTCCAATACCGGAACTGGCGCCCGTAACCAAGGCTACCTGGTTTTTCAATCTTCTATCGGGTTGCGGCATATAAATCTGCTTTTAAGGATGAAAATATCTTTTTTATAAACACTGGTTGTAGCCGGAAATGTTACCAATTACGCAGCATGGTTTACATTTATTTATCTAAATCTATTTACTGCGGGAAACAAACAATTTTAAACCCGCCTATATTTTTATTTTGAAATACTTAAATTGCCGGAAATATATTTACCTAAAGGCCGGTAGCTGATTTAAGTTAGATTTATTTGAGAAACAATCCGGATAAACGCTAATGAAGATTCTTCGATTAAAAATATAAACCAACTTAGGGTAACACTAATAAAGAACAGTATTTATTTTAAATAGCTTTTATGAATAATATCATTGTTATTGGAGCATCCGGACAGTTAGGCAACTGCCTGCAATGGGTGGCAAAAGAAAAAAATATAGAAAACATATATTTCTTACCATCAGCATCCGCTAATATTATGGATCCGGCCGGTTTACAAAATACTTTCGCCCAGTACCAACCTGGTTACTGCATAAACTGTGCGGCTTATACCGCCGTTGACAAAGCCGAAGATGAAATTGAAGCTGCCCGGCAGGTAAACCGAGACGGGGTAATAAACTTAAGCCAGGTTTGCGCCACTTATAACACCACCCTGATTCATGTCTCCACCGATTTTGTATTCTCCGGGCAGAATTTTCTGCCGCTGGCCGAAACCGACGAAACCGCTCCTGTTAATATTTATGGCCTTACCAAATTAGAAGGAGAGCAAGCTATTCCGGCTTACCTGCAAAACTATTTTATTCTGCGAACCAGCTGGCTTTATTCGGAGTTTGACAATAATTTTGTAAAAACCATGCTTCGCTTCGGGAAAGAAAGAGACGAACTGCGCGTCATCTGGGACCAAATCGGCACACCTACTTACGCCATTGATCTGGCTGCTTGTATTCTGCACATTATTCAAACCCAAAACCAGCAATATGGTATTTACCACTACAGCAACGAGGGCGTAACTTCCTGGTATGATTTTGCCCAAGCTATTTTCGAATTAAGTCAGATTACCGTTAAAGTAACGCCGGTTCGCACCGCCGAATACGTAACCAAAGCTACCCGCCCGGCTTATTCGGTTATGGATAAAGCAAAAATTAAAAACAATATGCAAATAACTATTCCTTACTGGCGGGATAGTTTAAAAGTATGCCTGAGCCGTTTGTGATACTTCCAAAGCAAATAAAAAGCCTTAAATATTACTTAAGGCTTTTTTAATTTATGCGAAGTATCATTTGCATCACTCACCATTTTAAACATCTGAATATGAGAGAGATTATAACTCTTGTTAAGCAAAACAAGGTAGTTGTATGAGCTCATTCCTGTCATTCCAGAAGAATTCGAAAAATTCCAGAAGGATCTATTTGGCAGTAAATCAAATAGATCCTTACAGGATGACAAGAGTGGTCTTAAGAACGCTAAAATTAATATGCTTCTCTTTTTTGCGTAACATCAATTAATAACAGAATGTATTGCTTTGTTTTACAAAAAGAGCTGATAAACTAACACTTTTCTAGTGCTCCATAAAGATTAGTTTGTCGGGAATCCTGGCCGCCGTTTCAGTGTGTTTTCACCTGAAACAAATTATCAGTTATTCTACTACGCCACAATCTATAGTTTATCAAGCACTAGTTACATGTGCTTTATTTACCAGCAACCTTATATTATTATAAGAATAAGCCTCCCGAATTAAAGCATACTGGTTTTAAGGTTTTTAATCAAATCTAAAATACACTGATGGGCAGCATCGGCTAATCCTTCAGGAGATAATTCCGGTTTATTTTCTGCCTTTTCCTTATTCTTAAGATAAATCATGGATTCTAAAGGTTCCTTTAGATCTATTTTATCGGCAGTAACTGCTAGCGTCTCTTTTTGTATTTTAAAATCGGATAAACTATACCAGTACCGGTCATCTTCCATCTCAATCTTCAAGGTATACCATAAGCGCAAGGGTTCGTGCTTGTGCCCGTCGTTAACTAAAAGCAAGCTATAGTTGCTCCCTATAATCAATCCATTAACAGCATCATCTACTGGCAGGACTTGCTTATTTTTAGATGAGGATTTAAACCAGCTTTTAGCACGAAAATACAAATCCGACCGAGGGCTATCTTTTACCAGAACTTCTTCGGAATAATAAATTTTCCCGGAAGCAGCATCAACCGGGAAAACCTGCGCGAACAGGCTTACCGGAATTAAAAAGAAGATAAACCAAAGCCATTTCCCCATTTGAACACTAGTATTTATTTCCATTTAGATGAAACTCCTTATAGATCGCGACAGCACTTGTCGGAAATCAATTTAAGGAAAACAACCGTCCCTAACCCCGCCTAAACTTAGGCGGGGAACTATTTACCTTTTTCGGGATTATTTAATTCCGATAAGTTACGACGTTCTCTATATTCCGCTTTAATATTTTACAAATTTCTTCGTTAGGTACAAAATCATATCTGTCCAAACTAAATATCAACCTATCTTAACTTAAAACAATAAGTTCATTATCGTAATTAATTTCAGAATTTTTTACCTTAAAAGGTTAATATTCTTTATCTTTCATTTTCTAACTTACTCAAAGTAAAGCTGTTTTAACCTGTGGGCAGGAGTAAATACTAGGTAATATCAAAACTTCAAGTTTTACCAAATGGATATAAGTATAAAAACGAAAAACAAAGTTGCGCTTAAAACCATTGTTATAATAGTTATTGCTTTATGTACCTTTCAGTTTACCCAATCAAATTCCCCGGCTCTAAAGCTTAAGAAAGGTACGCACATTGTTTTAATCGGCAATAACCTGGGCTCCCGTATGATGAACTACGGTCATTTTGAAACCGAAATGCACCTGCGTTACCCTGATAGCCTACTTTATATCCGGAACATGTGCGATCCGGGTAATACGCCGGGGTTCCGGCCGCATTCCAGCCGGGAATCGCCGTGGGCTTTTCCGGGAGCGGAAAAATTTCAGACAGAACTGGCGCAAAATTCAGATAGCCAAGGTCATTTTGATACCGAAGACCAGTGGCTTACCCGCCTTGGAGCGGATATTGTAATTGCATTTTTTGGTTACAACGAATCTTTTCAGGGAAAAGCAGAACTGGAAAATTATAAAGCTGAGCTGGCTGCTTTTATTCAACATACGTTAAAGCAAAAATACAATGGTGTTTCTGCGCCCCAACTTGCCCTGGTTTCGCCTATTGCTTTCCAGGACCTTTCGAAGCAGTTTGACTTGCCCGATGGTAAAAAAGAAAACGCGAACCTGGCTATGTACGCCGCAGCCATGCAGGAAATTGCCGCCCAACACAAAATACTCTTTATAGATGCTTTTACACCTACCAAAGCCTGGTTTGCTAGCAGCGATACTCCGCTTACCATAGATGGTTCGCAGCTGACCGATGCTGGCTACGCTAAGTTTTCGAGATTGCTGGCCGATGGGACTTTTGGCAAAATTGCCGCTAAAGCAGAGAAGCACCGTGCCCTGGTTCATACCGCCGTGATGGAGAAAAACTGGATGTGGCATTATGATATTAAAATACCGAACGGCGTGCATGCCTATGGCCGCCGTTACAATCCTTTCGGGCCGGATAACTATCCCGCCGAAATAAAAAAGATCCGGGAAATGACCGCTATCCGGGATGAAGCTATCTGGCAAGCAGCCAAAGGCAAAAAAATGGATATAGCGGCCGCTGATAAAAAAACCACGCCGCTGCCGCCGGTAAAAACCAACTATAATCCCGAGCAAAATGGCAGCCTAGAATACCTGTACGGTCAGGATGCACTTAGCAAACTAAAAGTGGCCCCGGGCTATAAGATTGAGCTCTTTGCTTCCGAAAAAGAATTTAAAGATCTGGCTAATCCTTGCCAAATTACTTTTGATAATAAAGGCCGGCTTTGGGTGGCTACAATGCCCAGTTACCCACATTATAAGCCCGGCGATTCTAAACCTAATGATAAAATCATTATTTTGGAAGATACTAATAATGATGGCAAAGCCGATAAGCAAACCGTTTTTGCCGATGGTTTGCACTTACCCGTTGGCTTTGAGCTAGCTCCGGAAGGCATTTATCTATCGCAGGGCACCAACATGGTACTTTTAAAGGATACCAACGGCGATGATAAAGCAGACACCAAAGAAATTTTACTAAGTGGTTTTGATGACCACGACACGCACCACGCCCACCACGTGTATACCTTGGATCCGTCCGGGGCCATTTACATGGGCGAAGGCGTTTTCCTGCATACCAACGTAGAAACTGCCTATGGTCCGGTCCGGGCTACCAATGGCGGCTTCTACCGGTACAACCCGCAACGCCGTATGCTCGAGCGTACAGCCCAGCTTTCTATTCCCAATCCCTGGGGCATTACTTTTGATGACTGGGGCCAGAACTTTTTTGCCGAAACTTCCAGTCCGGATGTACGGTGGATGATGCCGGGAACCGTAAAACCCCGGTATGGCATTGCCACCCATAAATCCATGCAGTTAATAGAAGATAAGCACTTGGTACGCCCCACTTCCGGTCTGGAGTTTGTTTCCAGCCGGCATTTCCCCGCAGAAGTACAAGGCGACTTGCTCATTAACAATACCATTGGTTTTTTAGGTACAAAACAACACACCATGGTAGATGATGGCACCGGCTTTAAAAGCAGGCACCGGCAAGATTTATTGCAGTCCGATGATCGTAATTTCCGGCCGGTAGATATGGAGTTTGCGCCCGATGGTTCTTTGTATATCGCCGATTGGCATAATGTATTAATTGGTCACATGCAACACAATGCCCGCGATCCGCTCCGCGACCACGTGCACGGCCGGATTTACCGTATCACCTATCCTTCCCGCCCCTTAATTAAGCCCGCCAAAGTAGCCGGCGCCAGTATTTCCGAACTGCTGGACAACCTGAAACTACCAGAATACCGAACCCGCTATCGGACGCGCCGTGAACTCCGGGGCCGTCAACCGGCTGAGGTACTGGCAAACTTGCAAATCTGGGTAGCAAACCTCGATAAAAATAACGCAAATTATGAACACCACTTACTAGAAGCTTTATGGGTAACCTGGGGACTAAATAAAGTTGACCAAAATTTGCTACGTCAGATATTACAAGCCAAAGACTTCCGCGCGCGCGCTGCCGCCGTACGCGTGTTGCGTTATACCGGTCACCAGGTTGCCAATCAGCCCGACTTGTTGATGCAGGCGGCCCGCGATGAACATGGCCGGGTACGCCTGGAGGCCATGGTAGCCGCCTCCTGGCTGGATAAAGAACAAGGCTTGCCTATTGTAACGGAAGCTGGTAAAAAACCTTTGGATGAATGGATGGTACCTGCTTACGAAACAGCAATCGCTCACCTCAATGGCCGGGCAGTAGAAGAGAAAGAACCCGCAACCGTGGAAACTGATTTAAGAGGAATGGAACGCGACCTATATGTAAAAGGTAAAGTTATTTATGCCCGCGAAGGATTTTGTAGCACCTGTCACCAGCCGGATGGCAAAGGACTTTCCGCCTCTGGTTTCCCGCCGCTTACCGGCACCCCGTGGGTAACCGGCAACGATGAGCGCCTCATCAAGATTGCCTTAAAAGGACTCCACGGCCCAATAGAAGTACTCGGTCAGAAATATGCCGGGCAAGTACCCATGACACCTTTTGGCGGAATGCTGAAAGACGATGAAGTAGCCGCCGTTTTAACCTACGTACGCAACTCTTTTGGCAACAAGGCTTCCGCTGTTTCGCCGGATAAGGTAAAAGAAGTCCGGGCCGCCACCAAAGATAAAACCGGTTTTTATTCACCCGCCGAGTTGCTTCAACAATACCCCATGAAGAGCGGCCTTCAATAGTTTTTTACCTTATAATTCTGGTTCTTTATTTATTAAAAGATCGCTTAATGAAAAATTTGAGAAGCATAAAATGCTTACTTTTAGTTTACTTTTTATTAATGAGCGCTTTTTATGCAAGTGCCCAAGCTAAAGCCGAAAATAATACTAAGAAGTCTTTGATAGTTTTTATCGCCGGCGACCATGAGTACAGCGGGGAAGAAACCTTACCCCTTTTAGCTGCTGAATTAGAAAAGCATTATGGGTTTAGAACCAAAGTACTCAAAGCTTATCCGGATCAGAATGCCGAAGAAAATATTCCGGGCTTGGAGGCCTTACAAGAAGCAGACTTAGTTGTTTTTTTTCTGCGGTGGCGACGTTTACCCGCCGACCAGATGAAACACATTGAAGATTTCTTAAAAACCGGCAAACCGATAATTGGCTTCCGCACCACCACCCACACCTTTAACTACCCCCCCGGACACGAACTGGAAAAGTGGAACGCTTTTGGGGAACTGGCCTTTAATGCCCCTCCGGGCTGGGGTGGCAAAGCCAACCACACGCACTATGGCCACGAATCCAGCACCGATGTTACGGTTATTCCGGCAGCAGCAAAAAATCCCATTCTTACGGGGGTAGCTAAAAGCTTTCATGCGCGCTCCTGGTTATATAAAGTACTCCCGGATTACCCTACTAAAAACTCAATCTGGTTATTAATGGGCCACGCGATTAATCCCGATAAAAAAGATGCCATAGACAACCCGGTAGCCTGGACCGGGGAAAACTCCTTTGGCGGAAAGTTTTTCATGACTACTTTAGGCCACCCGGAGGATTTTGACTTAGAACCTTTTCAGCGGCTGGTAATTAATGGTATTCACTGGGTAGCAGGCAAGCCAATACCTAAAAAATGGGCGGGCAAAATTAAAATGAATGTACCTTATCATGGCATCCAAACCAGTAATACTAATAAATAAATTTCTGCGCTGCTCTAACCTGCCTGGTGGTCATACAGAAGAGTTTTAAGTAAATCAAACTAATTTTCAGATTATAAAAAACTAAACAATTAAACTATAATCACATAAAAACTAAGACAGTCATCTTTTATCCTAAATAGATAAATACCAGAATTTTAGCATTTACTTTAACCTAATTCCACTATAAATTATGAATAAAATCGGATTTAATGTTCTTGCCTGGTCAGCCGTAATTTCTGATAATTTATACCCTATTGTTGATCGGCTGAAAGAAATCGGGTACGACGGCGTAGAATGTTATATAGGCACCCCTGATAAAATGGCGTATACCCAGTTTGGTAACCATATCCGGAATATTGGCCTGGAGGTTACCAGTGTGTTGACCTTAGGTAAAGCAGAAAATCCTATTAGTGGGGAAGCCGCCATTCGGGCAAAAGCTTTAGATCGGTTAAAATGGGCCATTGATCGGGCTCACGATTTAAATGCCAAAATTATTTGCGGCCCTTTCCATTCGGCGCACGCTGTTTTTGCACAACATGCCCCCGAAGACCGGGAATACGGCTGGAGTGCCGAGGTATTACATGCTGCCGGGGAGTATGCCGCTCAAGCGGATATAACCCTGGCCTTAGAAGCCCTGAACCGGTTTGAATGTTATTTGTGCAACACCATGGAACAACTTACCCGGTTAATAAAAGCGGTGGGCCATCCCCATGTAAGAGCCATGTTCGATACCCACCACGCCAACATCGAAGAAAAGAAATTTACCCCGGCCATCCAATCCATTGCCCCGTTGCTGGCACACGTCCACATCAGTGAAAACGACCGGGGAACTCCCGGCGACGGGCACGTAGATTTTGATGAAGCCTTTTCGGCCTTAGCCCAAATAAATTATTCTGGTTGGCTCACCATCGAGGCCTTTTCCCGGAACGATCCTGATTTTGCCAATTCAATTGGGGTGTGGCGCGAATATTCTAAACCCTGGGATATTGCTGAAAAAGGTTTTGCTTTTATTAAACAAATGGGTCAAAAGCACCAGCTAAAGAGTTCTTATAAAACAGAATTATATTAAGTATGTGCATTTCACGGGGAGAATATAAGTGATTTCAATCCCAGGATCAGATATTGGTTAATAAAGAAGTAAGTAAAGACGCAGAAGCTACGTTTCTACCGTAACTTGCTTCTATTTTTCAGATTATCTTAAACAAAATTTTAACTGCTTCTTAAATAACAGCGCTCTTATACGGTTTAAGTAATCGTATAAAAAATAATAAATTTAATGCCTTAGGATAAACAACAATTTTACATAATTTTAATCCGGTTTAATTTATTATATTTATTGAGAGGGTTTGCAATCCTACTCTCATTTAACTACCAGGATTTTAAACCGACCTTATTTAAAATTATTTTGGAGGAACACTAGTTTAGCCAGCCACAAAACAACTTCTTATTTAAAACAAGTAAATTATATGAAGAAGAATTTTCACCACTTTGCCTTGGTTATCCTGGGCTTATTTTTTTTGAATTTGGTAGCCCTGGCTTTACCCGCTTACAGTGCCCCCGCCCGCGAATTTTATGAATTAAAGGTGTACTCTCTTAAAACCCAGGAGCAGGAAAACCGGGTAGAGGCTTATTTAAAAAATGCTTACCTTCCGGCCCTGCACCGCGCTGGCATAAGTAAAATAGGGGTATTTAAATTAATAGGCAACGATACCGCCCGCACCAAAAAGATTTATGTGATGGTGCCCATGAAAACCTTGGATCAATTAGTTAAACTGCCACAGGCCTTGCAAAAAGATAAGCAATATGCGCAAGCCGGCGCCGATTATATCAATGCCCCTTACACCAATCCGCCTTATCTCCGCCTGGAAAGCATCGTAATCCAAGCATTTGAGATGATGCCGCAAATGGCCGTACCTAACCTGAAAGGACCAAAATCCGAAAGGGTTTATGAACTACGCAGCTACGAAGGCCACACCGAAAAAATTTACCAGAATAAAGTGCAAATGTTTAACCAGGGTGGCGAAGTAGATATTTTTAAGAGACTTGGTTTTAACGCGGTATTTTACGGTGAAGTTATTGCCGGCAGCACCATGCCTAACCTCATGTACATGACAACTTTCTAAGATCGGCCTACCCGCGAAGCCAAATGGAGATCTTTCAGCGATGATCCGGCCTGGAAAACTTTATCGGCTAAGCCCGAATATAAAAATAACGTGTCTAAGAACGTAACGCTGTTTTTACATCCCGCCGACTATTCTGATATTTAATTTTAAGAATTACAACTTAACCTAACAGCCCGTTTTCCGCAAATGCGGGCTGTTTTTTCCCTTGATTCTGTCCAGAATTATATCAATATGAAATGAGTTGTGCGCCTTTCTTGTAGCGGCGTGGCAGTGCCACGCCGCTACAAGAAACGATTCCGCATTTTGAACAAGGATGAAGTTATATTCAAAAGCGCACCACGCCTTTTATATTAGTATTACTTCAGATTTTATCGCTGCTTTTACCGGCATAGGTGCTGGTACAGGTATAATTTGATGTTGTTTAACCCCGAATTGACAGCTGACAAACTAGTTTATCCTTATCCATCCTAATAACCTTTGAACGCTGCGCCTGCCGGAAGTGCCGCTATGAACAGATGGCTTTATAAAAATCTCCTGATCCAAGATGGTCTCCGCCCTTTAGAGGCTGTTTTAATTGATTAAACTAAAGGTTCTTAGTTTTAGCTAGCCCGTCTGCAAAATAAAAGCTGATGAGATTTGGTAAAACACCAAATCTCATCAGCTCAAATAATTATATAGCTTAAGTTAACTTATATTTCCTTTAAGGTCAGGACCTTGCCCACTTCCTGGTTCCATTCTACACCAGTATCTTGCCAGCTGCGGGAAGCAGCCGAATTCAGGACGGCTTCACATACTTTTTGGGTTTCCAGCGCCTCCCGGAAGGTTGGTGAGCATGGCTCCCCGGTTTCCAGGCTTTTCAGAAAATCAGCTACCTGGTGCACAAACGTATGTTCGTAACCAATTGATAAGCCGGGAACCCACCATTTATCCATGTAAGGTTGATCGCCGTCGGTTACGTGAATGGAACGCCAGCCGCGCACAATCGAATCGTCCCGGTGATCAAAATATTCGAGGCGGTTTAAATCGTGTAAGTCCCACCGAATGGAAGCGTGCTCTCCGTTGATTTCAAACGTGTACAAGGCTTTGTGGCCCCGGGCATAACGGGTCGATTCAAAGAGGCCTAAAGAACCGTTATCGAAATGACAATGGAAAATACAGGCATCATCAATGCCAACGGGCTGCATTTTACCGGTTAACTGGTGCATCCGTTCTTTTACGAAGGTTTCCGTAACCGCCGATACATCGGTAATACCTCCGTTCAGCCACATGGCCGTATCAATACAATGGGCCAGTAAATCGCCGGTTACACCCGACCCGGCAGCTTCCACATCCATGCGCCAGGTACCGGTACCGCCCTGCGGCACATCGGCATTAATCGTCCAGTCTTGTAAAAAGTTGGCGCGATAATGAAATATCTTGCCCAGCTTACCGGAATCGATTATTTGTTTGGCTAACGTAACAGCCGGCACCCGGCGGTAGTTGTACCAAACGGTGTTATTAACCCCGGCTTTTTCAATGGCGTCGACCATTCCCTGGGCTTCATCTAAGGTACGGGCCAGAGGTTTTTCGCACAAAACCATTTTGCCGGCGGCGGCCGCCGCAATGGCAATTTCGGCGTGGGTGTCGTTCGGCGTACAAATATCAACGGCGTCAATGTCGTTGCGGGCAATAACCGCCCGCCAATCGGTTTCTATGGATTCATAGCCCCATTGTTCGGCAAATGCCTGTACCTTATCCGCACTACGGGTGCAAACAGCTTTCAAAACCGGCCGGTATGCCAGTTCGGGGAAAAAATCGCCTACCCTTTTATAACCATTGGTGTGCGTACGCCCCATAAAACCGCCCCCTATTAATCCAATTCTTAGTTCCTTCTTATTGCTCATCATATTTGGTTGCTTAAAAGTTTCTTAAACATTAGCCAGAACAGCTTTATTTTCAGGTTCGTACCATCCATGTCGCTCCCGAACTTTTATCATCGTGGCCAGGATATCGTTCCAGGTTTGTTGGCGCATCATTACTTCATTAGAGAACATGCAGCCATCCCAGCAAATATGTTTAAACGCTTTGGTCAGTTCACCATTTTCATCGCGTAACCAGTGTCCGGCATCCTGCACCACATCCAATTTACCGTTAAGGTCGGTGGCCAGACAGTGGCGTCCCGTTTTATCATGCGAACCGGTACCGTGTACGGTCCCGTCGTTCTGGGCCACGTGGAAGTCGATGGTATAAGGACGCAGCGCTTTGGTTATAGTCTTCAGGCCTTCGGTTAAGGCTTGGCGGTCATTCCAGTCAAAGTTTTCGGGCAGAATACGATCTTCGGGGCGGTTATAACCCAACAAATACAATAAGGTATGCGACATATCGGCCTGAAAACCCATGTTCGGTCGGTTAACTGCCTCCAGAGTCTGAACCATGGTTTTCCAACTGTGCATACCGCCCCAGCATATTTCCCCTTCGGCGGCTAGTTTTTCGCCAAAACCGGCGGCTACATCGCAGGCTTCCTGAAAAGTTTGAACAATCAATTTAGAATTATTAACCGGGTCCGTGGCCCAGCTTTGCGGGGAACTGGCGGAATCGATACGGATAACGCCGTAAGGCCGTACGCCAAGTTCGCGCAGCTTTTGACCAAACACGCAGGATTTACGCACCATTTCTACAAAACCGGCGCGCTCTTCCTTACTGCCCATGGCCGGACCACCCCAAATAGGCGCTACCATACTACCAATATTCAGGTTCAGGCTTCCGACTTTATCGGCCAGTCTCTTGATATCATCATCGGTACAATCAATATTGATATGGGGGTCCATTAACCCAATGTCAATACCATCAAATTTAACCCCGTCTACTTCAGCCGCAGCGGTCATTTGCAGCATGGTGTCGAAAGGAATAACTGGCTCTGAATCGTGGCCTTTGCCTACGATACCAGGCCAGGTAGCATTGTGGAGTTTAGGATAATTATTCTCAGTCATAAGCTGGTGGATAAATAGTGGTTTAAAATAATTATGTATGATGTTACAAGTTGCTTTTACCCGATTTCGCTCTCTATCCCGGACTTCTTAACCTGAAGTAAGATAATCCTGTCAACTTCTTATTATCGGGTAACCAGATTAATAAGCAGCATAATAGCCACTCAACGATTAGAATAAAATGTTTATCGCAAATAAATCTGGCAAGAACTAAATATAATAAATAGGAAGAAGTAAATAAACTAAATGCTAGAATATCAATCAGATCAGTTATAAATTTAAATCAGGATTGCCCGGACCAAAGTGTTTCAGCATTACAATTGGGTCTGTGGTGGACTTATTTACAATTTTAACTCCTTCCAAAGCCGCTTTTTCGGTTACAAAAAATTCATCGTTGGTAAGCTGGCCGTAACGGATTAAAGCCGGGGTTTCTATGTCCCAAACGCCCATAGTGCCGTGACCCTGCATCATGATTAAGCCGTAAGCGGCATTGTCTTTAATAGTTACTGTTTGGCCCGGCAGCACGGTTAATTCTTTGGCGCTGTAGGCTTCGTTCTTGTAGCAAATCCAGTTTTCAACGTAGCCTTCGGCTTGCATTTGCGTTAAATCCCGCACCGGTTTAGGCCGCATAAAATGATTTTGCATAAAATTAGGGTCGACGTTAGCTTCCCAGTCAATAACCTCTACTAACAGGTCATAATCGCCTTTGCGGTCTTCCGGGGTACCATTCCATAATAATTCTTCCGGTATAATGGCTTCATTAACTAAAGATTGATACATCGCAAATATATCGGAGGCTTTTTGCGGCTCATAAGTACACAAACTGCCCGGGGCATGCAGTATTCCGGGCGGCACATCCCAACCTGTGCCTGGCTCCAGGCGATAAGCAGAAGAATAATTGGTTATTTTATTGTCGCCTTTGGTAAAGTTTGCCAGGCACTCGCGTATTTGTTCTTTGGTTGTTCCGGGCGCAATACCGAAAAAGGTATAAGGGAAATCGCCCCCGTGGTTATTTAACTGCGGCGGAAAGTAATAAGCTTCGGGTTTACCTAACTGGCCTACCATTGCTGCATATTCATCGCTGTGATGGATGTGATGCGGCAGCGGCCCCATGTTATCGAAAAACTTAGAATACATTGGCCAGGCACCGTACTCATTCCACAAACGGTCACCAATCAATTCACCCTTTAATTCATCAATGGCATCTTTCAGCAATATTTTCTCTTCGGTAGAACCATTGCTAAAGACAATGGCACTTAAGCCTTCGTTTTCACCCGTTAACGGACCATTTTTGGCCGGAGTAGTAGAAGATAACCAGCGTTCATCAATGCCGCCGCGTTGCCCGCCCAACACATAATAATCGTCGGGATGCAATTTTATTCTTCTTCCGGGCACACAAAACGAACGGGGTACCCAGGTAGGTGCCAACCGTAAAATACCTTTGC
>Ga0210040_10002091_pt1 | contig 28774 bp, 28 predicted proteins | sample CryGeyCG12114_NA_FD_185462 | JGI IMG/M metagenome (GOLD analysis project Ga0210040, IMG submission 185462) | Groundwater microbial communities from aquifer - Crystal Geyser CG19_WC_8/21/14_NA (SPAdes) (version 2) | ecosystem: Environmental > Aquatic > Deep subsurface > Groundwater | place: USA... | reverse complement strand
CCGCCACGGCGAGGCGGGGGTCGAGCACCCGGTGGACGACGTCGGTGAGGACGTTCACGGCCAGGACGAACACCGCGAGGACCAGCGCGACCGCCTGCACGACCGGGTAGTCGCGCGTCGAGACGGCGCCGACCAGCAGGCTGCCGAGCCCCGGTATCGAGAAGACGTTCTCGACCACCACCGTGCCGCCGACCAGGAAGGCCAGGTTGACCCCGAAGACCACCGCGACCGGCGCGATGGCGTTGCGCAGGACGTGGCGCGCCATCACCGTCCCGCCCGAGATGCCCTTGAGCCGGGCGATCGTGACGAAGTCCGAGCCCAGGACGTTGATGGTGCTGGCCCGCAGCGAGCGGACCAGGACCGTGGAGAACGGCACCGCGAGGGTCACGGCCGGGAGCACCAGGTGGTAGAGGTGGTCGCCCAGGCCGGTCCCGTAGCCACCGATCGGCATCAGGTCGAGCTTGAGCCCGAAGACCAGGATGAGCACGACCCCCACCAGGAAGGCCGGGAGGGCGTAGCCGACGGTGAAGAAGACCCGCGTGACCTGGTCGACGACACCGCCGCGACGGACCGCCGCGAGCAGCCCGAGCGGGATGCTGATCGCCGCGCAGAGCACGGCCGTCAGCACCACGAGCAGCAGGGAGGGGCCCACCCGGGCGGCGAGCAGCTCGCCGACCGGGCGGTGGTACTGGTACGAGTCCCCGAACGACCCGGTCGCCGCGGAGCGCACGAACATCACGTACTGCGACAGGATCGACCGGTTCAGCCCGAGGGACTCCCGGATCTCCTGCGCCGCCTCCGGGGTGTAGCGGTTGCCCAGGATCTGGCTGGCCGGGTCCCCCGGCACCAGGCGGATGAGCACGAAGCTCACCACGGTGATGCCGAAGAGCACCGGGACCAGGTTGGCCAGCCGCGACCAGCGCAGACCGACGCGGCCCACGGTCAGTGGCTCCCGACGGTCAGCGTGAGCAGCGAGTTGTTGTAGTTGCCCAGCGGGGACACGGCGAAGCCGTTGACCCAGCTGCCCGAGGCGTAGCGGAAGGGGGCGTACGCCAGCGGGATGAAGGGCGCCTGGTCGTAGACCGCCTGCTGGACCTGCTCGTACATCGCGGCGCGCTTGGCGTCGTCGGTCTCGGACCGGGCGTCGTTGATCAGCTTCGACACGGTCTCGTCGCCCCAGTAGGAGCTGAACGAGTTGGCCCCGCCCTTGATGTCGGCGCCGAAGGTGGCCACCTCGTCGGGGTCGATGATGTCGTTGGTCCAGTAGCGCAGCCCCAGGCCGTTGGTGCCGGAGCGCTCGTTGGTGTAGGCCGTGGACTGCTCGAACGAGGTGATCGTCACGTCGATCCCGACCTTGGCCAGGTCGTCCTTGATCACGACGGCCTGGGCCTGGCCGGCCGCGTCACCACTGACCGCCACGACGTTGGTCTTGAAGCCGTCCGGGTAGCCCGCCTCGGTCAGCAGCTGCTTGGCCTTGGCCAGGTCAGGCTTGGGCTCGGCGATCGACTCGGCCCAGAAGAGCGACTTGTAGGGGAAGAAGGTGTTCGCCGGCGTCGCGTTGCCCTGGTAGGCGAGCGTGTTCATCGCGTCGAGGTCGATCGCGGCCTTGACCGCCTGACGGACCCGGACGTCCTCGAACGGCTTGCTCTTCAGCGGAACCTGCAGGAAGTCCACACGGGTGGAGGGGAAGAGGTCGACGCGCAGCTTGGGGTTGGCGCTGAGCTGCTTGAGCAGGTTGCCCGGCGGGTTCTCGATGACGTCGACCTGGCCGCCCTGCAGCTGCAGCACCCGGGTGTTGTCGTTGGTCACGATGCTGACGTCGACGTTGCTGATCTTGGGCTTCGGGCCGTTGTAGCTGTCGTTGCGGCCCAGCACGAGCTGCGCGTCGGGGTCGAGGCTCGTCACCTTGAACGGGCCCGCACCGTACGGGGTGTGGCTGAAGAAGTTCTTGTCCGCCTCCACCGCCTTCTGCGGCAGGATCCCGAAGGCGTACATGGCGAGGTCGGCCAGCAGCGGCGCGTGCTTGGTCTTGAGCTTGACCGTCACCGTCTGCGGGTCCGTCGCCGTCACCGAGGTGACCGGCGTGATCAGGAAGCCCCAGCCGCCCTCGACGTTGCGCGCCCGGTCGATCGACCAGGCCGCGTCGGACGCGGTGACGGGGGTGCCGTCGGCGAACTTCGCCGCGGGGTCGAGGTGGAAGGTCCAGGTCAGCCCGTCGGAGCTGGTGTCCCACGACGACGCGAGGTCGGGGACGATCTTGGTCCCCGTCGGGTCGGTCTGCACGAGGCGGGCGTAGATGTTCTGGTCGAGCCAGATGGTCTCGTTCGCCGAGTTCTGGGCGGGGTCCAGGGTGTCGATGGCGACGCCGTTCGCGATCTTGAGCGTGTCCACCTCGCTCGTGGCGGCCGGGGCCGAGGCCGCGGGGGCACTGCTCGAGGAGCCGCCACCACCGCAGGCGGTGAGGACGAGGGCGGCCGTGGCCAGCCCGGCCACGAGGGCCTTGCGGGCGCGGGGACCGTGGCGGCGCACCACCGACCGCGGCTGCGGGTCGACGACGGGGACGGGCAGGTCGGGTCGGGTGGTCATGGCGTTCCTCCGAGGGGTGGGGCGGGCTGCTGCACGGACGCGGTGCTGGGTCGAGGTGGAGAGGCGGCGACGGCGGCGTCCCCGGGAGAGGTGGTGGGGGTGGACCCCGGGTAGAGGTGGCAGGCGACGAGCTGGCCGCGGTCGGTGGTCGTCGTGAGCGGGACGACCGAGCGGCACACCTCCATCGCGAGCGGGCACCGCGGGTGGAACGTGCAGCCCGCGGGCGGGGAGATCGGGTTGGGCAGCTCGCCGGTGACCGCGCTCGCGGTGGACCGCCGCTGGCCGAGCCGGGGAGCGGCCGCGAGCAGGGCCCGCGTGTACGGGTGGGCCGGGCTGTCGAAGAGGGTCGCTGCGGGGCCCGACTCGACCACCCGGCCGAGGTAGAGCACCGCGACGTCGTCGGCGATCCGCTCGAGCACGGCGAGGTCGTGGGTGATGAACAGGTAGGCCAGGCCGAGCTCGGCCTGCAGCCGCGAGAAGAGGTTGAGCACCTGGGCCTGCACCGACACGTCGAGCGCCGAGACGGGCTCGTCGGCGACCAGCAGCCTGGGTCCGACGGCCAGCGCCCGCGCGATGCTGACCCGCTGGCGCCCGCCGCCGGAGAGCTGGCCCGGGCGGCGGTCCGCCCAGCCGCTCGGGAAGCCGACCTGGTCGAGGAGCTGGGCCACCCGCTCCTCGCGCTCGGCGCGCGACGCCGTCCCGGTCACCTTGAGCACCTCCCCCAGCGCGGCGCCGACCGTCTCGTGCGGGTTCAGCGAGGTGTAAGGGTCCTGCAGCACGACCTGCACGTCGCGACGCAGCTTGCGGCTGCCGGCTGCGCCGCCGGCACCGATGTCCTGGCCGTCGAGCAGCACCCGGCCGCTGGTGGGCGTCTCCAGCCGGAGCACGAGCCGACCCACGGTGCTCTTGCCCGAGCCGGTCTCGCCGACCAGGCCGAGGGTCCGTCCGGCCCGGACCGACAGGGTCACGTCGTCGACCGCCCGGAGCACCTCGGCGGGCTCGCGCCGCAGCCACGACCCGGCGCTGCGGGGCATCGCATAGTGCTTGCTCAGCCCACGCACCTCGAGCAGCGGCACCGACCCGGTCGACGCAGGAGCAGGCGGCACGGTGACGGGGGCCGTGGTCACCGCGGGCCCTGCCCCGCCAGGACCCCCGGCTCGCGGGCGCTCTCGCCGGGCATGGTGAACCGCCCCGCGCCGGAGCCGCCGTCCACGGCGATCACGGCCGCGTTCACGTGGTCGCTCTCGGGCAGGCACAGGAAGCGGACGGCGTTCGCGATGTCGGCGGGCCGGCCCGCGCGCCCCGTCGGGATGGAGGCGGTCAGCGAGGCACGCAGGGTGTCGCTGGCGCGGTCCGGGTTGGCCTCGCTGTAGCCGCGGACGTCGATGTAGCCCGGCGCGACGACGTTGCTGGTGATGCCCACCGGGCCCAGCTCCATCGCCAGGGTCGCGGAGAACGTCTCGACCGCGGCCTTCGAGGACGCGTACGCCCCGCCGCGGGGACGCGGGCTGCGCGCCGACCCGGTGGAGATGCTGACGATCCGGCCGCTGCCGAGCCCCGCGTCGAGGTAGTGCGCGACGAAGGCGCGGCACGCGAGGAACATCCCGGTGACGTTCACGTCGAACACCCGCCGCCACGCGTCGGGGGTCATCTCGAGCAGACCGGCGTTCGGGTAGTCGGCGGCGTCGTTCACGAGGACGGAGACCGGTCCCCAGCGGTCCTCGAGCGCACGCAGCGCGTCGTCGACGACGCCCTCCTCGGCGACATCGCCGACGAACGAGGCGACATCGTCCCCCGCCGCGGGCGAGTGGGCGAGGTCGAGGACGCCGACGCGGGCGCCGGCCTCGACGAGTGCCTCCACCACCGCGCGGCCGAGGCCGTTCGCGCCTCCGGTCACCAGGGCGACCGAACCGGTCATGGAGCCCATCGTCCACCTGCACTTTCTCGGGGTCGGCTGTCGACAATCGACGATGTTGCACGGCCACATCCGCTGTCAAGGGCTCGGTGGGGGCTCGGTCGTTACGTTCTCGGGTCGCTCCGGCGTCATTCGTGCGGCACCTTCGACGCGGCCCCCGAGACCCTGGACGAGAGCACGACGGGCGCCCTACGCTCGGTCGACAATCGACAGTTACGTCGTCGTCCGGCCATGACCAGCGGGTCCGGCCGCTCCACGAAGGGATCCTGTGCCCAGGACCACCGTCCTCATCGCGTCCCCGCTCGAGCCCTCCCAGGTCGAGCGGATCCGCTCCTCCGTCCCCGACGCCGACGTGCTCTGGGACCCCGCCCTGCTGCCCGTCCCGCGCTACCCGTCCGAGCACGGCGGCACCCCGCCCGACCTCGACGACGCCGGGCAGCGCCGCTGGTCGGAGATGGTCGCCGCGGCGGAGGTGAGCTTCGACTTCGACTGGCGCGACCCCGCCGCGATGGCGACCTCGGCGCCGCGGCTGCGCTGGGTCCAGGCGACCAGCGCGGGGATCGGCGGCTTCGTGCAGCGGACCGGGCTGGACCGGACCGACATCGTCTTCACCACCGCCGCCGGGGTGCACGCCGTGCCGCTGGCCGAGTTCGCGCTGACCGGCCTGCTGCACGTCGTCAAGGGCGTGCCGCACCTGCGGGCCCAGCAGGCGGCCCACCGCTGGGAGCGCTACGCGACCTCCTCGGTGCGCGGTCGCCGCGCGGTCGTCGTGGGACTGGGCTCGATCGGTCGCGAGACCGTCCGGCTGCTCGCCGCGGTCGGGCTGGAGGTGGTCGGGGTCGGCCGGCCGGGACGCACGTACGAGGTGCCCGGCGCGGTGCGCGTCGTCGGCACCGACGCCCTGGACGAGGTGCTGGGCGACGCCGACGTGCTCGTGCTGGCCTGCCCGCTGACCGAGGAGACCCGCGGCCTGCTCAGCCGGGAGCGGATCGACGCCCTGCCTCGCGGAGCGGTCGTGGTCAACGTGGCGCGCGGGCAGGTGCTCGACGAGGCGGCGCTGACCGACGCGCTGGTGTCGGGCCACCTCGGCGGTGCCGCGCTGGACGTCTTCGAGGTGGAGCCGCTCCCTGCGGGGTCACCCCTGTGGGACCTGGAGAACGTCCTCGTCTCGCCCCACTCGGCCTCCACCCTGCCGCAGGAGAACGAGGCCCTGGTCGACCTGTTCGTCGACAACCTGCGCCGGTTCCTGGCCGGTGCGGACCTGCGCAACCGCTACGACGCGACGAAGGGCTACTGAGATGACCGACCCGAAGGCCCCGACCGCGGAGGCAGGTCCGCTGACCGGCGGCACCTGGTGGATCGCCCCCACCGCCTTCGCCCCGGACGGGCAGGTGGACGGCGCGGCCCTGGAGCACGCGGTCCGCACCGCGGTCGGGTGGGGCGTCGACGGGGTGACGGTGCTGGGCGTGATGGGCGAGGTCACCTCGCTCTCCGACGCCGAGCGCGACGTCGTGCTCCGCGCGGTCGCCGCCGGGACCGACGGGGCGGTGCCCTTCGCGGTCGGCTGCTCCGCGGCCTCGCCGCTCCTCGTCCGGGACCGGGCCGAGCGGGCCCGCGAGCACGGGGCGGTCGCCGCGATGGTCGCCGCGCCGCCGCTGGTGCGGGACTCCGACACCGTCGCGGGCTTCTTCGCCGCCGTCGGCACCTCCTGCCCGCTGCCCGTGCTGCTGCAGGACGAGCCGGTGGCCACCGGGGTGGCCCTGTCGGTCTCGGTGCTGCTGGAGTGCCTGGAGCGCAGCGGGGCCGTCGCGGTCAAGCTCGAGGACGCCCCGACCCCGCCGAAGATCTCGAAGCTCCTCGCCCGCTCCCCCGGGCTCACGGTCTACGGCGGGCTGGGCGGGGTCTCGGCCTACGCCGAGCTCGCCCGCGGCGCGGCCGGCACGATGACCGGCTTCGCCTACCCCGAGGTGCTGCGCGCCGTGCGGCTGGCGCTGGCGGCCGGCGACCCGGCCCGGGCCGCGCGGGTGTTCGACGCCTTCCTGCCGCTGATCGCCTTCGAGGGTCAGCCGGGCTACGGGCTCACCATCCGCAAGGAGGTGCTGCGCCGCCGCGGCGCCCTCGCCTCCGGGGCGACCCGGGGACCGGTCCCGGCCGCGAGGCTGGACCCCGTCACGCGCGCCGAGCTCGACGACGTGCTCGCCCGCGTCGGGCTCGTCCCCGGCCCTGCGGCGCTCGACGTCGACGCCCTGCTCGACGAGCGGACGGCGGCGTGAACCGCGTCGCGCTGGTCGGCGGGGCGACCTCGGGGCTCGGGGCCGCGTCGGCCCGCGCCCTGGCCGGGCACGACCTCCTGCTGTGGTCGCGCGACCAGGGCCGGCTGGACGCTGCCGCGGCGGAGCTCGCGGAGCCCGGGCGCCAGATCCGCACCGTCGCGGCCGACGCCGCGGACCCGCAGGCCGCCGAGGTGGTCGCCGCGGCGGCGCTGGACGCGTACGGCCAGGTGGACGTGCTGGTGCTGAACGCAGGCGGCCCGCCGGTCGCCCGCGCCGACGAGGTCACCGCCGACGGCCTGCGGGCGGCGTTCCAGCTGCTGGCCGTGACGCCGGTCGACCTCACCCTGCGGCTGCTGCCCGGCATGCGCGAGCGCGGCTTCGGCCGGGTGCTCGCGGTGATGTCCTCCGGGGTCCGCGAGCCCATCGACACGCTCGCCTACTCCAACGCCGGGCGCTCGGCGCTGGCCTCCTGGCTCAAGACGCTGGCGCGCACCGTCGCCGGCGACGGCGTCACGGTCAACGGGATCCTGCCCGGGCGGATCGCCACCCCGCGGGTCGCCTCGCTCGACCAGGCCGCGGCGCAGCGCACCGGGCGTGACGTCGCCGACGTGAGCCGGGACAGCGCGGCCGCCATCCCGGCGGGCCGCTACGGCCGGCCCGAGGAGCTCGCCGCGCTGCTCGCGTTCCTGGCCTCCGACGCGGCGTCGTACGTCACCGGGACCACGATCGCCTGCGACGGCGGCGCCCTGCGGTCGCTGCCGTGACGGGCTCGCGGACCGCGGCCGCCATCGCGCCCTCGGGGATCCGCGCGATCGCCGACCTCGCATGGCGGACGCCCGGGACGATCCAGCTGCAGCTGGGCGAACCCTCGGCGCCGACGCCCCCGCACGTGGTCGAGGCGATGACGGCGGCGCTGCGGGACGGCGCCACGCGCTACGGCCCGACGCCCGGGCTGCCCGTGTTCCGGGAGGCGGCCGCGGCCAAGGTCTCCCGGGTGAACGGGGTGACGACGTCACCGGACGACGTCACGGTCTGCGCCGGCGGGGTCGAGGGCCTCGGCGCCACCTACCGCGCCCTCCTCGACGCCGGTGACGAGGTCCTCGTGCCCGACCCCGGCTGGCCCAACCTGCGCACGCTCGCGGTGGTCTGCGGCGCGGTGCCCGTGGGCTACCCCCTGCTCGCGGCCGACGGCGCGGGACCCGACCTGGAGGCGCTCGACCGGCTGCGTACCCCCCGCACCCGCGTGCTGGTGCTCAACACACCCTCGAACCCGACCGGCGCCGGTCTCGACGCCGCCGCCGTCGAACGGCTGCTCGCCTGGGCGGCCGGGCACGGGCTGTGGGTCGTCGCCGACGAGTGCTACGACGAGATGTGGCTGGACGAGCCGCAGCCGTGCGTCGCCGCCGTGGCCGGGCGGATGCGGTCCCAGGGTGTGCCGACGCCCGAGGTGGTCAGCGTGTTCTCGCTGTCGAAGACCCACGCGATGACGGGCTTCCGGCTCGGCTACGTCGTCACCCCGCCCTCGCTGACGCCGCTCGTACGCCGGGTGCAGGAGACGACGCTGTCGTGCGTCAGCACCCCGACCCAGTGGGCCGGTGCGGCCGCGCTCAGCGGGCCCCAGGACCACGTCGAGGCGATGCGCGCCGACTACCGCGACCGCCGGGACCGCTGCCTGGCGGTGCTCGCCGGCTCGGACGGGCTCGCGCTGGCCGCTCCCCCGGCGGGTGCCTTCTACCTGTGGCTCGCGCACACCGACCCGCGGCCCAGCACCGAGGTCGCGACCGGGCTCGTCCTCGAGCACGGCGTGGCGCTCGCCCCGGGCGACGCCTTCGGTCCCGCCGGCGCCGGGCACCTGCGGGTCTCGCTGGCCACGGCCACGGACCCGCTGGTCGAGGGGCTGTCCCGGGTGGTCGCCGCCCTGGGCTGACCTGTCCGCGGCGGCAGGGGCCGACGACGGCGCGAGGGTCCTGCTCCTAGGCTGGTCGGCAAGCAGGAACGACGGAGGCGGACATGAGCGACATCCAGGACCCCGGCACGGGGACGGGCACGGAGCGGGTCAAGCGAGGCATGGCGGACATGCTCAAGGGTGGCGTGATCATGGACGTCGTCACCGCGGAGCAGGCAAAGATCGCCGAGGACGCCGGCGCCGTCGCCGTCATGGCGCTGGAACGCGTGCCCGCCGACATCCGCGCCCAGGGCGGGGTCGCCCGGATGAGCGACCCCGACATGATCGAGTCGATCATCGCCGCGGTCTCGATCCCCGTCATGGCCAAGGCCCGCATCGGGCACTTCGTCGAGGCGCAGGTCCTGCAGTCGCTCGGCGTGGACTACATCGACGAGTCGGAGGTGCTGACGCCGGCCGACTACGTGCACCACATCGACAAGTGGGCCTTCACCGCCCCCTTCGTCTGCGGGGCGACGAACCTCGGCGAGGCCCTGCGCCGGATCAGCGAGGGTGCGGCCATGATCCGTTCCAAGGGCGAGGCCGGCACCGGCGACGTCTCGAACGCGACCACCCACATGCGCACCATCCGCGGGGAGATCCGACGGTTGAGCAGCCTCTCCCGCGACGAGCTCTACGTCGCCGCCAAGGAGCTGCAGGCTCCGTACTCGCTCGTCGCCGAGGTGGCGGCGGCCGGCAAGCTGCCGGTGGTCCTCTTCACCGCCGGCGGGATCGCGACCCCGGCCGACGCGGCCATGATGATGCAGCTCGGCGCCGAGGGCGTGTTCGTCGGCTCCGGCATCTTCAAGTCGGGCAACCCCGCGCAGCGGGCGGCGGCCATCGTCGCGGCGACCACGTTCCACGACGACCCGGGCATGATCGCCAAGGTGTCGCGCGGGCTCGGCGAGGCGATGGTCGGCATCAACGTCGACGACATCCCCGAGCCGCACCGCCTCGCGACGCGCGGCTGGTGACCAAGGGCCCCGCGGTCGGGGTCCTCGCCCTGCAGGGCGACGTGATCGACCACTGCCGTGTCCTCGAGGCCGTCGGCGCCCGCCCGCGGACGATCCGTCGGCCCGAGGAGCTCCTCGGGCTCGACGGGATCGTCCTGCCCGGCGGTGAGTCCAGCACGATCGACCGGCTCGCCCGCCGCTTCGGCCTGCGGGAGCCGCTGGTCGAGGCCCTCGCCGACGGTCTGCCGGCGTTCGGTTCCTGCGCCGGGATGATCATGCTCGCGGACGAGATCGTCGACGGGCTGGGCGACCAGCAGACCTTCGGCGGGCTCGACGTCACCGTGCGACGCAACGCCTTCGGGCGTCAGGTCGACTCCTTCGAGACCGACCTCGACCTGACCGGGATCGACGAGCAGGTGCACGCGGTCTTCATCCGCGCCCCCTGGGTGGAACGCGTCGGCGACGGCGTCGAGGTGCTCGCCCGGGCGGCCGACCACGCGGTCGCGGTCCGCCAGGGCGCGTTGCTCGCCACCTCGTTCCACCCCGAGGCGACCGGCGACACCCGGGTGCACGCGCTGTTCGTCAGCAGCCTCTGACCGCAGCCCCGATGACCCCAGCTCAGGACACCAGGGCCGCGATCTGCTCGTCCAGCCAGGGGTAGAGCTCCTCGGCGGGGGTGCCGAGCCGAGCCTTCAGGCCGCAGGCGGCTCGTCGGCGAGAACCTCGAGCGAGCCGTCGACCACCGCGTCGCAGGCCTGGGCGACGACGCTGGCGGGGCTGGCCCGGTCGACGTCCCACCCGGCCGACACAGGGATGTCGATCATGCGACCAGCAGGCCGAGGACGTGGGTGCCCTGCCCGCGCAGCTGCACGCGCAGCGCGTTGGTCGCCGACCAAGATGCGCGCGATGGCACCGACCCCGGGAGGTGTTCGAGCTGGTCCTCGCCCTTGCCTGGGCGACCGACCGCTTCCACCCCGACGAGGCGGCAGCACGACGTCAGTCGCGCTGGCGACGGCCGGGATGTTCGTCCGAGCGGACGCTAGGCCGGGTCGAGGTCGACGCGCAGGACGGCGTAGAGGTAGCCGTCGTGATAGGCGCCGTCGCGCCACTGCGCCCCGCGCGTACGGCCCTCGCGGGAGAAGCCGGCCGCCTCCAGCGCACGCTGCTCGCCCACGTTCTCGACGTCGGTGTGCGCCTCGACCCGGTTCACCCGGGTGTGGGTGAAGAACATCTCGGCGAGCCGGCGCTGGGCCAGCCGGCCGAGGCCCCGGCCGCGGTGCTCCGGTCGCAGCCAGATGCCGATCATGACGCAGCGGGAGCCGGCGTTCGGGCCCCAGCCGCGCCAGTGCCAGCTGATGTCGCCGGCGACCTGACCCGTCTCGTCGACGACGGTCAGCGCACCGGCGTCGTCCATCCGCGACGGCGCCGGGTGCACGCCGGGGGCCATCGGCCCGAAGTCGTCGAACGGGGTGTCCCCGCCCACCAGCAGCGGGAGGTCGGCCGCCCGCTGCGGGCGCAGGGTCACGGCTGCACCGGGCACGTCGTGCCGCGGCTCAGACGTTGAAGCCGAGGGCCCGCAGCTGCTCGCGGCCGTCGTCGGTGATCTTCTCCATGCCCCACGGCGGCATCCAGACCCAGTTGATGACGAACCGCTCCACCAGGCCCTCGAGCGCGGTGTCGGTCTGGTCCTCGATCACGTCGGTCAACGGGCAGGCCGCGGACGTCAGGGTCATGTCGATGGTCAGCGACCCGTCGTCCTCGAGGTTGAGGCCGTAGATGAGGCCGAGGTCGACGACGTTGATCCCGAGCTCGGGGTCGACGACGTCCTTCAACGCCTCCTCGATGTCGGCGACCGTGGCGCGGGAGGCCGCCGCGTAGTCACCGTTGCCGGTCCCGGCGCTGGTGACGTCGGGCAGGTCGTCCTGCACCAGCTCGGAGGGGCGCATCTGGGGGGCCTGGGTCTCGGCGGTCAGCTCGCTCGTCATGACGCTCCTTCGGTCTGGTGCTGCTCGTGCTTGGTCAGGTCCTGCTCGCTCAGGGCTCGTGCGGCCGCGTCCTTGAACGCGGACCAACCCAGCAGCGCGCACTTCACGCGCGCCGGGAACTTCGCCACGCCCGCGAACGCGATCCCGTCCTCGAGGCGGTCCTCGTCGGGCTCCACGGTGCCCCGGCCCTGCATCAGGGTCAGGAACTCGGCGTGCAGGTTCAGCCCGTCGGTCACGGGCCGCCCGATGACGAGGTCGCTCATCACCGAGGTGGACGCCTGGGAGATCGAGCAGCCCAGGCCCTCGTACGAGACGTCGGAGACGGTGTCGCCGTCCAGGTGCAGGCGCAGCGTCACCTCGTCGCCGCAGGACGGGTTCACGTGGTGCACCTCGGCCTCGTACGGGTCCCGCAGGCCGCTGTGGTGCTTGGCCCGGTAGTGGTCCAGGATGATCTCCTGGTAGAGGTCCTCGACGTTCACCGTGCACCTCCTTCTGTGTCTCGCGCGCGCGCCGGGCGGGTGCGCGGGGGCCGGCTGAAGAAGCCGACCGTGCTGGTGAGGGCGTCGACGAGCACGTCGATCTCCGAGGTCTTGGTGTAGAGGTAGCTCGACGCGCGGGTCGAGGACTGCACCCCGAAGCGCTCGTGCAGCGGTCGGGCGCAGTGGTGCCCGCCGCGGACGGCGACCCCCCGCGCGTCCAGCAGCTGGCTGACGTCGTGCGGGTGGATCTGCTCCCCGCCCTGCGTCTGCATGGTGAAGGAGATCGCCCCGCCGCGGTCGGTCGTGGTGGTCGGGCCCAGCACCCGCAGGCCGGGCACCGTGCTCAGCCCCTCGAGCGCGTACGCGGTGATCAGGCGCTCGTGCGCCGCGACCTGGTCCATGCCGAGGGCGGTGAGGTAGCGCGCGGCCGCGGCGAGGCCGACGGCCTGCGCGATCGGCGGCGTGCCCGCCTCGAAGCGGTGCGGCGGCGGTGCGAAGGTCGACCCGGTCATCCGGACGGTCTCGATCATCTCGCCCCCGCCGAGGAACGGCGGCAGCGAGGCGAGCAGGTCGTAGCGGCCCCAGAGGACGCCGATCCCGGTCGGACCGACCATCTTGTGCCCGGTGAACGCGACCAGGTCGGCCCCGAGCGCGTGCACGTCGACCGGCATCTGCGGCACCGACTGCGACGCGTCGACCACGACCGTGGCGCCGTACGCGTGCGCGGCCTCGGCCACCCGGGCCACCGGGTTGACGCTGCCCAGGACGTTGGAGACGTGGACGATCGAGACGATCTTGGTGCGCTCGTTGATCAGCCCGGCCGCGAGGCCGCCCTCGACGTCGAGCCGACCCTCCTCGGTGACGTCGAACCAGCGCAGCACAGCGCCGGTCCGCGCCGCGAGGAGCTGCCAGGGGACGATGTTCGAGTGGTGCTCCATCACCGAGACCACGATCTCGTCGCCGGGCGAGAGCGAGGCGCCGAGCGTGTACGCGCAGAGGTTCAGCGCCTCGGACGCGTTCTTGGTGAAGATGATCTCGTCGCTGGACGTGGCGCCGACGAACTCCGCCAGCACGGCCCGGGAGGACTCGAACGCACTCGTCGCCTCGGCGCCGAGCAGGTGCATGGCGCGGGCGACGTTCGCGTTGTGGCTGAGGTAGTGGTCCTCGATCGCCTCGACGACGCAGCGCGGCTTCTGGGAGGTGTTGGCGCTGTCCAGGTAGACCAGCGGCACCGGCCCGGATACCCCGGGCGCGGTGCGCTCGAGGATCGGGAAGTCGGCGCGGATCGCGTCCACGTCGAACGGGATCGGCTCGTCGCTCGGGAGACCCTCGGCGAGGGTCAGCTCGGCCGGCTCGATGACGTCCGGGTACTGCGCGCCGCCCGAGAGCGGCGTGCGCCCGTCCAGCTCCGCGTGCGTGGTCATGGTCAGACCGCCGCCGCGGCAGCCGCGCGCACGTACTTGTCGTAGCCCTCGGCCTCGAGCTGCTCGGCCAGCTCCTGGCCGCCCTGCTCGGCGACCTTGCCGGCCACGAACACGTGCACGAAGTCGGGCTTGATGTAGCGCAGGATCCGCGTGTAGTGCGTGATCAGCAGGACGCCGCGGTCACCCTGGGCGGAGAACCGGTTGACACCCTCGGAGACGATCCGCAGCGCGTCGATGTCGAGGCCGGAGTCGGTCTCGTCGAGGATCGCGAACTGCGGGTTGAGCAGCTCCAGCTGCACGACCTCGTGGCGCTTCTTCTCCCCGCCGGAGAAGCCCTCGTTGACGCTGCGGTTGGCGAACTCGCGGTCCATCTGGACCCGGTCCATCGCCTCGTTGACGTCCTTGACCCACGTGCGCAGCTTGGGCGCCTCGCCGGTCATGGCCGTCTTGGCGGTGCGCAGGAAGTTCGCGACGCTGACGCCGGGCACCTCCACCGGGTACTGCATGGCCAGGAACAGCCCGGCGCGGGCGCGCTCGTCGACGCTCATGGCCAGCAGGTTCTCGCCGTCGAGCGTCACGGTGCCCGACGTGATCTGGTACTTCGGGTGGCCGGCGATCGAGTAGGCCAGCGTGGACTTGCCGGACCCGTTCGGGCCCATGATCGCGTGCACCTCGCCGCTGGCGATGGTCAGGTCGACCCCCTTGAGGATCTCCTTGGCGCCGGACTCGGTGTTGACCGAGACGTGCAGGTCGCGGATCTCGAGAGTGGACATGTGCGTTACTCCTGGCTGAGGCTGCGGGGGGTCGTCCCCGCCGTGGATGAGGTGGTCGCTGAGGCGTCCGGTGCAGCGTCGTCGTCGGGGTCCGGCCGAGCGTTCAGGTCGACCAGGACGTCGTCACCGGCGACGCGGCAGCGGTAGACGGGCACCGGCTCCGTGGCGGGCAGCCCGAGGGGCTCCCCCGTCCGGAGGTCGAAGAGCGCGCCGTGCAGGTAGCACTCGAGCGTGCAGCCGTCGACGTCACCCTCGGAGAGCGGGACCGACGCGTGCGAGCACTCGTCGGCGATGGCGTAGAAGCGGTCACCGCTGTGCACGATGGCGACCTCGGTGCCGTCCACCTCGACCGCGAGCGCGGAGCCCGGTGCGACGTCGGCGACGGCGCAGGCCCGGACGAAGCCGGGTCCGGTCGACGTGAGGGCGCTCACGACTGCTCCTTGGCGATCACCGCGAGGTCGTCGTCGGCGGCGAAGGCGTGGTGCCCGGCGTCGTCGGCGTCGCGACCCTCGACCTGCTCGGGAGCGACGATCGGCGCCTCGAGGTCGGCGTCGGCCTCGGTCTGGTCGTCGACGGTGTCGTCGGAGGAGTTGCGGCTGGACGAGGCAGGGGCCCCGACGTTGACCGCGAGCTCCTCCTCGACGGCGGCGAGCAGGCGGCCCTCGACCGACGGGACCCCGATCCGGCGGATGATGTCGGCGAAGAAGCCGTGCACCACGAGCCGACGGGCCTCGACCTCGTCGATGCCGCGGCTGCGCAGGTAGAAGAGCTGCTCGTCGTCGAAGCGACCGGTGGTCGAGGCGTGGCCCGCACCGGCGATCTCGCCGGTCTCGATCTCGAGGTTGGGTACCGAGTCGGCGCGGCAACCGTCGGTCAGCACGAGGTTGCGGTTGGACTCGTACGTGGTGATGCCCTCGGCGACCTTGCGGATCAGGACGTCCCCGACCCAGACCGAGTGCGCACCGGCGCCCTGCAGGGCGCCGCGGTAGTCGACGTTGCTGGTCGTGCGCGGTGCGTTGTGGTCGACGAAGAGCCGGTGCTCCAGGTGCTGGTCCGCGTCGACGAAGTAGAGACCGAGCTGCTCGATCTCGCCGCCCGGGCCGGCGTACTCCGCCGTCTCCACGAGCCGGACGAGGTCGCCGCCGAGCGAGGCGGTGAGGGTGCGCACGTGCGCGTCCCGACCGACCCGGATGCCGACGTGGCCCGTGTGCACGGCGTCGCCGTCCCACAGCTGCAGGCCCGCGAGGTCGACCCGGGCGCCGTCCCCGACGAGCAGGACGACCGAGCTCGCCAGCACGGCGGAGCCCACGTGCTCCAGCACGATCGTCGCCTTGGCGAACGCGCCCACCCGGATGACCAGCGAACGGAACGCGGGGGTGTCCAGGCCCTGCCCGGTCACGGTGATCATGATGGGCTCGGTCAGCTCGACCTCGGCGGGGACGTCGACCAGCGTGGCGCCGTCGGCGTTCGCCACGGCCAGCGCCGCGATCCGGTCGACGGGTGCCGGGCCCTCGTACGTCCGGGCCTCGGCGGCGCTGATCGCGCGCACCTCCACCCGGTCGGGGGCCTCCACGGCGACGTCGATCTCGCCGTGCGACGCACCCTCGGCGTCGAGCAGGCCGCGGAGGCGCTTGATCGGGGTGAACCGCCAGACCTCCTCGCGCCCGGTCGGGCGGGGGTGGTCGGCGAGGTCGTAGGAGGCGACGGGGTGCAGGTGGGACGAGACCGTCTCCACCGCACCGGCGACCGCCGCGACGGAGCCGTCGGGGGCAGCGGCCGGCACGACCTCGAGGGGCGCGTCGATCTGGACGGACAAGTTCAGGATTCCTTCGTGTCGATCAGCCCGTCGACCGGCTCGCACGACGCGAGCCGGCCTCGGGGCGCGGAGAGGGAGGGGCCGGCGTCAGCCGACCGCGCCCTCCATCTGCAGCTCGATCAGGCGGTTGAGCTCGAGGGCGTACTCCATCGGGAGCTCGCGGGCGATGGGCTCGACGAAGCCACGGACGATCATGGCCATCGCCTCGTCCTCGCCCATCCCCCGGCTCATCAGGTAGAAGAGCTGCTCGTCGCTGACCTTGGAGACCGTGGCCTCGTGCGCCATCGACACGTCGTCCTCGCGGACGTCGACGTAGGGGTAGGTGTCGGAGCGGCTGATCGAGTCGACCAGGAGCGCGTCGCACTTGACGATCGACGCCGAGTGGTGCGCGCCGTCCTGCACCTGCACCAGACCGCGGTACGAGGTGCGGCCACCGCCGCGGGCGACGGACTTGGAGATGATCGAGCTCGACGTGTACGGCGCGCAGTGGACCATCTTGGAGCCGGCGTCCTGGTGCTGGCCCTCGCCGGCGAAGGCGATGGACAGGGTCTCGCCGCGGGCGTGCTCACCCATGAGGTAGACCGCCGGGTACTTCATCGTGACCTTGGAGCCGATGTTGCCGTCGATCCACTCCATCGTGGCGCCCTCCTCGCAGGTGGCGCGCTTGGTGACGAGGTTGTAGACGTTGTTCGACCAGTTCTGGATGGTCGTGTAGCGGCAGCGGGCGCCCTTCTTGACGACGATCTCCACGACCGCGCTGTGCAGCGAGTCGGAAGAGTAGATCGGCGCGGTGCAGCCCTCGACGTAGTGCACGTACGCGCCCTCGTCGACGATGATCAGGGTCCGCTCGAACTGACCCATGTTCTCGGTGTTGATCCGGAAGTAGGCCTGCAGCGGGATCTCGACGTGCACGCCCTTGGGGACGTAGATGAACGAGCCGCCGGACCAGACCGCCGAGTTCAGCGCGGAGAACTTGTTGTCCCCGACCGGGATGACCGTGGCGAAGTACTCGGCGAACAGCTCCGGGTACTCCTTCAGCGCGGTGTCGGTGTCGAGGAAGATGACGCCCTGCTTCTCGAGCTCCTCGTTGATCTTGTGGTAGACGACCTCGGACTCGTACTGGGCAGCGACGCCGGACACGAGGCGCGCCTTCTCCGCCTCGGGGATGCCGAGCTTGTCGTACGTGTTCTTGATGTCGGCCGGCAGGTCGTCCCAGGTCGCGGCCTGCTTCTCGGTCGAGCGCACGAAGTACTTGATGTTGTCGAAGTCGATGCCGTCGAGCTCGGCACCCCACGCCGGCATCGGCTTGCGGTCGAAGAGCTTGAGGCCCTTGAGGCGCAGGTCGAGCATCCACTGCGGCTCGCTCTTGAGCGCGGAGATGTTCTCCACGACCGCGGTGCTCAGGCCGCGCTTGGCGGTCGAGCCGGCGACGTCGGAGTCGGACCAGCCGAAGCGGTAGCGACCGAGGGCGTCGAGGTGCTCGTCCTGGCTCTGCCCGGTGCCCGGGGCTGCGGGACCAGCAGCTGCCCCGGTGACGGCGGTCTGGTCAAGGATGTCGGTCATATCGCGTGCTCCTCGTGATCGGGGGCGTACCTGTGGATCAAGCCCGGGCCGGAGCCGGATGTTCCGGCTCCCGGCTGTGATGTCGGTACCGGCGTCGACCCGGGTGTCGGCGGGATCGCCGACGCAGACGCCGAGAGAGGGGTCGATGTTGTTCGGGGGATGTGGGTCGTGCAGACGCCGTCACCGTGGGCGATCGTGGCGAGACGTTGGACGTGGACCCCGAGCTGGCGGGAGAAGGCCTCGGTCTCCGCGTCGCACAGCTGCGGGAACCGCTCGGCCACGTGAGCGACCGGGCAGTGGTGCTGGCACAGCTGCTCGCCGGCCGCCGCGGGGCGCAGGGACGCCGCGTACCCCTCGGCCGAGAGCGTCCTGACCAGGGTCTGGGCCGGGCTCTCGTCCGCCTCGGGGGCGACGAGCGCCTGCCGGACGTGCTCCTCGAGCCCGGCGAACCGGGCCCGGGCGAACCGCTCGACCGCGTCCGGCCCCGCCGTCTCTGCGAGGAACTCGAGCGCCTGGACGGCGAGGTCGTCGTAGCCGGCGCCGAAGCTGTCCCGTCCGGTCTCGGTGAGCACGAACACCCGGGCGGGCCGTCCGCGCCCACGGGCGCCGTAGACGCGCTGCTCGCGGGAGGTGAGCAGACCCTGCTCGACCAGCCCGTCGAGGTGGCGCCGGACGCCCGCCGCGGTGAGGCCGAGCCTGTTCGCCAGCTCCGCCGCGGTCGACGGGCCGTGCTCGAGGACCGAGCGGGCGACGCGCTGCCGCGTGGGGGCGCTCGGGTCGACGTCCAGCTCCTCGCCGGACACCTCCCGGGGTGCCTGCTCCACGCTTTTCACAATGCCAGTGTGCTCTTATTCGCTCACCGTTCAACCAAGGTGCGCCTTACCCCAGGACGTCGGCGAGGTCGTAGCCCACCGGCTCCTCGAGCTGGGCGTAGGTGCACGAGGAAGGGTCGCGGTCGGGCCGCCAGCGGTTGAACTGCGCCATGTGGCGGAACCTCTCCCCCTCCATGTGCTCGTAGCGGACCTCGACGACGAGGTCGGGGCGCAGCGGGGTGAAGGAGAGGTCCTTGCCGTTGTTCCAGCGGCTCTGCTCCGACGCCCGGGGCGTACGGGTGCCCTCCTCCTGCTTGGCCCACGCCCAGGGGTGGTCGTCGAAGGTCGTCACCAGCGGCTGCAGCTCGGTGAACAGCTCCTTGCGGCGGGCGGCCGGGAAGGCGCCGATCACTCCCACCGACACCAGCTCGCCCGCGCCGTCGTAGAGACCGAGCAGCAGCGAGCCGATGCTGTCCGGGCCGGACTTGTGCACCCGGTAGCCGGCGACGACGCAGTCCGCCGTCCGCTCGTGCTTGATCTTGAACATCACACGCTTGTCCGGGGAGTAGCGCAGCTGACGGGGCTTGGCCACGACCCCGTCCAGCCCGGCGCCCTCGAACTGGGTGAACCAGTCCTGCGCCAGCGCAGGGTCGTCGGTCACCCGGGTCAGGTGCACGGGCGGCCGGGCCTGCGCGAGGGCCTGCTCCAGCGCCGCCCGCCGCTCGGCGAACGGGCGCGGGGTCCAGTCCTCGTCGCCCAGGGCGAGCAGGTCGAACGCGACGAAGCTCGCGGGGGTCTCGTGGGACAGCCGCGTCACCCGGCTCACCGCCGGGTGGATGCGCTGCTGGAGGGTCTCGAAGTCGAGGCGCTCCCCCGACGGGTCGACGACGATGATCTCGCCGTCCACGACGGCGCGCTCGGGAAAGCTGGCGAGGACCGCCTCCACCACCTCGGGGAAGTAGCGCGTCATCGGCTTGCCGTTGCGGCTGCCGATCTCCACCTCGTCGCCGTCGCGGAAGATGACCGAGCGGAACCCGTCCCACTTCGGTTCGTAGGTCAGGTCGCCGGTCGGGATCGTCTTGACCGCCTTCGCCAGCATCGGCGCGACCGGCGGCATCACGGGCAGGTCCATCGGACCATTGTGGGCGCGGCCCGCGACCTGGTGGCGTGGTGCCTGAGTCTCGTGGAACTCAGGCACCACGCCACTAGACTCGGCCGGTGCCCAGCCCGACCGCGTCCGCGCTGGAGGTGCGTGACCTCACGGTCCGCTTCGGCGCGGCACCGGTGCTCGACGGCCTCAGCCTCACGGCACGGACGGGTGCCCTCACCGCCGTGCTCGGGCCGAACGGCGCCGGCAAGACCACCCTGCTGCGCTGCTGCACCGGCCTCGTCACCCCGGACGGCGGCAACGTCCGCGTCCTGGGTCTCGTGCCCGGCTCGGCGGAGGTCACGGCCGCCGTCGGGCTGATGCCGCAGAGCACGGGCGCCTGGTCGGGCGTCCGGGCCGGCGAGCTGCTGCGCTACCTCGCCTCCCTCTACGCGCACCCCCTCGACGTGGACGCCCTGGTCGCCCGCCTGGGCATCGGTGCGTACGTCCGGACGCCCTACCGCCGGCTGTCGGGCGGTCAGCAGCAGGCGGTCAACCTCGCCGGCGCGCTGGTCGGGCGCCCGCGGCTGGTGTTCCTCGACGAGCCGACCGCCGGGATGGACCCGCACGCCCGCCGCGCGACGTGGGAGCTGCTGCGCGAGCTACGCTCCGCCGGGGTCTCGATCGTGCTGACGACACACGCCATGGACGAGGCCGCCGCGCTCGCCGACCAGGTCTGGATGATCGATCGCGGCCGGGTCGCGGCGTCCGGCACCGTCGACGAGCTGACGGCCGGCGGCGAGAGCCTCGAGAGCGTGTTCCTGACCCGTACGCACGGAGTGGTCGGATGAGCGCCGCCCCGACCGGAGCCGTGCTCGACCTGAGCCCGGCACCCGGGGCCGCACCGGCCGGACGACGGGTGGTGCGCCACGCGTTGACCGAGGTCCGGCTGCTGGTCCGCAACGGCGAGCAGCTGCTGCTCGCCCTCGTGATCCCGCTCGCGATCCTGGTCCTGGCGGCCGCGACCCACGGACGGTTCGTGGCGCTGGCCGCGGCGGCCCCCTCCGTGCTCGGCCTCGCGGTCTGGTCGTCGGCGTTCACGTCGGTCGCCATCGCCACCGGCTTCGAACGGCGCTACGGGGTGCTCGAGCGGCTCGCGGCCACGCCCCTGGGCCGCGGCGGGCTGCTGCTCGGCAAGGCGCTGGCCGTGGTGCTGGTCGTGGTCGGCCAGCTGGTGGTGCTGGTCGTCGTGGCCCTGCTGCTCGGCTGGCGCCCCGCGTACACGTGGGGGTCCCTGCTGGCCAGCGCCGCGCTCGCGCTGCTCGCGGCCGCGACGTTCGTGGCGCTCGCGCTGCTGCTCGCCGGGCGGCTGCGGGCCGAGGCCACCCTGGCCGTGGCCAACCTCGTCTACGTCGTGCTCCTGGTCGGCGGCGGCCTGGTCATCGCTCTCTCGCGCTACCCGCGCATGCTCCAGCCGGTCGTCGAGGCGCTGCCCACCGCCGCGCTCGGCGAGGGGCTGCGGGCGGGTGCCACCGGCGTGGTCCCGGGCTGGACGTTCGCGGTGCTGGGCGTCTGGCTGGTGGTCGCCGGCTTCCTGGCCCGGAGGACCTTCCGGTGGACCGCATGATGGAAGCCATGAGGTGCAGCAGGTGACCACGTCGACCCAGGTCCGACCCGCCCCGCAGCCACGACCCGAAGCTCCGCCCTGGGCTCTCCTGCTCCGCCTGGTCACCGGTGCCGTGGCCCTGCGGCGCTGGGCGGTCGCCTCGCTCGTGATCAACGTCGTCATCGTCGTGACCGGCGGCCTGGTCCGCCTCACCGCCTCCGGGCTGGGGTGCCCGACGTGGCCCCGGTGCAGCGAGACCTCCTTCGTCACCCACCCTGAGCTGGGGGTGCACGGGGCCATCGAGTTCGGGAACCGGCTGCTGACCTTCGTGCTCGTCGCCGTCATAGCGCTCACCTGGATCACCGCGATGCGCCTGCGGGACGAGTCCCGCCCCGAGGTCCGCGGGGGTCGGCGCCGTGACCTCCGCTGGCTGGCCGGGGGCCTCCTGCTCGGCATCCCGGCCCAGATCGTCATCGGCGGGATCAGCGTGCTCACGCACCTCAACCCGTGGGTCGTCGGCATCCACTTCCTCGTCTCGATGGCCCTCGTCGGGCTGGCCGTCGGCCTCGTCCGCACGACCTGGCCGGCTCGGCCCGTCCCCGTCGACCGGGGCGCGGCCGTCGTCTTCGCCCGCGTGGCCTTCGCCGGGATGGTCGCCGCCGTCTGGCTGGGCACGGTGGTCACGGGGAGCGGACCGCACGCGGGCGACCTGAACGCCGTGCGCAACGGTCTGGACGGCGGCCTGGTCGCGCACGTGCACGCTACGGCCGTCTGGGTGACCATCGCGTTCACGCTCGCCCTGCTCGTCCTGAGCCGGACGCGACCGGTCGTCCTGCTGCTGGCCGTCGAGGTGCTCCAGGCGGCCCTCGGGATCACGCAGTACTACCTCGGCGTCCCCGTCCCGCTCGTCGCGCTGCACCTGCTGGGCGCGTCGCTGTCGGTGGCCGCCGCGGCGAACGTCCTGCTCGCCGTGCGCCGGGGTCCTACGACGCACCTGCTCCTGAGGACTCGCGCCGACGGGGCTGACGCTCGAGCCACGGCCGCAGCCGCGCGGTGACGAACGGCAGCACGAGGTAGGTCATCACCGGCGTCAGGACGACGGTGGTGATCAGCACCCGGGCCGCCAGCGGCACGACGCCCCACACGGGCAGCAGCGACACCAGCAGGCTGAAGACCAGGTTGGTGGGGAAGAACCCGAGCCAGATGGTCACGGCCTGCTTCCACCGCGGCGGGGCCGTGCGCACGGCGGGCTGCGCGGCCTCGTCGAGCAGCGACGAGGCCGACACGTCGAACCAGCCCTCGATCCCGGTCCTCCGCTCGACCCGTGCGTCGTGGACGAACTCGTCGCCGCTGCGCAGCCACCAGTGCCGCTCCGCCGAGGACTCCCAGGCGGCCAGCGAACCGGCGTCGGCGAAGCGGTAGAGCGTGTACCAGAGCGACGACGACCCGCTGGCACGCACCCAGCCCGAGCCGAGGTAGCCCGGCATCCGGCTCGCCAGGCTGGTCCCCGTCTGCACCCAGGCCAGCGCCTCCGCGTGCCGGTGGTCGTCCACCCGTCGCTCGACGGCGACGGTGATCGGGGCGTCGGACGTCTCCTGCTCGGGCTGCACGGCTCCCAGTGAAGCCGGGGCAGATGACGGCCAGGTGACTCGTCACGATGGTTGCCGGTTCAACATCGGCCCCCGTGCCGCTATGATCGATGCATCAGCTTGCTTTCGCTCCTGCCGCAAGCAGTCCGTACGTCGTAGCCCACCGTGGCTCCGTACGAGGCGCCTCCCGAGAGATCTCGGGTCAGCGTCGGCGGGACTTCATGGACGGATCTCCTTGACCCAGCACGACTTCAGCACGCTCGGCGTGCCCGCTTCCCTCGTCGACGTCCTCGCGGCGCGCGACATCACCGAGCCCACCCCCATCCAGGCCGCGACGCTGCCCGACTCCCTCGCCGGGCGCGACGTCCTCGGCCGGGGCCGAACCGGCTCCGGCAAGACGTACGCCTTCCTGCTCCCTCTGGTGGCCCGGCTCTCCGCCACCTCGCCGCGGCGTCGGCCCGGCGCCCCCCGGGCGCTGATCCTGGCCCCCACCCGTGAGCTCGTCGGCCAGATCGAGGCGGCCCTCGCGCCCCTCGCGGCCACCACGGGCCTCACCTCGCGCACCGTCTTCGGCGGCGTCGGCCAGGGCCCGCAGGTCGCGGCGCTCCGTCGCGGCGTCGACATCCTCATCGCCTGCCCCGGCCGGCTCGAGGACCTGATCAAGCAGGGCCAGGGTTCGCTGGGCAGCATCGAGATCACGATCATCGACGAGGCCGACCACATGGCCGACCTCGGCTTCCTCCCGGTCGTCCGGCGCCTGCTCGACCAGACCCCGCGCGACGGTCAGCGGATGCTCTTCTCGGCCACGCTGGACAGCCAGGTCGACGTGCTCGTCAAGCGCTTCCTGACCAACGCGGTCGTCCACGAGGCCGACTCGGCCCTGTCGCCGGTCTCGACCATGACCCACCACGTGCTCCACGTCGAGCGCGACCAGCGCCTGCCGGTGCTCATCGACCTGGCCAGCGCGCCGGGCCGCACGGTCGTCTTCACCCGCACCAAGCACGGCGCCAAGGCGCTGGCCCGCCAGCTCAACGCCAAGGGCATCCCGACGGTCGACCTGCACGGCAACCTCAGCCAGGGCGCGCGTACGCGCAACATGGACGCGTTCCACAGCGGCAAGGCCACGACGCTCGTCGCCACCGACATCGCGGCCCGCGGCATCCACGTCGACGACGTCGCGCTGGTCGTCCACGCCGACCCGCCGGTCGAGCACAAGGCCTACACGCACCGTTCCGGGCGGACCGCCCGGGCCGGCAGCGACGGCACCGTCGTCACCCTCGCCACGGCCGACCAGCTGCGCGAGGTGCGTTCGCTGACCAAGGCGGCCGGCATCACGCCGACCACCACCCGGGTCCAGAGCATGTCCGACCCGGTCCTGACCCTCGTGGCTCCCGGGGTACGCGCCCTGCCGGGCGGCCTGGAGACCAGCGCCCCCCAGCCGGGCTCCGACGGCGGCGACTCGCGGCCGCGCAACGCCGGTGCCGGTCGCCGTCGCGGTTCCGGTTCCGGTTCCGGCCAGGCTCCCGCGCAGGGCGAGGCCCGTGGCGGCGCCCGGGGCGCCGGTGCGGGTCGTGGCCGCGGTGCTCAGGGTCCGGCCAAGACCGGCCGCGGTCCGGCCCGGCCCGCCGGGCGTCGCCCGTCGGGTGGCGGCAGCGGCGGTGGCGGCAACTCCCTCGCCTACTCGACCAGCACCTCGGGCTCCTCGGGCGGCTCCGCCTCGACGAGCAGCCACTCGGCCTCCGGCTTCAGCTCCGGTCGCCGCTGACCCAGCGGCTCCACCGCAGCAGCTCTGCTGCCGATCCGTCTCGACGACAGCCGCACACCTCGCGGCCAGCCGCACAGGTCACCACCTGTGCGGGTGGCTCGTGGGTGTGCGGCTGTCGTACGTCCCGTGGCCCGGCGGGTCAGGTCAGGGTCCAGGCCACCTTGGCGTCGCCGTCCCAGCGTCGGCCGGTCCGGCTCGTCGCGCGGACGTCGGGAACCTCGCTCAGCGTCGCCACCACCTCGCCGAGCTGCGCAACCGGGACGCGGCGCGCCACGGTGACGTGCGGGCTCCACCGGCCCGGCGCGAAGTGGCTGTCGGGCTCGGTCCCGCACCGTCCGGCGATGCTCGTCTGCAGCGTCAGCAGGGCGGCGCTCGCCACCACCTGACGCACCACGACCACGTGACCCCGCCGCGGTCCGAAGACGAGCAGCGACCCGAGCAGCAGCGGGAGATCGAGCCCGGCGACCAGGTCGGGGAGCGCGGCGTCGATGTCGGCGGGGATGGCCGCCCCGGCCCACAGCGTCACGTGCGGGCGGTGGGTGGGGCTCGGCTCGACCCGCTGCTCCGTCGGCAGCCTGGCCTCAGCCAGCCGCGCCCACTCCCCCAGCACGACCGCCTCGGCCTCGGCGTCGAGCAGCAGCTCCACGGACTGGGTCACGTTGCCGTCACCTGCCTCTCGCCGTCAGTGTGCCGGCGACGCGCCACCCGGGCTAGCGCAGCAGCGGGTCGATGGCGGCGGCGACGAACACCAGCGCGAGGTACGAGTTCGACCAGTGGAACAGCCGCATCGGGCGCAGGGCGGCGTCGACCAGGCCGGCCCGGGCCCGTACGTACAGCTGCACGGCCTCCACGAGGAACACCAGGCCGGCGACGGCCGCGACCGAGGGGTAGAGCCACCCGGTGTGCGCGACCGGCCACAGCGCCAGCGAGACGAGGACGGTGACGACGCTGTAGATCAGGATCTGACGGGCCACGACCGGCGCGGACCGGACGACCGGCAGCATCGGCACCTCGGCGGCGGCATAGTCGGCGCGGTAACGGAAGGCGAGCGCCCAGGTGTGCGGCGGCGTCCAGAAGAAGACGATCGCGAAGAGCACGAACGGGGCCAGCGCGATGTGACCGGTGACCGCGGTCCACCCGATCAGCGGCGGGAAGCAGCCGGCGATCCCGCCCCACACGATGTTCTGCGGGGTGCGGCGCTTCAGCAGCATCGTGTAGACGAAGACGTAGAAGGCGTTCGCCCCGAGGGCCAGGAACGCCGACAGCCAGTTGACGCCGTAGCCGAGCACCAGCGTCGCCGCGACCCCGAGCACCGCGCCGAAGACCGTCGCCGCGCGTGGGCCGACCATGTGCCGGGGCAGCGCCCGTCGGCGGGTGCGGCGCATGCGCTCGTCGATGTCGCGGTCGAGCACGCAGTTGAAGACGTTCGCGCTCGCGGCGGCGAAGCAGCCCCCGACCATGGTGAGCAGGACGAGGAGCAGCGGCGGGACCCCGCGGGCCGCCAGGAACATGGCCGGCACGGTGGTGACGAGCAGCAGCTCGATGATCCGCGGCTTGGTGAGGTTGACGTACGCGGAGACCACGTCCCGCACCGAGACCCTCGAGCCGGCGTGGTCGCCCGTGTCCGCACGGTCGGCCGCTGCTGCGTCGCCGGTCAGGTCCAGGGCGGTCACAGGTTGCACTCTCTCACGTCGTGCACCTCGGGCCCGGCCGGCGAGCGGCGGGCGCACGCAGGGGCGCGCGGGTGCAGGTCCCAGGTTAGTGCGCGTCCGCGACGTCGTCGCGGAGCCAGACCACGCCCCCGGCGAGGCGTCGCTCGTCGCGCAGCACCAGCGGCGTACGGGCGGGAGGCCAGAAGGACAGGCCACCGCCCAGGACGAGCGGCACCAGGAACACCTCGAGCTCGTCGACCAGCCCGGCAGCGAAGGCGTGGCGCGCGAGCGTGGGCCCGGCCACCGCCAGGTCTCCCACGTCGTCCCGCTCGAGGCGGGTACCTCGTCGGCGTCCAAGCTCCGGTGCAGCGTGGTCCTGCTGGTCACGACGTCCGAGAGCGAGGTCGAGCAGACGACCTTGTCGACCTGCGGCCAGATCCCGGCGAGCTCGGCCGTCTCGGGGGCTGCGGCGGCGAGCCCCGGGTCGTTCTCCCAGGCCACCATCAGCGCGTACGTCCGTCGCCCGTAGAGGTAGGTGCCGACGTCGCGCTGCCGGGCGTCGGCGAAGGCGTGCACCTCGGGGTCCGGCGCCGCCCAGCCGAGGTCGCCCCCCCCGGATCAGCGAGGTAGCCGCCCAGCGACCGGGTGGCGGTGCTCACGAGACGTCCCATGCCCTGCTGACCCTCGCCCTGCCGGAAACTCATCGGACGCGGGACGTCGAGCAGGTGACTGGTCTGTGCCGGGGCGGGTAGGCCCTGTGGTGGATGCACCACCGCTCGATAGGCTCGGGTCGTCGGAGTCGTCGGGCCAACCACGGCCGGCGCTCCCCGCCTGCACCCCGGAAGGACTGCCTGTGACCACCACTGCCACCACCTCTCCCACCGAGGACGACGTCTTCCCCGAGGGCTGGACCGATCTCGACACCAAGGCCGTCGACACGGTCCGCGCCCTCGCCGCCGACGCCGTGCAGAAGACCGGCAACGGCCACCCCGGCACGGCGATGAGCCTCGCCCCCGTGGCGTACCTGCTCTTCCAGAAGGTCATGCGCCACAACCCGAACGAGCCGCACTGGCCCGGGCGCGACCGCTTCGTGCTGTCCTGCGGGCACTCGAGCCTGACGCTCTACCTCCAGCTCTACCTCGGCGGCTTCGGCCTCGAGCTCGAAGACATCGAGGCGCTGCGCACCTGGGGCTCCAAGACCCCGGGCCACCCCGAGTACGGCCACACCGACGGTGTGGAGATCACCACCGGCCCGCTCGGCCAGGGCATCGGCAACGCCGTCGGCATGGCCATGGCCGCCCGCCGCGAGCGCGGCCTGCTCGACCCCGACGCCCCCGCGGGCCAGTCGATCTTCGACCACCACATCTACTGCCTGGCCTCCGACGGCGACATCGAGGAGGGCATCAGCTCCGAGGCGTCGTCGCTCGCCGGCACCCAGCAGCTCGGCAACCTCACGCTGATCTACGACCACAACCACATCTCGATCGAGGACGACACCAACATCGCCCTGACCGAGGACACCGCGCTGCGCTACGAGGCGTACGGGTGGCACGTGCAGTCGATCGACTGGACCAACGACGAGACGAAGTACGTCGAGAACGTCAAGGCCCTGAACGACGCGCTCGAGACCGCGCGCGGCGTGACGGACCGGCCGAGCTTCATCAGCCTCCGCACGATCATCGCGTGGCCGGCCCCCGACGCCCAGAACACGGGCAAGGCGCACGGCTCGGCGCTGGGCGCGGACGAGGTCGCGGCGCTGAAGAAGGTCCTCGGCTTCGACCCGGACAAGTCCTTCGCCGTCGACGACGACGTCATCGCCCACACCCGGGAGCTGCAGCAGCGCGGGCAGGCGGCGCAGGACGAGTGGGAGAAGGGCTTCTCGGCGTGGGCCGAGGCCAACCCCGAGGCCAAGACGCTCTACGACCGCTTCGTCGCCGACGAGCTCACCCCCGGCTGGGAGGAGGGCATCCCGAGCTGGGAGGCCGACGAGAAGGGCATCGCCACGCGCGCGGCCTCCGGCAAGGTGCTCAACGGCATCGTGCCGCTCATGCCCGAGCTGTGGGGCGGCTCGGCCGACCTGGCCGAGTCCAACAACACGACGCCCGCGGGCGAGCCGAGCTTCCTGCCGGGCGACCGCCAGACGAAGATGTGGCCGGGCAGCCCGTACGGCCGCACGCTGCACTTCGGCATCCGCGAGCACGCCATGGGCGCGATCATGAACGGCATCAAGGCGCACGGCGGGACGCGGCCCTACGGCGGCACGTTCCTCACCTTCAGCGACTACATGCGCGGCGCCGTCCGGCTGTCGGCCCTGATGCGGCTCCCCGTGATCTACGTGTGGACGCACGACTCCATCGGCCTCGGCGAGGACGGTCCGACCCACCAGCCGATCGAGCACGTCGCCGCGCTCCGCGCGATCCCCGGCCTCGACGTCGTCCGCCCGGCCGACGCCAACGAGACCGCTGCGGCCTGGAAGCAGATCCTGCTGAACGGTGACCGGCCGGCCGGCCTGATCCTGACCCGGCAGGCCCTGCCGATCGTGCCGCGCGGCACC
>Ga0210040_10002090_pt1 | contig 28778 bp, 30 predicted proteins | sample CryGeyCG12114_NA_FD_185462 | JGI IMG/M metagenome (GOLD analysis project Ga0210040, IMG submission 185462) | Groundwater microbial communities from aquifer - Crystal Geyser CG19_WC_8/21/14_NA (SPAdes) (version 2) | ecosystem: Environmental > Aquatic > Deep subsurface > Groundwater | place: USA... | reverse complement strand
CATCCGCCACCCGGACGGTCCGACGTGCCCGTGCAACCTGACCCCGCTGTGCCGGCGCCACCACCGGATGAAGCACAGGGCCACCTCATGGCGGAAGTGGCAGGTGCACCGCTGCGATGCCGGCCACACCCACTGGACCAGCCCCCTCGGGCACCACCACGTCGTCGCCCCCGAGCCCCTGCTGCCACCGCGTGATCCCAGCCCGGGTGCTCCACCACGTGAGCCCTTCGAGCCGCTGCGCTACCCGACCGACCGACCCCCGGGAGCCCTCGAAGCCCGGTCATCGCCGGATGTGGACGCCGAAGAGGCAGCACCGCCGGCCAACCCCTGGGCCGGGATGGACTCCCACGCCCCACCCTTCTGACCGTGCGCCGGACGCCGGAGGTGGACCTCGGAGGCCGCCGTGGTGGCCGACGGTCGAGGGAGCCGGCCACCGGGGACGGCGTCACGTCCGGGGCGACCGGCGGTCACGGCGCGTCCCGGCTAGGGTTCCGCGAGTGAGCGACCGCTCGGACGCGCCCCTGCTGGTCGCCCTGGACGTCGACGGCACCATCGTCGGCCACGACCTCGGCCTGTCCGAGCGCGTGCTCAAGGGCGTGCGCGCCGTCGCGGAGGCGGGCCACCACGTCGTCGTGGCGACCGGTCGATCGTCCACCTCGACCCTGCCCGTGCTGGCCGACCTCGGCCTCTCCACGGGCTACCTGGTCTGCAGCAACGGCGCCGTCACCCTCGTCCTCGACCCGGCGCTGCCGGGCGGGGCCGAGGTCGTCGACGTCGTCACCTTCGACCCCGCGCCGGCACTGGCGCTGCTGCGCGACGACCTGCCGCAGGCGGCCTACGCCGTGGAGGAGCCGGGCGGCGGGATCCTCGTGGCCGGGCCCTTCCCCGAGGGGGAGCTCACCGGCGACCTGCGCCACGTCGACTTCGCGGAGCTGGCGGGCACCGCGGCGACCCGGGTGGTCGTGCGCAGCCCCGAGCACACCCCGCAGGACTTCCTCGAGCTCACCGAGCGGGTGGGGCTCAAGGGCGTCAACTACGCGGTCGGCTGGACGGCGTGGCTCGACCTGGCACCGGAGGGCGTCAGCAAGGCCAGCGCGCTGGAGGGCGTGCGCCGCCGCCTGGGCGTGCCGGTTGAGCGCACCGTGGCCGTCGGCGACGGCCGCAACGACCTGGAGATGCTCGCCTGGGCGCACCGATCGGTGGCGATGGGCCAGGCGCCGGAGGAGGTGCGGGCCGCGGCGACCGAGGTCACCGGATCCGTGGAGGACGACGGCCTGGCCGACGTCCTGGAGAGCCTGCTCGACGGGTCGCCCGGGTCCCCGGGGTCGGGGTCGTGACCACCGACCTGACCGCCCGGAGCAGCGCACCGGGTGGGACCGCGCCGGTGCGCCTGGTGGCCACCGACCTCGACGGCACCCTCGTGCGGCGCGACGGCACCGTCTCCGAGCGCACGGTCGCCGCCCTGGCCGCCTGCCGCGCCGCGGGGGTCGACGTCGTCGCAGTCACCGGCCGCCCGCCCCGCTGGCTGGCCGACCTCGCCGAGGTGGTCGGGTCGGCGACGGCGATCTGCGCCAACGGCGCGATCGTCTACGACCTCGGCTCCGGCCGGGTGCTGCGCGCGAAGCTCCTGTCCCCGGACGTCGTGCGCACCGCGGTGGCAGCGGTCCGCGAGGCCCTGCCCGGCACCACGGTCGCCCTGGAGACCCTCGGCGGGTTCCGGCGCGAACCGGACTACCGCCCGCGCTTCGACGTCGGCGCCGAGCGCACGTGCGCGCCGCTGGAGGAGCTGCTGGCCGACGACCCGGGCGTGGTCAAGCTGCTGCTGCGCCTGGAGGGCAGCACCGCGGACGCCGTCCTGGACGCCGCCCGCACGGCGCTGGCCGGGATCGCCGAGCCGACCCACTCCAGCGCCGGCGACGGGCTCGTGGAGGTGGCCGCCCTGGGCGTGAGCAAGGCGACCACCCTGGCGGAGCTGGCCGCCGAGCGGGGCATCGCCCGCGAGGAGGTGGCGGCGTTCGGCGACATGCCCAACGACCTGGCGATGCTGCGCTGGGCGGGGCACTCCTACGCGGTCGCCGACGGGCACCCGGACGCCGTCGCGGCGGCCGCGGGCCTCGCGCCCCCCTGCGAGGAGGACGGCGTGGCGCAGGTGCTGGAGCGGCTGGTGCTGTCCCGGTGAGTCCTGTCCCGGTGAGCAGCGCGCTCAGCCGCTGACCAGCCGCTCGACCTGCTCGACCGCGCGCTGGGCCGCCAGCGCCTGGCGGGGGTCCTGCGTCGCGTCGGCGGCGGCGCGCAGCCGGGCGATCGTCACGGCCTCGGCGGCCTGCGCCGCAAGCGTGGCAGCGCGGGACAGGCGCGAGTGCAGGTCGCGCGCCGGGCCGGGGATGTCCAGGCCCTCGCTCGGGTGGGCCGCCTGGGCCTCCTCGCAGGCGGCGCGGACGGCGTCCAGGCACGCGGCCAGGCGGGCGCCGAGCAGCTCGAGCGCGTCGCGCAGCGCGCCGTCCGGCACGCCCTCCAGCACCTGGTGGTAGCGGTCGACCGCGCGCCGGAAGCGGTCGTGCGCCCGGCGCCAGACGCCGGTGCCCAGCACGCGGTCCTCGCGCGAGCGACCGCTGAGGGCGTCGCGCAGGGCGGACAGCCGCGAGCGCCGGGGAGGCCTGACCGGCCCGGAAGGGCCCTCGGTGCTCAGAGGTACTGGCCGGGGGTGGGCCGAAGGTCGGGACCGCCCGGTCCACCCGGCGCGGGCCCGCCCGGGCCGCCGAGACCACCGGACTGACCGCCGCCGGGCGGCAGGGCCCGGCGCATCTGCTCCAGCTGGGAGCGGGCGGCCATCTGCTGGGCGACCAGCGCGGTCTGGATGCCGTGGAAGAGGCCCTCGAGCCAGCCGACCAGCTGCGCCTGCGCGATCCGCAGCTCGGCGTCGCTGGGGGTGGTGCCCTCGGCGAACGGCAGGCTGACCCGGCGCAGCTCGGCGACCAGGTCGGGGGACAGGCCCTGCTCCAGCTCGGCGAGGGACCGCTCGTGCACGTGCGCCAGGCGGGCGCGACCGGCGTCGTCCAGGGGCGCCGAGCGGACCTCCTCGAGCAGCTGCTTGACCATGCTGCCGATCCGCATGACCTTGGCCGGCTCCTCGATGCTGGCCAGCGCCGCGGCAGCGGGCTCCTGGCCGGCGCCCTCGCCGGTATCCCCGGAGGCGGGGACCAGCAGGACGGGCTGCTCGCTCTGCTCGCTCACCCGACCATCCTCGCTCACCCCACCTCGAGCAGCACCTTGCCGACGTGCCCTCCGGCGCCCAGCAGCTCGTGGGCGCGGGCCGCCTCCGCCAGCGGGAGGCGCGCGTGGACGACGGGGCGCACCCGGCCCTCGGCGACCAGCGGCCACACGTGCTCGACCACGCTCGCGCAGATCGCCGCCTTGTCGGCCAGCGAGCGCCCGCGCAGCGTCGAGCCGAGCACCGACAAGCGCTTGGCCAGCACCGCGCCGAGGTCCAGCTCGGCGCGGGTGCCGCCCTGCAGCCCGAGGACCACCAGCCGCCCGCCGGGGGCGAGGACGTCGACGTTGCGGCCCAGGTAGGGCCCGCCCACGACGTCGAGGACGACGTCGGCCCCGCGCCCTCCGGTGGCCGCGCGGACCTCGGCCACGAAGTCCTGCGCGGTGTGGTCGACGAGGACGCTCGCGCCCAGCTCGGCGCACCGCTCGAGGGTGGCGCGCCGGCGCGCGGTGACGGCGACGGTGGCGCCCACGTGCCGCGCGAGCTGCACGGCCAGGGTGCCGATCCCGCTCCCGCCGCCGTGGACGAGCAGGACCTCACCGGGCCGCAGGCCCGCGGCGCCGAACACCGTCGACCACACGGTCGCGGCGGCCTCCGGCAGCGCGGCGGCGTCGACCAGGCCGACCCCGGCCGGCACCGGCATCAGCTGGCCGACCGGGACGGCGACCTGCTCGGCGTACCCGCCGCCGGCCAGCAGGGCGCAGGCGGGATCGCCGACCTCCCAGCCGCTCACGCCCTCGCCGAGGGCGGCCACGACGCCCGAGACCTCCAGGCCGAGCAGCTCGCTCGCCCCCGGCGGCGGCGGGTAGCGGCCCTCGCGCTGGAGGAGGTCGGCGCGGTTGAGGCCCGCGGCGGCCACCGCCAGCAGCACCTCGCCCGCACCGGGGACCGGCGCGGGCACCTCGGCGACCTCCAGCTGCTCCGGTCCGCCGGGGGACCGCACCACCACGGCTCTCACCCGGCCGACCCTAGGCCTCCTCCGCCGCTGCGCGCCGGGCGGCGTCCAGGGCCTGCGGAGTGTCGACGTCCGTGGTGGCCAGCCCGGCGACCGCCACCTCCACCACCTCCGCGCCCCCGAGCAGCCAGCCCGCGGCCCGCCCCGCCAGCCCACCGGGCTCGGAGGCCACCCGGGCCCGCAGCGCGCTCGCGCGGTGCACGGCGAGCAGCGGCTGCCGGCGCCCAGAGGCGTCCACCGCCGCGGCGGCCCCCACCGCCGGGCCCGCGTCGCGCAACGCGGCGACCAGCGCAGGCACGGCGGACGCCGCCCAGGGCGCGTCACCGGCCAGGACGACCACCAGCTCGGCGCCGGCCAGGGCTCCGGCCTCGTCCAGGGCGGTCAGCCCCGCGGCGACGGCGGCCGCCGGGCCACCGCCCGGCGGGTCCTCGCGGGCGGTGAGCACCGGGCGCGCCAGCGGGCGCGGCGGGCCGACCACCACGACCGGCACACCGTCCGGCACCCCGGCCAGCGCCCGCGCCAGCACCGGGGCGCCGGCCAGGTCGGCGTCCAGCTTGTCGACGCCGCCCATCCGGGTCGAGCCGCCGCCCGCGAGCAGCACCACGGCGCAGCCCGCCCACCCGACCGCCGCGGGCCCGACTGCTGCAGCCCAGGCCCCGCCCTCGTCGTCCACGAGCCCGATCCTGCTCCGACCGGGTCACCGGTGCCCGGCCGCGGAAGATGACCGCGCGCCGCGGCGTTCGCGTGAGCGTGCGCATCTACGACGACATCACGCAGCTGACCGGCCGGACCCCCCTCGTGCGGCTCAACCGCCTGGCCGAGGGCGCCGGCGCCACGGTCGCGGCGAAGCTGGAGTTCTACAACCCCTCCTCCAGCGTCAAGGACCGCATCGGCGTCGCCATGGTCGAGGCCGCGGAGGCATCCGGCGAGCTGCAGCCGGGCGGCACGATCGTGGAGGCGACCAGCGGCAACACCGGCATCGCGCTGGCGATGACGGGTGCGGCCAAGGGCTACCGGGTGGTCCTGACGATGCCCGAGACGATGAGCACCGAGCGCAAGCAGCTGCTGCGCGCCTACGGCGCCGAGCTGGTGCTGACCCCGGGCTCGGAGGGCATGAGGGGCGCCGTCGCCCGCGCCGTGGAGATCGCGGCCGAGCGCGGTGCGGTCAAGGTGGACCAGTTCGCCAACGCCGCCAACCCCGAGGTGCACCGCCGCACCACGGCCGAGGAGATCTGGGCCGACACCGACGGCCAGGTGGACGCCGTGGTCGCCGGCATCGGCACCGGCGGCACCATCACCGGGGTCGGCCAGGTGCTCAAGGAGCGCCGGCCGGGCGTGCGGATCGTCGGCGTCGAGCCGGCGGAGTCCCCGATCCTCAACGGCGGCGCGCCCGGGCCGCACAAGATCCAGGGAATCGGCGCCAACTTCGTGCCCGACGTGCTCGACCGGGGCGTCTACGACGAGGTCGTCGACGTCGACGTGGATACCGCCGTGACCTGGGCCCGGCGCGCCGCGCGCGAGGAGGGCATCCTCGCCGGGATCTCCTCCGGCGCCGCCCTGTCCGCGGCCGTGCAGGTCGCGCGGCGGCCGGAGATGGACGGCAAGCTGGTCGTCGTGATCATCCCCTCCTACGGCGAGCGCTACCTCTCCACCGTGCTCTACAGCGACCTGGCCTGACCGGCGTGGGGCGGGCCGGGCGCCAGGGGTGGTGGGGCGCAGCGCTGGAGGACGTCGACGCCGCCCTGGCGCGCGACCCCGCGGCGCGCTCGCGGCTGGAGGTCGTGCTGACCTACCCCGGCGTCCACGCCGTGTGGGCCCACCGCGCGGCCCACGCCCTGTGGCACCGGCCCGGCCTGTGGCTGCCCGCCCGCGTGCTGGCGCACGTCTCGCGCACCCTCACCGGCATCGAGATCCACCCCGCCGCGACCCTGGGCCGGCGGGTGTTCATCGACCACGGCGCCGGCGTCGTGATCGGGGAGACCGCGGTCGTCGGCGACGACGTGCTGCTCTACCACGGCGCGACGCTGGGCGGGCGGACCGGAGCGGTCGGCGTCCGCCACCCCCGGCTCGGCCCCGGCGTGGTCGTGGGGGCCGGTGCCCGCCTGCTCGGGCCGATCGTCGTCGGCGCCGGCGCGCAGGTGGGCGCCAACGCCGTCGTGGTCAGGGACGTGCCGCCCGGTGCGGTCGTCGTGGGCGTTCCTGGGGTGGTGCGCCCGGCCGCCGCGCCGGATGGGACGAAACCCGGACGTCCTGTCACGTGAGTGCTTACTCTGCGTAGACGGCCGGTTTCAGACCGGAGACCGGCCGGTCGAGGAGGCTGACGTGGATGTGCTGGTAGAGCGGACCGGGCTGCGCCCCGGTGCGCAGCGGGCCGAGGCGGCCGTCGTCCCCGACGGGATGCGCCGCCTGCTCGCGTGCTTCGCCGAGGGCGACGAGGTGGCCACCGAGCTGGCCGCGCGCTCCCTGCTCCACGCCGGGGTCCCCCTGCTGGAGGTCTGCGAGGCGCTGCTGGCCGAGGTCGCCGCCGTGCCGGCAGCCGGGGGCACGCTGCTCGAGGCCAGCGACGCCGAGCTGCGCGCCCGCCGGGTCGTCTCCCGCCTCGACGGGGCACCCGGTCGCGCCGCCGCGCAGGTGCTGGTCTTCACCGACCGCGTCGACGCCCTGGGCACCGCGCTGCACCGCGTGCTGGAGCAGGCCGGGCTGCGGGTCTCCACGGCCCTGGTCAGCGACCCCTCGCACCTGGTCGCCATCGCCTCCGAGCGCGACTGGGCCACCGTGGTCCTCGACCACGGCGACGTCCGGGGAGCCGGCGGCGTGTTCACCGGGCTCCTCAGCGCCCTCGCCGAGCGCCGTCCCCAACCGCGCCTCGTCGTGGTCGGGGAGCGCCGCGACGGCGCGGACTCCGACGCCGACCGCTGCATCACGTGGGTGCGGCGCGACCTGCGGCGCGTGGTGAGCGCGTGCGGCGCCCTGCCCTGCGACCCGCTGACCGAGCGGGAGCGCGACGTGCTCACGGCCGTCGCCGCGGGCCGCTCCAACGAGCAGATCGGCCGGCACCTGCAGCTGTCGCTGAGCACCGTCAAGACCTACCTGGAGCGGGTGCACGCCAAGCTGGGCTCGGTCGACCGCGCCTCGGCGGTGGCCGTCGCCGTCCGCCAGGGCTGGGTCTGAGGGCTCAGCCCTCGCGGCCCTGCTGGTCGTCCTGCTCGCGCAGGTAGCGCTCGAGCTCGGCGGCGAGCTCCTCGCCGTCGGCGACCTCCTCCTCGGGCAGGCGCGGGGTCAGCAGCGACGGGCCCTCCAGCCCGCGCCCGGCGAGGACGGCGTCGTACTGGCGCTCCAGCGCCGCCACGGCCACCGACGTCTCCTCCGACGCCGCGACCTGGGCGTCGACCTCGCCCAGCACGACGCTCCCGGCGGCCGCGAGGGCCTGCACGGGCAGGGTCAGGTCGGCGCTGTCGGCCACGGCCTCCAGCAGCGCGACGGCGGCCGGGGGGAACTCCGCGCCCGCCAGGTAGTGCGGCACGTGGGCGGAGAAGCCCATCGACGGCACGCCCTGGCCCGCCAGGTGCAGCTCCAGGTACGCGGCGGCGTGGCCGGGCACGGTGATCTCGCCCATCCAGCGCGGGCGCCCGGCGATCAGCGCGCGGTCGGAGGCGTGGGCGGTGAGGGAGATCGGGCGCGTGTGCGGCGCGGCCCACGGGATGCCCTGCAGGCTGATCGCGCGGGTGACGCCCCAGCGGCGGACCAGCTGGGTCACCGCGGCCGCGAAGCGGTTCCACTGCAGGTCCGGCTCGACGCCGACCAGCACCAGGAACGTGCGGTCCTCCGCGTCGCGGACCTCGTGCAGCGCGAGCTCGGGCACGTCGACGTCGGTGAAGCGGTCGCCGCTGAAGGACATGGACGGACGGCGCGCGCGGTAGTCGAAGAGCTGGTCGACGTCGAAGCGCGCCAGCAGCCGCGACGGCAGCTCGGCCAGCAGGTGGCGGGCGGCCAGCGAGGACGCCGACCCGGCGTCCACGAAGCCGGTGAAGGCGTGCAGCAGCACGGGGCCTCCGCCGCGCGGGTCGGCCGTCGCCTCGGCGACGACCTGGTACAGGTCCTCCGGTGCCAGCACGGCGTCCTCCTGCGTCCGGTCGCGGGCGGTGGTGCCCGCGCACTGACCTGTGCAACGCGGGGGGCGCCGCCGGTCATCCCCGGCCCGTCCCGGCGGGGCCGGCCGGGTGGCGTCTAGGCTCGCCGTCCTGAGGAGGGCTGCCGGAGCGGCCGAACGGGGCGGTCTTGAAAACCGCTGACTGGGTCACACCAGTCCGTGGGTTCGAATCCCACGCCCTCCGCCACGAAGGAGGTGCCGGTGGGAGCCGTGGCTGGTGCGCGCAGCGGCGCCGGCGCGGTGATCCCGGGCCTGCTGGCGGTCGCCGTCGGGACGGCGCTCGCGTACGCCGCGGACCGCGCCCTGCCCGGCCTCGGGGCCTCCACGGCCGCCGTCCTGATCGGCGCCGTGGCCGCCAACGCCGGCCTGCACCGCCCGGTGCTGCGCCCGGGCACGGCGCTCGCCTCGCGCCGGCTGCTGCGGGTCGCCGTGGTGCTGCTCGGCCTGCAGCTGGCCCTGCCGCAGCTGCGCGCCCTGGGCCTGGGCGGCCTCGCGGTCGTCGCGGTCACCGTCGCGGTGACCTTCACCGGCACCCGGGTCCTCGGCCGGCTGCTGGGGGTGCCGCCCGCGCGCTCGCTGCTGGTCGCCGCCGGCTTCTCCATCTGCGGGGCCTCGGCGGTGGCCGCCGTGCGGGAGGTCGCCGACGGCGACGAGGACGACACCGCGGTGGCCATCGCGCTGGTCACCCTGTGCGGCAGCCTGTCGATCCTGCTCCTGCCCGCGCTGCGCGGTCCCCTCGGCCTGGACGTCGCCGCGTTCGGCAGCTGGGTCGGGGCGAGCGTCCACGACGTCGGCCAGACCGTCGCCACCGCCGACCGCGTCCCCGGGGCCCTGCAGGCCGCCGTCGTCGTCAAGCTCTCCCGCGTGGTGCTGCTGGCGCCCCTGGTCGCGGGGCTGGCCCTGGCGCGCCGCCGCAGGGGCGCGGCGGCCGGTGACGGCGCTGGCGCCGGTGCGGGTGCCGGGCGCCGTCCGCCGCTGGTGCCGCTGTTCGTGGTCGGCTTCCTCGCGGCCATCGCCCTGACCAGCACCGGTGTCCTGCCGGGCGCCGTGCTGGACGCCGCGGCCACCGCCCAGCACGTGCTGCTCGTCGCGGCGCTGGTCGGGCTCGGCACCGGCATCCACTGGCGGGTGCTGCGCCGCACCGGCGGCCGCGCCCTCGCGCTCGGCCTCAGCAGCTGGGTGCTGGTCGCGGGCACCGCCTACGCGGGCGTGGTGCTGCTCGGGCGCTGACGGCGTCCGACCCCGGCCGGGCTACGGTCCGGAGGTGATCCCGGCCCCCGCTGCTGGAGGGGCAGCCGTCCGCGCCCCCCGCGCCCCCCGCGCCCCGTCGTTCGCCGTGCTGGTGCTGCTCAGCGGCATCTCGCCCCTGGCCACGGACATGTACCTGCCCGCGCTGCCGGCGCTGGGCCGCTCCCTCGGCACCAGCCCGTCCACCGCCCAACTGACCCTCACCGCCTTCCTCGTGGGGCTGGCCGTCGGGCAGGTGGTGCTGGGCCCGCTCAGCGACGCCGCGGGGCGCCGGCCGTTCCTGGTGTGGGGGCCAGCGGCCTTCCTGGTGGCGTCCGTGGTGTGCGCGCTGGCGCCCTCCGCGGGCGTGCTGGTGGGCGCTCGGCTGGTGCAGGGGTTCGCGGGGGCGGCGGGGGTCGTGTGCGCCCGGGCGGTGATCAGCGACCGCCACCGCGGCGCCGAGGCCGCCGGGCGCTTCGGGCTGCTGTCCTCGGTGACCTTCCTGGCGCCGGTCGTCGCTCCCGGCCTGGGGGCGGCGCTGCTGCTCGTCGGGGACTGGCGGCTCGTGTTCGCCGTCCTGGCGGCGGTGGGGGCCGTGCAGCTGCTCGGCGCCCTGCTGCGGGTGCCGGAGACGCTGCCTCCCGAGCGGCGCCAGGCCGGTTCCCCGCGAGCGGCGCTGGCCCGCATGGCCGACCTCCTGCGCGACCGGCGCTTCCGGGCGCACGTGGTCGTCGTCAGCCTGGCCACGACGGGCTTCTTCAGCTACATCGGGGGCTCCTCGTTCGTGCTCCAGGGCGTGTACGGCATCACCGCGAGCACCTACGGGCTCCTCTTCGCCGTCAACGCCGTGGTCATGGCCGTCACCAGCGCGCTGTTCGCCCGCCTGGTCCGCCGGTGGCCGGTCGCGGCCCTGCGCCGCGCCGGCCTGCTCCTGGCGTCCGGGGGCGCGGTGGCGCTCGCCGCCGCGGCCCTGGTCGCGGGCGCGCAGCCCCCGCCCCTGGGCCTCGCCGCCGCGCTGCTGGCCTGCGTGGCCGGGGGGATGGGTCTGGTGCTGCCCGCGTCGACCGCCCTGTGCCAGGAGGCCGGTGCCCGGGCGGCGGGCACGGCGTCGGCCCTGAGCGGAGGGCTCGCGTTCGGCTGCGGAGCCCTCGTCATCCCCGTCACCGGCGCCCTCGGGAGCACCTCCCTGCTGCCGATGGCCGCCCTGATGACGGCCTTCCTCGTCCTGGCGCTGCTCGCCTCGCGGGCGGCCCGCGCCGGCTGAGGGTCAGCGGCCGACGACGGGGTCAGCGGCCGACGACGGGGTCAGCGGCCGACGACAGGGCTGCGCCGCTCCACGGCCACGACGTCGCGCCAGCGCCCGGCCAGGGGCCCGGACGGCATCCGGCCCACGCGCTCGCGCACTCCCACCTCGCGGAAGCCGGCCGCCCGGTGCAGCGCCCGGCTGGCGGCGTTCTCCACGAAGACCCCCGACTGGACCGTCCAGATGCCGGCCTCCTCGGTGGAGGCGACCAGCGCGTCGAGCAGCAGCCGCCCCACGCCGTGGCCGCGCGCGTGCGCGGCGACGTACACCGAGTGCTCGACCACCCCCGCGTAGGCGCGGCGGGCGGAGGTCGGGGAGACCGCCGCCCAGCCCAGCAGGTCGCCCGCGCCATCGACGGCGACCAGGCGGTGCCGGGCCAGCCGGCCGGCGTCGAAGGCCTCCCACGGCGGGGGCTCGGCCTCGAAGGTCGCGTGCCCGGTGGCGATGCCCTCGGCCCACACCTCGCGGACCGCGGGCCAGTGCCGCGGCTCGAGCGGGACGACGGCCGGTCGGGTCACCCGCGGAGTGTGGCACCGCCTCGCGCGCGGGCGCGTCGCACGGCGCGGGGGGAGCGGTCCAGGACTGTCCCACAACCGGGATCAGGATCACACCCCTGTCATTACCGGTGACGACGGGTTACCGTTCGCGGGCGCACCGGCCGTCCGGGTGCGCTCCGAGGCACGAGGGGGCCGACAGCGGTGGGTGCAGCCGGCCAGGCGCGCGTGAGCGCCGCGGTCCCGCAGGGGGCGCGCTCGCAGACCGGGTACCAGCCCGACGCCGGCGCCGTGCGCGCCGCCCGCCGCTTCGTCGAGCAGCGCCTGCACGACCTCGGGCTCGAGCAGCTGGCCGAGGACGCCGGGCTGCTGACCTCCGAGCTCGCGGCCAACGCCGTGCTCCACGCGCGCAGCACCTTCGACGTCGTCGTCCTGGAGGTGCCCTGCGGCGCCCGGGTGGAGGTGCACGACCGGTCCCTGGCCGTCCCCGTGGTGACGGCGGCGCGCGCCAGCGCGACCAGCGGCCGCGGGCTGGTGCTCGTGCAGAGCGTGGCGGCCCGCTGGGGCTGCGAGCTCGACCCCGGCCGCGGCAAGCGCGTGTGGTGCGAGCTCACCACGGAGGAGCGCGAGAGCCCCAGCGAGGAGGACCTCCTGGCGCTGTGGGGCGACCTGGAGGACGCTCCGGCCGGCGGTGCGCCCGCCGTGCCGCCGCCGGCGGGGCCGGCAGCGCCGCACGCCGAGGACGAGCTGGTCGTGGTGGTCGCCGAGGTGCCGGTGCAGGACCTGCTGGCGGCCGAGGAGCACGTGGACGACGTCGTCCGCGAGCTGCAGCTGGTGCTGCTGGACCCGGAGCCGCCGGTCGGGCCGGTCGGCGCCGAGCGGGCGGTCGCGCAGCGCCTCGACGCCGCGGCCCGGGAGGTGGCCGGCGTCCGCGCGCAGGTGCGCGAGCAGCTGGACCGCGCCGCGGCCGCGGGGCGCTCGCACGTGGGGCTGCGCCTGGTGCTGCCTCCCGGGGCGGCCGGCAGCACGGCGCGCTACCGCGACGCCCTGGAGGACGCCGAGGCGCTCAGCGCCCGCGGAGGGCTGCTGGCCCTCGGCGACCTCGACCGGCACGCCGCGGTCCGCCGGCGCCACCTGGACGAGGTCGTCGCCCAGCTGGCCGCCGCGGAGGGCTGAGCGCGCCGCTCAGGCGCTGTGCTGGTGCCCGGCGATCTTCGCCCGCACGTCGTCCATGTCGAGGTCGGCGACCGCGGTGATCAGCTGCTCGAGGGCCTGCGGCGGCAGCGCACCGGCCTCGGAGTAGACCAGGACGCCGTCCCGGAAGGCCATCAGCGTCGGGATCGACGTGATGCTCGCCGCGGCGGCCAGGTCCTGCTCGGACTCGGTGTCGACCTTGGCGAAGGTGATCTCCGGGTGGCGCTCGGCGGCGGCCTCGAAGACGGGCGCGAAGCGCTTGCAGGGGCCGCACCAGTCGGCCCAGAAGTCGACCAGCGTGATGCCGTTCCCGGACACGGTCTCCTGGAAGTCGGCTGAGGTCAGCGCGGTGGTGGTCATGCGGTGTCCAACCGGCTGCGCGGCCCGGGTGTTCCCCGTGCGGCCCGCCCTCAAGCAGCAGGGGGGACGGGCCGATGTCGGCACGGTGCACCACCCCCTACCGCTCCAGGAGCATCGACGATGAAGACGCACCCCGCTCTCCGGTCCTTCCGTGACCTCCGGGTCGGGGTGAAGATCCTCGCCGCCGTGGCGCTGATGACGGCCGTGGCCGTCGCCGTCGGCGTGCTGGGGATCAGGGCCCTCGCCACCAGCTCGGCAGAGACGCAGTCGATGTACGCCCGACAGCTGCTGGGCGTCAAGGAGGCCGAGGCGATGCGGGCGGGGGTCTACGCCGTCCGCCTCAACACCGCCAACTACGGCGCGTCGACCAGCGCCGAGGACCGGCAGGAGTACGCGGCGGCCCGCGCCGAGGCCCGGGAAGCCGTCCAGGGCGCCGCGGAGCGCTACCTGGCCACGGCGCCGACCCGGGAGGCCCGCGACGTCACCCGCCAGCTGCTGGCCGGTGTCGAGGAGTACTTCTCCTTCCTGCCCGAGATGGACGCCGCGGCGGACGCCGGGGAGCGTGACCGCTGGGCGCAGCTGCGCGGCGAGCGGCTGGCCGCGCCGATCGCGTCGATCACCGAGCACCTCGACACCCTGGCGAGCGAGACGCTCGGAGCGGCTGCGGCCAGCGCCGAGGACTCCGAGCAGGCCTACCGCGGCACCCGACTGGCGCTGATCGTCCTCCTGGCGCTGGGCGTGACCGTGGCCGGTGCCCTCGGCCTGCTCGTGGCCCGCACCATCACCGGTTCCCTGCACCGCGTCCGGCTGGTCGCCGAGGGCCTCGCCACGGGCGACCTCACGGGGACCAGCGGCGTGCTCTCCCGCGACGAGGTCGGTCGCACGGCCGCGTCGCTGGACGAGGCGCTCGCGTCCCTGCGCTCGGTGATGGGCGCAGTGGTCTCCTCCGCCGACGCCGTGGCGGCGTCCTCGGAAGAGCTGAGCGCCTCCAGCGCCCAGATCTCCGCGTCGGCGGAGGAGACCAGCGCGCAGTCGTCGGTCGTCTCCGCGGCCGCGGAGGAGGTCTCGCGCAGCGTGCAGACCGTGGCCGCCGGCGCGGAGCAGATGGGGGCCTCCATCCGCGAGATCTCCGCCAACGCCTCCGAGGCGGCGCGGGTGGCCGCACAGGCCGTGTCCGTGGCCCAGCACACCAACGACACCGTGACCAAGCTCGGCGACTCCAGCCGGCAGATCGGGGACGTCGTCAAGGTGATCACCTCGATCGCCGAGCAGACGAACCTGCTGGCGCTGAACGCGACGATCGAGGCGGCGCGGGCGGGGGAGGCCGGCAAGGGCTTCGCGGTCGTGGCCAACGAGGTCAAGGAGCTGGCGCAGGAGACCGCGCGGGCGACGGAGGACATCGGTCGCCGGGTGCAGGCCATCCAGGGCGACACCGCCGGCGCCGTCGAGGCCATCGGGGAGATCTCCTCGATCATCGCGAGCATCAACGACTTCCAGCTCACCATCGCCAGCGCGGTGGAGGAGCAGACCGCCACGACGAGCGAGATGTCGCGCTCGGTCTCGGAGGCCGCGAGCGGCTCGGGGGAGATCGCGCAGAACATCACCGGCGTCGCGACCGCCGCCGACTCCACCACGCAGGCGCTCACCCAGACCCGCACCGCCGTGGACGAGCTGTCCCGGATGGCCGCCGACCTGCGAACTGCGGTCAGCCGCTTCACCTACTGACCGGATCTGCCGAAGCACCACCTGAAGACCCACCACCGACGATCCGCACGAGCAGCAGAGGACGCCACATGGACGGCATGGACGAGATCGTCGGCGAGTTCCTGGTCGAGAGCTACGAGAACCTGGACCAGCTGGACCGCGACCTGGTCGCGCTCGAGCAGGACCCGCAGGCGCGCGAGCTCCTGGCGAGCGTGTTCCGCACGATCCACACCATCAAGGGCACCAGCGGCTTCCTGGCGTTCAACAAGCTGGAGGCCGTGGCGCACGTGGGTGAGAACCTGCTCGCCAAGCTGCGCGACGGCGTCATGACCATGACCCCGGGCGTGGCCGACGTGCTGCTGCAGATGGTCGACACGGTGCGCGCGCTGCTCACCCAGATCGAGGTCGACGGCACCGAGGGCGCCGTCGAGGTCGACGCCGCCGTGGCGAGCATCAAGGCCGTGCTGGACGCCGGCGCCGCGCCGCAGGCCGCTCCTGCAGCCGAGGCCGCCGAGCCGGCCACCGAGCCGGTCGTCGAGGCAGCCGCCGAGCCGGCCCCGGCCGCTGCTCCGGTCCCTGCTCCGGTCTCTGCTCCGGCCCCCGTGGCGAAGGCCCCGCTCGTCCCCGCCCCGGCGCCCGCGCCGGCCGCGGAGCAGGTCCCCGCCGAGATCCCCACCTCCCGGCGCACCGCCGCCGACTCCTCCATCCGCGTCGACGTCGAGGTCCTCGACGCCCTGATGCGGCTGACCGGGGAGCTGGTGCTGACCCGCAACCAGATCATGCAGAAGGTCGCCTCCGGCGTCGACATGGACCTGCTGCGCGCCTCCCAGCGCCTCAACCTCATCGCGGGGGAGCTGCAGGAGGGCGTCATGAAGACGCGCATGCAGCCCATCGACCACCTGTGGTCGAAGCTGCCGCGCGTCGTCCGCGACCTGGGCGCCCAGTGCGGGCGGCAGGTCCGCCTGGAGATGGTCGGCGCCGACACCGAGCTCGACCGCACCCTGCTCGAGGCCGTCAAGGACCCGCTGACCCACCTGGTCCGCAACTCCGTCGACCACGGCATCGAGTCCCCGGCCGACCGCCTGGCCGCCGGCAAGAGCGCCGAGGGCGTCCTGACCCTGCGCGCCCGGCACGAGAGCGGGCAGGTCGTCGTGGAGGTCGCCGACGACGGCGCGGGGATCGACCCGGCCCGGGTCGGCGCCAAGGCCGTCGAGCGCGGCCTGGTCACGGCCGACGCGCTGGCGCGCATGAGCCCGGCCGACGTCCTGCAGATGATCTTCCTGCCGGGCTTCTCCACGGCCGCCGCGGTCACCAACGTCTCCGGCCGCGGCGTCGGCATGGACGTCGTGAAGACCAACATCGAGTCCATCGGCGGCACCATCGAGGTCGAGTCGGTGACCGGCGCCGGCACCGTCTGCCGCCTGCGGATCCCGCTGACCCTGGCGATCGTCCCGGCGCTGACCATCGAGTGCGCCGGCGACCGCTACGCCATCCCGCAGATCAGCCTGCAGGAGCTGGTGGCCCTGGACGCCGAGAAGGCGGCCACCGCCCTGGAGGACGTCGGCGGCGCGCCGGTCTACCGCCTGCGCGGGGAGCTGCTGCCCCTGGTCACCCTCGCCGACGTGCTCGGGCTCGCGTCCGAGCGCACCGACGGCCACGTGGTGATCGCGGTGCTGCGCTCGGAGGGCCGCCGCTTCGGCCTGATCGTCGACCGCGTCATCAACACCGAGGAGATCGTCGTCAAGGGCGTCGGCGGCCAGCTGAAGTCCATCGGCCTCTACTCGGGCGCGACCATCCTCGGCGACGGCGCCGTCGCGCTGATCCTCGACGTCCAGGCCCTGGCCCGGCGCGCCCTGCGCACCGAGGCCGTGGACCGCCAGGAGGCCCGCGCCGCCGGCGCCGGGACCGTCGCGGTCGAGGAGCGCCAGCGCATGCTGCTGGCCGCCATCGGCGGCGGCCGCCAGGTCGCCATCCCGCTCGACACCGTCACGCGCCTGGAGCAGGTCAAGACCTCGGCGGTCGAGCGGGTCGGCTCGCGGGAGGTCGTGCAGTACCGCGGCGCGATCCTGCCGATCGTGCGCCTGGACCGGCACCTGGGCGCCTTCGGCGACGCCGAGAGCGAGACGCTCGAGGTCGTCGTCTACGCCGACCACGGCCGCAGCGTCGCCATCGTCGTGGAGGAGATCCTCGACATCGTCGACGGCGAGGCCGCCGTCCGCAGCGACATCGACGACCTCGGCCTGGTCGGCTCCGCCGTCTTCGGCGACAAGGTCACCGAGCTGCTCGACGTCCGCGCGGCGATCCTCGCCGCGGACCCGTCCTTCTTCACCGCCCAGCCCCTGCCCGTCCACGCCGACGCCGACGCGTCCCACCTGATGGAGGTCTGAGATGTCCGCCCCCACCACCACCCGGCCGCGCGCCGCGACCGAGCAGCTCGCCACCTTCTGGCTCGACGGCGACCTGTACGGCGTCGAGGTCGAGCACGTGCAGGAGGTCCTGCGCAGCCAGAACCTCACCCGGGTGCCCCTGGCGCCCGCGGCCGTCGCCGGCCTGATCAACCTGCGCGGGCAGGTCGTCACGGCGATCGAGCTGCGCGAGCGGCTCGGCCTGCCCCCGCGTCCCGAGGGCACGGACGCCGTCGTCATCGTCGTGCGCCTGCACGGCGAGGCGGTCAGCCTCCTGGTCGACAGCATCGCCGACGTCGTGGACGTCGACGTGCGCGACTTCGAGTCCCCGCCGGACACGATGGACGGCCGCGCCCGCGAGCTCATCCGCGGCGCGTACAAGCTCGACGGGCAGCTCCCGGGCAGCTCCTGCTGGCGCTCGACGTCTACCGGGCCGTCGGCACCTGAGCGCCCCCACCTCTTCCCCCACCTCTTCCCCCACCTCTTCCCCCACCGTGCAGGAGCCCGTCATGAGCACCACCCGAGCCGCTCGACGCGGCTGGTTCACCGACCGTTCGGTCGCCGTCAAGATCGGGGCCGTCGTGGCCCTGCTCGCCGTCGTCGTCCTCGGGACCAACGCCCTGGCCATCCAGCGCATCGCCGACCTGCGCGACGGGCAGGAGGTGCTGTACACCGAGAACCTCAAGCCGCTGAACGCCCTCTCGGAGGTGCAGCGCGCCCACGCCGCCCACCGCGCCCGGACGCTGGAGTACGCGGTCTCCAGCCCGGAGCGGCGCGCCGAGCTGCTCGGCCAGATGGACGAGAAGAACGCCGACCTCGCCCAGGCGCTGGAGGACTACGAGCCCTTCGTCGTGGCCCCCGAGGCCATGGCCGCCTTCGCCTCGGACCGGGAGGAGTTCCTCGGCCTGCTGACCACCCAGCTGTTCCCCGCGGCCGACCGCGGTGACCTGGCCGCCTTCGCGCAGGTCCAGTCCGAGCAGCTCCAGCCGCTGCTGCAGACGATGGCCGACGCGCTGGAGGAGGAGGGCGTCGCCCAGTCCGCCCAGGCCGCGCAGCGCCGCGCCGGCGCCGACGCCGCCGCGAGCACCGCGATCAGGACCTTGCTCGTCACCGCGCTGGTCGCCATCGCCGCGGCGGTGGCGCTGACCGCGCTGGTCGTGCGCCGGATCATGGCGACGGTGCGCTCGGTGCAGGCCTCGCTGGAGGCCCTCGCCGGCGGTGACCTCACCTCCGTGCCCGACGTCAGCTCCGGCGACGAGCTGGGCCGGATGGCGCAGTCCCTCGCCACCGCGCAGGCGGGCCTGAGCTCGGTGATGTCGTCGGTGGCCGCCTCCGCGGCCGCCGTGGCGGCGTCCTCGGAGGAGCTGAGCGCCTCCAGCAGCCAGATCTCGGCGTCCGCGGAGGAGACCAGCGCCCAGTCCGGCGTGGTCTCGACCGCTGCGGAGGAGGTCTCGCGCAGCGTGCAGACCGTGGCCGCCGGTGCGGAGCAGATGGGCGCGAGCATCCGCGAGATCGCCCAGAACGCCAACGACGCCGCCCGGGTCGCCTCCGCGGCCGTCACCGAGGCCGAGGCCACCAACGCGACCGTCGTGAAGCTGGGGGAGTCCTCCCGCGAGATCGGCGACGTCGTGAAGGTCATCACCTCGATCGCCGAGCAGACGAACCTGCTGGCGCTGAACGCCACGATCGAGGCGGCGCGGGCGGGGGAGGCCGGCAAGGGCTTCGCCGTGGTCGCCAACGAGGTCAAGGAGCTGGCGCAGGAGACCGCGCGGGCGACGGAGGACATCGGCCGCCGCGTCCAGGCCATCCAGGGCGACACCGCCGGCGCCGTCGAGGCCATCGGCCGGATCAGCGAGACGATCCGGCGGATCAGCGACTTCCAGACCACCATCGCCTCGGCGGTGGAGGAGCAGACCGCGACGACGAACGAGATGTCGCGCTCGGTCTCGGAGGCCGCCAGCGGCTCGGGGGAGATCGCGGCGAACATCACCGGCGTCTCCACCGCGGCCGAGTCCACGACGCGGGCGCTGACCCAGACCCGCACCGCCGTGGACGAGCTGTCCCGGATGGCCTCGGACCTGCGCGGCACGGTGTCCCGCTTCACGTACTGACCTGCTCCGGCCCGACGGCCGTCACCCCCTCGCCTGGTGCGAGCGGGTGACGGCCGTTGGCGCGTCCGGGCGGCGCGGGGCACCCTGGCCGCCCGACCTCTGGAGGCGCCGTGCCCTACTCCCTCGTCAGCGCCGCGACGCTCGGCTTCGACCTCGTGCGCCTGCCCGGCGGTCGCCAGGTCGCCGAGGTGCTGCTGACCGGCCTGGGCGCCGACGCCGCCGCCATGCGCTCCCTGGGCGCGCACGCCCCGCGCCTGACCGCCGCACCCGAGCAGCGCGCCGCCCTCGCCGGCCGCTCCCGCCGGGCCCGCGAGGTGGCCGCGAGCGGCGTGCCGCAGCTGCGCGCCGCCGGGCCCGCCACCAGCGGGGACGGCGACCGCACCGCCGCCCTCATGGCGTCGCTGGAGCGCGGCATGATCGGCGCCGCCCCCGCGCTGGAGCGGCTGGTGCGCGACGACGTCCTCGGCCCCGAGAGCGCGGCCGCCGCGGAGCTGGACGCCGAGGAGCTGGCCCTCGCGGCCGACGTCCTGGCCGACGCCGCCGTGGGCGCGTGGGCCGCGCAGGTGCTGCCCGCGGACGTGCGCCGGGAGCTGACCGGCCCCTTCACCACCGCCACGGCCCTCGCGCCGCCGCCGCAGCACGAGCTCGGGCCCGCCGGCCCCGCCCTGGCGGACCTCCTGGCCGCCGTGCGCGACCTCGACGCCGCCGGGCGCTCCCGCTGGCGCGCGGTCGTCGACGACGTGCGCGCCGAGCGCCGCCCGTGGGCCGCCGCCATGCACGAGGCGTCCTGGGCCGGGCACGTGTCCGGGCGCACCCGCGCGCTGGCCGCGGCCCAGCTGCTCGCCGTCCAGGCCTTCGGCGACGGCGGCCTCGACGCCCTCGACGGCGCCCAGGGGGTGTGGAACGCCGTGGCCGGCTGCGTGCAGGCGCTCGCCGTGGCGGACCTGCTCGGTGAGGAGGTGCTGGAGGTGCTCACCGCGCCCTGGCCGCTGGTCACCGGCGAGGCGCTGACCCTGCCCCGCTGACCTCAACCCCTGCCGCGGGCTGCCGATAGGTAGTCGTGGCGGCCTGCTGGCCGGTGCTCGTGGCGGTGGCAGGGGGGCGCGTGGACCCGATCAGGGTGATGGTCGTCGACGACTCGGTGGTCGTGCGGCGGCTGGTGACGGACGTGCTGTCGGGCGACCCGGCGATCCAGGTGGTCGGTGCGGCCGCGAACGGCCGGCTGGCCATGGGCAAGATCGACTCCCTCGCACCGGACCTGGTGACGATGGACATCGAGATGCCCGAGATGGACGGCATCGAGACGGTCCGGGCGATCCGGGCCTCGACCGGCGCCAGCCGCCGCGTGCCGATCATCATGTTCAGCACGCTGACCGAGCGCGGGGCGTCCGCGACCCTGGACGCGCTGTCCGCCGGCGCCAACGACTACGTCACCAAGCCGGCCAACGTCGGCAGCGTCGCGGCCTCGATGGAGAGCGTCCGCCAGCAGCTCATCCCCAAGATCAAGGCCCTGACCGGGCGTCCGACCGCTCCGGCCGGCGCGCCCGCGGGCAGCCGCCCCGCCGCGGCGCCCGCCCCCGCGGCGCGCGTGCCCGTGCAGGCCCGCAGCGGCGAGCGCAAGAAGCCGGCCGTGCTCGTCATCGGCTCCTCCACCGGCGGGCCCGAGGCCCTGTCCAAGGTGGTCCCGCTCCTGCCGGCGTCCCTGCCGGTCCCCGTCCTCGTGGTCCAGCACATGCCCCCGGTCTTCACGACCCAGTTCGCGCAGCGGCTCGACCGCCTCTCCGCCCTGCAGGTCGTCGAGGCCGTCGACGGCACGGCGCTGGTCCCCGGCGTCGTGCACCTGGCGCCCGGCGACTTCCACCTCACCGTCAGCTCCGGGCGCGGCGGCCGGCGCACGGCCCTGAACCAGGGCGCGCCGGAGAACTTCTGCCGCCCGGCCGTCGACGTCCTCTTCCGCTCGGCCGTCGCCGCCTACGACGGCGCCGTGCTCTCGGTGGTCCTCACCGGCATGGGCTCGGACGGGCGGATCGGCACCGGCCAGGTCCGCGACGCCGGCGGCACCGTCATCGCCCAGGACCAGGCCACCTCGGTGGTGTGGGGGATGCCCGGCGCGGTCACCCAGGCCGGCTTCGCCGACGAGGTGCTCCCGCTGGAGCGCATCGCCGAGGCGATCCAGCGCCACCTGCCGGTGGGCCGTCCTCCCCTCCTGCCCCCCGCCCACACCGTCCCTGGAGGTGCGCGGTGACACTGACCGCGACGAGCTTCGACTGGGTGCGCCAGCTGGTGCACCGCGAGAGCGCGATCGTCCTGGCACCGGGCAAGGAGTACCTCGTCGAGGCCCGCCTGCTGCCGATCGCGCAGAAGATGGGCCTGCCCGGCGTCCACGAGCTGGTGGAGCAGGTGCGCCTGCGCCCCGACCTGTCCACCAACCGGCGGATCGTCGAGGCCCTGACGACGAACGAGACGTCGTGGTTCCGCGACGGCGACCCGTTCACCGCGCTGACCTCCACCGTCATGCCGGCGCTGCTGGCCGCTCGCGGCCCCTCGGAGCGGCTGCAGATCTGGTCGGCGGCGTGCTCGTCCGGCCAGGAGCCGTACACGATCGCGATGCTGCTCAGCGACGCGCTCCCGGGCGCCGCCAGCCGCGTCTCCATCACCGCGACGGACCTGTCGCGGGAGATGGTGGAGCGCACCCGCGCGGGCCGCTTCAGCCAGCTGGAGGTCAACCGCGGCCTCCCGGCGCCGATGCTGGTGCGCCACTTCACGCGCGCCGGCAACGAGTGGGAGATCGCCCCCGCCCTGCGCCGGATGGTCACCGCCAGCGAGTGCAACCTCGCGGGCCCCCTGCCCCGGCTGGGCACGTTCGACGTGGTCTACCTGCGCAACGTGCTCATCTACTTCGACCTGCGCACCAAGCAGGACATCCTGCGCCGGGTCCGCCAGCTCATGCGCCCCGACGGCTGGCTGTTCCTCGGCGCTGCGGAGACGACCCTCGGGGTCGATGACACGTGGGAGCGGGTCGTCGTCGGACGCAGCTCCGCCTACCGCCCGGTGAGAGGGGCCTGACGTGCGTGCACTGGTGATCGACGACTCGCGGGCCATGCGCCGCATCGTCGGGGGGATCCTCGAGGGCTTCGGCTACGAGGTCGTCCCGGCGGGACACGGCCGCGAGGCCCTGGACGTCATGGAGGGGGGCTTCGTGCCCGACCTGGCGTGCGTGGACTGGAACATGCCCGTGATGGACGGCCTGCAGTACGTCTCGGCCGTCCGCTCCAACCCGGCCTGGCGCTCGGTGACGCTGATGATGGTGACCACCGAGAGCGAGCACGGGCAGATTGTGAAGGCGCTGGCCGCGGGCGCCCACGAGTACGTCATCAAGCCGTTCACCGCCGACGCGATCCGCGACAAGCTCGCGCTGCTCGGCCTGCTCCCCGAGGAGGTGACCGCGTGAGCGCCCCCACGGGTCCCACGACCGGCCCGTCCATCTCCGAGCTGCTGGACGCCGACGTGGTGCGCTCCATCGCCGACGACGTCTGGCTGGCCATGGTCGGCGAGGACGAGGTGCTGCTGCCCCTGCCGGGGCCGGCGCCGGAGCACCCGCTCAGCGCGTGGGTGGAGGTGGTCGGCCCCTGGAACGGGGCCGTCGTCCTCACCTGCGACCGCGCGACGGCCGAGGAGCTCACCCGCTGCGTGCTGCGGGCGAACCCGCCCGAGCACGTGGTCGACGAGGACGTCGAGGACGCCTTCGGCGAGCTCGCCAACGTGCTGGGCGGCGGCGTCAAGTCGCTCCTGCCCGGACCCTCCGCCCTCGGGCTCCCCGAGGTCGGTCCCACCCCGTCGGCCGCACCCGCGTCCGACACCTGCCGCGTCGACGCCCAGTGGCGCGGGCAGTCCCTGACCATCAGCGTGCAGGGCGCCACCCCGGCGTCGTCGCACACCGAGCGGAACGAGGTGCCGCTGTGAAGATCCTGGTCGCCGACGACAGCCGTGTGATGCGGCAGATCGTCATCCGAACCCTGCGACAGGCCGGCTACGACGGCCACGACGTGGTCGAGGCCGAGAACGGCCGCGACGCGCTGGACAAGGTGGGCTCCGAGCAGCCCGACCTGGTCCTGTCGGACTGGAACATGCCCGAGATGACGGGGATCGAGTGCCTGCGGGCGCTGCGCGCCTCCGGCTCCGACGTGCCCTTCGGGTTCGTCACCTCCGAGGGCAGCGACGAGATGCGCTCCACCGCCGCGGCGGCCGGTGCGCTGTTCCTCATCGCCAAGCCCTTCACCCCCGAGGCCTTCGACGCGGCGCTCGCGCCCGTCCTCGGCTGACCCCGCCTGCTGCTGAGGACCCCGCCATGACCACCGCCACCACCGAGCTGCCCCCCGCCAAGGACGTCCGCGACCTGCTCGAGGGCCTGCTCGGCAAGGACTGCGACTTCTCCGACGGCCTTCGCGTCACCGCGCACCCCGCGCTCGTGGGCGTTTACGTCGACGACCACCAGTCGATGCGCGCGATCGTCGCGTTCGACCTCGCGATGGCCGCCTACAGCGGCGCCGCCATCGGCCTCATGCCCGCGGGCGGGGCGCAGGACGCCGTCGATGACGGCGAGCTGTTCCCCATGCTGCGCGACAACGCCGCCGAGGTGCTCAACATCATGGCGTCGCTGTTCAACGTGGGCACCGCCCCGCACCTGAAGCTCTCCTCCCACTACGCGCCCACCGAGGCCCTGCCGGGCGACGTGGCCGCGCACCTGGCCTCCCTGGGCGGTCGCGTGGACTGGACCGTGGCCGTCAAGGGCTACGGGAAGGGCCAGATGTCGGTCGTCCTGACCTGAGCCCCCTGCACCGATCCACCCGCGAGGGGTGGTCCGCCTCCGGGCGGGCCACCCCTTCCGGCGTCCGCGTGCTCCCCGCGCCGCGACCCCACGTCGTGATCATGGGATCGCGCCACCCTGGCCGGGCAGCACGACGAGATGGACGCCCGTGCGCCGGCCTTGGAACCAGCGCGCCGGACGTCCATCTCGGTGGTGCGGGGTGGTGCAGCCCTGCGGCGCGAGGGTCAGCCAGGCGCCGCAGGGGGGCTCAGGAGGCGCCGGCCCACCGCTGGACCGGCTGGGCCTGCCGGGGGACCGGCCGGGCGGCCGGGGGCGCGGAGGCCAGCGGGGCGGACGCCGCGTTGGCGGCCACGGCGGCGAAGTAGGCCTGGCGGCGCCGGTCGATGACGCCACCGGGCCGGTCGACCTGCTCCACGAGCGCCGGCTCCAGCTGGGCGTTCATGCCGTCGCGCATGAGGCGCACGGCCTCGCTGCGCAGCTGGCTGATCCGCGACTCGCTGACGTCGAGCTCGGCAGCCAGGTCAGCGGCGGAGCGGTCGTCGAAGAAGAGGCCCTGGACGACGGCGCGCAGGCGCTCGGGCAGCGCGCGCACGGAGGCGTGCAGGTAGTGGGCCTGCTCGTCCTGCAGCAGCTGCTCCTCGGGGCCGAGGCCGCCGTGGGGGAGGGACTCGGCGATGACGCCCTCGTAGGCGTCCATGCTCAGCACGCTGCGCTCGCCGGTGCCGCGCACCGCGTCGACCTCCTCGGGCGTGGTGCCCCAGGCGGCGGCGACCTCGGAGCGGTCGGGACGGCGTCCCAGCTTGGCGGTGAGGCGGTCCTCCACGGCGCCGAGGTCGCGCAGCCGCGACCTGGTGCCGCGGGGTGCCCAGTCCATGCTGCGGAGCTCGTCGAGCAGCGCGCCGCGGATGCGGAGGCTGGCGTAGCGGGCGAAGGGGACGCCGGTGGTGGCGTCGTAGCCCATCGCGGCCTGCGCCAGTGCGGCGAGCCCCGCGGACATCAAGTCGTCGCGGTGCACGTGGCGCGGGACGCGAGCCATCATCTCGTTCACCTGGTAGCCCACGATCGCGAGGTTCTCGCGGACGAGCTCGTCGACGTCGGGCTTCGGCCGTGCCTGGCGGGGGGCTGCGCTGATCACCCGGTTGGTGTCGGCAGCGGCGCCCCGCGGCTTGAGCCCGTCTCGACACGGGTGGCGCAGCGCCCGGCGTCCCGGAGGCCGGAACCCCTCATCGGCGTCCCGGGCCGGCCGATGGGCACCCCGACGAGGACTGCCCGCAACGATCTGTGGAGGTGGCATGGGAGTCGCCGAGGTCTCCAACGTGCTCTGGCGCGAGAGGGAGCAGCTGGAGCTGCTGCTGTTCAAGCTGGAGGAGGAGCAGCTGCTGCTGGCCGCGGGGCGCACCCGCTGGCTGCCGCACGCCACCCGCGAGGTGGAGCTCGTGCTCGAGCAGCTGCGCGCCAGCGAGCTGCTGCGCGCCGTGGAGGTCGACGACTACGCCGAGTCCGTCGGGCTGCCCGCCGGCCCGGGGCTGAGCGAGCTGGCCGAGGCGTCCGGTGAGCCGTGGCGCGAGCTGCTGCTGGCCCACCGCACCGCGCTGCTGGAGCTCACCACCGAGATCTCCGCCATCTCCCGGGCCAACGGCGAGGTGCTCGTGGCCGCCCAGCGGACCGCGCACGAGGCGCTGCTCAGCCTGGGCGGCAGCGTCGAGACCTACGCACCCACGGGGCGCGCCGCGGCGCCGACCCGCTCCCACCTCGTCGACCGGGCCCTGTGAGGACCACGCCATGAGCAGCAGCTTCTCCGGCATCTCCACCGCGCTGTCGGGCCTGATGGCCCACCGCAAGGCCATGGACATCGCCGGCAACAACATCGCCAACGCCAACACCGCCGGCTACACGCGCCAGCGCACCGACCTGCAGTCGATCCCCGGGCAGAGCGTCCCCTCGCTGTTCTCCACCGGCAGCCTCAGCGGCAACGGCGTCAGCGTCGCCGGTGTGACCCGCATGGGCGACGAGTTCCTCAACGGCAAGGTCCGCAGCCAGGTCTCGACCTACGCCGATCTGTCGGGGCGCGCGGCCACGCTGGTCGACCTCGAGCGGATCGTCAACGAGCCGTCGACCACCGGCCTGTCCTCCCAGCTGGGGAAGATGTGGGACGCCTGGTCGAAGCTGGTGACGGCGCCAAGCTCTGACGCGGCACGGGTTGCGGTGATCAACACGTCGCAGGGCGTGGTCGACACGCTCGCGAACGCGGCCGGGGCCGTGAACTCGCTCTGGAGCCAGACGCGCGCGGAGGCCTCTGCCCAGGTCGACGAGGCCAACGCTGTCGCCGCGGATGTCGCGGACCTCAACAAGAAGATCAAGTCGATCGTCGCCTCCGGCGGCCAGGCCAACGAGCTCATGGACCAGCGCGACCAGGCGGTCGTGCGTCTAGCTGAGCTGACAGGCGCTGTCGCGGAGCCCGCCGACGACTCCGGCGTGGTGGACGTCCACCTGCGAGGTGGCGCGCTGGTCCAGGGCGGCCGAGCTCAGCGGCTGGAACTGGCGGGGTCGTCGTCCATGCAAGCGGTGCGCGCCGGTGGCGAGGACCTGCACCTCCAGTGGGCCAGCACGGGCACGGACGTGGGGGCGCTCGTGGGAGGGTCGGTCTCCGCGACGTTCGCCGCCCTGAACGGCGCCATACCGGACGAGGCGGCCGTCTACGACGAGATCGCCAGGACGCTCGCCACCAAGGTCAATGCGGCACACACGCAGGGCTACCTCGCGAACGGGGCCCCAGGCGGCTCCTTCTTCGGTGTCCTCGCAGGGAGCAGCGCCTACACGGCCACGAGCATCCGTCTGGCCGTGACCGAGACGCAGCAGATCGCCGCCGCTGGCCCTGCGGGCAGCGGGATCTCCAACACCGACGGCTCGAACGCCGACAAGATCTTCCAGATCTCCAGCGATGACGGCCACGGTGATCCTTCAGCAGCGGGGCCGGACAGGAAGTGGGCCGCGCACGTCGTCGACATCGGCAGCAGGACGCAGACCGCCTCCCTGCGATCGACCGTCACGCAGGCGACCATGGCCGCCTCGGTCAGCGACCAGCAGGCGGCAGCCGGCGTCTCCCTGGACGAGGAGACCGCCAACCTGCTCGTCATCCAGCGCGCCTACGAGGGTGCTGCCCGGGTGCTCACCGCCGTCGACCAGGCGCTGGACACCCTCATCAACCGCACCGGTCTCGTCGGGAGGTAGTCATGACCAGGGTCACGCACCGCACGATGCAGGAGTCCACGCTCGCGAACCTGCAGCGCAACCTCACGTCCATGAGCTCGCTGCAGGAGCGGCTGTCCACGGGGAAGAACATCAACCGGGCCTCGGACGATCCCACGGGCACGGTCAGCGTCCTGCAGCTGCGCCAGGACCTGAGAGCCGCCGAGCAGTACTCCCGCAACGCGGACGACGGCCTCGCCTGGCTCACGACGATCGACACCGCGCTGCAGACGACATCGGCCCAGTTGCGGAAGGCGCAGGACCTCACGCTGAGCGCTCTCAACCAGGGCGCGCAGAGCGAGGACTCCCGCGCTGCCATCGCCCTGGAGCTCCGGGGGATCAAGGATTCGGTGCTCGGCCTGGCGAACACCAAGTACCTCGACCGATCCGTGTTCGCCGGGACCACCGGGATGGACAGCGCTTACGCGCTCAACGACACGGCCGCCCCGTCGGGACACGTCTACGCGCAGACCAGCGCCGCCGTCGCCGCTCCTGACTCCAAGGACGGGCAGGTGCTGCGCCGGATCGACGCCGCCACGCAGGTCCGGGTGGACATCGATGGGCGCAAGGCCTTCGGTGACGACCAGGAGATGTCGGGACCCGACGACTTCGCGAAGATGTCCGTCTTCACGCTGCTGGACCGCGTCGCGGGGCTCGTGCAGACCAGTGGGGAGCCGGACCTGACCAGCATCAACGCTGCGTACGGAGCGCTGAAGACCCGCATGACAGCGGTCGGTGCCGCGCTGTCGGACGTCGGGACCAACATGAACCGCCTGTCCAGCGCCCAGGACGTCGCGGAGGACCGCAAGGTGGCGCTCAGCTCGGCGCTCTCCGGGGTCGAGGACACCGACCTGACTGAGACCATCGTCCAGATGCAGATGCAGGAGGTCGCCTACAAGGCGGCCCTCGGCGCCACCGCCAAGGTGCTGCAGCCCAGCCTGATGGACTTCCTGCGATGAGGAGCACGACCATGGCGCCTGTCTCGAGCCGCACCCAGACCGACGTGCCGGAACTGGTCTTCGCCGCCCCGCTGCTCGGCCTGGAGCACCTGAGCCGGTTCGTGCTCGTCGCACTGGACGAGGACAGTCCTCTGTTCTCCCTCCAGAGCCTGGAGCAGGAGGACGTGCGCCTGCTCGTGCTGGCTCCGGGAGCGGTGTTCGCCGACTACCTCCCGCCTCTGGACGCCTTGACCCTCGCTGCGGTGGGTGCAGGCACGCCGGAGGACGTCTTGTTCCTCGTCGTCGTGACGGCGGGTGCCAGCGTGGCGGAGTCCACGGCCAACCTGCTCGCCCCCATCATCGTCCACGCCACCACGGGCCGCGCGGCCCAAGCGGTGCTCACGGGGACGACGTACCCGTTGAGGGCCCCGCTCGCTGCCTGACACGGCTCTCGAACACAGGAGGGGCCCGCACACCGCTCGGTGTGCGGGCCCTTTCACGTGCTGAAGTGGGTGGTCTTTCACCCGTTCGCCGAGCCCAGAAACTTCAGGTCCACGCCTTGATGGTCGATGGGGAGGGTGTTCGCCCA
>Ga0210040_10002088_pt1 | contig 28806 bp, 18 predicted proteins | sample CryGeyCG12114_NA_FD_185462 | JGI IMG/M metagenome (GOLD analysis project Ga0210040, IMG submission 185462) | Groundwater microbial communities from aquifer - Crystal Geyser CG19_WC_8/21/14_NA (SPAdes) (version 2) | ecosystem: Environmental > Aquatic > Deep subsurface > Groundwater | place: USA... | reverse complement strand
TGGACAAGAGTAGAAAGTTTGTATATCTTTGGAGTGGGGGTCCGACTTGACGACAGGCAGTATGTGCTTAATACATTACGCGCGGCACTTGAGGACCTTCATTTGCTGTGTATTAGCTTGGAGTGAGGTTGCATTGGCTCTGCCGGCAATGCAGCATCAGTGAGGAAGTTGAGGCCCAGTACTGGAGAATCCAATCCAACAGAAGGCCTCTGGGGATCATTGCAAGTTCCATTAACCTGTCACGAAGCGCCTCGTGGTTGTGAGGAGAAAAATTGTGGCCCATACGCATGAATCGCCTTAGACGGCTGAGTCCAGACATAAGTGGCGACCACATACCATTCAACATCCTTCAATCGGGGCCTACAACCAAGGCGATCTGGAAGACGTTAAACGTAGTTCATAGGTGACAGTGCAGAAGCGGGGTATAAAAGGTGATGGGTTAGCAAGAGTTAGGGTGTTCTCATTGAGTGTGGAGGCCTCTTGCGTGACGGGAGCTTGTTTACAGTGGGGATCGCAGTGGGTTCCGCTAACTGAGTGGCGTTTCCTGTATATACTGCAGACTTGTGTGTACCTATGAGTACGCGAACGATGAGGGGCTGGTGTTCTAGGTTTGTACCGGGAACGCATCTCGTTTCTTACGGACAGGGATAAATCTGGTTTTGATACAAGAAATAAGTGAGATTCAACCTTTCACATGCATGAAATGTGGGGCTTCCCTGCAACGCTTTTTAGCTCCTTACGGAACTCCGAGTACGAACTGTCTTAAGGGCTCACCGGGTCTCTCGGTACCGATAGACATGAGCAGCGCTGTCAACATTCGACAACGCTTTCTGCAAGCTTCAACGGTTTCACTATCGCGCTCTAGTTCAGTCTCAGCAGCATGTCTTCTGGCGCAATGCTGTGTCGATCCGAGCTGCGAATGAGGGTGCATCTCTTCTAATCTCAAGCAAGTCTTATCCGGCATGTGGCAGCTCGGTCAGTGAGTCGCAACAAGTCGAGGCCAAGGTTAGGCAGAAGCTCGGTCGCTGACACGAAAGGACATCGGCAGAGACTTGATATTAAGAAGTGTCGCAAATGCTCCCACTTCGTGAAGCGGAATACGGCGGCAATTGTTTCGAATCCTCGCAAGCAAGTCTGGAACGCCGGCTGATATAAGGATAATTCTGAGAAATAGTTTAAGAAAGGCTAAATTAAAGATTTGAAGTGTCCATGGCGCAAGACCGCCGATGAAATGACTCGCGCTAGGATAGACGTTCCTACTATGATCGCCAGGTACATTCCTGAGGTCAAAAGATTGACCCAGCAGCAATCGGAACTTAGAACAGACCCCAAAATACAGGTTGCTGGTCCACATGTTCCATCTATCACTCTAGGTGATTGGTCTGCTGGTGGGATCCTAGCAATCGAAGCATCAAGGCAACTACGTCAAGGCCGTGATCCGACTTTCGTCAGCCACCTCCGTTTATTTGATTCTCCAAATCCTCTTAGCGTGGCTGAGCAGCTAGCACAAAACATGCACCAATTGCAAGGTGCTCTGGCTCTGGCTGACGACGGCTGTCTTGGCCTAGTATATACTCGAATCTTGTCTCTCGTCCTCCACTGACTGCACGACAGAGCAGGTAGAGCATCAGGATCAGGAGAACACCTAAACAATGTACCGTTCTGATCTTAGCTATACTGCGCAGATAACCCTTGCCGTTACCAGTCGCGTGAAGGAAAAATTGCAGCCTTGCAACGCCACCTCACTGTTCCTTAGCCCACTGCTTCCCACTCCACAAGTTACCCGTTGTCCACAACCAATAATCCCGCCCTTTGATCAGCCACACAAGGAAGCTGGGCAGTCTGTAGCCCATCGCCGCGCCTACACCTTTACTCTTCCCAATTGGCACCATCTGCGTCTCGCGCGTATCGACCTTGAACTCTCTGTCCGCAGGCGCAGCTGCTTTTTCGCCGCCATTATCGAGGAGCAAATCGCGCTTGATGTTTGCACAGAGCACTGGTACGGCTTCAAGTATGTGATGCACGGCAGGACGGGCGTAGGATGCCACATCGCCGATCGCGTAGATCCGCGGCCCGGCATTGTCGATGCGCAGAGTTTTCGGGTTGGTTTTGATGCGGCCGTCTGATTCGAGTAAGGTGGTGGACACAAAAGACGAATTGGGAATTGTGCCGTAGGCCGGGATGTAGAGGTCCGCGGTAATACTGTGGCCATTCTCGAGAGTGACCATGCAGGAGGACGCTACATCAAGCGTGCCCGCGGATGCTGGAGAGGTAGATGCGACTGGGCAGCCTTTGAGGACTGTTACGCCGATTTTGGCGAGGTATGACTCTGCCGTCTGGGCGATGGAATCGCGGAGTTGAGGGAGGATTTTGGCGGCGCCGCTGATGACTGTGACTTGGACTTTGTGGTTCTCAAGCTTGGAGCTGAACATACCCGCACGACCATTGAGATACTCGCCTAGCTCGCCGGCGGTTTCAATCGCGGTGGGTCCACCTCCTGCGACAACAATGCTTGTAGCCTTGGGCAGGGCTGTACGAAAAGCAGCCCAGGTCTCGCGCAGGTGGTTTTCGTCTTTAGTGTAGCCTAGAAGAGGTGAATGGGTTCTTGCTCCGGTCGCTATCACAGCTGCATAGAATGCTACCGTCTTGGTATGTCCGTTTGCAGTGTCGACCTTAACAGTCCGCTCACTGTGGTCGAAGTCTACCGCTGTGCCCCTCAGCAGCTGGAAGCTGCCCTTTGGATATTGCTCGAAGACGCTGGCAATGTTCACGAATAGCTTGTCTTGGGGCAGGAGCTCATCTGAAATCAAGGCTCGAGGGCAAGCAGGACGGCACATCACCTCGGAAGCCGCGCTGATGAGGACGACCTTGAATTGGTGCTTGCTTGTAAGACTCGAAATGACATGCTTGAGTAGATAGTGAGCAGTAGAGATACCGCCATAGGAGCCCCCAATGATAACGATGTTCCTCTCTGTTGAGTCGTTTACTTGCGCCATATTTCAGTTGTTCTCGGATGCTTTTCCCCTGCCAGATGCAGAGGTAACCGGAAGAACACTGTTGCTCTGTTATCACAAGGCATATACACTCCTGTGCCCAGGTGTGATGGAAGGAATGCTAGGGAGCAGACCAGCTCGAACGCTTGGCACGACGGGTTCTTGTACCTAGTGCCTCAGTCTATTGCTTAACTGGCACGTAACGTGTGTGGTTGGTCAAGATTGACCGGATAACGCATCGGGATCGGCTCGAAAACGGCCCGGCTTTCAGCCGAACCACAGGCAGACTTCAGACAGTCAGCACTAATGTCAGCACCACCATCACGAATTCGGAGCAACTTTGCACCTCTTGCGCACGGGCACAACCAGTGCTGCCTTCCAACAGTCGGTCTCTCAGCTTTACCACCTTGCTCGTGAAACTACTTGTCGAAATTCGGCGCCGAACATCCACCGAAGACCCGCCGCTCAGGCATCACGGCTTCAACGCGTAAAGTCGATAAGGTTATAGTACCTCTCAAGTTGTGATCTTCAGTACAATCGTATAAACGAGTTGTTCTAGGGTGAAAACCCCCCCTGATCGTCAGCAGACAAAAGCTTTACTCGCTAAGGATGAGTATCCCTCGGAAAGTGGAGGGGGTACGTGGAAAACTCGGCAAGGTCTCTGGAAGCTATAAGTCGCGCACTGTAACCTAATGCTTCCTTTCGACGAGGAGGCGTCAGCGTACCAGTAGCAAGGGTAGTTTGTACCAAGTCGGAGGAAGTTGATATGTATAGATACCGCAAGCAGTACTGGCTTTAAATTACCTACAGTGTTAAGACCTTCAAAGCGACAGGGTTGGAGACCGACTGACCTCATTACCATGCCGGCTTTATGCATTACCGCCGTCCATAGCTGCGTTTTACTGCATCAGGTTCTGGGCAAAGACAGCTCCGAAGCCTCGACTGGGCTTTTGTACAGTGCCTCAGCTTCAGTATGCAGCTATGGACGGCGGCAATTGCATAAGGTAAGGGTGCAGGCACAGCTAACAGGACGTATTTGCTTACTAGTAGGCTTCGGTATTTACGTACAACATCCTAAGGATAACAAACTTAATTCAGATCGAGGGGCGAGGAAGATGTAGAATGGTAAAAGAACCATGTTATACGTTGTGGCCGCATGCATCATTCGAGCAGGTGAATAGGACAAAGGTCCATCGTTAGGTACACGGCGCGCTCAAGTTGACTTTCGAGATTTGTAGAACGCGACAATACTCGCACGCAAGAATTCAGGGCCAGCACCTGCCGGACACACAAACTGGCCGATGGTTAGCCCAAAATAAGCGTGCAGCAGCGGCCACTTTGTTTGTCCGGAGGGTGGGCCAGATCACGGATACACGTGACATGCGCATGCTTCATCGTGTACGTCACGTGAGATACCTGTGTAGTAGTAGTGATCCAGTGGGCAGACTTATGGCGTCAACTCAGCAGGTGTAAGGAGCTGTGAAGAGATGCTCTGCCGCCGCGTAGACCTGGCACTGGCTAATCACAGCATTGCCTCGCCAATTGCGCAAGCAGCTGATCGACTCGACCGGAGAAGGTTCCCCGACCAACCAGAACTTTCGGGCATCGTAACGGAATGCCGAAAGAGGGTTAGGACTGAAAGACGATTCGAGAAGGACCTCACCATCGTTTCCTTCACGACAACAGCTGCGTTCCAGAACTTTCATTGTCGTCTCCAGCACGAACCATGCTGTCGACCCCTCTTTCGAGAAGTTTCGCCATACCACCAACCAGAGGGTATAAATCTACCTCGCTCTCACCGACCATGGCATCGTCTGGCACGGACAAGAACAAAGCAAACAGCAAATGCAAACACTATCACTGAGAACAAGAGCAGCGTCAATAACCCACCGAATCACCAAACCACCTAGTAGCCAGATCCGAAACCACAGCAAAATGTCATCATTCTTCTACCCACACCGCAACCACCACCGCTCCTACGGCAACCACCACCACTTGACCCCCTACGGTCGCCAGCCAGCTGCTTCTCCCTGGAGTACTTCCACGCTCTACCGAGACAATGATCCTTTCGGTCTAAGCTCCAACTTCGATCCACCCTTCTACCGGCCCTTCCTCTCGCTGTTCAACGATACTTTCTCTCAGCTAGACCGCTTGAGCAATGAACTCAACGGACGACTCAACGGCAGTGACTCCGACTTCGGCAAGATGCTCACACTAGCTCCGAAATTCGACATCAAGGAGATACAGAACGAATTTATCCTCGAGGGTGAGCTCCCAGGCGTCGAGAAGAAAGACATTAGTCTCAATTTCGTCGATGACAACACACTCGTCCTCAAGACACGAACTGAGAAGGTAAGGGAGGAAGGCGCCATTCCACAGGGTCCAGTAGAGGGTGAGGGCGAGAGACAGGCCGGCGACGTACATATGAGCGCCGCCAGCCAAGACGCTACTCAAGCAAACGAGGCCCAAGCTCAAGGCCAAGACCGAGCAAACGACACAGCCATCGCCACTCAAAACCAGAACAAGGAAGTCTCACAGCCAGCTCCAGCGCCCCAGTACCACCTCACGGAGCGCAGCATCGGCACATTCCAGCGCGTGTTCAGCCTGCCAGGCGAACTCAAGCATGCAGAGGTTAAAGCGAGTCTGCAGAATGGAGTCTTGACAGTGACGGTGCCGAAGATCGTGCAGGGCGCCGAGGAAGAAAAGAAGAGTCGGAACGTCACTGTAGAAGAGGTGCCGGCGGAGAAGGAGGGGGAGAGGGCAAAGTTGTAAATGCGAATGTGAATGTTTAAATGAACGATGATTGATGAACTTGATGGACTTGCGGGAGGTTTAAAGCATGGAGTTAAGGAAGCATATTGGCGTACAGAAGGCAGAAAGCATGAGCAACACAGGTGTAACCAAGTCCTTCCTTCGCACTGACGAGTGCGACTGTGATGACAACATATGGTAGATTGCCCCAACAATGGTAAAAGTGTACAATAACAGTTGAAGGATCCAAAACGTCTGCTTTTCTAAATACACATTCTTTTGCACCTTCTTAGCACACAAGCCCGAGCTATCAACTTGCTGCACCACCAGTCACCCACTCTCACCCTGAGTCCAGAGAGATACGTCAAATGAACCCTCAAGAGCTTCTGTTTCGTCTCCTGAAGCCCGGGAAGATCATCACAAACGCAAGCGGATTCATGGCTGCATAGAATCCGAACGCACCCGTTGTACCGAACACACGAAGGTGCCCAGGGAGGTGAGTGAGACCAGTGTAGCCAGGAAGTTGTTCGTGCAGACAGCCCGAGACATCCCCACCTCACGATGTGAAAGATGGAAGACCTCCACGGAGTATGTAGAGGCCACGGTCTTTCACCAGGCGAATAGGAGGCGTCGAAGAATTAGACGAACAGTGCAACCATTGCGAGGTGCACCGTGTATGACTCGACGATGTAGAAGCAGAGACCTGCTGCGAGTGGAGTCCAGCACAGTTTGGGGAATGTGAAGAGGAGGAGAGTTCGACGTCCGACGCTGTCGATTGTCCAAATTGCGGGCCGGGCGAAGAGAAAGCTGATGATCCTAAAGCCCTAAGACGCGAGCAGGGCTCCGGTGATCGAGGCGCCGGCGTTGGCGAAGATGGTGGATAAGTAGAAGGCGTCAATGTTGACTGTCGAGTATCAATCAGTGCGCGCGATATCTCAATGTACGCCATTTAAGCTCACTTACTCCAACACATTTCTTACCCGATCATAGCGATTCCAAAGGCTTGCGTTGCCCATCAAATGGGTAGGATGGTGAACAATTTGATGACGGGAGTATAAATATTTCTACGGACAGCGACGCCAGAATGTGCAATGAGGACCCTTTCCTCCTGCCGGGTCTGAACACGGGTTTAATGGAGCTCCCGTGCAGCTAGTAGTGGCGGTTCTCGTAACTTAAGTAACGACTTATACGCTTGCGTGTACCTCTTCTTGAAGATAGACTACCTGTAGCTAGACAAATCAGTATCTAGAAATACTTTAGGTAGCGTTAGCTATTATGATGACAAGAGGATGCGTTTCGGCAAACTTTCTACACAGCAAGCACTTACACAAGAAGCGATATTACAAATTGCTTCCGTAGAAAATTTGATTAATCAGTAATTTCGGTGACGACGGTAGGGAGAAAATCCGAAGACCGAAAGCTTTGACCTCACGCTTTATCCTTGGTAACAATCGCATCTTCCGAGGACCGAGATTGGTACTTGGTACGCGCTGTCCTGAATCCTTTCTCGAGGAAGTGCCTCAAGGCCCATAGAAGAGGTTTCAAGATTCTTTCCTTGCTGCTTACTAACAGCAATGTTACGCATTCGTCCGAATTGACGCGCTGATGCGCCGTGTTTACCATGAAGTATTTCTACTGTAATGGCTCTCTCGAGTACCAGTGTCGGTCTATTTGAACACCTGCTCTCTACCAACTCTATCCTCCGTTCAAATTTAGACGCTCGAACATCAGCCGAAACTTTTATTACCAACACTCAAACAAAATTCAACATGAGCAAACTCCTTGCAGTCCTGGGCGCCACCGGCCAACAAGGCTCTGGAGTCGTGAACTATGTGATACGCGACCCAGAGCTTTCGAAACAGTGGAAGGTGCGTGCCATCACCCGTAATGTAGATTCGGATAAGGCGAAAGCACTCAGAGAAAAGGCGGAAGTGGTCAAAGGCAACGCAACTGATCGAGCAGCTCTTGCGAAAGCGCTTGAGGGGGTGCACACTTTGTTCGCCATGACCACACCGGTTTTTGGGGTGGACGATCCGCTCGAAGCCGAATTCCAGGTGATCAAAACGATTGCCGATGTCGCCGTCGAGCAGGGAATTCAGTACCTCATCTTCAGCACTCTGCCATCGTGCCGAGACATCTCCAATGGCAAATACACCGGGGTCGCACCCTTTGACGCGAAGGCGAAAGGCAAAGAATATATCGAGACACTCCCAATCAAAAGCTCCTTCTACTGCCCGGGATCATTCATGGAAAACTTTGCCTCTCAGGCCATGCTTGCTCCACGACCGGATCCCAACCAAAGTGATACATGGGTTTTCACCCGCAACATGACTCCGGAGACGGAGATGCCTTTAAACGATGCCATTGGTGATGGAGGCAAGTGAATGGGCGCCATCCTCACGGAACCTGGCAAATACGAAGGCAAGACGATTTGCGCCGCGACCAGAATGTACAGCTTGAAGGAGATAGCTGCGGCGTTGTCCAAGTCCACTGGCAAGAATGTGGTTTACAAGCAGGTCTCGAATGAAGAATTTGCGAACAGCCTGCCAGATGTGTTGGCTGACCTCTTCGTCGACTACTTCGGCTACATCAACAACTATGGCTACTACGGCCCGGGAACGGTGGAGAAGGTGGAGTGGGCTGCTAAGCAAGCGCGAGGAAAGCTCTCGACCTTGGAGGAGTTTTTGGAGAAGCATCCTTACAAGCTCGAGTGAGTCTGAAGTTGAGGTCAGAGACAACCGATTTGGCTTTGTCATCGAGGGAAAGCCCGAAAACATCTACTCCGTACTTGGTAGAACTTGAAGAAATCTTATCCGGGTATATTACATGGTTTACTCGAGTTAACACGTAACCCCTCAAATCCTGTGCAGAGGAAGTAACGCGGACTACGGAGTACCTCAGCCATTGTAGTAACTGCAGTTGATCCATCGATCATGGTGATCTTGCTCGTTCATAGCCATTGCCCATGGAGGGCCGGCCGAGCTCGGCCATACTAATTGTCGGACAACCGAAGGCGAAGACCTGTTAGTTCGGTAAGCACGGAACTACCATCAGGTGTGATGATCTACACAGGTCTGGATGTCAGGCTATGGAATTGTACGATTCATTAACCAGATAATAAGTAAATTTCGTTGGTAGATCTCTCCGCCGAAACGAAACTCGGAATGCTCTTCTGAGAGGATATGAAGCCTATAACCATTTTGGGCGGTGGTCTTGCGGTAAGGAATTTCTTAGACACCAGTGTCTATCAATCTCTGACATGACTTCTTTCTAGGGGCTGACAATCGCACTCTTCTTGCGGAAGCAAATGGTTCCTTGCGAGGTCTACGAATTGCGAGACGAGAATTTCCGAAAAGGAGGTGACATCGCCCTTACCCCCAACGCCCTCCGTGTTATGGATCACGTTGGGGTCTACGGGCGAGTGAGGACTCAAGGCTGGAACTACGACACTGTCCGGATGATCAATGTGGCAGGCAAATATCTCGGATCACATACCTGGGGCGGGCTGAGGAGGTTCCACTACCACTGCCTGCGCATCAATCGAGACATTGTTCGACGCGCACTGTTGGAGGAAGCCCTTGTGCAAGGGATCCCCGTTCACGTCAACAAGAAATGTGTGAGCATATCTGAAGGGGAGGGCGAAGTGACCGTGGCGTTCGAAGACGGTGAGACTGTCTCTTCGGAATTCCTGATCGGGGCAGATGGCATTCACTCTCTTGCCCGCCAGCACCTCTACCCAGGATCAGTCGCCCAGTACAGTGGTTTGCTCGTCGCACTGGGTCATACACAAAGAGCGCGAGTTGGCACGGCTTTGGATGGAGTCCACTTACCTACCATGCTCTTTGGCCAAAACGGCACATTTTCAATCTTACCCAACGACTATGCCGGCACCGAAATCGGCTACTTCATCACGACAGATGTTCCGGACAGAGGGCAGGAGAAGTGGGCCCTCCTCGAAAAAGACAAGGCTGCTGTCGCTCAAATTCTCGACGGGACCGTCGAAGAAAAGGGCTGGCCCCAGTTTGTGAGAGATTTGATCCGAACAACCCGGTTCGAGGATTTGAGAACCTGGCCGTGAGTAATTCACGCATCGCTTTACCCACATGATACTAATTGCTGCCATCCAGATTTGCAAAGCTCCCGGACATGGAGCACTGGGTTTCTCGATCCGGAAGAGTGATCCTCGTTGGTGACGCAGCACACGCAATTCCGCCGTCTGGAGGACAAGGAGCGGCGTCGGCTTTCGAAGACGCCGAGACCCTCGCATATGTGTTGGGCAAGCTGAGCGAGCCCGACTACACCCATCCAAACCTGAGAGAGAGCCTCCAACGATGGGAGACACATCGCAAGCAACGCATCAGCCAGATTCTGGATTACACCCTTCGAGCTGGCAACATCAGAAAGAGGAGTTCGGGAATCATGCAGGTTCTCAAAGAGTGGACTATCTGGGCAATGTTCAAGCTGTACAAATTCCAGGGCGGAGGTCCAGCATGGATTTATACCTATAACGCCGAGTGTATTTTAGGCATCATTGCGAAGTAGTTTTTAATAGATAGCCTTGGAGTTCTGCTTGAAGTTACAGTACCGTTGAGAAGTGTGAATGCAGGGTCATGGACCTCTGACCCTTTTGGCCGAAGCTCGGAAACCCGATTTTGCACCGAGGTAAAGCAATGATAATCTGCGGAAGATCAGTACTGAGTATGGTGGGATGTAAAGCCGTTCGTGTACGTGACTGGGCATGATTTGTCAGAACGATATGGTGTATATTCACCGTCACTGCAATCCGACAAGCTTTGATCTTTCAGGTCTACGCTCAACCAAACATCCCCTTGACCTTATCAAATGAGCAACTCGAACATGGCTTCGAACCCGGTGGATGATACCGCAGCGACACATGACGCTGGCAAGGCGGAGCCTGAGCGGTCAGAAAAATATCTGCTAGGCGAGAGAATGGTGATCGAGTTTCTAGGCAAAGAATATCAACTCGGTGTCTGTGTGCCTGTCCTTAGAAAAGAAAAATGCTGACGCGAGATGAATGCGGATCAATCTGCTATCCACCGAGAAGAATGGTCTGTCCAAGGAGGATACCACCGAGGCCATTCGTCATTGCATGCTCTATACCGGTATGGCCGCCGGGAGAGATGCATTTTTGGTGGCTAGCGAGTTGCTCGGTGGCCATTGACATCTAGCTGTTGAGTACAGAAAATACAATAGCCTAATTTTGTTTGCCGAGAGTAAGTCACATGTGACACGCACCCTTTCGGACTTAACTCTACGGAGGAAGTAAGGTTAATAGGATATATGCGAGTTATATTAACTATAGTGAGGTATAGAGTACGTATAGATTAAGAGTAACTAGAGTATATCTAATTAGAAAGCTAATAAGGGTAATAGATACTAGAACTAGTACTAGTGTATATAACGTTAGTATTAGCTATAAAGAGTATTTAAGGAGTATAGCTAAAACTAGAGTAGTATATATTCTTTATATACTCTACTAGGTCTATATAATTTATAATAGTCTTAACTATCCTAGTAGTCCTAGTACTAAGTCTAATTAAGTAGTTATTACCTAGAACTCCGTTTAATTAGCTTATAAGTCGTACTAATCGCTTAGCGACCGTATTTATATAGTTTAAGTATACCTAATAAGGCTAGTATATAATACTATTCTTCTCTCTGTTAGACTCTTATCTTAAGAGTCTATCTTAATAATAATATAAGAAGCTATCTACGCTCGTTAAGGCCGCGTTAACCTACTCTAATAATATCTTTAAACTCTACTTTAAATTATCTACCGCTAAGAACCTCGCTTATAAATTTCTTCGTACGGTCTTCGTAAACTATAGAATACTAAAAGAAGTTATATTTAATTAAGATAAACTCTTTATATCTAAATTTTAGAAATCCCTAATAAAGCTACTAGTAACTAAGTATAAGATATTAATATCGTTTTATTCCTAGATTAACGGCCTAACGGAACGAATTAATTAAACTCTTAAATAATACCTTTAAGGATATATTAATTATTACTAGAATAATTAGGTAGAACTTCTTTTAATTGCGTAATTTTACTTTAATAACTATAAATTAGCTAATAGTAAAACTTTATTTTATACTAATTATAGATTTTATCTAAGGCTTAAGGATATTATTATACGCTAGCCTAATTATAGTTAAGTAAACTAAATAAACGCGGCTACTAAGCGGCTAATATAACTTATAGACTAATTAGAAGGAATAATAGAGGATAATAATCGGATTAAGATAAGCTAATTTCTATACTTCTCTTTACTCTTTAGGAGTAGAAGGAGTAATACGAAGTATATAAAGAATATATACTAATTTAAGCATAGCTACTTATTTAAATAAACTCTTCGTAGTTAACTTATATTATATACTTACTCTTACTAGTTCTAGCTAGTTTTTAGATTTATATTATTACCTTTTACTATATACTACTCTATATCTTATAATAGCTAATACCTACTTAAAGTACCTTTAAGGCTTTAATTATCCTTATATAATTAGTCTTAAAGAGTACCTTTAATACTTTAACTACCGCTTTTAGTAAGTATAAGTATATATAAGTAGATCTTAATTATAACTAACCTTTATTAAAGAAATAATCTAATAGCTTTTAAATTTAATAATAAGTTTACGAGTACTAAGTCGAGCTAGTATAGTTAAGAAAGGTACTTTCTCGTTTAGAGTAATAACTAAAGCCCTACTAGCTATAGTTACCTTTATACCTTTTAAGTTTAAAGTAGCCTTACTAAACCTCTTTTATAAGAATAAAAAGAAGCTTCGCTAATTCTTAAATTAAATCGACTTAAACTTACTCTTTTATACTAACGTATTCTAGATTAAGAAATAAAAAACTATATATACCTTTATATACTTATAAGAGAATATATAAGATTAGCTTAAATTATACCTTTAAGATTTTATAAATCTCGAACTTAATAGAAGAAAAGTAGAAATAATATAAATCTTTACTTTATACGTAAACTTTAAAATAATTATAAAAAAGATTTATAAGAACGTTAATAAGAAATAAAAAGTCGAACTAAAGATTAGAATATTCTATTAAACTAGTTTCGTCTTCTACTACTCTTCTTAATTCTAATAACTAAAGTTTTATATTATCTAAAATAATTTAGCTCTTATAATCGCGTTCTATATAGAACTAAAAGAAGAAATTAAAAATAAGCTCTTAAGGGTTAAAAAACCTAGCTTATTACTTATAATAATTTAATAGTCTTAAATAATCGATAAGAGAATCTATAAATAACGTTTAAAAAAGATAAATAAAGATAATTCCGCTTTTCGCGTAATAAATAAACCTAATATAATAAAATTAAAGTAATACTTTAAGAACTATTATAAGCTAATACTAATAGATCTTAACGTAGTATAAAAGAAAAGAAGTTATTAGAATAAGAGGAACTTTTAAAAGCGAGGAAAACTTATTTAAAAAGAACGAGACGAAAGAATTAAAAATAAACTTTACCTTTATTACGAAAAACTAGGGTATATTATAAAGAAATATCGAGCTAAAGAATAGCTAAATAACGCTAAGCCTAAAGAGAGCCTTTAGAAAGCTTAAAGAAGTCTTTCTTTCGAGTAATAACTTATAATAGCTAGATTTATAACTAAGAAAAAGAGTAAAAGGTACTAAGAACTCGCGATATAAGTAAACTACGAAAGAGAAAAGATTATCGCTATTACTAGTACTTACTTATATATAAGTACGAGATTCTAGAAAGAAGTATAATATACTAACTTAGCGTATTTATAAATTATAAAATATAGTTATAGAGTCTATAATAGTATAATTAAAAAACGAAGATAATAGGTTTAAGTATAAATACTAATCTATATATTACCTCTTTATAACGAAGAAGAAAAAGACGAAGAATAGTACGTATATAAAGGAACTAGAAAACTATAAATCAATATATATAAGGTCCTAAGAGGACTTATTAACGCCGACGTCTTCGAAGTTAAATAACTTATAATAGCCGATTAAATCCTAAGGCTAAAAGAGAAGATAAACGAAAATATTAGCGATATTAATAATATAATCGCTAAAGTAGCTTAGTTTAATCGCGAGGTAGTACGACTAGTAAAAGCTATATATATTAATTAAAAAGTACTTACTCTCTTTATTAATAAAACTATTAAGAAAGAATACCTTTAGGATTACTATATATACTAAAAACCTAATATCTATATACTCTATATAGTATTATATTATTATATTTATTATTACGATTCTTATTAATTCTATAAAGAGCTTAGTAAGAAAGAAGTAAATCGATTCTTTAGCTAATAGAAAAATAACTACGAGATAAAAGATTATAATTAGAAAAAATATAAATACCTTTATTACTTAAAAGAGTAAGTAGAGAAAGAGCTAGGTAGTACTTCTTAAGCCTTAACTTTAAGTTCGCTTACTATCTTATACTAATACTAAAGAAAGAATTAAATACTATAAAACTAAGTTACTTACGTTATATCGTCTTAAGCGATATACTTAACGATTAAAATATTAATATTCTTATTAATTCTAAAGCCTTAAGAATATATATCTATAAACGAATAACTAATAAACTAGCTACGTTTTAAAAGAATAAGAAGATTTTTTATAACCTTTTTAGTATTACTTAAGATAGCTATATTAAGGTAAACTAAGAACTTTATACTATAACCTTAAAGGTTAATAATTATAGCGAGCGACTCTCGCTAAATATTATTAATATAAAATACGATATTATTCTAGGAATATCGTAGTTAAAAACCTATAATTTAAAAATCGATTAAAGTAAAAATAAACTTCTATTTTCTTAATATAACTATAAAAGCGATTCTTTTAAAAAGGCGATTCCTTTTACTAAAGTAATTTAATTACGATTTATAAAAATAATATTAGTTATAATAGAGCTTATATAATATTTTATTAAATATAAAGAATTCTAAAAGCTATTTAAGAAAAAGTTTAGTATTAATATACTACTTAAATATAAACTTTAAAACTACTAAATTAATATTTAAAAAGAAAAGTACCTATATATAAGTTCTTTATATTTACTCTTAAGTAAGAAGAAAGAAGCCCTTTAAGATTACTTAAAGAAGTACTTAGTAAAGAGCTATATTAAAGCCGCGCTATATAACTTAAACTATATAAGAGTAGGATATTTAATTCTATTTATACTAAAGAAAGATAAGAGTCTTCGTTTATACGTTAATTATTAAAAACTTAACGATATTACTATTAAAGATATATATTTACTCTCTTAAATTAATAAACTATAGAATCGCCTTTAAAGCGCTAAGTTCTTTATAGCTATTAACGTTTAAGATATATATTATTAAGTTAAAGTTAAGAATAATAATAAATAAAAGACTACCTTTTATACTTAATACGAATTTTATAAATATTATATTATACTATTTAGCTTAACTAATATACTAGCTATATTTTAAAAACTAATTAATAACGCTTTACTTAGCTATTTAAATATCTTTTATATAGTATACTTAAATAATATTCTTATCTTCTTAAAAACGTATAACGAATATATTACTTATATTAAAAAAGTACTATAAGTACTAAAAGATTATTCTTTATTAGTTAAACTAAAGAAGTATAAGTTTTATAAATCTAAAGTTAAATTCTTTAGATATATTATCTTTTAAAAAGAAATATAAATAGACCTTAAGAAGATTAAAGCTATACTTAATTAATTAGAACCTTAGTTTATTAAGAATATATAAGCTTTTCTTAACCTTATTAACTTTAATTAATAATTTATTAAGAACTATTTATAAATTATAATACTACTTATAGATTTAATAAAAAAGTTAAATACCGTATTTACTATAATAATAAAGGCTTAAGATACCTTTATACTACTAAAGAATACTTTTATTATAGTATTCTTATTAACTATCTTTAACTTTAATCTTTAAACGATCTTAAAGATTAACGCTTTTAATAAAGTAATTACTACTATTATTATATAAGTTTATAATAATAAAAAGATCCGCTTTATCGCTTATTATTCTTAGAAGATAATAGAGCTAGAACTAAACTATAATATTTATAATAAAGAACTTTTAGCTATTATTAAAGCTTTTTAATATTAAAGAGTATACCTTAAGAGACTAAAATATATAATTAAGGTATACTTTAACTATAAGAACTTATTATATTAGAATACTACTAAATAACTTAATTAAAGATAAGTATAATAAGCTAAAGTATTAGCTATATATAATTTCTAGATCTTTTATATTAAAGGTACTAAAAATAATTAAGTTAACGCTTTAAGCTAACGATTAAACTATATAAAAGACCTTAAACTTAATCTACTTACTATATTAAAGTAAGAGAGCGAATACCTTATATATATATAACCTATACTTACTACGTTAAAATTAAAAGAACTAAGTTTAAAAAAAAAGAATAAGATTATATTACTTTACTATAATAACTCTATTATAGAATACTTAAGAGTAAATAAAACTATTAAATTAATTATAAGAGATTATTAATAGTTAAGAATTAGAAAATATATTAAATACTAGGTTAAAAATTATAAGACCTATAATCTAATAAAATATAATAAGTATAAATCTTATAGCTTACTATAACTCTTAAAGGTACTTATAAGCGCTTAAAAATCCGTTACTTTAGATTTTATTATAAAGTTATCTAAGTTAAAAGAGCTCCTTATAAGCGTAACTTATAATAGTATTCTTATTATCTATAATTAACTTACGAAGTACTCTTATTTTAAATCTTACCTTAAGTTATTAATCGCTAAAGACCTTACTTATAAATTCCTTTATATAGTCTTTACTAACTATAAAATACTTAAAGAAGTTATATTTAATTAAGATAAACTCTTTATATTTAAATTTTAAAAATCCTTAATAAAGCTATTAATAACTAAGTATAAGATATTAATATCGTTCTACTCTTAGATTAATAGACTAATTAAATAAATTAATTAAACCCTCGAATAATACCTTTAAAGATATATTAACTATTACTAAAATAATTAAATAGAACTACTTTTAGTTATTTAATTCTACTCTAATAATTATAAATTAGCTAATAGTAAGATTTTATTTTATACTAACTATAAGTTTTACTTAAGGCTTAAGGATATTCTATTATCTTAATTTAACTAAAAGGCGACTATTAAGATTAATATTAAAAGTACTCCTTAAGACTAACTATATAAGAATAATTAAAGCCTTAAAGGTACTTTAAGTAAGTATTAGCTATTATAAGATATAGTATAAGGTATAGTAAAGAGCGAATAAGTAAAAGCTTATTAAGAATCCTAGTATAGCGAGGTATACTAGTAGTAAATTTAAATAAAAGTATAGTTAAGTATATAATATAAGTTAATTATAAAGAGTCTATTTAAATAAATAGCTTTATTTAAAGTAGTATATATCTTATACGTATTTTACGCGCTCCTATAGCTTTATCCTAGAGCTTATAAAGCTACTAGAGCTATTTTACCTTATTAGGCTTAGTTTAGAGAATATCTCTTTTAATTAATTCGTTAGTTATACTAGTCGCTTAGCGACTTTATTTATCTAGTTTACTTAGCTATAATTAGGCTAGCGTATAATAATCGACTTACTCTATAAACTCTATAAAAAACTTAAAATCGATCTTAAGTTTCTTATAAAAAGATCCGCGAAATACGTAAATAAAAAAAGGCTTAAGGGACCGACCTTAAAAGAGAGAAACCCCGTTTACTTACTTAGAAAAAACATTAAGATAAAGAGACTAAGCTCGAAATTAAACTATATAAAGCTTAGATTATTTAAAATTAAGAAAAAGAAAGAACTAGTAATATTTATTTTAAACCTACTAAAGAATATACGAATTTACTTAATATTCTATATTTTATTTCTTAAACTAGTATTAAAGAGTACTAAACTTTAAACGTCGTTATAATTAAATAAAAATAACGAAAAAGAAATTTACGATTTTAATAAAATCCTAAACTATTAGAAATAATAAGAATAGCTAAGATACCTAGTTAAATAGTTAGAATACAACGACTCGAAGAATACTTAAGAATTAATAAAATATATATCTAAGAAGTTTATTATCGTATTTTATTAATAAAATTCTAACTAGACCTTTAAGATAGTAAGAAAGCGTACTAGATATCGTTATAGGCGATAAGCGTACTATTAAATCGATTATTAAATAATAACGATTTATAAAGAGAATCCTCGTTCTTTAAAAACTCTAGCGCCTTAAGAGTAAATAACTCTCGATTTACTATATTACTTTACTACTTAGAGATACTCTTTAACTACTATTTTAACGAGACTAATAGCTATTATTCGCGAACTAACTCTTACGCCTTTAGCGATAAGCGCTTACGATCTTCTTATACCGCTAACTTTAGCTTCTTCTTTCTCTCTTTTAACGAATCGAACTTCTCCGTAAAGAACTAGCTATTATAACCTTTACGTTTCTTATTAGTATAAGGCTTATATTTTATAACGCTTAATAGTATTATATATAGGTCGTTATAGTAAAAATAGTTCGAATATAGAGCTATAATAGGTTTATTATACCTTTTAAAACGATTAACTAGTTCTTTATAACGAAGTATTAAGGACTTTTAAGATTAAGCGCGAGAATAAGAAGATATCGTTAAAGAAGACTTACGGTATTTATATAAGCGTAAGCGACTTCTTATATTATTACTAAGAACTATTCTTAGAATAAGAACTATTCTTAAAGAGGGATAGTATTATATACTAGCCTAGTTATAGATAGGTAAACGAAATAAATATAGCCGCTAAGCAATTAGTATAACTTATAAACTAATTAAAAGAAACGTACTCTAAACTAAGCTTAATAAAGTAGAAAGCGTTTACTATAACTATTACGTCTACTTAGTAAATATAATAGGTATAATAGAGTATATAAAGGATATATACTACTTTAATTATAGCTACTTATTTAGATAAACTCTTTATAGTTAACTTATATTATATACTCGACTATACCTTTATTTAAACTTACTTTTAGTATACCTTGCGGTACTAAGATTTTTAATAAGCTTCTACTTATTCTCTTATTTATTATATACTACTCTATACCTTATTATAACTAACCCTACCTAAAGTACCTTTAAGGCTCTAACTATTCTTATATAATTAGTCTTAAGGAGTACCTTTAATATATAATTAGCTACTATTCGTTATAGTTAACGATAAATCGATTAAATAGTACTTTAAAGAGGTTATATAACTCGATATCGACTATTTTAAAGCTCGCTGCGTAATTACGTTTACTAATAGCTATTATTCTTACTTATTAGTAGCGTTAAATAAATCTTACTTTCTTTATAAGCTTATAGTTATTAATATAGCTATTAAAGGTTATTAAATTATAAAATCGTCGTTTAAGAAACGAGAAAACCGTAAGATTAAGAGGTTAAAGAATATAAGATACGTAAGGTATTAAATAATAATACTAGACTCGGTAAGTATAAGTAAATCGTATAAATTCGTTGCTAATATAGCTATTATAATCGTCTAAGATAAGTAGCCTCTACTTACGCGAAGAGAGGTTAGCTACGGTTTATAATATAAAAATCTCTTATAGCTAGTATAGGCTAATATTATTTATTATAAAAGTAGTAAAGAATAAGATATATAGCTAATCTAGAGTTAATTCGAGTATAAACTACTACTATTATACGTTTTTTACCTTAAAGATAAAGAGAGGAGTAGTAAATTAACTATTTAGTATAATATACTTAATTATAGTATATTACTTACGATTATTTAATCGTTAAATAATCGAATAGGACTTATCTTTATCTCTAATAATAGTTTAATTATAGTAGACGCTTAGTATAGTACTAATCTTATTTATATTCTAAATATTTACTATTTTAATAGCTTTAAGTTATATAACGCGTAGGAGTTTATTATACTAGTTTATAATCGCTTCTTTTATAACTACTTATACCCTCTTATAATTAAGAGTAAGGCTTATCTTAATCTTAACCTATTAGTTACGCTTAAGAAAGCGTCGCACTTAGGCTTTACTAACGAGAGCGGAGGCGCCTACGATCTAGCGAATTATACTAGCTATCTCTCTTATCTACGCGTAGTTTAAGGTAGTACTAATAGCCTTACGGTTAATAGACTATTAAACGAGTAGTCTCTCTTATTCTAGTAAGAGTATTTACTAGGTAACGCGTACCTCTTACTTTATTAGTCGTCTCTTATTTCGGTTAATAAGTGTGCGTACGGATACGTTATATACCTTTATAGCGCTTCGAAGAGAGGGAAACGCGCTAGCGAGGTATTTAGCGAGGGCTAATTAAAGGGATATCTCGTTAACTATAGTTAATAAGACGTTGTAGTTAAGTAGTAAGTGATTATAAGGTAGTTAGTAGTTAAGTAATAAGTGCGCGCGTATAGGGGTGCGCGATTAGACCCCTCGCGTACTTAGCTGTAGAAAAGTGAGTCGCTTAAATGACCGTTCTAAGCAGTATTTCCGCTATAACTCTGGGCGCACGTTCCGCCTTAGAGCGCCCCGGCTATCGTCCGTCTTAAGTTGACCGACTATCTAGACTCATTAGCACCACTATCAACACCTTTCAAATGACAATTAAAACCAGGCCCACTTTTCTACAGCTATTTGTTGTTTACTATCGAGGCCTGTAAGTGCGTAAACCTAGGTAGATGACGTTAAGCCCCGTTTTGGATTGCCCCGTTCCGCCAACCTATGCTCATTCTTAGGGAAACCGACAGATCATCTTGGCAGAAGCTGATGGGGGTCCACTCGAAGGAGAAACAATTATCGAACATCTGAATTTCAGGAGTTTTGGTTCTCGTTCTACCTGGTTAGAACTCGTTCTGCAAGAGACTGCTTATCAAAATGTTACGCGAGGTAGGCAAATCGGCATAACCACAAGGCCTTTAGAAAACACCGTCGTGGACCATGGAAAGCCACTTACCTAGCCCGCGCCGAAATAGTGAGGCCGCATAATGCAGCATGCGATAGTAAGTCGTTCAGTATGACAAGTCGCGCTTGTGCTATGTATGGTAAGTTGTATGAGATCAGACTGTCTTCACCCGTGCCGTTCCATTCACGTCAATTTGATTGCCTCTTATAGCAGCTGACCTTGTCTTGCCTCGCTTCAACATTGAGCAGATACTCTCTCACGTCCACCTTCCTCACCTACATTTTCGACAAGATGGGCTCTTTTGCACCGAGCGAGAAGAGCGAAACAGAGATCCAGAACATTCTCGATCGCTATGCAGCGGGTCTCAAGTTCTCGGCAAGGGCTCCAATCATACATCAACCAAGTGAGGCAGGCTTGAAGTACGAGGAAATTTTCTTCCCGTCTTACGATGGGGTACCTCTAGAGGGCTGGTTCATACCATGTCACAACTCCACGAAACTCATTATTTGCAATCATCCCTCGGGATTCACACGCGCCGGACACCCATCACATCTCGAGCCTTGGCGATCAATCTTCGCAGCCACAGGCAACACAATCGAGGTCAACTTCGTGCCCGATTACAGGATCCTCCACGACGCCGGCTATAACGTTCTGACTTACGATCTCCGCAATTTCGGTCAAAGCGGTCCGGCAAACTCTGGACTTCTCAGTGGAGGAAAGTTTGAGGCTCGCGATGTCATTGGTAGTATCATCTATGCTCGCAGCCGTCCGGACACGGAAGACATGACTATCGGTCTGTTGAGTCGCTGCCTTGGCTTCACTGCGTCTCTATGGGCCATGCATCTGTTCCCAAAATTCTTCGAGGACGGGAACGTGCGCTGTCTTGCCGGACCACAGCCCATCTCTGCTATCAGTGCCATGGAACGCAACTTTGAGCGCGACGGTGTGCCCATTGAGAAGATGGAACAAGTAGATAAAGTCTGCCGGGTGACCACCAGCTTCGGAATTCACGAGCTTGGCCCGAGACAACCAGCGAAAAGCACGAGTCTACCAACATTCGTGTACCAGGTCAGGGATGATGCATGGACAAAGCCTGAAGACGTGCAGATAATCTTTGATAACATGCCAGTATCAGAGAAGAAATTGCATTGGATTGAGGGATCAACGAGACGATGGGATGGGTATCTTTTCTTCCAGAAGGAGCCGCAGATGGTGTTGGAGTGGTTTGAGAAGTATTTGGATTAGCCTTTTAAGCATCTTGTTTCTACTTATTGCAAGAAAAGTGTTATTATGTATGCCTTCAACCGCCCTTAGATACCATTCTGAACTTCCACCCTCTGAAGGCTACAAACTTTACAGCACAATTAAGTGTTCAAGATTAGTGGCTTAAGATGTGTCCGCTCGCCTGTTCAGGAAAAGAAGCTGTAGATTAGGCACGCCTGGACACACCTAACGACACTATGACACTGAGCCATAGGCACGCAAGGTTCTCCTCTTTGGTATGTTTGATCGCTAAGTCCACTGCTATGACGCCAAATTTTAGGTTGGTAAGGCTCGAACCAGCTTTCTGCCCAACTGTCAATTAGAATCGTGGATGACATGATAGTATATTGCACTTTACAGCCGGTGGAGATGGACAAGGGCTTTCGAGACCTCCTGTCTACCGTAGTACGCATTACACTTACCGTCCTATGCTTGAAGGAGTTTCGTTTGACAGCTCGGAGTTTCTATTCTATTGTGCCTCGTGGCGTTGCGCGACACGGCTGTGCTTGCTAGTGACCAATAGTGCGGATGAAACGATAGGGCGGGTCAGGAGCACTGCTTGGTGATGGCTGAAGATCTTCCAAGATCTTCGTGCCGCTCCTTCCACCCGCTCCACAGATGCCGCGGAGTTGCAGTAAGCGCGTAATGTACGCAATGCCCCCAAATAAGGTAGCCACATCTCTGAAGCGAACAATAATACACGCGTTTCCTTGCAAAACTGCTATTTGTATTCCTGGGTATTTTTCTCCCTGGCATGAAAGACCATTCGACATAGCGCGGACTCCCTTTGCTGGTTCAGACGAGATATCGTGCCAGACGGACATGATCTTCAGCCATGGCACGTCATCAGTCCCCGATGATGGCGATGACGCGTTGGCACTAGTAGGCAAATAGTCCGGCTTTGACTTCGAACAAACAAGCCTCAGCAGTTATTGTAGATCGGACTAACCGTGACCGGAAGCATGCTACGCCAGGTCTCGGCACTACCGCTGTTGCGCTGCTGGCGGACATCTTGCACAAACAACGATAGGACTTCATACTTTGAGGTACAGTCTCTGTTCACGTTACGGAGTCTGGAGTATCACAGACTTGTGACCGAGTAAGACTTCGTAATGAAGGCACTGATACCATTCTCGTCTCGAACACGGCTGAAAGATGGGCCTTGTTTACACAATCATCAAGGGATCAAGTTGCAGGAATGGCATAAACAGAATGCAGCTCTACGCACACTAGCACGGACATCACAGGCTCAAGCAACCTGACAAGTTACCCTCCTCACTGTACTTGGAAGAAACACAAGTAGTGAACCACCACAACGCCAAAGGTCTTCCTCTGGATCTATTCAACAATCGCCATTACTCGAACTCCCGAAGTATCTGCCTGCTTAATCGTGAACGGTGGCTGCTTTCCCGTCAGAAGCATCACATAATGACACAAGGGGAGATATCCCAGGTGTCGAGAGGCTCAAGGTCAGGAAAGACAACCTTTGTCAGGAAGGTTTGCAACTTCTTAGGATTCGAGAAAAGCTACAACCTACCGCTTTGTGAGTCCGCCATATGCTTTGGCACTTGCGCGACCCGGCTAATGAATCCGTGCTGCCAGTTTTGATCTTTGCTGGTGCGATGCTCGGATTCGTCCTCGCACGTTTCGAGTACCTGAATATCGAAGGCAACTACGCCAAAGGAGCAGCACCAGGAGAATGGTACTGGTACCGAGCGGGATATTATCGTATCGGTATCACCATACACCTGGCTTGTGCTCTGCCAGCAGGTTTTCTTATGGTTTGGCAGTTTGTGCCGTCGATCAGACGTAACTTCCTCCTTTTCCATCGCATCAACGGATACGTTGTCTCTACCTTGGTAATTTTGTCCAATGTGGGGGCGCTAATGATCGTGAGACGCTCCTTCGGCGGTAACATCGAGACACAGACAGCCGTAGGTGTGCTTGTTGTGCTCACCACGGTCGGAATCGCAATGGGCTTTATCAACATCAAGAAGTTACAAGTTGATCAGCATCGAGCGTGGATGCTGCGAACCATGTTCTACCTTGGAACAATTGTCTCTGACAGGGTACTTATGATCATCTCGGCTATGATCACTTCCGCTGTCAGGTCATACTTCGTGGTCATGAGCTGCGACGAGATCGCATTCATTGTACGTGACGATATCGCCAACATTCCCGAATATATGCGTCGAAACTATCCAGGCTGCTTTATTGATCCACGAAACACGTCCTCGGCATCTGCATCGATCATGTCTGACAACAAAGTCGTGGTTCAGGCAAACATCTTGTCCGATAAAACGGAGGGCACTGCGGCAGCGTTCAGATTGACATTTGGCACGGCCCTATGGCTGGCTATCCTTCTGCACCTGGTTGGGGTGGAGTTGTATCTTGCTTTGACACCACGCGAATCCCACAGACTTCGGCAGGTGGCATATCAGAAGCAGTTGGATGCGGGTATGAGGAATCCCGGAAGTGGTGGCTTGGTACTTGAACGATTTGGCGATGCAGATGAATGGGTGTATGATCTGCCTGCAAGAAAACTGTCCTTAGATGGCAGGTGAGAAATATGTTAACCAGCGACACCGAGCAAGCGAACAATTCTCAAGCCATGTCCACAAGCAATGTATATAGATGAGGCCAGTCTTTCCATTCTGCGACCTAGACAAATTCATTTTTCTCCAACCATTCCTCTGTGAAATGACCAGAAACATATTTGTCGATATCAACAACTCTTCGGTATTTGCGCTGTTGACGTGTTGATAGCCAATCACTCCGTAGCACCACAGCAACAATGGTACTCTGGTGGTAGCAGGCACAACTTCGGAGACTTAAGGAGCGCAGATCTGGTACTGCTAGGCATGAATCAGGCACTAGTCCCAGACGCCAGTAGAGGGTCTTACACAGACTAGGAGCTCGAGGAGCCGCAGTCTCTGGCAATCACTGTCTCAGCTGGCTTTCATCTACGAAGCGGACCTCGACAAGGTGAGCAAGCACAAGAAGAGTATTAATTCATACGTCGAGATTCAGATAGTCAATACAACGCAGAAGTGCCGCTAAAGGAACAAAGCGTTGTGGTGATTGTATGTAAGATTCCTGTGGAATAACGTTCTAGAACCGATTTTCTCTAGATGACTAATCCTTAATATGCGCAGTCGATAATGCACCATTTAATCTCCACACATGAACATGCGCATATAGCTTCTAACATAATAGAGCCTACTTTTAACTCCATCTTCACCCATTTCACAAATGCAGACATCGGCACGTATGTCCCGGAGATTGCCATCTCCCTCTGACTGGGCGAACTTCGCCACACCTTGTACCTAAAGTGTGTCTCTTTTGCCGACACAAGTCCTCGTCTGTGTAGACAGCAGTATACGGAACACAATCGTTAGGTATCTGGTTCCACCCAAGGCATGTTGTACTGCAGCGTCGTTGGAAGAAGTATCATTCGGACACAGTTGAACCGTCAATTTCCTTTGCCTCCGTGTCTCCAACTATCGTCTTCTCTCCCAGAGACCCTTCTATACCATGTTTGTTGAATGTTAGACCTGGATGAGCGCCGATCAATGCAAACGCAGCCACCACTATCATGACAGATTCAAGACCGATGAAAAGGCTCTCATTTCGAAGCACCTTACTCTGTCGAGAGTAGCCACTACCCAACTCGTCGACTCTGAAGCAGCATCGAATAAAAATGGTGAATGTTGCTAATGTCAAAAAGCCGACAAAGAGCTTGAAGGACGTTGGGGGACGAGTTTTCATCCATGTTTCTCGCGATCTGAATGCGTAATCCGCACAAACGAGGATGAATATGGCCAGCGTGACTACCTGAAACGCCAGGCCGGCGAGTGCAACGGGAACACCTGCATAGGAACTTCCACTAGCGTCGGAGGATAGTCCTCCGCCAGCAGATTGGAGGGCGAGCGATATAAGGTCGCAGGTAATGAAGATCCAGTAAATGAGACGTGGACTGAAACGAGCTTTACTGTGGTCGACGAAGTTGATGATTCTGTAGATCATCACGTAGATCGCGGCGCAGAAGAAAACTGGACCGATGGTGATTGTAACTAATGGGACAACTTGTTAGAATCATGCGTAATGAATAGCAAACCGAGTGAGGGAAAAGGGTGCATGCATAGACTCACCAATCTGCATAACGAAGCTTGACCCGTTCCATGGGTTTTGATAGTATAATATGCGAGCGGCATAGCCTATTATCTCAGCGAGGCACCCGAGGACCATAACCGTCATATATCCCCAGGTCTTGTAGCGTATGCCAAGGCCGAGCTGTGCTATTATACAGATACCGTAAAGGGCGATGAGGGCTATTGAGCCTGGCAATGATGGGCGATAGCCGTAGATAGTCTGCTCCAGTGGACATACGCTGAGCGTGCAATTGGCATCAACCTTGCCGCCGGTTGTAGAGTATGTGGTGCCATCAGGGTAGACGACATAAGGCAAACCGCCTTCGTAAGAGATATTGTAGCCAGATGACATCGTGTAATACTGGTGATACTGGGTTGAAGGTAGTGAGGAAGCAAAGAGAGCTGGATCGAAGAGACGAGTGGCTTGCTAGGAACTTTCAATGCATGAATCAAAGCGTACTTGTATATTCACGTCAACAACCTACACCTGGTTGAGCCTGTCACAAAGGTAAAACGCTTCTGACATCACGAGGACAATATGAGAACGCGGACTTACTAGGATGAGCATTCTTTGTCTCGCTGTTGAGCCGAAGGAGATAGTATCACCTGTGGATGGTCTAAGAAATGTATCGAGCATAGTGTACGGCAGATCACCTCGTGTTATCGAATGCCAATGATACGTCTCTGATCACCAGCGTGTGGACGATGGTGAGGAACGATCGTCGGCATCAGATCAGAAATGGACTAGAAGAAATCTTTGATGGCTGTTCAGGTGCTAGCCAGGGCGCCTTCCAGTTACACCATGCACGCGCCGGAGTAAGTAAAACTCCTTTTCTCGCCACGTGAGTCGCTCATTGCCGAATTCGGTGCTATCTGCGCCTGACGCGCCTTGAACCAGATACGGAAAGGATGAGAGGCCCACTACTACTGCCCGTGAATGCCAGTATTGCAGATTGCTGCCGGATAGACCTTCTTGTCACACCGTACTCCTCGCTCTGACTTACTCACGCGCCGGACGATCAACGTGGCAGGTAGTCAAGCATTCTTACCCGTAATTCTCACCGTAGAACCGGCCACGTTGATTGTCCGGGACTTGTTGGTACTGCATAGCTGAACTCCGCAACTGACTCAACTATGCGAGCTCCTGTGTCTTTCTCTTGCCGGCTCATTCGAGTGTTGCAAGGCCGTCAAAGCTGAAATTTAGAGAGCGACGAAAGGCGCTCACGTCTTCGAGTCGCCTCCGCCTGCGCACGGAGCATCATGCGGGATCTAAGCAACATCTCTGGAGTGAAGTGGAAGTGACCGCGGCAGCTTTGACAAGCCACAGGTTCATTTTCTACACAAGCTAAGAGCTCACTTTGCATAGATGACCTTGCGCTCGTCCCAATTGTTGCACCCGCCATCAGATGTGGACCTCATTGTCTAATGAGAACACGATCACCAAAGACCTCGGAGGATCGCAGAGAGCATAGCGGTGAACATCTATCGAGGCAAAGTATCTGTGCATCATGTTGGCCACGAACAGCGAGAGTTCATACTACCAAGTGAGGATTGTGCGAGCCGTCAATACCTCATTCCCATGATGTTACGAGAATTTAACGTGGAACTGATAGAAACACGAGGCAGACAGGATGTGAAACATATTCGACTATGCATCTTGAATGCTGTTTGTCATTGTGCCATCTACAGCTTGACTGGCACTGGGGATGAGTTTTGAAAATATCTATGTGCTAGTGCTCTCAAGTAGTGGCGAGGAGGGAACTACGCCGTTTTTGAGCCATGCAGTTGAAGTTGAGGCAAAGGCAGGTGCTGAGGTGAGTTTTGGACAAGAGGAAGGAGCACGTCGTACTCGCATCCAGCATGCATCAAATCCAGGGCACGTAGTCACGAGCCAGATGGCGCATACTCGCGTTGAAAGACACTAAAGGCTCTTTTCGTGACGGGCGTTCGACGAGATCCATTACACGATATGCTCGACTTTGATGAAGCGACGAAACGTGACCTTATTCATATTGTGGCGTAAGTCTTGCTCCGCTAGAACCGGCCCGGAGCGACCGTATTTTTTCAGTATAAGCGTGGCACCACATTCGCAGCCCTTACGGCTCTGTACTCGATTGCCTTCGTGGCTTAAATGTCGGTGACGATAAGCTTGCTTCCGCTTACGCCCTAGCCTATAATCTCGTAAGCCTTATTTACACTGTCTAGGCTATAACCTACGATCTTAGGTCGCGGAAGACACTTTAGCTCGCTCCTCTTAAGTACTTATAGCATCTACTCCTTCTAGATATACTCTAGTAGATCGTCTTATACAATAGCTAGACCTATAGTTAACTATTAGCTCTACGATCTTAATTAGATATTTATATAGAGTTACTTATAAGTACTTATCTTAATCTCTTTACTAAGATTTAGTAACGATATTCGTCCTTATACTTATATTATTTCGATAAACTTCCTATTAGATAATCGTTTCGTAACTTATTCGTATTACTCGATACTTTTATTAGTTTAATTAATTACACTAGCTAATACACTTATATAACTAAAATATCGTTCTTTAATCTACTTATAAACCTCTTTAACGTAGCTATCTTCCTTATAATTAAAAACTACTTTAGCTTTAGCCTCTTTAACTAGGTTATAATTATACTTACTTACTATTATAATAATATA
>Ga0210040_10002087_pt1 | contig 28813 bp, 26 predicted proteins | sample CryGeyCG12114_NA_FD_185462 | JGI IMG/M metagenome (GOLD analysis project Ga0210040, IMG submission 185462) | Groundwater microbial communities from aquifer - Crystal Geyser CG19_WC_8/21/14_NA (SPAdes) (version 2) | ecosystem: Environmental > Aquatic > Deep subsurface > Groundwater | place: USA... | reverse complement strand
TAAAAAGGAATGCTGGTACAAGCGTTGGTAATCCCAGGGCTCTAAAACTTGTTATTCTGTGATAAGATGTCGATTTTAGGTGACTATATGTTTAACTTCAAAAGAAATCACCCGGCTTTATTGCTTTTGCAAACGGAAAATTCAAAGAAATATAATCTATATAATTTGAATTTCTACTTATCTTGAACCTAATGAGGCAAGCTTAAATTATTGGTTGCTGGCCATTTCACTTGAGCAAACCTTTCATGTTTAATGAATAGTTTCAAGTAATTGGTACTGGAAAAAGCACGTAATATTCAAATAAAAACACCAAGCCAATACACTCAGACGCAGACATGAGGTGCTGTAGCAATTTATAAGGATTTTCTTCCTGGTTTCACTTGAAGTATAGCAACTAACTTCCTTCCAGGATAGGAAACTGTGAGACTTATTACTGGACTAGGGCTAAGTTTTAGAGAGATTAGAAGTTTCTTTTAACAATTTAATGGCTTTCGTTGCCACTTCAGGTTGAAGTTTTCCTTACTTTAGTTAGGTATAAAATTGGTTTAGTTTCCTCATCCTTTTTATATCAAAAAAATTATAATTACGAGTACGAGATGAGAAAAGGTTAAAAAAGGCTACACATTATTGCACTAGTGCACACACAAATACAAACAAAATGTCACACCCCTCTGGAGAAATTGCAACTTGCAGTATTGGCAGTCCTATGTGAGTTATAAAGGGATTATTGATAATGATACCTGCTAACTAACTAACTAACGAAACGAAAACATTATTATTTCCCCGTTCCTTTTCATTGATATTGGAAGAACATAAAACTAGTCATTAGATCTCAATTATTTCGTCTCATAAGTTCCAATTTAATATGGCCTACACAGAGAGCTGTTTGAACTACGTAAAAAACGGGAGGAAGGACACGAGCGAGACTTTTTAACCGTAGGCTCCATGGGCCATGCCTCTTCCATAGCACTTGGGATTGCACTACAAAAGCCTTCCAGGAGAGTTTTTGTATTGGATGGAGATGGCTCTTTAATTATGCACATGGGATCTTTGGCAACGGTGGCTCAGTAAGTAAATTAATTACTTTGTGTGTGTGTGTGTGTGTGTGTGTGTGTGTTTGTGTTACTCATGGCTCGTCGTAATTGAGTTTGCTCTTAAAATTGTTCATTAAACTTGGAGAACGTTATTAAATGAGGGAGTTACCAGGTAGCCTCAAAATGTTAGGAGTGGATAATTTTTCCGGCTGATAAATATAGAATACTGCCTATTTTGATGTACCATAAGAGGTTTTGATGGACCATAATGCTACTTAAATTTGATATTGATTTTGGAATATATTTTATAATAATTCTAAAGTGGTTACCTGCGGTTGTACTTTTGGCAGTATGGCACTTAAAATTCTGTTTGATAAATTATCGTGCTCTTTTTGAACTTATTAGTTTGTGGATCAAACTTTTAAATGTTTCTTCTTCAAAACAGATTGGAGAGATAGATTTCGATAAAGATAACACAATGCTGTGTTTTACAATTATTGTTAAAAAATGCTGGTCAATGTAATGCTAGTCAACACCATTCAGTGATGCCTACATAAAGAAACGCATGCATAGGAGAAAAAAATAGGTTTTTTTAATTTGATACCCCAAGCTTGTGCATTCGGGAAAATGAAGACAAAGGGAAAAATTATATTTGTATTATTGTGATTCATGAGGTTTTTTGGTTTGCTGAGCTGAACTGAATGACTGAGAGAGTGAAATGGAAAGCCGAAATGATAGTATATAGTGAATATTTTTGCGTATGCTTACAGTGACTTTTATTCTTATCTTGGCTGGCAGTATGGAAAGCAAAACATGAAGCAAATAAAACAAATAACAAAACTGAGCGGTGTATAAAATTGCCACTGTGTACATCTTAAGAGTTTCTATGGAATGAAACATGATTTTAGCGTAGAAAAATTCTTTGTTTTATTTTTCCGCTGTTATTTCATTGCCAATCAGTAAAATTAGGCCTTGTTTTAAAATATGTAAGCATTTACAAGTACACTTCCACCTTTCAGTTCGTTGGATTACTCTAAAAACAAAGCTTAAGTTCAAATGAAAATGTGGGTGCTCACTCACTCTCAAGTATTCTTCATTGTAGGTTGTGTATTGTATTCATACAGCTTATGTTATACAGTTTGCAGGGCACGTTGTTTGAACGGATGTAATGTACAAATTGAGCAAGTTGAGCCGTTCAACGTTGGTTTGGCGGTAGACATCCAACTATATAGGAAAAGTATCTGCATCATGATCTACTACCTGTGACGTGACGAAGATATTTTTTTCCCAACTGCAAAAAATAAGCGGGTGAAATTATTAACTAATTTGCAGCAAACCTTTTTAAAACTCACCGTGATATGCTCGGATATCCTCCTTGCCCTAAGAGTCTAAGCCGTACAAACCTCAATTATCGAGATAGTACAATATATTATAACAAGTGTAGCATGAGCCATGAGCTGGACAAAGTACTATTCTCCATTTAAACTTTTAAAAATGGAATATCAAATTTAGGGACTGAAAATCATGTAAAAATTTTCTTCCCTTCCTTTTCCTAACCTTCCCTTGAGTTTGTCTATGTGAAGATATATGGCCGACATGCTCATGAAACATTCAAGGTAGAGCACTGTGTTTTGACCAGGACCTGCATAAATCCAGTTATAATTCATCTAAAACAAATTTGTGCATTCGACTGTTTTTCTATCGTGTAAAATCCATATGCCTGAATTTACTCTTTTGTAGAACGGACACGTTTACTGGTAGTAATAAAATGCGGATCGTAAGTCACTGTTTGACAAAGGACTAATCTAATTACGTAAACTGTGTGCTCGTAAAATAACTTGGATGTAGTTTGTAAAGCTCATGTAAAATTCAGCTGATATCAACAGGCTTCTGCTATACAACCATATCTGACATGATAAATTGAATTTAAACTGACGCTTCTGCAGTATTTTGGGTACAATAAATAAAAAATGAAACATAGCATTACAGTGTGGATATGACAGCTTGGAAGCAAAAAAAAAATCCGAAATCCTGAACTCCAGACACTTGATCCATTTTTCATAACATAATAGAGACAGCAAGATAAAACCATCATAAAAAAACAGTAAATAAATGACTTTTTAAAGATAATATGGATTGCGTGTCAACAAGACTCATTACCGCATACCCTTGGCAAGACACGTTAGTGTCACAATGAATATTTAACGTGAAAGGTAGTGCACCATGGCACGTGTCTGTCTCACTTTTAGAGCTTTCAATTAGGACACATTTATAACAATAAAGTATTTCTACGATAAAACCATTGATTAATACACTCCAGTTAACAAAAACAAACTGACATTAACTGTAGGCTCAAAGGAGAACAGGTCGTAATTTAGTAATCCCCTTTGCAACTAAAATAGTAATAAATAACCAAGAACCGAATAGCAGTAGGGATATGAAACAAAAAGTCTCATAAGTAAGCATGAGTTGAGCAAAAACAAAGTGAAATGAATAGACCCCAATTACTCAATAATGCATTTTGTAAAATTATACTCAACAAAAGCATTTTTTTATTTCATTCACGGAACAATAAAAGTGGGTGAAGGAGGGATCCCTCCTAGGCCAACTAATTTTCAAATATGATAAATTGTATTTGTTCTCTTGTCGACAGAATATGTCCTACAAATCTGACACACGTCTTGTTAAATAATGGAGCTCACGATTCTGTGGGAGGACAGCCCACTGCAGCCTCCCAAGACTCATTTTCTATTCCAGGAGTGGCATTAGCATCTGGCTACAAAAATGCTATGGTTGCCTCCACGAAACCCGAGATTAAATCTGCTCTAGAGAGACTGAATGAGATCCGGGATAACGGACCAAGCCTCATTGAAATAAAAATATCTCGTGGCGCAAGAAAGGATCTAGGACGACCTTCAAGAACTCCAGTTCAGAATAAGGTAGACTTTATGCATTTCCTTGCTATAAACTCATAAAGACAGAATAAAATGCACAATTATTGATCCCTTGTTTCCGATACGTTTTTAATTCGTGTATAATGGAAGTCTAACTTTCTTTCTTAACAACTATTGTACTGCTGTCCATCATTTTATTTTATTCGTGTAATGTAGCTGACTACAAGATTTTACCCAGTTACAAATATAAAGTGGTGAAAGTTATGTGTAATAAAAATCTGTATGTAGTAAATCGTGTGGTCATAGTTTTTCTTCCGCTAGATCATTTACACTCTCCCCATTCTCACTTTCTTCACTATCTTCAACAGGAGAAGGGGACATTAAAAATTCTTCATCACTTTCATCATCTTCATCCGAGTCAACATTAGGAGGATTAGAAGCGCTGCTTTTTTCTCCCTGCAAGTCACGCAATGATAGCTCTTTGAGTCCGGCATCTAACTGTCCTGATTCGCCAATCAGAGCTTTCTGTTTTGGCTTCGTCAACAGTGTATGCATCTCTGCTTTCTGATTAAATGTAGATATGTTCTTGGCAAACCGGACAATTTTTCTGCGACGCTTGATTTTAAAACCACACACAAGTTTTTCAGAAGGCGCAATTTCTCCAGGTGGCAGCTCAACAGGAGACACAGTCATTTCAGTAATTCGTCCTACAAATGGAGAAACAATTTATTTTTAAGGCTTTTGTCCAAGTCCAGTTGTTACTTCAAATATTGTTCTAAATGAGAACTTAGCAGCAGTTAATTACCGTGTTGATAAAGATGAAGCTCTATATGACGGATAATGACATAGCGTATGAATTCTAAAGTCCCTTCTGACAAAAATCCAAACTTAGAGTCATAAATCAGATCCCCTTGTTCCATTTTTTGATGCAAATTTGCTCTTAAAATATCCAATTCCGGAACTTTTATTTCGCAAATCTGAAATTCAAATACGGAAGAAAATGCACAAAAAATATTTTTTAATTCTTTAGTTGTTAAGTTTATAGAATAAATGAAGCATATGAATACCTGATAAAACATTTGTGACTTTGGAGGCACATGACCAGCTCGAAATACCGAGTAACAGTCTCCATCTGTCGCATTGAATCCCAAGTGGGATTTGTATGGCACTAAAAGGATAGAAAGAGCTTATTTAGGAAATAATTTTTGAAATGCTTTTAAAATGAACTGCACACATCAATTTTAAAAAACTTTAAAATAATACCTGGAACTCTGAAATCTATGGTTTGATACAAGTAGGAATCATCTGCATTTCTCGGATCGTACCCTAAACGGATCCAAAGTGATCTCCAAGGTCCATTTCCAGCAAAATACGCAACGCAAGGCAGTACATACTTGAGAGATTGGGGACTCAATTTGGATGCATACTCAACTCCCGCTTTACTCCATATTGGTCTGGATTTAAATATAGCTCTCACTGTCTCCAGTGCTTCATGCAACATTCGTTTTTCGGCATCTATTAAAGCATTTTTCAAAGGTTTTGCAGGAACTGGTGTGCCCGGGAGTCTACCTTTCGTTGTGTCTAATACTTGAAAGTTGTAAACAATAGAGTACACATTTCGCTTTGGACGCATAGTTCTCACGGTTCTAACTTTGGGTTTCTTCCCTTTCTTATTCTTCTTCAATAATTTTGGCTCCTGGACAATGTCCATCGTGTTTCGCTAAAAGTAATAAATGCAGCACTAAAATTAATCAAGATTTATACAAGACACAATTTTAGAAAAGTCTTAAAAGATAGTTACCATCGCCCTATCGATTCGGACCATGGCTGGTGACATGACACAAGAAGGTATTTCGTTATCTTTTTCAAACAAGGATTCTACAGCTGACATACGGGAATCCCCGCTAGCATCTTTTTCACAATTTTCAAACACCGGAGCAGCTTTTCCAATCACGGAGGCCAAATGGCCTTGAGCATCTTTCTCAGCTGCAAGGTATTGAAAATCACAAAGACCTGTGGACAATAAAATAAACAAGTAGAGTTTATAAATACGTTTGAAAAATCTTGAAAATTGAAAGTCATCTTTACAAAAAAGAAGCAATTTCTTTAAATTTGACTGTACCATTGAATCGATATCCTTTGTATACAATTCCCATGCATTCAGCCGTAATATTGCTTTTCCTGCTAGGCTGATAATCTTTTGGAACCCTTAAATAATAGCGCTCCGGATCTTTATCCAAATTGAGACGAGATTGTAATTTCTCATTCTGTACGGATTTCTGATTCAATAACTCCCTATCTTGTAAAATCACATCAACTTTGGACTCATTTTCAAAATCTTTCAATAGTTCTTCAGTCTTATCCGAGGGATCGTTGTCTAAGTCAATAAGATTTTCCTCTGATTGGTCTTCTTCACATGGGGTTTGTGAACAGGTTTGTTTAGCCGATCCTTTTTTGCGACGAACACAAATAATTAGGCCACAAGTTGAGTAGCCATCCCCAGATATCGAATTGCAATAAGGATCTTCAGGCCGAAATTTTAAGTGCAATTTTTTGTTACGACTAGAAAACACATGAGACACAGAACCCATACCCCCCAATGTATCTAAGGCATTATTAGTGTTTACAACTTTCCCAGGATATTGGAGATGAATGAATTTGGAATCGTCTTCAGATATTAGACAATTGGTTATTGTCGGACCAACTTGAGTCTTCTCTGATTTTGAAATCTTCTGTCTAGCCTTCAAAAGAATTTTTTCTCGTGCTTCCCTTGCCTTCTGTTTTTCCTTGTTAATACTTTCAAGAATTTTTCCCACAGGGGCAGGTTTGTCTGAAGCACCTTCTTCGTCGAAAAACTGCTTTTTCAACAAACCTTGAATGTGGTCTGATTGCTCTGAGATTAGAGTTTGCAATTTTTCTAAATGATCGGCCCTTATTCTACCTAATCTCGGGGGTTCGCAAGAGTGAGTTTCTTGAGCGTCTTCAACTGGATCCATCGTTTAACTTCCTTTGATCAGTTGAAATTTGCTAAAATATAGTTTAAAATACTATTTTTTTCGTCAAATATACACGATTTTCGGAGAGTAAAGTATACGGTAGAATATATAAAAACATGAAAAAATCGTAAACGAAACAATAGCCCTACAGTTTTAAGCTTAAAAATTCTGACGAAAATATATAAAGTGAATTGATGTTTAAAAGGAATGCAGAGTAAATGTTAAGCACTTACCGCCAGAATGTACCCTGCAAAAAGTAAATACAAACTCTATGCCATTGATATGCTCATTTTGACGCGAAAAAACGCTAAACAATGAAATGGCTGAAATGTACGCCATATTAGGTTTAATACAAATTGTACTCCATGTTGTGTAAGCTTTTCTATTCTTCTCTCTCAGTCAGAACTCAGCACTCAAAGACGCATTCGTATAGAACAGCCTTTTTTCTGTGAGTGCCAGTGCACGAAAAAGAGGCATCACGTATCGGCGTTCAACAGTTCAACTTAACATTCATTTAAAATCAATCTCTCTCTATTTCGACTTCTGAAAGACTCCAAATTGGGCTATGGCATGGAGATGACGCATTGAGTACCTAAACAAGCAAAGCACCAATTTAATGGAACTCGTATTGGAAAATGCTCAAAGAATTGACTCGTAAGGTGTAAATTGTAAGTAGACATTACTCGCTATCATTACAGTTGAAAATGGCTGGAAATCCAGGATATGGAGGTTACAATCATTCCGGTTATGATGATGGACTTGGACCTGGATATCCTCCTCCAAACCCTGCATTTGTGTCACCCTACCCTAGGGTTCAACTTCAAACGCCTTATCCAGGTTATGGTGCACACCCTGCTCCTCCTCAACAACCACACCTGGGTGGAACCGCAGCTCCTGCTTTGAAACGCGCAGAAGAGGAGAAAACAAAAAAGCAAGATGGATATGAAGTACATCCAAAGAATGCATGCAAAAGCTTCGTGTTGACCATTTTTTTAATCTCTGTTGTAAGTTGAGCCGCAGAACAAACATAGGAGCTTAAATGAAAATTTGTTTAGTTATAGTAAATAAAATGTTGTGTTTTCCATTCCTTACGATTACGATTAAGATTTTATCAGCTGGAATGGGCGGACACTATGGATTTTATGGATACACTATCGGAACACCAGCCACCCGTTATTCGTCCCTGTCGAGTAACCGACTCTACAAGGGCACGGGGGGACTTTTTCTCGTGGCTTTATCTGGATACATTTTACTACATTTCCACATTCAAAATCTCTTTTTGGCAGTGCTCGTATGAGAAAACAATATTCTGAATGTTTTGACCAGTAGTGTGCAGTGTGTGCAAAAGTATTTTTTTTTTGATAATTATTACAGTACATGTTCGGCATAGTGGTTGTCCTATACTTGGGAGGCTCGTCTTGTAGCACTAGTATACATTCTCTCCTGTTCGATACTTTTGATAGTGTGCTGGAATTCGTTTCAACATATTTTACTAAAACTGGATTTTTACCCACGTTTATTGAAACTTTACAACGAGAACATGTGCGTAAGCAGAAAGCGAACTCACATCATCTAAAATATTCGTAAGCTGATTCGTAAGTTGCGTATCTGATGAACGAAAAATTATGTTTCCTACTTATTCACACTATAGAAATGCTGTGCATGGGGAATGCCAGAGTTACCTTTTAACGAGTCATCTGCAGTTCCAATTTACCCTCGTCCAACCGGATGGGATATTCTAACCACTTGGCCTGTCGAACTTAACAATAAAGATATACCGGACAGTTGCTGCGTCGAATATTTTCCTGACTGTGGAAAGAATTTGGGAACATTTTTTCCCATTCATTCGGGCTACATTAAGATTATTCCACCAGCTCGATTGGATTTAACGCTCCAGTACCTCCCGAGTGAATACGTGTATACGGACATATCAATGACTTTGACAATCCTTTGTTCTCATCCAAATTCTACTGGTTTCATGGAGAAAGGGGAAGGGACAGTGGGTGGATTTGATACTGCATGCAATCCTGAAAGATTGCAAGAAAGATGGTACAGCGATCGAAATTCCACTATTCCCAGCAATACTGGATGGCGTCTACGGCATCTCCCATCCACAGTTGTTCTACTGGCGTTAGACATGGATGCATCGAAAAGAAAGTTCCAGAAACATCCTGGCTCGCTAGATAAAGAAACTATCTATGTGTACCATTTACCATATTATGACAGTACAGACTCACACTTTCACATATTACTATTTAGTCATATTGTATTGACAAGTTTCTTATTCAACGCATTTTGTGATGATTGCAGCCTTGGACAAATTTGCCGAATTGGATAGGATTATATATGGGCCCACTATTTATTATTTCACAACAGGATTATATTCTATCAACAGATTAGATGGCCATATTTTCACACAGGTAGGGGTATGTCAAGAAGTTATGGGTACTCAGATATGCCTAATATTCGTATGAAAAAACTGTGAAATTATAAAATATTTTAGAGATGTGAAAAAACAACAGAACAGAAGTTTTTCATAGACTACATAGAAGAACAAATGCGCATTGCTGTCATATACTCTGGAGTTGTAACTATGCTATCTCTTCTGCTGACTCTATTGTTCTGGTATACACACGAAAGCAGTCATTTACAAGTAGAAAACAACGAATACTTATTGTACTTTTTTTTGTCGGAAGGTACTACTACTCTATGATGAAAGCGGAGCAAATGGCAGCCACCAGAATCACTCCAGATTTTTACTCGCTCAATTTACAGTTACCAGCAATAAGAGCGTATACGGGAAGACCTATTCCACAGCTTGAAAAAAATCTAATTCATCGCGGAGGAAAATTAGAACACCAGCAGACATTCAGACATACTTAACGGTATACACATAGCAGTTCATTTCAATTCCATTTTTATTTTTCGGGCATCATGGTGCTGTAAATTATTTAAACTTAGTGACGAGACAGTGATAATGTAACAACTACCGTGCCACTGTAATCAAATACAGATAGCAATAAGTAAAGAATAATACCTGCATAAAAACTCGTTTTCCACTATATTATTACAAATACTGTTTAAAAAAAATCAGAAAATGTTACAGTAGATCTTGTAGAACAATAAGTTTTGAATGCGAAATAAAGTAGCCAAATGTTCAAAGAAAACTGCGCATAAAATGGAGATACAGGAAATTATAATTTTACGATTCGATTGCGTGCGGGCCTTAATTCACTGGCACATTCGCTCATTCACTATAAATACTATCAGCACTGAAATTGTTAAACTCAAGTATATTCGAGTTTGTCACTATCTAACACGTTATTTCGGTACTAATCAGTTAATCCGGCTATTGTACCGAAGTTTGCACTTGGCCTCGTGGGTTTGCAGCCTTTTCTTGCCTGTGAAATTTTTACAGCAATCAGGAACAGAGCAAGTATGGAGATTAGGACGATCCCTGCGAATCTTTCTTCTGGATTCAGAATGATTTTTTGAAGAAACTTTTTTTGCTTTCTTATTTGTTATTGGCTCCATAAACGTTTCATCAGTAGTATTGGAACGTGTACTGGCATTTAAAGATTCCAATCTTTTACTTTTACTGTGGTGTACTTTGACATGAAGATTGAGCAATGTAACACTTTTAAAGGTCTGTTCACATACGTTGCAAAAAACTTCCAGATCCGTATTCATTTGGGCACTGGGCTGTTCCGATCCACCAGATTTGAACACTTTAACTGACGTTCCAGTTCCATCCTTCGTAGCGGGTATGTACGGAATGATTCTTACATCACCATTCAAATTCACGATCTCTTGATATCGGACAGGCACATTGACTTTTGTTTTGGTAGCGAACTGTGATTTATTTTGGCTAACCACTTTTCTTTTTCTGTACTTATTCTTGTTCTCATCATCGCTTTCACCCAGCCCAATGTCTATTGTCAAGGGCGAACCGCTTTCAACAGAAGTTGAAAAAATCGGTTTTAACTCTAGTAGAGGATCTATTTTTGACTCTTGTTCGCCCTCAACAGCCATATCATTGTCTACCTGGGGAATTAATGTTATGGGCGAGATTAAATCCTTTTCTGGAAAGGAAAGTGGAGGATCAATGGGTTCAGTCTTTATAAACACCTTGGAATCTAGTTGATTAGTATGGTTTGACTGCATGTCACAATAAATAATAACAGGATCGTCAGCAGACTTGGGTTGGCAGCACGTGCAACCTCGAAGTTGTAGGTGGTTCACGTATTTGAAATGCGAAAACTTAGCTAATGTGGCAATATTTTTCATTTCTTCGTCGGATCGAGGCGCCGTTGCTCTCATGTGTATTACAGCTTTTCTTTGAAACAATTCAATATCATCCTTGGACATTTTATTTTTCAAGATGAATAACCATGAAGTGACAGCCTTGTCTTCATACATATTAGGTTTAATTTCTACTCCATAGTACTTCAAGTACTCAGCTTCTAAGTCATGGATACTCATTCCCTACATTACATCGATGATCAATGAAATTCTTTTGTTTAAAATAATATTAAAAAAAGAGTTTTTCAAGGTTGTGGTTCAAAATTTGCTCACCTGTGGAAACTTGCAGTGAAGCAACAAAAGCAAATTGGATCTGAACTCTTCAAAGTCCATAGTTCCGCTACAGAGAACATAACAAAAGGTATGATATATAAATCATAAGTTCACGGAATGGTCCATTTTGTTCCGAAACACACCAGCATGACATTATACAACCGCTAAAAACTGCACTTTACCTGGTAATCGTCCACCGTTATCCTTAGAAATTTCAGCTGAACTTTATCGACGTTTTAAGTGCTTTATAGAAACGTTTGAAATCGAATTTTCACCGCCAGAATGGATTTTATGAAATAAATTTAAGTTTGGGGGAGCGGCGATTATAGATCGATTTTTTTGGTCGAGTCGAGGTATATTTACTTCTCATAATTCAAGCCAAATAATTGTTTTCCCGCTTCGAAACTCGCTGGCACAGGAGGGCTCCCGCGTTTAATATGGTAAGTAGTTATTGTTAAAAAAGTCTTTGTTGCAAAACTAGATCACTTGATGTACAATATCTACATGTGTGGGTCCGTATGTGAAGTTTATAATTCAATGAAGAAAGTAAAAATTCATATCTTAAAATGCAAATGCATAGTGGGGCCTTCAAGTCTCAAAAACTGTACAACATTCTACCCTCTTCATCATTGTAAATAAGTGCAAATGCAGTTTTATTTGGAGAAACTCACACAAGTTATACATACTGATGATCAAAGAATATGAATAACAGGGTACAGCAAAAACTGCAATCCAGCAATAACAACATCAAAATGCAACAAGTATCAATAATTTTCCATTGCCATAAAAGACTCTATATATCTCACCTTACTATTCATACAACATCCAATATTTTTCAAACGCGTACATATAGAGGTTTCGAATTTAATAAATCCTATGCATATTATAGGTTGTTATTGCTTAAAAACGTTCCATTACATCATTACTATAATAGTTCCCCTCGACTTACAGATTAAGTCCACATTTCACACCAAACTACGTCTTGGGAACATCTTGTCTACACCATTATACAAATATCCCCAAATATTTATGTATATTTATATATATATTATGTAGCATTAAACAATAAGGCGAGAGACACACAACTCCTTTTTGTATCCTAAGTATTATAGGGCGTTTAATGTCATATCCATAATAACTTTAATATAATATGCTCAATCTAATCTCAGGCAATGTACAGATCCTTATCTCTAAACTTATTTTAGAGGATTATCTCAGCTATGGAAGAGTGAAAAAATACATGTAACACTTCGTGATTAGAGTAACGCTAACAAGGCTTGAATTTTTTGGTGCAACGAGACACAGTATATAAGTTTTAACCCATATACAATTTTTACGGGTGTTGAAGCACTACACAAATCCTGTAGTTATGAAATCTATTTCATTTCCTAGTTTACTATTTCTTGATTCACATAAGAAATTAAAATAAACATTTCTAATCTTCTGCAGATAAGTATTTCTGATGCACATACCATTACAATATCTACTTTTTAACATTTCCAAGCCTCACAAAATTGAGGAGAAAAAGAAATGCATTCTTAGAATATCATTGTGTGCCAATAAATACATAATTCAAAGGACAAGTCAACCACAAATACAAACAACGCAACAACATCTTTATCCTTCCATAGAAGCAAACCATTAATAACAAAACTGAACAAGATTAAATCAACAACTGCTCCCGAACTCAACACAATCTTTAACATAATGAGTTACATAACTAATATTTAAATAATTAAACAATTAAATCATAATTATTTCATAAATCAAAACTAAATCCACTTCAAGTAATTTATACTAAAACTAATCGTATTAACAATAGCAACATGCAGATAACTCGACAAATATATAAAGGTGAAAGCACTATGAGAATACTTTCCAAATTACTTAATTTGACAACGAAAACACAAAATTTATGAAAAATACACATTACACAGAAGTTTGTGGGGAGTGTAGTTAGTTAGAAGTTAAAGGCTTCTCAAATAAAGAAGTAATGTCAAACATATTACATTTTCACTAAATACTTTGATACTTAAGTCAAAAATTTCTTTTGTACAACGTTCTTGTGAAAATATGTCAGTTGTTGTCTGCACGTTTTAAGGCTCTTCATATCATTTTTTGCACAATGATAAATTATTATTAGTATGTGCAATCAACCAAACAAAATCATAAGTTTCACCTTTTTAAAGCATGAATAACCAGTAGCCCACTAACTAATCCATAAAACTAAATCTACTTACCAAAATTATCTTAGTAAAAATATCTAAGCTAGGCTAAATAATATATCGTCACCAAAAATACATGAAAATAACAAGTCAGTAAGCTACAAGGTTCCTTTCCTGATTCAAAGTACACAAATCAGGTCAAAAACTTCACTGCATCAGAAAGGCAAACAACTATGGTCGTTGTCAGTTGATAAAATGCTTCCGTGTATTCCTGCAAAAAAATAAAACAAATACTTTTAGCATACAGCTCAATTGGCGGGCAAAATAGAATACAACAACAGTTCAGCAGCAATAAATATTATATAAACCAGTATATCCTATAATTTTATTTCAGAACTTTTTATTTTACTTCTGACCAAAGATGAAACACGGCAATAAAAACTTTCCAGAAAAATTTCAAAAAAAAATAGTTCTTGCCTTTTTTACATGCATTCTTACAGTACAAGCTTAGAAACTTGTACAAAAGATAAATAATCCAACGTAATTTTAAAAAATTAGCAATACTTACAATAATTAATAGCAACCACAAAAACGCTGTTTTTACCTTCGGCACAATATCAATCATCTGAAAAAGATGGTGGAAGATTCACATCTGAGACTGCTGAACATATATAGGTTGGGTTTGTTCATCTACAGAAACTTCAGATTTAACTTGAGTTGTCATAAAAGAGAGGTCTACGGTAGATGGTTTTTGTTCAACGGCATCCATACTCATGTTCATGGCATCTTCATTCGTACTTGGAGCATGTTGACTTGCTGAGGAAGACGAGTCCATACTATTAGCTGCCATGTCTACTGAGTTGGCAACATTTCCAGAGATAGCTGCTTGTCTGGCGGATGCTGCTGCCTCGTTGTCCATGTCCCGAAGGGTTTCATATCGAAACCTGCATCGAGCTTCATGAGTTTTCAATTTGGTTGAATCAGGGTATGCTTGGACGCACCCCGGAATAGAACACTTGAATGTATTCCTTCCCACTTTTCGATGGACTGCAGAAATATGCCCATGTAGAAGTTTACTTGTACGAAATGTTTTGTCACACCCAGCCCAACTACATCGATGGGGTTTCAATGCACACCGACTTTCATGATGCTGAAGTGCCTTTTTATCCGTGAATGTTAAATTGCAACCCACTGTGGAGCAGGTAAGTGGATCTTCTCCTTCCTTATGATGCGCTATACGCTCATGATTTTCCAACAGTTTGTACCTTCTGAAGGACTTTTTGCAACCTTCCCATCTACAATAATTCAATTCTGAATTGGATCCACCACCACCTCTTGATCCACCTGTTAAAAAAAACATTGCGCAATTATAGAACACTACAAGAATGATTCACAGGATATTAACCCGAGCAAACTTACGTTTATTATTCTTTGGTGTATTTGGCGCTGGCCCTGTCCCTGTGTTGGGAGTTCCCCTTGAGGCCGCGTTCCATTGTGTTCCCGGTGTTGTAGGCTGACTCGCTGTAGAAATTAATTCAAGTCAAAGTAGTTAATATTTCTGGAGTCAAAACTAGCATGATCATATTTAGTCTCATTATTCTTCTCTCTTTGATGAAATTCTCATGTTACATTAAAGAAACAAAACACGCAAAACGAAAGTACTTACGAGCAGCATACACAACTCCTGATTGACCTTGATTGCCAATAGGTTCCTGCCCTTGTAGTCTGCTTTGAGTCTGAATTTGTGGAGAGGCTACGCCTTGGATAGTTTCGTACCTTCCTGGCACTGAATTCTGGGCACTTTGCAGCATAATATAATAGTCACCTGTAAAATGGTTGGTAAAGATTGCGAAATCAGAAAATCGGTAGAACATAGACAATGAGATTTTTAACAATAACATTGCAATCAAGTCCAATGAAATATTAGTAGAACGTAAAGAGCTCAGGTGACTCAAAACTTGTTTCTAAATGCAAAATTTTGGATTGGAATTAGTAGCCAAACTATGCATAGGATTGACAAGACAAGAAAAATAAGAAAATTAACGTAAATCCGCGTAACAATATATTGCATTAAAATCCTGAAGAAAAGTAAAAGTGCGTATAAGACTGCATTTAGATTTAGATCTAGATCATCTAATTTACACATTACAAGTATTTTATCTAAAATGTACTAACAACCTCAAAGATTGATTGATTCCATTTTATCATATTTACCATCAAAGACCACAAATTATCAATGGTGTGTAAGAAATGATGCCCTTTTTATCTTTAAGATATTAGAATGGTCTATGAAGGATATTCAAATTAATCTTTAAGGCTAACATTTTAACTTGAAACATGACATGGACTTTTTAAATCGCAAAAATAAAAAATAAATTGGATATACGGCAATGAATCCAGGCAGGCCAAGGCCATGCAAAAACTTAAAAAACTCAACCATGTAAGTCGGACATCGAAATCGAAAACTGAACAAACTTGTGATTTTAATTTCCTTATCAAATCAATCTTACGGGTATTCTTAAACGATTGTTCTTCAAATCTAGGATCATATTTGGTACCATTCATAGATAGATTGGTCGCCGTCAGATTAGCTGCGGAGAGATTGGCAGGAGCACCAGGATTGGATCCACCCTGCTGAAGGGCATTAGGGGCAGCAACGTATTGCACTGTTCTGTAAGTGGCGTCACTCGGATTTATACTAGTATTATTCCCAGCTGAGTACTGTGGAGTTGAATTAAGACCGGGAGCAGCTCCGTAATGATTGATAGTGTTGAAACCACTATAGACTTGACAACATGTACAGTCTCTCACTTGGAAAAATGCATCTTGCGCATAGTGAAAGTGGGAATATTTAGCAAGCTTCGCTATTAAAGCCATCTCTGCTTCTGATCTAATTCCGATTGGCTTCACATATAGTGTGTTGTTGATTTCAAACATTTTGAGATCATTGTGCAGGTACGTTTTTTCAAACACGCTTCTCCATGTTGCTCCGGGCTCTTGAGAGAACATGTAGGGCTCCACCCGTTTTTGATAGTACTTTTCGTACTCCTCTTCCAGCTTTTCTAGCAACATACCCTATGCAGAAACAAGACGAACGCATTACGAAAACGATCATACACCTGACCTACGGCTCATATTTTGTACTTCAATTCATTGAAAATCAAGACTTGAACATTCCATCATGGGACGTGTACAAACTTTAACTCCAATTCTATAATTACCTGAGGGTATCGACAATGAAGAAGAAGGAGTAAATTTGATCTAAATTCCTCCATTTTTTGAGAAGCTGCAATAGCTGTGTCTTCTTGACCACCACTTAAGAGCAGCAGTGAATAATTCCAGGAAAAATGTCCCTAAGACACTGTTTCGCGTACCCTTTTTGATTTCAGCAGTCAAATAAACTATATGTCGCTGACGTCCGATAAATAGGAACAGCGATAACGGCCAATATGTCGAAACTTTAACAACTCAAAATCGTTTCCACCAATTTTTCAGTATCAACAAGTATTTAGTTAACAAACTATCGATGCAGAATATACTTCTGAACAATTTCTTGGCAGGAGAATTGGAAATTCAACTGACAAGTAGCATGGAAATGGGACCGCAGCAAAAATACATTTTGATGAGTAAGTTGAGATTACAATTCCAAAACGTTGTACTTCGTACTTCAGATCTCGTTATCAAAATTGTTCTTCTCAAGGCATAAATTGATTGTTCAACTTTTAATACGGCTTCATCCCAACAACGTCAACAATAAAAAATTCCCCTCATCTTGCAATTGCAACTTTTGAAACGCATCTATTAATGATCGCCAAAGAACAAATTTGATGTGACAGGACAAACTATATCATACAGGCAATAGAAAATCAAAAAAATGCACAGCAAATAATTGCTTTAAATTTTTTACAAAAAGATTTCGAATCTTTTTTGAAGAGTACAAAAACAGTTTTATTTACAAGACTGCGAAATTCCCACCCATCAGTTGGCATCTCGCAGTATTTAGTTGATTGGAGTAGAGAGACTCGATGACAATTCGTTGATTTCGTTGTAACCTTTTGGGGTGAGTCGGTTTGTGTACTACGAACGCATTTTTGCTTAAACACTAATTTCATACTAATTCACTCCTCTTATATTTGGCTACATACTTACTAACATATTGAATGTTGAATTTATTGACAGTTTTGTAATAATTTACATCAAAGGTAATACATACATAATTATATTAAATTAATATGTTACAACGAATAAAACAAAATACTACTGTATATACCTTGGATTACATATAAGGAATAAATCTGCCCATACCGAGGCTCTTTTTCGGAAGTCTTGCTCATGGATTAATTTAATTAAATTTAGCGTCACAGAGTAATAGCGCTTTAATGCTACTTTTAATAGTACTTTCCGCCATGTTTCGACGACTTCAGTCTCAGTGTCATTCCGACACATATTTTACCGCTATCTGTTTATGTCCAGTTTCAACGCCGGTGATTTAATGACAAACAAAAATGACAATGACAAAAACATCATTTTTATCATCTTGAACGATATCGGAGTCAGCAAGCTACTTAACTGACATTTACTTGCCATTTAGAACTTTTTCCATGCACTTATGCATCGGGAACGGTATTGTCATTAAACCACTACCATTTTATCGGGGGCTTATGCCGTCGTCAAGTATTATAATAAGGGCTTAATAATAAACAGAAACACAATGCAATTGTTGCTAACATGAAGTTATTTTTACTATTGAGAGCAATAAATCTATAAGCATTCATTGCATTGCTTTGCACAATATCGTCTTAGATTCAAAATTATTTTCATGTTCTAAAAGCAAATGAAATAAAGTTTGAAAAGCAATCAATAATTTTGAAAGCATCAGTTAAAGATGAATCCTAAATCACTGTATTAAGAAGCACTTGTACTGCATACTTTGCATCACCTACAAAACCGATCCAGCTTATATGTAGCTACGAGAAAAACTATTTTACTATATCACTACATGCATACCGTAATTGTATATTTTAAGACTTTCCAAACTAAACTAATCATAACCTTCTCAACTGATGTCAAATTCAAACTATACTTAACTACAAAAAACCTTTTTAATCAACACCAAAATATCGCTTTTATTAGTTAGTAACTTTCTGATAGACACTTTGTTGTGTAGCTATGTCAAAATAACTTACCATCGCCCAATACTTTCTAAACTTTTCATTACTCAGAAAGATGAATTTAATAATATATTTGGGGTTTGAAACATTTGAATCGCTCCATGTGTATAACCACCTAACTATATAGCGTGGGCATTCTCTCGACGTGGTTACATTGCGTGGTTCCTGCGTTTTCCCTGGCTATCTCCTCCAATGATCCCCACATTACTAAATGCTAGTATGTATGAGATTGCATTTAACCCTTTCTGTACTATGAACCTGCCATAGGATATAAAATGCCAAAAGTAATAATATTACTACATGTACACGTTTTTCCTGTTTCATACCAACTACCTTTATCCGAGCAATGATAAAATTTCAATCAACATTGAATCCCCAATACAGGGCTATATTGCCATTTTCAAGAATATTATATTCTCAGTCAGTCTCACTGCAACCATACCTAAACGGGATGCCAAAGTCAAACAGGGGGCGGATACTATTGGTTGGGTTTAAAAAATATGTGAGAAACATGTTAAGCCTGCATACATACTCACTTCACATTTTCCTTTATACAATCTCTGGCTCTATCCAAGATGGAAGTTTTTTATGACCCAAAACTACACATAACTTATTGCCAGGGTGTTTTCAAAGCATGAGTACGTGTAGCTTTTCACTGCTGGCATGCAACAGTACTTTTTCAGCTGGTACTACTACTACATCTTGCAACTAACCAAAAGCTAGTGCGAGTTTATTGGCATCTATCCTATGTACAGGCGTTTTGGTTGCACTTGCTTTTTGCTTGAAACTTTTACAGTAAAACAAGTATTGTGTAGTAGTATAGTAGTTAGTTTGTAAATACATGTAACGTATTTGATTGCCTACCCTTACTACATGATGTGAAATAGTGGAGTGCTTAAGTGAAGAATATACGAGACTATCTTACAATGCAATGCATTCCATTGGGCGCGAGCTTTTTTGTGTTTTCTTCATATTCCTACTCGTATAAAATGTTCGTTGATTGGTTTTGCTTATGGATGTCTTGACCCTTATAAACATCCCCAAATATTGTAATAACCTTACCTTACCCGGTCTGAGGATGCCATCTACAGGCTGATATGTGTACTTGAGGGCTTTTGTCACTTAAGTGAAAAAAATAGATTTAGATTTACTGTATTTCTGTAGAATTAAAGGTGAGTAGGCTGAAGACGAGACGTGAAATGTTTGGATAAAAGCTGTCAGCTCTATTATTGATAAATCTGTTGGATGTGAATGGAACCCTTTGAATGAGGATGTTAAAACATCAGGAGCAAAGTTGACATTCTTTGTGTTCTTTTATCGTCCATAGCTCATCAACACATACAAAAAAAAATCGTCGATTTCCAGTGTATAATGTTGCGAGAAAACAGGAAAGTCTGTAATTTGTCTAATAGTAGTTGCACATAGAAATTAAATGGATGTTATATATTCATTTGGCATCAAACAAATTTTGTAATTATAATTCTTTTTGAAGTTTATTAATGAGAACATCGTTTGGCAAATTATTAAGTGTACCTTTGTACCATACTTACGATAAAATCGCATTTACATGTTCCCACATTTTCCAGTTATTAATACATGATTTTTCAGTCTCAAAGTACTGAAAATAATTATCAAATTTTAATTCATTCTCTTTGATGCACCTTTCACTTTTATCAACCTATGGAATGAGAAAATAAAAAACAGTATATAAGCGAAATACCCAATCATAAATAGTTTAATTAAATTACTTTCGTAGCACGAGGGCAAGTATACACTGCAGATTGTTCCAAGAAAATTTTATTCATTTCTCAGTCCGCTGTACAGACATACGAGTGCTTTGTTGCTCACCACACTTAACCTTGATTGACTTTCTTTTGATATGAGGACAAAACCTTGTGAAATCATTGACTGTGGCCAAAATACCTACTTAAGCTACCTTTTGCCTATTTCTATAACATCTGAAAAAATTTGCTCTGTCAAAAGGAATCGTTTAAATGGTTTTTTGGCAAACAGGAAAGTAATCAGAAACCTTTGTGCTGTGTAGAGCTGAAAACTTCCTTCCTGACATGCATTATATTCAGAGTACTAAACACAAACAAAGCTAGACAGAGTGTTATCAAGTTATCAGGGAGAAAATTACACGAGAATCATGCAGAGAGGAAAAGAGAAGAGCTCTTACTTTCAATCTCAGTTGGTGTTTGCTGCTCATCGCTTTCACTTCTCTCACTCACTCACTCAGTTAGTTTTCGTTTCGTCGTTTGCGTGTCTCAATACTCCCCATTTTAGGTGAAAAAATATTATATTCAGCAAGGAAAATATATATAAGCTCTTATGGCTCATATATAGTTAGTAAGAGATGGTATTGAGAGCTTAAGTAAGTAAATATTATTAAAGTGAGCAAGTTAATGTTGACTTGCGTTGTGAAATTAATTGATAGGCACTACCTTATGGGCTACAAATTTTAATAAGGCGACCGTTGCTTCCAGTGATAATTTAAAACCTAAAGGTAAAGCAAGCATTATTACTTTCGTTTTCGTAATTGAAAAAACGACCGGTTTGAAATTCTTGAGATTCATATTTCAGTGAACGCTGATTCGGAACCGAGGTATCAAAAGACAGTTTTTATTGAATGTTTGATTTACGTTTTGAATGTGTATTTCTGTAGGAGAAGAAGTAAAAGATTGCTGTTTTAGGCTTAAAATCAACGAGAGCTGGAGAATATTCTGTGCAATGACGGATTACATATGAATATCAAAAATGTGATGGAGAAAGCAATCCTATTTCTATTTGCGATTTGTATTTCCGGTAAGTATGCTTGAAAAGAGAGGAGTACATATTTTGTTTGCTTGAACGGGCATTGAAATGACTTTTACGTGTAAACTGTAAACAAACTCCCACTCAGCCATCAGAGAGCGAAAAGCTGGGATTTTAGCATTCTTAGAATGCTTAACTTCTATGAATTTTAGATATGTATATAGCTAAGTTGATTATATTCCATCCATGTCAAGATTTGAGAAAAAAATTCTTTCTCGAATAAACAATTCAAATTCAAGCACTTATTTTTTTTTGCAATTAGACGTTATTATTAAAACTTTTAAGGACAGCCTGCTTAGCAGTTGAATCATCATAAATACAAAGTAGGGGGCGCAGCTAAAGTTTTCAACCATAAAAATCATAACAGAACTGCTGTGGAAAACATTAAGATCTGTCCGCTCTGTTTTCCGTTATCTGTTAAGCTTTCAAATATGAAAAAAGGAAAGCTTCTTTGCTACTCACAAGGCTAACAGTTACTCATAAAAATGCATTAATTTTCTCCGCTTTCCTACATTTTCTGTCCCATGCTTCACTTACTATCTTTATTGGTCGTTGGTCAAAATCGTCGTCGAAGGTCAAAAAAGTTCACACATCTTTTAAAAAGATAAATTAGCTATAGCAGCACGAATAATACGAGTAGCAGCTTAAGTTTTTGTCTCTGCTCTCTCTCACAGCAGCAATTTTAAGCAAATGAGAAGAGAACATAATTTTCATTTAATTTTCATCCCAATCCATTTCAACTATTTTGTTATTCATGGATGTATAAGAATAATTAAACGGACCACTCAAATGGGAATTTTGAAAGCATCGCAACAAAAAAAAACGCAGAAAAAGAGACTGTTAAAAGATTTTCGCATTTGACTATTTACAAATATTTTTATTTCCCAAACACGGCTACTATTGTGTAACAAACTATAACGAAGTTAACGGAAGCATCCAATTGTTTTGTAAACAAGTTCATTAGATGATTAAAAAACTCCGTGTATTCAAACAGCCACAATACGGGGAGGGGGAACTGATTAAAGTTGAGAGAACAAAGTGAAACCGTATACTTATAAACTGTTTTTTTTAGGTTCTTACATTTAGCCCATCTAATTATGTGTAACTTTGATTAATTAAGGCTATATAATTTTTTTCCCAGAGCTAAAATGTGCCTTGTATTGCTATGAGTGCGTCTGGCATAGCTCCATTCCATTTCCGACAAACTTAGATGAAATTGATACTTGTCGCCCTGAGAAGTTCAAATCTCGTGAAGTGAACCATGTTCCATGTGACCATGGATGTAGATTTGCAACTTTCTTTGAGAAAGGTGAGAAAAATTTATTCAGTTCAGTAAATACTAACTAATTTTTAAAGGATTTTTGCCGTGGAACTAGGGCTTATGGAGCCGCTTTATTTTTGATTTGAAGTTGACCTGTTGACGCAGAATCATGCTTTGGGCAAAATTATAGAAGCGCATGTAATTAAGGAAACTAGAAAATATATTATTGAAGGCCGATCCTCATTTCCTTCATGCAGTCACGCTTTGTGAGATTTTGAGAACAAATATGAGATTCTAACCACTTAAGAGACTTAAGACTCAAGAAGCTTTATGCATTCGAAAACAAGCTGAGCTCTTAAATGTACTATGCGTTCATTGGCATAATTTTTTTAAAGGATACTTATTTCCACTTATTTCATAACTTATACTGTTCCTATATACTTTTAACAAAACAATGTATCAGCCTCAGGCTGTCAGGCTTCAAAAAATGTCTAGTCTTAATAAATGTTTACCTTTTTCAACCAGTACTGAAGACATTGAAATAATAGTAATACAAATAAATTGTTCATAATATTCTTAAAACAATCCTTGATTTCAGACCCTGATAATACCCCATTGACAAAGATACCTGTACCGAATACAGATATGGACGAGTTCAAATTTATCGAGAAGAATCATACAATGACTTTTGTATTCCGGGGCTGTGCGGAAGAAACGCATGAAAATGCTTCTTGCGAGGTAACAACTAATTAGTTATCAAAAGTTTCTCTTGCCACTTATAATCCCCAAGGACCCAAGTTTCCGAAAACAACTGTCTTGGCTGGCACGATTTAAAGTCACCATATGAAAACGATTGTAAAAGTGTCCAACACTACAGGAAAAGTTCGACCTTCAATTTATTTAATTGCAAGCAAAGTCCATAACTAAACCAATGAATAACAACTTAGTTGCTGCATATTTCATTTGGGTTAAAGTTTCGTAATATTTAATTGAATTGTCAATCTCATCGTTTCTCTTAATGCAATTTTGACTTTACCCTCTGCGACAGATTTCATGGAAATGCTCATTTGATTTTTAACTCTAACTGTGCCCACAAAATAAATGGCTGACTTTTTTTTTGCATATTTTCTTGGAAATAATACATGAAAAGCAAGTTTAATGAGATTTTTTTTCTGGCAGTGGCAAAATTTCATGGGCGTTGCACAACGAGCATGTTATTGCTCAACTGACTACTGCAATGGAGAAAGCAATTCCGCGTATGGTCCAACCCTGGGAACGGGAACAAATAGATTCCTGATTACAGCCATTCTTGTACTAGTTCATCTGATGGAATCCATATTTCGCAGTTACTGGGAGTATTTAATATAGAGACTGCATGGCTTCAACTTTCCCATGACCGGAACCACTATGGACATGGTAAACAAGGTTAAGGACGAAAATTATGCTTGAGTTGGTGCATATATTTTGCCATAAAATTCATATTTTACAATATTCAAATTTAAAATTCAGTGATTAACTTTGCGTAGCATCTTTTTGTATGTGCATGCACAGCAAACAAAAATAAAATTGATTAAACTGCTGCATAGAGGAATTTCATCGATTCAACTATAGATAATATGCATATAGGATGACCCAAGATTTTGTAGGTGCTCATTCATTCATACTATGCTTTGTTTTGTTTACTCATATATTCATTATTTAGTTAAAGCATTCTTCATTAAAGCAAATAGAGTGTTTTCATGAATACGACCTTCAATCAAAGGAACCATAACGCTTGAGGAATTGATAATAAAATTATGTATTTTGAGCAATATAATATGATTGTGAATAATCCTTTCATTCAATATAGTTCAGGCTGAAACACATCATATTTTACGATCCTACTTCTACAGCTATTGGGTCTCATTAGTTTGCAACGAATAGCAAAGGGAAAATAATTTCTTTTGTGACAAACTGACGTGCAGCAAAACAGGTCCCTTTAGTCTTTCAAAATGAGAAAGTAAATCAGCAGTTACGTATGCAAATACACAATAAATACAAACTATATGTGAACTCATTAATAGCTGGGTGAAAGAAAATCCAATTCCAATGTCAAATGCACTTTGTTACTTAAAGAATGTAACGAAATAATTGTATAGCTTGATTACGTTACGTCTCTTTTGTCAGCTGTAGCGTCATGATAAATTTTTTTAACACTGGGGCGTTAAATTTCCTATCTAAACCAACTTCAAGTCTATTGTTGACACACATATTATATTTATGCCGTATATGAAGCTCTGTACTCGTCGGAAGGGTTAAAGCTGGCAAGCAAAATATGACATTTTCATCTCTATTGTAAGCCAGAGTAATGGAAAACTTTACTTTTCAGAAATTTCTGTTATGAGCTCTTTGAAAATTTCTCAAAGCCATTTTTCTAATGCCCGAAACTTCGTTGCAAGTGGATTCCTTAGACCTGAAATTGCACGAACTTTACATCATAGCTGAAGTAGTGGTTGGGAACCAAGTATAACTAACATAATCATTCAGTAGTCTTTTTTACGGTGAAAAAACTTGGTACACAGATCAATAATACCACAAAAGACTGAGGTGGATTTGTTTATCAGGAAACCACTCTCTTTGTTATCATATCGTTTGTACGAATTGTTACATCAAGTTTCAAACTCTGCTTTAGCATCTCTAATTTACTTTTAAAGACCTTTGTCTGTTTAAAAGTCAAGGCTGTTGTTCACAGCATCAACTGCTTTTTTACATTGCTAAATAGTGGATATTTTGTATACAGCAGACCTAAATATATGAATTCACAATTGAAAGTTTTACTTCGTTTGTCCAGCTCTTTTAAGCTTATGAAAATTGTCAATTGTACCATCAGAATACTATAGTTGTTTCTAGCGAAGAAAATACACAATGCGTTAATAATTTACTATCACTAGTATTCAATCCAAATGGTAAAATTCCATTCTTTCTCATCGCTGAAAAGGTCTAAAGCGTTGCCCGAAAATGTGTGAACAAAAGCAAGCGCACCCGTTCCTAAAATGCATTTAAATTTTGAAACATTCTAGCCGATTTATGATCAAATGTATATTATATTCCCTACGGCAGAAAATGTGAACAAATGGAGAAAGTATCAACTTTCACTCTCATTATTACAACTTACTCATTATACTCTACTCTGAAAAGAAAATTTTCCGACTCGCCCTTACAAAGGACAAACAATGGCAAATTACTATACTGCGAGTGGAGTGAACAGATGCCTTTTTTCATTAAAAATAGTCAACAATGCTTGCCACTCTTTTTTCACTTACTTTTAGTTGGTTAGAAATATATGGACCTTTTTAATAACGTTTTAGCTGACTTCAAAGGAATTCAGCCCTTGGGGTATATAGTTAGTTAATAAGATGAACGAATAAAATCATGGTGATATGCAAACATTCCAACGAAAAAATCCCTTCCGTACTTTATTGTACAGAATCCCTAACTATTCACTAATTTCAGATTTCCACGCAGTAGTTATATACAAGGTGAGGCTGAGGCTATTGAACTGTCCCCTCATGTACTTGTGCATTCATTTGTGCATGTAAAAAGTGAAGTTGTGATTTAATACGACAAAGTAGACCTCATTTTGTAAACGTATTTCATTTGCTAAGTAAGGGTATGAAAAAACTCAACGGAAAAGAAAGTTTCAGACACACAAGTAAAATAGGAATAAATCTTTAATTCAAGTAAATAATAAATTTTCGAAAAAATTCGGTGGGAAATTTTGTTTTCTTTTGAGGACAAACTCATTTTTAATAACTTTTAAGTTCTGCAATAGCAAGAAATTTTTCAAATGGACAGATTTAGACCATAATTTTGTTGCCAAGCGATTTTAAATGGGCATTAAGTATGGGAATTTGTGCCAACGTAGCATAGACAAAAAAAATTCTTGGATTTTTTAACAGGTGTCCACGAAATTGATTTTTTGTTGTTGTTTTTCGCTACGATTTCGATCAATATTTTTAAAATTGCGATTTTTGGAATAATTTTAAATAAAAAATGCCTTCATCCCTAGAGTTTTCTCCTTGCCACTGCGAAGCGTTCTTGATTGGAAAAAATACATGGATTATTAAAATTAATGAAATTACCTTTAGAGCAGATTTTGATTAATCGAATAGGGTTATGGTTTTGAAATCCAATGAAAACGGTTGCAGTATTTACAAAATTGGGGTGTATATCAAAACTTTTGATTGTTCGGTTACCAAATCAAGAACTTTTTATAAAAATGTTATCTAACTGCTACAATGCAAGTCATTAGGTAAAAATTTACATGCCTAATTCAGTTTTTTTAAACAAATGTACATGAACAACCAATTTCAGTACATATGAAGCAAACAATTAGCATGGATAAGAAGGGGAAAGTTCAATAGTCTCACAGTATATAAGCGATTTGGATCCACTAATTATCCGAGGGAAAGTATTATGTAGCACTACTACTGTCTACAAGAACTTGATTCAACTCCTTCAAAACTTCTAATGCTTTCTCTTTTATAGTCAAATAGTCGGCTTGGTCCCGTTTTTTGTTCACTTGAGCTACCAAAGAGCTATTCATAGTTTTCAAAAAATTGAGCCTTTCTTCTAGATTTTCCAGCTCTTTGTGTACAGCATTGGATTGCATTTCCACCTGAAATGTTATGCAAAATAAATTAAACTTTTTGCTTTATTAGATCAACTTGAGACACTTCTAGCTAGTAGTTTAAGCAGTACCATTTCAGTGAGTTGCAAATTTACAAAAGCAATAAATTCTTAAAGGATCAAAATTTAAATTGAAAAAATGAAATTTTGAATTATTATGGCCGCAACGATTCACTGCTGTAGTATTTTGATTTGAGTACAGACGCACCATTCATCAGGGGCAGCCGAATAGCCTTCGACAACTGTTTTATTTTGCAAAGTAAAGTAATTGGTTCCCATTTTCTCGCAAATTGATATTTCCAGCATAACAAAGAGCATAATTTGTCCTGCCCGAAAGCTATTGTATCATCATAACAAGTTGCACTAAATCTGCTATTAAAACTTCAGCCTAAATCATAACTTCATCCTATTTTAGTACTTCTGTGTAAACGGTCTACGAAATAATGAAGCTTCATCACCATAATGTTATGAACATTGTTAATATGGTAGCCTCTTGATAAAACAAATTAATGCTAGTTTTAAAGCATCAAACGGCTTATTGAAAGCATTTTTCGCCAGAAATTGATCGCTTCTTTGGAAAAAACTACCATAATTGATTTTTGATGAGCTACAAACATTTTTTCCTCCAGCCTGTATCATAACTTATTCATCCTAAAGATATATCACTCCTCCAGGGAAACAGGCCTAATAAAAATATAACACCGTGTTATAATACTGAACTTACGGTACCTCAAATTTGTTCAACTGCTCACTTAGACAATGCAGATCACAGTCAGCATTCATCAAATCCTTTTCCACAGTTTGTGACTCGTTTAAAATGCATTCAAGTCTATTCTTTGCGTCAGCTTGTATTGAGTCTGTGTCATCCAGTTTGTCCAATTCCTTTTGTAGATTTGAGCTTTCCTCTTCCAAGTTGGATAAATCTTCCAGTAATCTATGTTTCAATCCGTCAAACTGAAATAAGGTATAATATAATGACGAATTCAGAGCCATTCTACAATAATTTATCATAATAGTATTACAAAGTTAACTGTAGTCTAAACTCCTCTCCTCAGGTAACAATATAAATATCAATGGATAATAGTAACTGTTTATACTGTTACAGTATACTAGCCGGGCCCACTGGCCTTTAGCCAGACTCACTCTTACGAGCAAATTTTAAAACCTGCAAAATAATCAATGATCCACAAATTTTTTGACGCACAGAAATTTCTAGAATGCGATAAAGCAAAAAA